>ERZ869907.4-NODE-4-length-168858-cov-28.320735_pt1 | contig 168858 bp, 253 predicted proteins | sample MGYA00579309_ERZ869907 | MGnify/ENA primary metagenome ERZ869907 (study PRJEB32216, sample SAMN09231814) | wastewater metagenome | place: USA: Maryland | collected 2016-07-30 | study: EMG produced TPA metagenomics assembly of the PRJNA472060 data set (Reclaimed... | reverse complement strand
CTAAACGAACAATCTCTTTAATGTGGAATCAACGTTCAGTAGATACATTCTTAGGATTACCATTCAACATCGCTTCTTATGCTTTGTTACTTAAAATTATTGCCAAAGAAGTAAATATGGTTCCTGACCAATTAATTGGAAACTTAGGTGATGTACACCTATACTCAAACCATATTGAACAAGCTAAAGAGCAATTAACACGACAACCATTTCAGTTACCTGAACTTTGGTGTTTAGATGAATATCATTACTTAACAGATGAAGAATTGGTTGGTCCAATCCCATTTAATGAGAAAATAAAAGAATTTAGACCCGACTTTTTTACAATGCATAATTACGAAGCACACCAACATATTAAAGCCCCTTTATCAAATTAAAACTATGAAAAAAATACTATTAATAGCAATATTAGGATTAACAAGTTGTGTTAATCAAATGGATCGTTTAAAAGATGCTCAAAAGAAATATCCAAAATGTATTGTCCAACCAACAACAAGTTTATTGGCCCGAGAGGGTTATCAAGTGATGGTTGAGGATACTATTAGCAATCAAATCTATGTATTAGATTACTACCCATTTAGTACCACAAAAATTTCAAGTATTCGAAATATTAAGTAATGGAACTACTAAACACACACCCGATTAAAAAATCCGACCTTGGTTTTCACGGTAACCTATTTGGAGGTAAACTACTAAGCTGGATAGACGCTTCAGCTGCAGGCTATGCAATGCAACTTTGTGATACTCCAAGAATGGTAACAGTATCAATTGACCAGTGCAACTTTGAAAAACCAGCTAAAGAATCTCAATTATTGAAAATTTATGGACGTCCACTTAGAGTTGGAAACAGTTCAATGACTCTTTATATGGAGGCAAGAGCACATAACGTTTACACTGGAAAACAAGACTTGATATTGAAAACAAACATTACGTTTGTTCAAATTGATGAAGGCGGAAATGCTATCCCTTTAGGTGAAAAAGCCAAAACACGAATTTCAGATATTCTAAAAAAAGGCTTGGAACCTGTAAAATAATTTAGTATGTTTAAGGTATAAAAATAAGAGTTATGACATTTAGAAAAAAAACAAAAACCCGTTTCAAGTCATTTTTAAGACGTATGGGTTTGCTTTGTAAAAAGCCAATTGAACCTTCAAAACGTATCCGCATTTCCAAAACACTTTGGCCCGATGGTACAGTTACTGATCATGAACGATTAGATAAACAACCATTGTTTGAAGGTAATACATTTGAAACCGAACTTCACTTGTGGAATGAACTTCACAAAGATGTTAAGAAAAACAAGAAAAAATCAACCCCTAAAAAATAAAAGTTATGAAAATCGAACGTGAAAAAATTATGAATCTATTGAAACCTGCTATGAATGCTATTATCTTGATTGCTGTAGGAACAGCTATGTTTCGTTTAGGAATAGCATATCAAAACGATAAAAGTAAAGAGCAAACCAAAGTAGAAAATCCTTATGCACATGCTTATTCACCTGAGGAAATTTCAATTGCAGTCAACGAATCAAACGAGTTGATCATGATTGAACGCGAAACCGGAGAATACATTGTGTATTCAGATCAAATTGGCCAAACAATCTTTGGAATGTATGCCAACCGTATTCACCAAGAAGCAACGAATGCTGGTAAATAGTATTAAAATCGGTATTGTGGCGGGGGCAATTATTGCTACCGCCCTTACTGTTACTGAACCGGAAGTGCAAACAACTCAAGAAGTGCGCATTCCAAACAGTATCGATCAAGGTTCACCACCATCGCTACAAATGTACAAGTATATTAAAGCATACGCGGATACATTTGATATTCCCGTGCAATATGCATTTGGAGTAGCATATGCTGAAACAAGATATTGCGGTCCTTTCCATTGGAAATACAATCCTGCTCAAACATCTTGTACGGGTGCTGAAGGTCCAATGCAAATTTTGCTTTCAACTGCACGTTACTTAAACAAAGATGGTGTTTCACGTGAACGTTTACGCACAGATATTAAATATAACGTGAAAACCTCAATGTATTACTTGAGACGTTTATATAATCGCTATAGAAATTGGGCAATTGTATTTGGATGTTACAATACAGGTTATCCTAGAGTAAATGATTACGCAAGAAGAGTTGTAAACCATAAATTGAATTGGAAATGAAAACAGTAGTTTGTATAAATGATAGTAAACTACCTGAAGGTGCTCAAGTAGTTAAAGGTAGAGAATATACAGTAACAGATGAGTTTGTAAACAATTACGATCAACGAGTTTTTATCATTGAAGGTATCTCAAATGAAGGTACTACTAAAATGGGATTACGTTGGATTGGATATGATGCAAACAGATTTGCAGATTTAGATACAATAAAAGAAGAAATTTACGAACACGCATACGCAGAAGCATGAAAAAAATAGCTATTAGTCACGAGGTACCATTTTGCCTCTTAGAAAAAAGTCGGGAATTCAATTCATATGATTATATGCTTCCCCACTTAATGGATGAAAATGAAGAGTATCGTAATTTCTTTTACGAATCCAAGAAAATGGGTCGATATATTGTAATGGATAATTCACTCCATGAACTAGGTGAAGCCTATAATACAGCCCGTTTATTGCTTTGGATTGATGAAATTAAACCAGATGAATTCATCGTACCAGATGTCTGGGAAGATTATGCTGCTTCAATTCGAAACGCAAAACAATGGGCCAAAGTAGAATTGCCTGAAGGAGTAACTAAAGTAGCAGTAGTACAAGCAAAATCGATGTATGAAGCTGGATTGTGTGTTCAAGCATACCGTGACTTTGGATATAAGAAAATTGCATTTTCATACGGTGCAGAATATTTTCATTCAGAAATGTGCCCACACCCAAATAAAGATTTAGGTAAAGCAATTGGTCGTTATATGGTTTTATCAAATTTCCAAAACAATAAAACACTTTTACCAAACGATCGTGTACATTTGCTTGGAACTGCATCTCCAATTGAATTTGGAATGTATAAAAATATGCCATTCATTGAATCAATTGATACTTCAAATCCAATTATGGCAGCAATTGGTGAAATGCCTTATACAAAAATGGGATTACATAAAAAACCTACCGCCAATATGAACAAATACCAAGATGTAAGTATTGATTTCATTAATGAAGATCTTATTGATTGGAATGTTACTATGTTTCGTGAAATAAATGGACTCTAATTTGGAGTCCATATTTTCTTTTAGTATATTTATACAAATAATAAGTTATGGAATATTTAAGTTTATATGATTACCTAGGAAAACCAGCAGGTAAAGAACTAGGTAGTGAAGTTGCACAAGCAGCTTATAAAGGTGGTATTAAACCACAAGAACGTCAAATTTCAAATCCAAAATATACAGGTGCTGTACATTTGTATCCTAAGGATTTCTTGGATTTCTATTTTAGAGAACCTGAAGTAGAACCTACATTAGGTGATAGACAAGATTATGATGATGACCTCCCTTTCTAAAGAAGAATTTGAAAAATACCGTGAGATTTGGACGTCTGAATGGTATGATCATTGGAGACTCTTGGATATTGACTTTGAAATGTATATGTTAATGAAAGGATTAACAAAACAACAAGAACAATGAAGACATATTATGTAATTAAAAACCCTATCAGTAATAGTTATTTGACTTTTATTGATAGTTATGGTGATTTTCTTAAAGCAAAAACATTTGATACTGAAGAACAAGCAATAGAAGAAATAGTAACATTAGATGGGCATTTTGTAATTGAAAAAGTATATCACATTTAAACAACAAGAACAATGAAGAAACAAACACTTGAAGAATTTATTAATTCACAACCTTATTATGGACACGGAACTCCAGAATACTTAGAAGGTATAGAAGTTGGTGCTAAATGGCAAGCTGAAAGAATGTATAGTGAGGAAGATGTAATTAAAATTGTCGAAAAAAGTAGAGAAACGGGATTAACTGCGGAGTATTTACTACTAACCTTTAAACAACAAGAACAATGATAGCATTATTTATAGTACAGAATGTAGTAATAGCATTCGTGTTTTTCTATTTGGGAAAGCACCAAGAAAGAATAGAGTGGGACAAACTAATTCAAGAAGAAATAAAAAAACTTAAACAACAAGAACAATGAAAATTATTTTATAACACTGTGACAGCTCTTAAATTTTTCAATATGTATAATAAAATGATGGACTTAAATAAACCTCATATATATAAGAGAAAAATAATTGAAACTGGGAAGTACTATATAGGAAAACATAAAGGGGGAGATAAATATTACTACGGGAGTGGAAAAGATTATAAAGCTGATCTAAAAAAATATAAAGTAATTGAAACAGAAATTTTGGAGTATGTAGAGGATATTACAAAATTAAATGAACGAGAAATATATTGGTTAGAACATTTTGACGCTGTAAATAATCCTTTATTTTATAATAAAACAAATAAAAGTTATGGCCCTGTTTCTCAAACAGACCAATGGAAACAATCCCAATCTGAAAGGATGAAGGGAAAAAGTACTACTCAAGGTAAAACTTGGAAAGTAAAAGATACTTCTAATTGTGGTAATAAAGGAGCTAATAAAGGTAAAACCTGGAAACGTGCCATCCCAACCACTCAAGAAACTAAAGATAAAATTAGCACTTCCCTTAAAGGACGAGACAATTCAGAATGGAAAGAAAAAATATACACTGAAGAACGAAACCAAAAATTATCTGAAAGTTTAAAGGGAAGGGAAATGTCTGAAGAAACCCGTTTAAAGATGAAAGAAGCAGCAAAAAACCGTTGGAAAAATAAATAAAAGTTATTATATTAAAGAAAAATAAAATTATGGAAAAAAACAAAAAACATGTAGTCCTTAGCCTTTCAGGTGGAATGGATAGTAGCACTTTATTACTTCGTTGTTTAAAAGAATACGATACTTGTACTGCTATCTCTTTTGATTATGGACAAAAACATAGAGTTGAGCTTGAACGCGCTCAATCATTAATAGATTATATTAACGAAACTTTAACAAAAGTATCGTTTGAGGATGAAACTAAACTTCGAGATGATTTACTGTCGATACATGGTATAGACTCAAATGAGTTTAATAGCATGGTTAACAAAGTAAAACAAACTAATGGATCAGTTAAATATCAAGTAATCAAGTTGGATGGACTTTCCCACTTACTTAATTCAGCACTAGTAACAGGTGGAGATGAAGTACCTGAAGGACACTATGCTGAAGAAAATATGAAAGCAACAGTTGTCCCTAATCGCAACAAAATCTTCGCTTCAATTACTCAAGCAGTTGCACTTTCAATTGCTGATAAAACAGGTGAACAATGTGATATTGCAATGGGTATTCACGCTGGTGATCATGCAATTTACCCAGATTGCAGACAAGAATTCCGTGATGCAGACGATCATGCTTTCCGAGTAGGTAATTGGGGTTCTGAAAAAGTAGGTTATTTTACACCATATCTTGAAGGTGATAAATTCACTATCTTACAAGATGGAGAAGTATTATGTAGTGAATTGGGTTTAGACTTTAATGAAGTATATTCTCGTACAAACACCTCATATAAACCACTTTACCATGAAATCGCTTATGAAAACGAAGACGAAATCGTTGAGGTAAAAGGATGGTTCTCTGATTATAAATCAGCAAGTTCTGTAGAGCGAGTAGAGGCATTCATTAAACTAGGACGCCCTGACCCCGTACTTTATGCTGATGAATTTGGACCAGTAAGTTGGAATTATGTAGTGGCAGAAGTAACAAAAGTATTAGAAAATCATAATAACTAAAGAAATGGGAAGATATATTAGTACAAAATTATTTGAAAATTATTCCGTTGCACTTAGACAATGGAGAGCATCTCACTCACACTGTGAATTGCTACATGGTTATGCTTTGAAATTCAAAGTATGGTTTGCATCACACGAACCAATGGAAGAAAACCAATTAGATGACATGAACTGGATCGTTGATTACGGTGGGTTCAAAGATGCACCTAAAGGAAATGGTTTAAAATCTTGGATGAACTATATGTGGGACCACACCTTGTTGATCGAGAAGGACGATCCATACTTAGACTTTTTCGAATCGGCAGCTATGGAAGGTTTATGCGCACTTCGAGTAATGGACAAAATGGGCGCAGAATCGTGTGCTAAGTTAGTGTTTGATCATTTCAATGAAGTACTATCCAAAACAGACGCCGGAAGATGCAAAGTGATTAAAGTAGAGTGTTTTGAGAACGACAATAACTCTAGTATTTATGAAGAAACGGAAGCCTAAACAACTTAAACCTGTTCCTTTAATTACAATAGGACCATTTAGTCCTAGAGTAGCAAAAATACTTTTGGAAGCAGATAAAGAATACCAAAAAAATAGAAAAGATGAACAATAGCTATTACACAACAACCACCACTTTTGGTGACATTAAATTCACTTACACAATAACAAAATGAAACAAATACTTTATTTCTCTGCACCGTGGTGTATGCCATGTAGAAACTTCAAACCAATTATGGAGCGAGTAGGACAGGATGTTCCTGTACAATTTGTAAATGTAGACGAAAGTCCTCAACTAGCCGCTCAATATAATATTCGAAGCGTACCTACATTGGTATATTTAAAAGACGGACAAGAAGCAGACAAGTCAATCGGAGTTTTAACTGAAGCACAAGTAAAAGAAAAATGGAATCTACTTTAGGAAGAATAGAAGACTATAACAAAGTTTTACCAATTGTAGAATTGTATCGTTGCGTTCAAAGCGAGGGATCTCGTTTTGGACGTCCAACGATTGCAGTTCGTACAACAGGTTGTACTCACCGTTGCTACTTTGGCGAAGGTGGTTGGTGTGATTCTTTCTACACATCCATCCACCCAGAAAAAGGTACGTTTACCTTTAATGACATCATCAAAATCTATGATGAAAACCCACACATCAAAGAAATGATGTTAACAGGTGGTTCACCTACAATGCACCCAAAATTGGTAAACGAATTAACGCACTTTGCATATAAAAGAGGTATTATCATTACTATTGAAACCGAAGGTTCTCATTTCCTCGCTACTGACCATCCTTTACATCTTGTATCGCTCAGTCCTAAGTTTAGTAATAGTAATCCCATTGTTGGAGTTACAACTCCTCAAGGAGCGATTGTGGATGAAAAAATGATTCAACAACACAACAAATTCCGTTTGAATCATGAAGCAATTGAAAAAACATTAGAATACCATTTTGATTATCACTATAAACCAGTTTGGGATGGTACTGAAGAAAATTTAGCTGAAATTGAAGAATTTAGAGTTCGTCACAATATTCCAAAATGGAAAACATTTATCATGCCAGCTGGCGACACCAGAGATGAATTGATTAAAATGTATCCAATTGTATTTGATATGTGTGCTGAAAGAGGTTATAATATGACAGGGCGTGACCACATCATTGCCTTCGATACAAAACGAGGTGTGTGATGAAAAATGTTCTATTTAATACAGAGGAAATCCAAAACAAAATAGCTGAAATGGCGGCATATATCGATTCTAAACATTCCGAAGAAGACGAAGTTGTGATGATATGTGTTTTGAATGGTGGATTTATGTTTTTTAGTGATTTAGTAAAACAGATGTTGAAAGATGTTGAAATCGATTTTATCCGAGCTAAATCATACAACGGCCAAGATCAAGGTGTAGTTCATATTTCAAAAGATATTGAAACAAATATTGAAGGAAAACACGTATATGTAGTAGATGATTTCTATGATACTGGAAATACTTTAAATAGAATTTTAGAGCATTTAAATACTCAAAATCCTGAATCACTTAAGATGATTACCCTACTCACTAGAGATGTTTCCCCATTACCAGAATATTACCACTATTATGGTTTTATGATTCAGGGCGAGTGGGTAGTAGGTTATGGGATGGATAATGATAAAAAAGAACGTAATTTAAATTATATTTACGCACTTTAACTTGGATACCTTAAGGATTATCCGTACATTTATACAAAATAATTAGTTATATGTCAGAAAACAAACGTAGAAAAAACCACACTGATTTAGAGTGTGTTAAAACAGGTTTCGCGAATGGAGTTGCGCCTGGGTTTCCCCTTACCGAAGAACAAAAATGGGAAATGGTTGATAAAGCAGAAAAAGCGTATGGTGAATTCCTTACAGCATTAGGTGTTGATTGGGAAAACGATCCAAACTCCGATAATACACCAAGACGTGTAGCAAAAGCTTATGTATTTGATCTATTTGCAGGTCGTTATACAGCAATGTCAGATATTACTTCATTCCCTTCAGATGGATACGATGGTATTGTAATCGAACGAAATATCCCATTAACTTCAATGTGTTCACACCACCACCAAACAATTGGAGGAGTAGTTCATATTGGTTATGTAGTTGGAAACGAAGGTCGAGTAATTGGTTTATCTAAATTGAACCGAATCGTAGAACATTTTGGTCGTAGAGGTGCTATCCAAGAACAGCTTACAGCCGCTATTCACCAAGCAGTAGATAAAATTTGTGAGAAAAACAAAGGTGTTATCGTTACTACAGTAGCAACTCATAACTGTGTATCTTGTAGAGGTGTTAAACACCAAGGCGCTTCAATGGTTACTACAAAAGCATCAGGTGTGTTTCTAGACAACCAAAATGAAGCACGTAAAGAATTCTTTGATTCATTAAAAATTAACAACGGAGGACACCAGATATGAGCCCACTAGAACAAAAACAAGACGAACTTATCCAATTACTTCAGGGACAAGTTATGGATTTATCCCTAATGTCCAAAATTGAACTTGGAGATGATGTAATTGAAAAATGGAGACAGTTAACCCAAGAAATTATCCAACTGAAAGACTATGTACCATTTGTATCAGAAGTTGAGGAATTTAATGCAATTATGGGGAAACCAAATAATTATACCCCGGTCATTCCCGATGAGAAGGAATGGATGTTTGTCTACAATTTCATTTTGGAAGAACTCGAGGAATATAAGCATGCGTGTGAAACAGGAGATATTGTTGAAGTGCTTGATGCTCTATGTGACATTACCTACGTCTCGCTTGGTAACGGTGCTATGCTACATGGTCTTAAGGATAAAGTATGGCCCGCATATCAAGAAGTACAAGCGTCAAATCTTAGCAAAGCTTGCACTAGTGAAGAAGAGGCACAAGAGACCGTTAGAGTACGTTCCGCAGAGCAAGAGGAACCATGTCACTATGAACAGGTTGGTAAGTATTTTATCGTCTATAGAACACGCGATCGCAAAGTCATGAAGAACATTAATTACTTTAGACCGAATTTAACCCAATTTTTAAACAAGTAGTTATGAGAGAACCATTAGAAATCATTGCCGGAATTAGAGATTTTATATCAAGTCAAAATCCTATGAGATTTCCACATCAAGAAGCAATCTTAGTAGATTTACTCAACGAACTAGAAAATATTCTAAATCCTCAACCTATTGAAGAACCAGTAATTGAAGAACCAATTATAGAGGTAGTTGAAGAAGTAGTTATTGAAGAAACAGTTACCGAAGAACCAACTGTAGAGGTGGCTGCACCTAAAAAAACAACACGTAAAAAACAATAAAACAAAATAAAAGTTATGTACCAATCGGTTTTCTACAATAGATTACCCGGAGAAGATCAATGGCATTACTATCTCAGGGACGATAAAAAAGGAATACACAAATTCACTTATTGGCCCACTGTCTATAAACTTGATGATGAGGGGGAATTTGAAACACTATTTGGTGATAGATGTTCCCCTCTCCAAGGCAAATATGATAGAAAAGATCCTACTATTCTAGAAAAAGATATTGACCGTGAACTTGTATTGTTAAGGGATTTGTATCACAAGACAGATGAAATGCCTTCCTACCACAATACAGTTTACCTGGATATTGAGATTGAAATTTTAGGTGCACTTACACCAACTACCATTAAAGAGGCAAACGCTGAAATTACAGCAATTGCTTTGATTGATACTTCTACCAAAGAAAAAATATGTTTTATTTTAGATAAAGCAGGTAAAATTGAAGACATCGATCAAGATGGTAAAAAAGTTGTTTCTTGTGCTAGTGAAGACACTTTATTACGTAAGTTTTTATTGAAATGGGAACAAATGGATCCTACAATTGTTGTAGGTTACAACAGTGATTTCTTTGATATTCCATATTTGTACTATCGAATCAAGAAAAAACTCGGAGATGAAGTATATCGCCTATCTCCAGTAGGTAAAATTGAAGAGACACCAACTCAACCCAATTCCCCAATTCGTATTGGTTTAGTTAACAGTCTAGACTATATGATGTTGCTTCGCAAGTATATTATGAAGGAAGAACCATCATATAAACTAGGTGACATTGGAACCAAATATGCTAAGTTAGGAAAAATTGAATACAATGGTAATTTGGATACATTGTTTAGAGAAGATCCAAACAAATTCATCGACTACAACATTCGAGATGTTGAAATCATTGAAGCGCTAGAGGAAAAACAGAAGTTTATTGAATTGACTATCTTGATTTCCCACCTATGCCATACACCATATGAATCAATTTACTACAATACTGCATTAAACGAGGGTGCTATTTTAACGTATCTAAAACGTAAAAATATTATTGCACCAAACAAACCAACAACTACTAACCCATCAATTAGGGAATTGGAATTGGGTGATCATGTTGTACATCAACGAGGTACTTCTACAATTGAAGGTACAGTATATAGTTTTGAGGACAAGCAAGTTATAGTTAAAACAATGGCTGGAAAATATATTGCTCGTAATCCTAGAACAATCAAGAAAAAGGATAGTTACGCAGGTGGATATTTACTTGACCCTATTCCAGGACTATATTCAGATGTAAGTGACCTTGACTTTACCTCACTATACCCTTCAATTATCAAATCATTGAATTTAGGTGTTGAAACATTAGTAGGTAGAATTGTTACAAAAAACAACTACGAGCAGTACAATTCACTTGAGCAATTAAAGAAACTTGATCCCGAAGAAAAAATACACATTCAAAAACTAAACCGATACTCGTATCAACTTAAAGATGCTACAATATCAGTTGGTGCTTTGATTCGCTTGATTGAAGACAATAATTGGACTATTTCTGCTAGTGGAGCGTTTTTTACAAACGATAAGAAAAGTATTGCTTGCGAGGTACTTGAGGATTGGTTTGATCAGCGAGAACATTATCGAGCACTTAAGAAACAAGCAGGTAAAGCGGAAGATTGGGCCAATTACAAACTATATGACTTGTACCAAATGGCATTCAAGATCTTGCAAAATGCCTTGTACGGTACATATGCAATCAACTCTTGGCGCTTTACAGATGGATTCAAAATATGCTCCGCAGGTATTACAAACAGCGGACAAAGACTTACTAAAGAATCAATTCTATTCGTTGACCAGTATATTTCAGATCAATTAGATATTGACCCTAAAAAGTTTGTAATTGCATCCGATACCGATTCACTTTATATGGAGTTGACTGATTTGCTCAAAAAACGTAACCCCGATCTAGACTACAACGATCGTGAAGAAAAAATCAATCGATTGTTGGTCTTGACAGAGGAACTCCAAGATGTAGCAAATAGGAATCTGAACAATATCACGCAGGATTTGTTCAACATGCATGGCAAACACCACTTCACGCTCAAGCAAGAGGTAATCGCTGAAAAAGCGTATTGGTCTGGAAAACGCCGTTATGCAATGTACATTGTAAACAAAGAAGGTGTACCTATTGAGGAACTAGAGATGAAGGGATTGGACATTATGAAATCTAACTTCCCCCCTTACTTTAGAAACTTTGGAGAGGAACTTATTAAATCCATCCTATTCAGTAAACCAAAAGAAGACATAGATAAGTTTGTAATGGACTTTAAAAATTCAATGCAAACGGTAGAATGGATCAAGTTATTGAAACCAACTGGATTGAAAAAAATGGGTGAATATATTGAACGTAGACCTATGGCTGGTGAATTGTTTTCCAAGTTGAAATTGAAATGCCCTATCAATACCAAATCAGCTATTATTTACAATGACTTTTTACGTTATAAGAAACTCAATGTAAAATACCCTGAATTTACAATTGGAGACAAAATGTATATTGCTTATTTGAAACCAAATCCATACCAAATTGAGGTAATTGGTTACAATGGCTATAATGATCCACCTGAAATTACAGAACTAATCAACAAGTACATTGATCGTGATGGTTTATTTGATAGTGTAATTCGAAACAAACTAGAGGGAGTATACAATGATATTGGATGGGTACTAAACTTGAACCCATTTAAAGCAAAATTCTTTAACTTCAGCTAGGATACCTAAAACATTTTTCTTATCTTTACAACATGGTAAATAAATTAGTTCTACAAAGCGTTATAAACAAATACTACTTGGGCGAAAACGAGTCCGTCAAGTGGAAAATCAAAGACAAAACCCTTACTATAGACTTTATGTCTGTAAATAAAGAGGTAATTGGTAAAATCATTCACAACAATATTGATATTGAAGACAGTGAATTAGCTATCTTTGATACTAAAAAACTATTGAACCTATTAGGTATCACCCAAGGTGATTTAATGTTTGAGTTAGAGAAAGGCAAATCGGTTTATACCAAAATGAAATTTGCGGATGCTTCCTTTAACTTGACCTATGCACTTGCAGACCCTTTATTGATTGGAAAAGTAGGTACTGTAACTGAACCTGAATGGCATGCAGTTTTACCTTTAGAAAAAGAGCATGTCGACAATTTAGTTAAAGCAAAAAATGCTTTAGCAGGTATTGGTTCAATGACTATTTCTGTTGAAGTTGACTTAAACGGAGATAATATGTGCCTGTTTACATTTGGAGATGAGCAAGGCCATAACAACAAGATCACATACCAAATGTATGGTACAATCAAACAAGAAAAAGCAGAAATACCATTCAATTCAGATATGTTTAGAAACATTTTAAAGGAAAACAAGGATCTAGAAAGTGGACATATCTTCTTAAGCTACCAAGGCCTAATGAAACTCCAATTCAATTCAGAAGATACGTTAAGTATATATTATATGGTGAGACGTGAAGAAAGTGCGTTCTGATAGTATGTATAATAGAACTTGGAAGTTCAAATAAGTTTTCGTATATTACAGTTATAAATTTAAATTTAGTTATGGAAGAAACCAAACGACGCGGTCGTCCGGCTCGGGACGAAAATGACACACAATCAAACTTATGTACTATTAAAGATCCTTCAATGGAACCTTTTTATGTTGTAAAGGATGCTACAAACTTTACAGTTATGGAACGGTCTATTGCTACAAGAGGATTTGGAGGCGGTAAAGCATCAGGTAAAGAAACTGAAAAAGTAGTAGGCTACTACAGTAACTTTGCAAATGCATTAAACCGTATCTCAAAAGAAAAGTTTTATCAAAATCAAGGTGAGTACGAAACCATTCAAGAGTACCTCAACACTTGGAATACAGTCAAAGAAGGAATGGAATCAATGTTAAACAAAATAGAAATATGAAAAAATTAGAAGCGTTATTTGATGCGGTGATTGTAAAACCGCTTGAATTAGAAGAAACCCAATTCGGCTCCATCTTTATCCCAGATGCAGGTAAAGACAGAAACGAACAAGGAACAGTAGTTGCAGTTGGACCTGGACGTCAGGTAGCAGGAGTTGGTTTTGTACCAACAGAAATCCAAGTAGGAGATGTAGTTATTTTGCCTACAATGGGATTCTCAAGGTTGCAATTCGACAACGAAGAATATTATATTGGAAACGAAAATCAAATTTTAGCAAAAATTAAAAAGGAAGAAAATGAGTAAAGTTATTGAATTTGGCCCTGAAGCCCGTAAAAAACTAGTTAAAGGTATTGACACACTAGCAGATGCAGTTGTAGCAACACTTGGTCCTAATGGTCGAAATGTAGTTTATGTTGAAAATGGAATGGTTGTTTCAACCAAAGATGGTGTAAGCGTTGCAAGACAAATTGCTTCACTTGAAGACCCAATCGAAGATTTGGGAGCACAAATGGTTAAACAAGCAGCTATTAAAACTGCTGACCACGCAGGTGATGGTACAACTACCTCAACCTTGCTAGCACGTGAATTGGTAAAAGGTGGTATCTCCAAATTGAACGAAGGTGCAAATGCAGTTGAAATCAAACGTGGAATTGATGCAGGTGTAAAAGAAGTATTAGCAACACTCAAAGACAATTCAGAGAAAATTACATCTGAAGAGCAACTTGAGCAAATTGCTACCATCTCAGCAAACAACGATCCTGAAATCGGTAAATTGATTTCACGCGCTATGGAAAAAGTAGGACGTGAAGGTGTAGTTTACATTGAAGAGTCTAAAACAGACGAAACATATCTTGAAGTTGTAGAAGGTATTCAATTTGATCGTGGTTACAAATCACCTTACTTTGTTACAAACAACAACAATATGTCAGCTGTATTGCAAGATGTTTCTATCTTATTGGCAGACCACCGTTTTACCAACATCAAAGAATTGGTTCACATTTTGGATGGTATCGCATCTAAAGGAAAATCATTGTTGATCATTTCAGAAGATATTGATGGTGATGCTTTAGCTACATTGATTGTAAACAAAATGCGAGGTACACTTAAAGTAGTAGCTGTTAAAGCACCTGACTTTGGTGAGCGCCGTAAATTGATCCTTGAAGATATTGCTATCTTAACTGGTGGTAAAGTATTTGACAAGGAAAAAGGTATGAAACTTGATCGTTTCGATTTTGGATGGTTAGGAAATGCTAAAACAGTTACAGTAACCAAAGAAAAAACCACAATCATTGATGGAAATGGTACTGAAGAAGACATTACAGCACGAGTAGAGTCACTTACCTCTCAAATTGAAAATGCTGCTACACCATTTGAAGCAGAAAAATTACAAGAACGTTTATCTAAATTTGTAGGTGGTGTTGCTTTGGTTCACGTAGGTGGAAGTACTGAAACTGAAATGAAAGAGAAAAAAGACCGTGTTGACGATGCTTTACACGCTACACAATGTGCCCTTGAAGACGGTATCGTACCAGGTGGTGGTTCAGCTCTATTATATGCACGTGAAGGTATCACCTATTCAAAATCCGAATCAGATGATTTCAAATACGGTAAAAAATTAGTTTACAATGCTTGTGGAAAACCATTTGAAACGATCTTGAAAAATGCAGGATATGCTGAAAGTGAAATGTATCCGATCAACATGCAAATTGGAGAAGCTAAAGGTGTATGGAGTGGTTTCAACATTAAAAAAGAAACTATTGTAGACATGAAAGAAGCAGGCATTATCGATCCACACAAAGTAACTAAAAACGCTTTATTGAATGCATCTTCAATCGCAGGTACAATCCTATTAACAGAATGTACAATAGTAGACAAACCAGAAGACAAGAAATCAGATGGTGGATTTGATCCTTCCATGATGGGAATGATGTAATATTTTACTAAGTTATAAGGAGACCCCACCACAGGTCTCCTTTCTTATATATTTATAATTATGAAATTGACTGACATCTTACGCGAAATTGAAGGGGAAGAAGATGGAATGAACCAATTGAAGGTTCGTTACGATCTTGCTGTTGAACCCGCTGATCTTGATAAAGCATTAGCCGCTTTAAACGACCCTAAAACCTACGGTATTTACGCACAAAACATGCGAGATCCTAAAGCTATTGTAAAAGCATTCGGTCCTTCAATCCCTGCACAAAAAGCAGGTGCTGCTTGGAAAGATTGGGATTCTCGTTCAGATGACGAAAAGGCATTCAAGATAATTGATATCAAAAACAGAGTACCTGAAGCTTGGGATGCTACCGAAAAAGAAGCAGCAGATGGATTTGAAAGATGGCAAGCCGAAGGAAATGATGGTAGCCTAAACGACTATTTATTCTCCCTTCCAGGCAAATCACTTCCAAAAAGTTTAGTTGGTACATACGGGAAAAATTACTACCCAATGAAAACCCCAGACAATTTGAAAAAATATGCTGGTAAATTGGAACAAGATATCCACTATGTAGTAAAAGATGGAAAAATTGTTTTCCCCCACACACTAGAAAACCCATACAAAACAAAACCGTACTTGTCTAAAGTATTGAAAACAATCATGGACAATGCAGGAGTTGATTTTAAATTAGTTGACGTTGAACAAGATGTTGAGGCACCTAAAGCAGTAGAAAAACCTAAAGTAGAAGCCGTTCCACCTCTATCTTACACTGCAGATACAAAAGACCAAGCAGAAAAAGCAAGAACATTGTTCCAAAAAGAAATTGGAGAAGTACCAACTGTAAAATATGAAATTGAACCAGTTGATGTAAATGGTGAAAGAAAATACAAACTTGTAGTATCCGGATTTCAAAATCCAGATCAACGTGCAAAATTATTTGCTAAAAAAACTACGTTGAAAGAAGAACAAGATTTTGAAATGCGTAGAATGCTTGTTAGAGCAGGAATTATAAAATAAGATGACACAAGAACAATTACGTATGCAAATGTTGGCAGGTGTAATCACAGAAAGTGAATACAAAGCCAAATTAGACGAAAGCTACCAGAGCAATATCGGAATGTATGAAGAGGAATTCAAAAAACGAGGATTCAAACGAACCAATGAAGAATATTCAGATGGTGGATATGAAGATCTATGGTACAAAGATTTTCCTTTAGGTAGATTTTGTGTATCGTTTGTAACTTTTGATTTAGCTTCCGGTCTTCAATCTCCTAAACACCAACAATTTACATACAATATATTCTTTGATCCGTACCCAAAGTTTGAAACAAAATTATTTGGTTTGTTGAAAACAAAGAAACATCAATTTGGTAAAATGATTGATATTGAAGAAGGAGTTATTGATTTTGGAGAAGGATTATTCAAAATAGAGGACGAAGATTTCATCCCTGGATTCTTTGCTAAAGTAGACCAAGCAGAAAAAATAGCTTCTAAAATTACTAATGTTGAGTATTTATCTCATGAAGATAGTAAATCCTGGAAACGCATGGCATTCCCAGACGTAAACGAATAACAATGGACAATTTTGATTTAAAACAATACTTAGCTGAAAACAAGCTAAATGAAGCTGAAGGAAGAGATCTTTATAAAACAGCAGGTGAAATGATTTCCCAAGTTGGTTTATTTACTCAAGAAATCGCAGATGAACTAGAAGCCGAAAACAGAGGAAACCTTTATAGATTCTTCAATACACCAGAAGAAAAAGCAGAATTGATTAAAATATCCGAAGCATATCCTGCTTATTTAGCTAAAGTAAAAGCAATGATGGATGAGTTAATGAGCGATCCAATGTATCAAGTTGCAGTAGGTGATGCTAGAAGAGATAATGCTTTAGAAAAAGCTTATTATAGAGCAAAAATGTATAATATTTATAAATAAAATAAAATGGACAATTTCGATTTGAAAAAATATTTAGCTGAAAATAAACTAAATGAAGAATCCCCCCTTGATAAATCTCCTGTAGAATGGATGATCTATTTTTTAGTTTACAATAATCTTGTTGACAACTCCCCAGGGAGTAAATTTTGGGAAGTTGCTGATGAGGCTAGAGAAAGGGAACTCCAACAAAAAAGGAATTCTTAACCTAATAAAAATATAATCTTATTAAAAAAGCTTGCCTACCAGCAGGCTTTTTCTTTTTACATATATCTATGGACTAGCTCGACTTTACTGCCCTCCCATAATATGTATAATCATGGAACAATACTATGTTTATACACATTTAAACCCCCAAACCAAAGAAGTATTCTATGTTGGTATAGGTAAGGGAAACCGAGCTTGGAATCAATGGGCTGGAAGAAACAAATTTTGGGAAAACTATGTCAACAAACATGGCTTTGAAGTTGAAATAATAGCTGAAAATATAACAAGAAACCAAGCCGGTAAAATAGAAATAGAGTTGATAGCCCATTTGGGGAGACGACAAATAGAGGAAGGTGGTACTCTAGTAAATAGAAGTATAGGTGGTGATGGAGGTAGTGGAGGGTACACTCACACTGAAGAGTGGAAACGCCAACATAGTGAAAGACAATTAGGTAAAAAGAAAAAACCACTATCCCAAGAGGCCAAAGAAAAACTAAGTAAAGCATTGATCGGAAGAGAAGTTACATGGGGAAAACCTGTACTTCAATTTGATAAACAAGGTAACTTTATAAAAGAATGGCCTTCTACTAGAGCAGCTAAAAGAGAAACAGGTGCTAAAAATGTATTTGAAGTAGCAAGTGGGTACAAAAACCAACTCTATAAATCTTCAGGTGGTTTTATTTGGAAATACAAAGAATAATTCGTATAATTAGGTTATGGAAAAAAAAGAAAATACTCTTTTTGTAGAGAGGTTTAGACCTACTACATTAGAACATTTTGTGGGTAATCAAACCGTTAAAGAAACCCTTCAAAAATATTTAGACCAAGGAGATATCCAAAATTTTATCTTCTATGCTACACCAGGTACAGGTAAAACTACCCTAGCAAAAATCATCGTTAAAAATCTAGATTGCGATTATCTCTATATAAACGCATCTGATGAAAACGGAATCGATACTATTCGAGAGAAAGTAAAAGGATTTGCTAGTGCTGCATCTTGGAAAGGCATCAAAGTAGTAATCCTAGATGAAGCAGACTTCATTACAATCCAGGGACAAGCCGCTTTACGAAATGTAATTGAAACATTTTCCCGCTCAACTCGATTTATCCTAACCTGTAATTTCATTGAGCGAATTATTGACCCACTTCAATCACGTTGCCAGGTACTTAAAATTGTACCCCCAACAAAAATGGATGTGTACAACCATTTAACTTGGATTTTAGCTGATCAATTATCTTTAACTTACACACCTGAAGATATTAAAAACTTGATCGTTAAGTACTATCCCGATATGCGTAAAATGCTAAACGTTTTACAAATGTCTGTAAAAGATGATGCTGTTGTGCTTGATGAAACCGTTTTGACCTCAAACAACTACATCAAAGCAGTATTAAAAGAACTAGCAGGTAAGAAAAATTGGATTGCTATTAGACAAATCATTGCCGATTCGAATACAAAGGACTTTGAGGAACTATATCGCAATCTATTTGAATACGCTCCAAAATATGCCCCAGGCAATGAAGGATCAATCGCAATTATCCTAAACGAGCACCTATATCAAGCAAATTTCCGAATAGATAAAGAAATTAACGTAATGTCTGCAATTGCAAAAATTATAGAAGTATTATGAAGTATTTCCTAAAATACACTCTTTCGTGGGTATCTCAAAATTTGGCCGTACCTTTCTGGACAGTAGGCCATATCCACTTGATGACAACAGTTTATGCTGATATACATGAAGTAATAATGTCACTTGGATTGAACATAATTGTAGCAACTGGATTTATAGTTGACTTTATAGAATATAGAAAAGATAAGTTAAACAAATAAAACAACAAGAACAATGAAAACAGCAGTAGAATGGTTGATTGGACAAATTAAGGGTTATGAAAGTGATTGTGAAATATTCCAACAAGCCAAAGAAATGGAGAAGGAGCGGATTATTAATGCAACACTCTACGGGTTTAGGCAAGATTCAGATGGTGATGATTGGGGAGGTGATAAATATAATGCAGAAAAATACTACAACGAAACATTTAAACAACAAGAACAATGACTGGAAAATATCTAGTAACAACAGACCATTGGTTTTTAGCTCCTGACGGACGCACATACAATGGAGTATGGGGTGATGTGAAAATACTTGAAGATGGTTTACTTGGAGTGAAAACAAACCGAATGAGCACCAACTGGTATGCTCAAATAGGTGGAAACGGAAGAGAAATCATTGTAGCAGGTTGTCAAATCCACTACGCTGTTAGATGTGAAGAAAAACCACATACTGGGGATGTAGATGATTGGACTGTTGATAATGCCACCTTTAATACTTACACAAGACCAACAAAAATTTATATAGCCGAGTAAAATACACTAGAGATGAAGCGATTAAGCAATAAAGTAAATTATGGGGGTTTAATTCTTAGCAATAGTGAGATATTAAATCGAACAGGTAATGGTCATTTCGGTGATGAGTGGATGGATAAGGAATGTGTTGATTTATGTGATACCCTTAATTCCATGAAAGGTATAGAAACAGTTGAATCATGTTGTGGACATAATGATCGACCTTATCGTATATTCTTTAAGTGTTATGATTTATCGGCTTTAAGATTTCTTCAATCTTGTATTGATGGAAGGTATTGGGGTTATGGTGATGAGTGGAGAATCACAACATATATTAGTGATACAGGCCCAGAGCAATTAACTTTTATGTTAGAGAGTGAGTCATCTAATTTAACGGAGATAATGTCTCAGGTGGAAGATATGATACGAGCAATCAATCATTATTTAAATCACGAAGGTAGATTTGAATTTTTAGGGTTAGATTATAATAATTTTATTTTTGAAGAAATCACAGAGTAATAAACAATTTAAACATAATTAAAATACATATAAAACAAATAAAATGGAACAACCAAGATTAAACATCGATTTTAAAAACACAACAGCCGTAACTGGTCATGATGGAGGACAATTGTTTGGACAAGCCGTTATCCTACGTAAAGTATCTAAATTTTTAATTGGAGCAGATGAAGACTCACTCATCCCAATCCCAGTATTTTACGATTTGGAATCTAAAAAAATCATTTTAGATACACTCCCACCAGACATTCGTGAGGAATATAAAGACATTGCCCTTGACATCTAAGAAGCAAATAAAAGACATATGGGGGTGGTTGAATGAAATCACCCTCTATAAAACTCCCGTCGAAAATATTTCGGAAGAATCGTGGGACAAATGGAACTCTTACATGATTAATAGATACGTATCAATGGATATACGTTATGTTGAATTGGCAAACTATGTTCAAACTCTACCATACGAGAACAAACAACAAACATATACAATTTATAGAGAGATGATTCCAAAAGCTAAAACGTTCTTGAAGTACGTCAAGTCAAGAACAAAGAGACAGCCTGCTGCTTTGGTAGAGTATGTAGCAAAACATTTTGAATGCAGTTTAGGCGAAGCTGAAGAATATATTGATATTCTACGTGAACATGGTGTACGACACGTTTTGTACTCTATGGGGATGGAAGAAAAAGAAGTAACTAAGTTATTAAAAAAATGACAGATAATACAGACGTCGGAAGACACAAAATAGAATCATTTAATACAAGAACTGTTAAACGAACAGATTCGGTTGTAGATTCAATCATCGATAAGTTTATTGACAGAGCAACAGTAGGTAAAGCCAAATATGGAACAGATCTAGACCGCAATGATCTATCTTTAGAGGATTGGCTAGAACATTCCATTCAGGAAAAAATGGATGATATTTTGTATATGCAGAAAACCCTAAAGGTAGTGCGTGAAGCAAAAAACTCATAATATTTATAATAAAACATATAAATGAACAAATTAACTCAATCAGAATTACGCATGCAAATGCTAGCTGGTGTGATCACAGAAGGTGAATACACATCTATTATCAATAAAGAAACTGAAGAAGAAGAAAAATCATCTTTAAACGAATCTATGATTGGAGGAATTGTAGGGATTGGAGCAATCAACCAAATCCCACCTCATGCTAAAACAGATTACGAAGATGCTTTTGAACATTTCCTAGGTGAGCGTTACCAAGTAAAACCAAACAGAGAAAGAGACGATATCAAAGATATCAACGAAGAAGAAATGAATGAAGGAGCTTTAATGAATGAAGAATATATAGTATCCATTAGAACTGCTTATGGTACTATTAGTGATATTGAAGTATCTGCTGAAAATGAAGAGGAGGCATTTAATAAAGCTATAGATGAAGTAATAGATGCTCTACAATATGCTAAATTAGACCAAATAGAAAGAAGATCAATGGAAGAAGGTAAAGAAGTAGAAGAACCAAACAACTACTAAGATGAATCCAAAAGACACAATTATAGTAGACGTTCCTCTATTCATTCGCTTGCTAGAATATGCTCGTGAAGATGCTAAAACCGATATGGACCTACACAACGTAGCAGAAAATATCATCGATTTAAGCGAAGAAGGAGAAGTTTTAACAATGGACAACTACAATGCAATTGTAGGAACTTCTGAAGAAGAAATCGCTGAACGTAAAATGCTTCAAGTAAGAGCAGGTATCATAAAATAATTTACGATACGGCTTAGGACCGTTTGCTAGTTATAGCAAGAGAATACTTTTCACCGCTATCAAAGGTATTTTCAAAAACACAAGAGAGCTTGGATTTTCCAAGCTCTTTTTTTATCTTTATAGCATGAGAAAGAAACCTCCTGTTATACTCAAAGAAGTAAGAGAAAAACAACTACCACAAATAGACTATGCAACTCAAAAGTCTATTTCCTACTCTCAAATGTCTATGTTCAATGAGTGTCCTAAAAAATGGTCATTGCAATATAGAGAAGGACATAAGCAATTTACCTCTTCCATTCATACTGTTTTTGGAACTGCACTCCACGAAACACTCCAACATTACCTTACAGTAATGTATGAGCAAAGTGGAGCAGCAGCAGATCGTTTAAACACATCTGAAATGCTAGAGGAAAAACTCCGTGAAGAATACAAATCCCAATACAAAGCAAACAACAACCAACACTTTGTATCCCCAGATGAATTAAGAGAGTTCTATGAGGATGGAGTAGCAATCATAAGAGAGTTAGCAAAGGACAAATCAAAATATTTTGGTAAACGAGGATGGCATTTAGTTGGATGTGAAATCCCTATCATAGTAACTCCAAACCCTAAACTACAAAACGTAATGTTTCAAGGGTATCTAGATATTGTTTTGTACAATGAAAAAACAAACAAAATCAAGATCATTGACATCAAAACTAGTAGACAAGGTTGGGGTAAGAAAGAAAAAGCAGATCCAAACAAACAACTCCAACTTATCACTTACAAAAAATATTTTTCTGAAATATACAATTTCCCAATAGACAATATTGATATTGAGTTTATGATCGTGAAACGTAAAGTATTTGAAAGTGATCTTTATGTTATTAAACGCGTTCAAATATTTAAGCCAACATCTGGTAAAGTGAAATTAAATAGAGTTGCTAAAACTATTAATGCATTTTTAGAACAGGCATTTGATCGCAATGGTTTTAAAGATGTAGAGCACCAACCAAGAAAAAATGATAACTGTAAATGGTGCCCTTTTCATAAAACTCATCTATGTTCTGCGACCTATTAATTTTTTCTATATATGTATAATACGAATATATAAAGCAAATACAATATGGAAATAGGTACAAAAATATATATCTATGGGTTGATAGATGATAAAGGAAATATTTTTTATGTAGGAAAATCTTCCCAACCAAAAAATAGATTCTACTCTCATGTGCGACAATTGAATAGATACGATATTAAAATGCAAGTACTAGATTTTTTCTATGATAAAGAGGTATATTGGATCGAAAAATTATTGGAAGAAGGACATGCTATACAAAATAAAGAGATTATTTCAACACTAAAACAGTGTGAAATTGGAGAGGTATTTGAAATCTCCCAAAGAACCCCTAATAAAGTAATGTATAACGGAAAAATTTACAATTCATTAAACGACCTTTATAAGAGTAGAGCTACCAACCTTTCAGAATATTTCATTAAAAAAATCGTCACTGATCCTAATTGTGATTTAGCTAAACAGTACCCTATAATTTTAATATATAATAAATGAGCACAGAAAAAAACCAACAGTTAACTAGTGTCAAGCTAGACAAAGACTTGTTTGAGCAATTCAAAGTGGAATGCATTAAACGAAAGTTTAGCTTCCAAAAATTGAGCGAACGAGCAGTTCATCTTTACTTAACAAGCGATGAATTCAGAAAACAAATCCACAACCACAATGATTTAAGTTGGGAGACAGAAGAGTAATTTCTTACATTTAAAACAAAATAGTTATATGAATTCAAGTTTTAAGTACTTACCGCAAAACGAGCGGAAAAAAATCATGCTAATTTGTGATGACCTTCGAGTACATTCCGGTGTAGCGACAGTGGCACGTGAATTAGTTTTGAACACAGCCCAACATTTCAATTGGGTAAACATTGCAGGTGCAATCAACCACCCCGAAAAAGGTAAACGATTTGACATTTCTGCAGACACCAACACAAACACAGGTTTAACAGATGCTTCTGTGTTTTTGTATCCGGTAGATGGATATGGTGACCCTGATTTGATTCGTCAATTGATCGCAATGGAAAAGCCTGATGCAATTATGTTGATTACAGATCCAAGGTATTTTGAGTGGTTATTTCAAATCGAAAATGAGATTAGAAAAACAACCCCAATTATTTACTTGAACATTTGGGATGATTATCCAGCTCCACTGTATAATAAAGCATTTTATGAGTCGTGTGATGCGTTGTTAGCAATTTCAAAACAAACAAAGTTGATCAACGAGCTTGTTTTAGGTGAGAAAGCAAACAAAAAAGTAATTGAGTATGTTCCTCACGGTTTGAACCATGAAATGTACTACCCAATTGAAAAAGCAGATGAAGTAAAGGAACTAAATGAATTTAGAGCAAATTTATTTGGAGGTAAAGAAAAGGATTTTGTTGTATTCTTCAATTCAAGAAACATCCGACGCAAACAAATCCCAGATACAATGCTTGCCTTTAGAATTTTCTTAGATACATTACCAAAAGAAAAAGCAGAAAAATGCGCTATGGTAATGCATACTGAAGTTGTAAGTGAGCATGGTACAGATTTAGAGGCAGTTAGAAAAATTTTATTTCCAAACTACCCTGAAGCCATTTATTTTTCAACTGGACGTTTAGACACTAAACAATTGAATCAATTGTACAACATTGCAGATGCTCAAATCTTATTGACATCAAATGAAGGTTGGGGTCTGTCATTGACAGAGGCAATTTTAGCAGGAACTGTAATTATTGCTAACGTAACAGGTGGAATGCAAGATCAAATGAAATTTGAAGATGAATTTGGAAACTGGTTTACACCAACCCCACAACTACCTTCAAACCATACAGGACGTTTGAAAAACCATGGCTGCTGGGCGTTTCCGGTTTATCCAACAAACCGCTCAATTCAAGGTTCTCCTAAAACACCTTATATTTGGGACGATAGATGCACAGCTGAAGATGCAGCCGCTCGAATTGCTGAAGTATATGCTTTAGATAAAGAAGTAAGAGATGGTCTTGGTAAAACAGGCCGTCATTGGGCAGTAAATGAAGCAGGATTTACAGCAGAAGCTATGGGAGAAAGAGCAATTAACGCGATAGATCAATTATTTAACACGTGGACTCCACGAGAAAAATATGAATTAATCAACGTTAATAACGTTAAAGAAGACACAATCGATCACGAATTTGTATATTAAAAGTTATGGACAAACCAGTATTTGTAATTAGTTGCCCAATTGACACTTACAGTGGATACGGAGCACGTTCTCGCGACATCGTTAAAGCGATCATTGAATTAGAAAAATATGACGTTAAGATTTTACCTCAACGTTGGGGAAATACCCCATTTGGATTTATTCAAGCCCACCCAGAATGGGAGTTTTTAGCCAAATATTTTCTACAAACACCCCAATTGCCTGCACAACCTGAAATTTGGATGCAAATTACAGTTCCAAATGAATTCCAACCAATAGGAAAATATAATATTGGATGTACAGCTGGAATTGAAACAACAATTGCACCTGCAGAATGGGTTGAAGGTTGTTCACGTATGAATTTAATTTTAGGTTCTTCTGAACATACAATCAAAGTACTTAAAGAAAGTAAATTTGAAAAACGTGATCAACAAACAAACCAAGTAGTAGGAGTTGTTGAATGGACAGGTGATAATGGTGAAGTAGTATTTGAAGGCATAAACTCAGATGTATACAAACCCGTAAAATCAACATTTGATTTATCTAATGTAAAAGAAGATTTTGCTTATTTATTTGTAGGACATTGGATGCCAGGACAATTAGGTGAGGATAGAAAGAATGTAGGTTTGCTTGTAAAAGCATTTTACGAAACATTTAAAAACAAATCCAAGAAACCAGCGTTGATTTTAAAAACGACTCAAGTAGGAGCCTCTTATATGGATCGAGATGAATTGATTAAGAAAATTAAATTGATCCGGGGTACAGTAAAATCAAACAATCTTCCAAATATCTATTTGTTACATGGTGAATTTACAGATGTAGAAATGAACGAAATCTATAATCATTCCAAAGTTAAAGCAATGATTAATCTAACTAAAGGAGAAGGATTTGGTCGCCCATTACTTGAATTTTCATTAGTAAATAAACCAATCATTACTACAAATTGGAGTGGACATACCGATTATTTAAATCCAGAATTTGTTACACTTTTACCAGGTGAATTAACAAATGTACACCCATCAGCGGCAAATAATATGTTATTAGCTGAGTCACAATGGTTTAGTGTAGATACTGGTCATGTAGGACATTATTTGAAAGATGTATTTGAAAACTATAAAGGATATGCTGAAAATGCAAAACGACAAGGCTTTCAATCACGCACTAAATTTTCATATGATGCGATGAAAGAAAAACTTGATAATTTGCTTACACAACGTATCCCTGAATTTCCAAAACAGGTACAAATGCAATTACCTAAATTGAAAAAAATTGAATTACCAAAACTTAAAAAAGTAGAACAATAATGCAACACGAAGAAATCATTAATTGTCCTAAATCCGGAGGTGACTTGTGCTATAAAGTACAAGTTGCCCCCGAAATTTATAACTACATGAGTTTATCTTGTGGTTTTTGGACAAACTCGTTTATGACAGAAGATCATGAATTTTACATGCAACAAATGGAAACACTACCTGAGTTGTATAAAGATTTGGCTTGGAAAGATCCTAAAACAGGTTTAGTTTGGTTACCAAACACCATCAACAACCCTGAACAAGGTATGATTTTTGCCAATGGTTCAGGTGTTTCAAATTGGAAATGGGCAGCTGTTAAAGCTATTAAAATTCCTAAAAAAGAACAAAAGAACCATCCAATCCCAGGCAAACCAGGTGAATTCATGAAATTCAAAATGGATATGAAAAACATGCAACTTTTTGAAGAGCGTGATTACATTGAAGCCCTTTCATATATTGGGGTATTACCAAACTAAGATATATGAAAATAAGTTATGCCGTTACAGTTTGTAATGAATTTTTAGAAATTCAACGACTGTTAACTTTTCTATTAGAAAACAAACGACCACAAGATGAGATCGTTATCCAAATGGATCTATCTTTAGATGATTTAAACACACAACCTGAAGAAAAAAATCAAGTATTTGCTTATATTATGAAACATCAGGAGCAAGGTCATTGTCGAGTTATAATCAATCCATTGAATAATGATTTTGGTTCATTTAAAAATCATTTAACTCAACAATGCGTTGGAGATTATATTTTCCAAATTGATGCTGATGAAATTCCAAATGAAAATCTGATTGCTGTTTTGCCTGATGTGCTAGAAGAAAATGAAAACATTGATGTTTTTCTAGTACCTCGAGTAAACACAGTAGAAGGTTTAACTCCCGAACACATTGCAAAATGGGGCTGGAATGTAAACGATGCCGGATGGGTTAATTGGCCTGATTATCAATGGCGAATTTGGAAAAACAAACCTGAAATCCAGTGGGTAAATAAAGTACATGAGCGTTTGGATGGCTTTCAAATGTATACAGCAATGCCTGATGTAGAGTACTTTGCTCTATACCATCCAAAAACAATTGAAAAACAAGAAAAACAAAATCAGTTATACGATACAATTTAAGTTATGGAAGAAATTTTAAAGTTAGTAGCAGAGTACATTACAGAAAAAGACTCTAAAAAAGAATGGGTAGCAGGAAGAGACCTAGTACAATATGCAGGTAATTATTTTGATGAAAAAGAATATGTAGCCGCTGTTAAAACATTGTTGGGTGGTTGGTTAGTATTAAACCAAGAAGGTATTCGTTTTGAATCTCGTTTCCCTAAACGTTTAGGTAAAAAATTAGGTATTTTAACTAACAGTGGTTCAAGTGCTAATCTATTGATGTTAGCTGCTTTGACATCTAAACGAGGTTTAAATTTACCTAAAGGAACTAAAGTATTAACTCCAATTGCAGGATTTCCAACTACCATTAACCCCATTTTACAGCTTGGATTTACGCCTGTATTCGTTGATATTGAACTAGAATCATTAAACCTAGATCTAGATCAAGTAGAACAAAAATTAAAAGAAGATCCTGAAATTAAAGTAATTACTTTTGCTCACGTATTAGGTAATCCACCAAACATGGATCGCTTAATGGAACTAGTAGAAAAATATAATTTGATTTTCCTAGAAGATTGTTGTGATGCATTAGGTTCTTCATATAAAGGACAAATGTTAGGTTCATACGGCAAAATGGCTAGCTGCTCATTCTACCCAGCACACCATATTACAATGGGTGAAGGTGGGTTTGTAGCTTGTAACGATATGGAAACAGAACGTATTCTAAGAAGTTTTAGAGATTGGGGTCGTGGTTGCTATTGTGTAGGTAAACAAAATCAACTTGAATGTGGTATGTGCAACCAACGTTTCAACAATTGGTTACCAGCACTTCCAGATGATATATTTGATCACAAATATGTTTATGAAGAAATTGGTTACAATTTGAAACCAATTGAAATGCAAGCTGCTATGGCATTTATTCAAATGCAAAAGCTAGAAGAAATTGGACAAATTCGTCGCAAAAACCATAAATTGATTACTTCATTGTTTGAGAAGTATAGCGAATATTTTATCTTACCTAGAGCAACTGAACATTCTGATCCGGATTGGTTTGCAGTAGCATTAACAGTAAAAGATGGAGCTGGTTTTAGTAGAGCAGATTTTTGCCAATTTCTAGAAGCAAATAAAATCCAAACACGTCCTTACTTTGCAGGTAATATTATGTTACAACCAGCATATGAAGGAATCATGGATGCAGAACAAGTAATTAAAGACTTTCCTGTAGCAAGAAAAGTAACTACAGATACATTCTTCTTAGGTTGTAGCCCTGTAATTACAGAAGAACAAATTGAATATATTGGAACGATTGTAGATAAATTCTTTACAGAACATGGAAAAAATTTATAGTAAAGTAGATCCGGACAAATTATTACACATAATAGTTCGAAAAGAAGATTTAACACCTGGACGAGTAGAAGTAGTACCTGAAGATCAATTCATCCAATGTGCTCTACTTAATATGGAAAAAGGTAAAACTTTTAAACCACATAAACATATTTGGAAAGAGCGTACACGAAATGTAATTGCTCAAGAAAGTTGGATTGTAATTCAAGGAAGTGTAAAATGTATATTCTATGATATAGACGACCAAATTATTGCTACCCCAATTCTATACCCGGGTGATTCATCATTCACTTTAGAAGGTGGACATAACTACGAAATTCAAGAAGATAATACATTAGTGTACGAATACAAAACTGGACCCTATGAAGGTCAGGCTTTAGATAAAACCTTTATTAATGGTACAATTTAGAAGCATACAACAACGTGATCTTGAAAGTGTATTTTTACTTTTACAGCAATTAACTGAGATTGACTATTCAACTAGAAATATTCAAAACTGTTGGAATAATTTTATACAAAATAATTCATCCAATTCTATTGTAGGTTTATTAGATAATAAAATTGTAGCTTATGGAAGTATTATAATAGAAAATAAAATTAGAGGTGAATTAGCAGGACATATTGAAGATATTGTAGTATGTAAGAGTATAAGAAATAAAGGAATTGGTATAGAATTAATAAATGAATTAGTAAAAATAGGTAAAAATAAAGGATGTTATCGAGTAACATTATTATGTGATGATAATTTAAGTAGTTTTTATGAAAAAAACGGTTTTGTTAAAAATGGAATTGCAATGAAAAAAATGTACCTATGATGAATTTTAATACAGTAACTGAATTTGAGAATCAAATTGCGGAGTTTTTTGGAGCACCGTATGCTGTAGCTGTTGATAGTTGTACTCATGGAGTTGAACTTTGTTTAAGATACACTCGTGAAGACTCTATCGAGGTTCCTAAAAACACATATTTATCAATCCCATTTTTATCCTATAAATTAGGAATAGAATTAGAATGGAAGAATGAAGATTGGGTAGATTATTACTATTTAACTGATAAAATAATCGATGCTGCTGTATTATGGAAACCAAATAGCTATGTTTCTGGAACATATATGAGTTTATCTTTCCAATATCAAAAACATTTAAGTTTAGGTAGAGGAGGGATGATTTTATTAGATAATGAACTTGATGCTATTGCCCTGAAAAAAATGTCCTATGATGGAAGATTACCCAATATTCCTTGGAGAGACCAAAATATTGATACTATAGGATACCATTACTATATGACCCCAGAAACAGCCCAACTTGGTTTAGATAAATTGCCTCAAGCAAAATTAACTTTGCCTCGCCAATGGACTACAAATGACTGGCCTGACTTAACTCAAATGAGTATATTTAAATAAAAAACAAATAAAAACAAGTTATATGAAAAAAGCTTTTATTACCGGTATTGGAGGACAAGACGGTTCTTATTTAGCAGAATATTTAGTTGAACAAGGATATGAAGTTCATGGTATTATCCGAAGAAACTCAGTTCCTGAACATCAACAAAGTAGAATTGAAACCATGAGAGATAAGATCCATGTTTACTATGGAGACTTATTAGACCAATCTAGCATTGAACATTTATTAGATAAAATCCAACCCGATGAAATCTATAACATAGCTGCTCAATCTCATGTTAGAATTAGTTATGACATTCCTCAATTTACCGCTCAAACAAATGCTGTTGGAGTATTAAATGTGCTCGAAGCATATCGACGTTCATGTCCAAATGCCAAATTCTACCAAGCAAGTAGCTCAGAAATGTTTGGAAGTAGCGTTGATGAAGACGGATACCAACGTGAAACAACTCCAATGAATCCAGTTTCACCATATGGCTGTACTAAAGTATTTGGATACAATATCGTGCGTAATTATCGCAATGCCTATAAGTTGCATGCTTCAAATGGTATTTTATTTAATCACGAATCCCCAAGACGTGGTTCAAACTTTGTAACAAACAAAGTAGTTAAAACAGCTGTTGAAATTAAATTAGGATTAAAAGATAAATTAGAATTAGGAAATATGGATGCTTACCGTGATTGGGGTCATTCATATGATTATGTTAGAGCAATGCATTTAATTGTTCAACAAGATAAACCTGGAGATTGGGTTGTAGCAACAGGAGAAACTCGTTCAGTAAGAGATATGTGTGAATATGTATTCGGAAAATTAGGTTTAGATTATAAAAATTATGTTATCCAAAATCAAAAGTTCTTACGTCCTGAAGAATTACCATATTTGAAAGGCGATTCAACCCGAATTCGTACTGAATTGGGTTGGAAACCAACATACACATTTGAAAGTATGATGGATGAAATGATTGAATATTGGATGGAAATTTTGAAAAAATGAGTTATATTACATTAGCAGAAATGGGATCCTCTGGTGGTCTATGTTCCCAGTTGCAAATTTATTCTAGTTTATTAGCTGTAGCTAAAGCAAATAATAAAACTATTGTTTTTTCTAAAGAAATGTTAGATCATGGGGTTGGAATACGAGTTTTTGATTTATTGGATATCCCATATGAATTAAAACCTCTTGAGTTTTTTTCAAATTTTCAACAAAAACATATAAACTTCCATACTACTAGATATGATGAAACATTATTTGAATTAGATCCTAATGTAAATTATAATTTAGTAGGAAGATTTGATTTGTATACTTATTGGTACAACCAAATTGGAGATGAAGTAGCTTCTTGGAACTACCAACCTCACCTACAACTCCAGGCCGAACAAAGAATGGCTGAAATCAAAAAGTATTTCGGAAATGATAAACCTATAGTAAACATTCATATTAGAAGAGGAGATTATTTACTTTCACAATACTCGTTTTGTGAATTAGATGCTGATTATTATACTGAAGCTATAGTTGATCATTTTCTTCCTATAGAAGACTATAATTTCCTTGTTTTTTCAAATGATATTTCATATGCTAAAGCACTCTTTGAAGGAAACAATATTTACTTTGTTGACCCTATAGGAGGAGAAAAAATATGTACCGATTCAGAAAAAGAAGATTTGGCATTAATGAGTCTATGTGATCATCATATTACAGCAAATAGTTCTTATTCTTGGTGGGGAGCATATCTTTGTAAAAATCCAAACAAAAAAATAATTTGCCCAACAAATTGGCTAAAATCAAATCACCAGTCCTCTTGGATAAATGGAAGCTATTATCCTCCAACATGGATTAATATAAACAACTCAAGCATATGAAAGAAATAGTAGTATCAAATTTGATGAGAGCAAAAAATAAACAATCGTTTTTTGCTTTACATCAATTACAATCCAAAATTAAAGCACTTTACCCCGATGTTAGAATAGAATTCCATATTCTTTGGGATAATATTGCTGAAGGAGATATGGGTGATAATGAAAAATGGGCTCAACTAATTGATGAAAATATTGAAAATCTTTATTCATATGATAAAGAATTTTTTGATAATTATGTAACTGAATTTTACGGTTTTGAAAATATTGAAAGGTTTAGAGTGTGGAAAGCTGTTTACTTTATCATAATGGCTCATTATTTGCGCCGAGTTAAATTAAAGCATTATTATTTAATATATGATGATGACATTTTAATCAATGATGATTTTAAACATATTTGTGATTTAATGTTAGATAGAATTCCTGTATTGATATCTGAACCGTTAAATGCTAGCTGTGATAAAGTACTTGGAAATAAATTAGTTGGTAATTTTGGAGAAGGATTTGTACAATTATATAACCAACGAAACCCTAATTCATATGGCTTTAATGCTGGATTTCAAGGGATTGATTTGAGTATTTATGATGAATTTCTTTCCAAAGATAGATTCCAATTTATCCTAGACCTATTTGAATACAAATCAGTATTAGATAAGAATGGAAAAGAATTTTTTGGACCTGAAAGATTTTTAATTGATACTCAACAACAATCTTTCTTTGGTTTAATGAATGTCGTGTTTCCAAAAAATGAGCCTCATATATTAGACCCTGAGGAATATTTTGTTATTCCTAATTTTGGTAACCATCCTAAATATGGTGAATTAAGTCCTGATAATGAATTAAATGGGTGGGGTCCTGCACTTGAATCCCGAATAACCCATTTTATAGGTCATACCCAAGGTAAAGGAAAACCTAAAGTATTTTTAGATAAAGTAGATGAATATTTAAAAGCAAATAATTTTTTATAATATGACAAAAGTAGTATACGTAACAGGATGTCTCGGTTTTATTGGGTCCTATGTAACAAGAAAATGCCTTGATAAAGGTTGGTATGTAAAAGGAGTTGATAAGATAACTTATGCAGCCAATAAAGATTTATTAGATGAATTTAAATCATACCATAATTTTTCATTTGTTCATTGTGATATTAATGAATTGAAATTTTTATATGACTGTGATTTTGTAATTAACACTGCAGCTGAAACCCACGTTGGTAATTCAATTGCTAGCAGTACTGAATTTGTTAAGTCAAACATTGATGGAGTTCATAATTTACTTGAATTAATCAAAAACCATAGAGGAGAAAATGCTTCAAAACCTGTATTAATCCATTTCAGTACAGATGAAGTGTATGGTGATATTGAAGAAGGTGCTCATGATGAAGAACATCTCCTTAAACCATCCAACCCATATTCAGCAACTAAAGCAGCAGCTGATATGTTAGTTATGGCTTGGGGTAGAACACACAATATCCCTTATATGATTATTCGTCCAACAAATAATTATGGTATTGGACAATATGTTGAAAAATTAATTCCTAAAGCAGTTAAACTATTAAGTTTAGGAAGAAAAATCCCTCTCCACAACCATGGAACACCTTACCGAAATTGGCTCCATGCCTCAGATACAGCTGAAGCCGTAATTACACTAATTGAAAAAGGTCAAATTGGAGAAATTTACAATGTAGCAGGTGGTTTTGAACAACAAAATATAGAAACAGTAAAACAAGTAATTACTGAGTTTAATCAAATTGTGAATTGGGAAGATTTTCATGATATTGACCATTATGTAGATTTTTCTTGCCATCGCCCAGGCCAAGATGTTCGTTATGCACTGGATGATTTTAAAATTAGAGCTTTAGGATGGGAACCGAAAAGCGTGTTTTCTGAGGAAATTCCTCGTATAGTTAGTTATTATAAAAGTAAATTTATTTGGTAGTTATGAACGCAAGAGAATTTAAATGTGTAAAAATCCTTACAGACCTCATTGAAAATGAAGGTTTAATAGGTATCAAAACGAGTTTTGAAGATGAAGGTGCTCTATTTAACGAAACAGTTCGTTTAAAAGAAGTATGTAATCAAGCTAAAACTAAAGTAACCTTAAAAATAGGTGGCCCTGAAGCCATTAGGGATTTAAAAGATGCTTCTATTATTGGAGTAAAAGGATTAGTTGCTCCTATGGTTGAATCTGAATTTGGACTCAAGAAATTTATCCAAGCAACCCGAACCTATATCCCAGAAGACATTCGTTCATCACTTCAACTTAATGTCAATATTGAAACGGTAACTGCTGTTAATAACGCGTTAAAAATGCTAGAAACATCCGAAGCTGATGATTTATATGGTGTAACCGTAGGACGAGTTGATTTAGTGTCCTCAATGGGAAAAGATAGAGCATATGTAAATAGTGAAGAAGTTTATAAAATGGCTAAAACAGTATTTACTAAAGCAAAAGAAAAAGGTCTTAAAGCTTGTTTGGGTGGAGCTGTTTCTACTGATTCACTTGAATTCCTTAAAAAACTCCACTCAGAAGGTCTATTAGATAAATTTGAAACTCGTTATGCCATATTTGATCCATCAATTTCATTAAAAAATCTATCTAGAGCGTTATCTAAAGCTCAAATGTTTGAATATGAGTGGTTAAAGTCTAAAAATGAATACTATACTACTTTAGCTAATCAAGATATCAAACGAATCCAAATGATTCAAGATAGAATCAACCAATCAATTTCTTTCAAATAATGAGAGTACTGGTTACTGGAGGTTCAAAAGGAATTGGAAAGGCCATTGTGCAGCTATTTGAGCACAATGGTCATTCCGTTTATTCCCCTAGTAGAAGTAAATTAGATCTTACTCAAACTATAGATTTACAAGATCGTAAGTTTGATATTGTAGTCAATAATGCTGGGATAAATCCTTTAACTTATATCAAAGATATTTCTGATGAAGAGGTGATGAAAGTTAATTATCTCTCACCCCTTCAAATCATACAACAATGTTTACCTTATATGATTGATCAGAAGTATGGACGAATTGTAAATATCGGAAGTATTTGGATCGATACATCCAAACCAAAACGAGCAGCTTATAGTGCTAGCAAAAGTGCTTTACATTCTCTTACAAAATCATTAACAGCAGAATATGCCCATGAAAATATCCTAACCAACACTATATCCCCAGGATTTATAGGCACAGATTTAACATATCAAAATAATACTAAAGAAGAAATAGCTTTATTATCAAAACAAATACCTGTAGGAAGATTAGGATTACCTGAAGAAATAGCTAAATTGGTTTATACTTTAAGTGTCGAAAATAATTATATAGCAGGGCAAAACATTATAATAGACGGAGGTTATTCATGCACAACATACTAGAAATCAAATCAAAAATCTCAGATTACAAATTAGGTTTTGTTGATACCATACAAGATATTGAAAAATATATTGATCAACCAAATACAATTACATTTATAGATCAAAATGTAGACACATTATATCCTTTGTTACAGCGACCTGGCAATGTTGTATTGCCAAGTTCTGAAGCCATTAAAAGTTATACAGGTATAGCTAGAGTATTACAAAATCTAACAGAACGTAAAGCAAATATTCAAACCAAATTAGTAGTAATTGGAGGTGGAGTATTACAAGACCTTGTAGGTTTTTGTGCTTCAATTTATTGTAGAGGAATCCAATATACTCTTGTTCCTACTACTCTTTTAGCTCAAGCTGATAGTTGTGTTGGGGGGAAAACTTCAATTAATTTTTTAGATAGGAAAAATATATTAGGTACTTTTTATCCTCCTACAGACATCATAATCTACCCAAAGTTTACCCAAACACTCACTGAATTGGATTATATCAGTGGTTTAGGAGAAATCTATAAATTCCATATACTCCAGAACAAAATTCTAGATCTTGATCCTTCATCCTTTATAGAACCTATGATACATGATGGATTGAAATATAAAATTGATGTTTTATCTAGAGATGAATTTGATAAGGGCGAACGAAAATTTTTAAATTTTGGACATACCTTTGGACATGCCCTTGAATCAACTTCCGAGCATGCTGTTCCTCATGGTATAGCAGTTATTATAGGAAGTATGATAGCAGTAATGGTATCTAAAGAATTAGGATATGATGTTTCTAACTATGATACTATCATTGAAAAGGGTATTTCATTGATCAAAGAAACTAAATTGCAATTTAAAATAGAATGGTTTAATTTAGATCTACTTTTAGAAATTATCAAATCGGATAAAAAAAGTATTGGTAAATTAACAATGGTTTTGATAGATAATAAACCGTTCTTGGAAGATGTAGAGGACATTAGTATATTACAAAAAGTTTTAAATCAAATTTATGAGGTTATCTGATTATGTTATTCAATTTCTAAGAGATAAATACGAAATTGACACAGTTTTTACTGTATCCGGTGGTGGATGTATATTTTTAATTGATTCTTTAGGCACAACTGAAGGAGTAAATTATGTAGCTACTCACCACGAACAAGCAGCTGCAATTGCCGCTGAAGGTTATGCACGAATGAATAATAAATTAGGAGCTTGTGTTATTACAAGTGGTCCTGGAGGAACAAATGCTCTAACAGGCACATTATGTAATTGGTTAGATTCCATTCCTGTAATTTATATTAGTGGTCAAGTCAATAAAGAGATGACTACAAACTATACAGGTTTACCTCTAAGACAATTAGGCGATCAAGAATTTAACATTATTGAGTCAGTAAAAAATATGACTAAATATGCTGTACAAGTTAATGATTCATCCGAAATCCGATACCATCTAGAAAAAGCATGTAGTTTAGCTACATCAGGAAGACCAGGCCCTGTTTGGATTGATATTCCATTAAATGTGCAATCAGTAAATATTGAACCAGATGAACTAGATGGATACAATGATGTTATAGAGTCATTTTCCCCATCTCAATTAGAGATTGATTCTCTATTAGAAAAATGGAATCAAGCTAAGAAACCATTAATGGTTGTAGGTAATGGAATTAGATTAAGTGGAGGAATTGAAGAACTATATAAAACACTCAAATCATCTAATATTCCAGTAATATCCGCTGTTAATGGAAATGATATTGTAAATCATGATTACGAACATTATTGTGGTAGATTTGGAACCCATGCTCAAATTGGAGCAAATAACCTTTTAAGTGAATGTGATTTTCTCCTATCAGTAGGTAGTAGATTATATGTTAGACAAACTGGATATAATTTTGAAGGATTTGCAAAACAAGCCTATAAAGTTCATGTTGATATAGATGAAAACGAATTAAACAAACCAACTTTATTCACTGATTTAAAAATCCATTCAGATGCTAAAGAATTTTTAAAGCTATTAAACTCTCAAAATTTACCTGAAACAGATACAGATTGGTTAGATGAATGTTTTGAATGGTCTTGTGTACCTAAAGTATTACCTAAACACCGAAACAAAACAGAATATGCTAGTCATTATGCTTTTATAGAAAAATTATCTGAAAGCATGCCTAAAGATCATCATATTGTAACTAGCGATGGTTCTGCAAATGTAGTAACTATGCAGGTTATGAATTTGAAAGATAACCAAAGACTAATCACCAATACAGGATGTGCCCCAATGGGATATGGATTACCAGCAGCTTTAGGAGCAGCAACCCACCATAAAGTAGTTTGTATTGAGGGAGATGGTAGTTTGCATTTGAACATCCACGAGTTACAAACAATGAAATATTACAATTTACCTATTAAGCTTATTTTACTTAACAATGATGGGTATACTTCAATTAAAATATCTCAAAAAGCATTTTTTAATGGTCGTTTTGTAGCATCTGAAAAAAATAGTGGTGTATCGTTTCCAAACTTTGAAAAAGTAATTAAAGCCTACGATCTACCTTACTATAGTATTAAAAATAATCAAAGTATTAATCCTACATTAGAAGAATTTTTATCATATGAAGGTCCTGCTGTTTTAGAAGTATTTACTGACCCTGAAGAGTTTCATGAACCTAAAGTAGTAGCTAAATTAGGAGAAGATGGTAAATTTATTCCTGGAGAATTAAAAAATATACAATGGATAGACTAAAAATATTAATTACCGGAGGAAACGGTTACATTGCTAAGAGTTTACATTCATGTTTGTGTTCAAAATATGATATAACATTAGTATCTAGAACTGATCTTAATATGACTCGAAGAGAAGAAGTTCAACATTATTTTAAAGATAAATACTTTGATGTGGTAATCCATACTGCAGTAAAAGGAGGCAGTAGACTAAACCCACTTGAGGGGCCAGACATTGTACTTGAAAATCTTTTAATGTACGATAATCTAATGCGTTGTAGAGACAAGTTTGATCGATTAATTCATTTTGGATCAGGTGCTGAAGAAATTGCCGATGGTCCTTATGGGTTTAGTAAACACATCATCAACCAATTAATTAAATTAGACCCAAAAAGTGTAAATGTAAAAATTTATGCCGTGTTTGATGAAAATGAATTGCCTACTAGATTTATTAAAAGTAACATTTTAAGATATATTAATCGAGAAGATTTAAACATTCATCAAGATAAACAAATGGATTTCTTTTATATGAAAGATTTAATTTCCATGATTGAATGGTTAATTGATTATCGTGAAGAAGAATTTCCTGTTCAAGAAATTAATTGTAGTTATCTAGAAAAATATACCCTAACACAAATAGCTGAAATTATTAATTCATTAGATAATTATAAAGTAGGAATACGAGTAGAAGATGAAATTGAAGGTAGAGCCTATTGTGGGATCCATCCTATTATGCCATTTGATTTAATTGGATTAGAACAAGGGATTAAAGAAGTTTATAACTTATTAAAATAATAAAATGAAAAATATAACCTTTTGTATAGCCTCAGCTAAAAATGAAAAAGACTATACTACATTACTATTAAATTCCCTTAAAAAACACACTCAACTTGAAAATCATGAAATCCTAATCTTTATTGATTCAGATAATCAAAACACGTATGAACATCTTCTTAAATTAAAACCATCATTTCCAAATTTAAGAATTCATAGAAATGAAACAGGATTTCCTATAGGTAGCCAACGTAATGTTTCTATCATGTTTCACCATGCTACTAACCCTGTTGTATGTTACTTGCAATCCGATATGGTTGCAGGTAAGGATTTAGATAAACACATTTCCAAAAACATAGATCGAAATACAGTATTGTCTTGTGCCCGTATTGAACCCCCACTCCATCCAGGTTCACCTGAAAAAATTGTAAAAGATTTTGGTATCACACCAGATGAATTTAAATTTGATGAGTTTGATAAATTTGTAAATGAATTACAAAAAGAAAATAGACCAAACATGGATGGACATTTTGCTCCATTTGCCGTTTACAAATCAACATGGTTTGAACAATTAGGTGGATTCGATACTCAATTTAGATGCTCCCGAGAAGATTCAGACATGATATTGAGGATGAAAATGTGTGGTTTAAATACTATTCAATCTTGGAATGCTTGTGTTTACCATTTTACTTGTGTTTCTAGTCGTGGAAATGATTGGTTCAAACAAAATGAATCAGCTGATAAGAAAAATATGCTTCAAACCAAAGCAGATCAAGAAGAGTTAAGACGATTTATTCGCAAATGGGGGTTCTTTGGCCATGAATATAAACCAAAATATAATACTTCATTATTTATAGACATTGATACTGGAGTAGATATTCAATTACTTAAATCTTTAGAGCCATATTTTAACAAAATTTATCTAAACGATCAGGATGTAGTTCAAGAATTATACAATCAAACAAAATTTGATACGTATTACTACGCCAATAGAAGATGGAATTATACAACTGAACATTGGGAGAGCATAATTGAAGGGTTTAATCCTGTTGAATTTGGTAAAAGGATAGTTTATGCAAATGATTTTGAAATCATATCATCCAACGACATAGTAATTTCAACTACAATGTATGATTTGTTAAAAAATATCAATTCACAAGAAGTACAAGGTTTTATTATGAATAATAATGTTGTATTTGAACAATTACTTGAACAAGAAAATTATCAAGGAAATTACAACCTCTATAATTTTGATGTGATTGTAAACAAACTTGAAGATATTAATAAACTTCATAAAAATGCTTCTCAATACCTTGTCCCAAATATGAATACCTATATATTTAATTAATTATGAAACAATACATATACTACAGCAAATTTGACTCAAAACAAGAACCACAAGGTAAAATTGAGGCAGACGATGAAGAACAAGCTATTTTAATGGCCGCAATCATTAAACAAATGCTTGTAGATGATTTTTTAAATGTTTTTGAAGTGAAAGAAGATGAGCGAAGAAAAGTTTAAAAACCTAAACGAGATATTTGGTTCACTTTCTAAAATAGAGGAAAGTCCAAAATCACTCAAGAAAAAAGATGAAGCATTCTTCATGGACTTGCTTGAGCAGCTATGCCAAATTGAAGCTGTAGGTGCAGTATTGAAAACAATAGGCATACACGCAGACAAATATGAAAATCCATTCTACAAATCAACCAAATTGTTAATGCAAAAACATTATGGTGATATGAAAACAGAAATTATTCTGTGGTGGGTATTTGACAGTTTAACACCTGAGGGGGGAGTTTATCCACTGATGGATGAAGATGAAAACAAACACATCTTGAAAACCCCTCAACAATTATGGAAATTTTTAAAACGATATGATGGAAAGTAGATTATGCGTTAAATGTAGAGAGGAAATTAATCCACTCCGTTTGAAGGCACTTCCAAGTGCAAAAACATGTGTTGATTGTTCAACAACAGGAGCAAAAAGAGGAGTACCAATGATGTTTGGTGAAAAAGATCATACATGGACAGACATGGTAATTATGGAGGCAGATGAATTTGATAAATTTGAAAAAGCATCCAAGCAAAAAGCAACATTTGATACTCTAGATAAAACAGAAATGAACACAGATGGTGATGAAGATATGTCTGTTTGGGACAATACATTACTAGATGGGCTAGAAGATATGTAATATGGCATTTCCAAAACCGATATCAAAAGAGGATTGCTTGCGAGCAATGAAACATACTCGCTCGGTTAAAGCAGCTGCTCGTTACTTAAATTGTTCCTACCAGCACCTCAAACCGTTCATGAAGGCATACAAGGATGAAGCCACAGGTCAATCCTTGTTTGACCTACACAAAAACCAATCAGGTAAAGGTATTCCAAAATTCATGAGCCATACTCCATTTGGGAGAAAAATGCCTGCAATTGAGGACATTATCAATGGAAAAGAAGACCCATCCTCATTTACCCCAGACAAACTCAAATTCAAGTTGGTTGAAGGTGGATATTTGGTTGAACAGTGCTATTGGTGTGGCTTTGATGAGAAACGAGAAGCAGACGGTAAAATTCCATTAATCATGTTCTTTAAAGATAGTAACAAACACAACTATCGCGATGGAAACTGTCAATTATCGTGCTATAATTGCTATTTTCTGCGCTTAGGAAACGTGTTTACTGAACGTGATATGGAGTCGTTGGAAGGCCATCAAACAGTTTATAAAACGACTGAAATGGTAGATTTTCAATTAGACGATTATCAACAAAAACGTTTGAAGGAACTTGGTTTGTGGGATGGTAAAGTAGAAGACGATCCTTATTCACTCGTCTCTAGAAAAGTTTAATATTTATAAGCAAGATGAAAAAGAAAAAACATAGCAAAATCGTCAACGATTATGATAAACAAAAATCTAAACATCTTGAAAAGCTTGCTAATAAGATGTTGGAGAATGACGAAAAGCTTAGTAAATTAAAGGGAAAAAATATCAACACAGACTTTTTAAATTTATTTTGACATGGCAGATGAAATTAGTGTATTCGATACAGATGAATTTGAACAGTTAGTTGCTAGTAGGGACTTGAGAGTTTCAAAAGCGTTAGTAGAGACAATTTTGAAAAATCTAAACGGCAGAAAAAGACATATTCACGCTCTATCTGTTTTAATTGAGCAAGAGCAAACAATGTACGACATAACAATTGATCGTCAAGAATTTGTAACCACATTAGAGCAAAACCTCCCAATTTACGAAAAACATGAATTGTACGAGGATTGTGCTGAAATAGTTAAAGCAATCCAGTTCTTAAAAGAAAAGAAAAAATAATTTGGCTACAAGATCTTTTGTTCGTATTTTCAAGCAAATAAAAGGTTATGTTAAAGGAATTAAGAATAGTTTATGAAGATGGTACAAAGTATACAAAAATTGTTCATAGCAGTAATGCTCGTATTAAGCCTAGACGTGACAAGATTAGACATTGTGACTGTGGACCATTCAAATACAGAGTAGAAAAACACCCATACTTGTGTGTTTCCATCATCAAACTAGGAAACAAGCATATCATAATGCCTTCTTATACCCCATGCATTCCAGAAACAACATTGGATGATATCGAGGTGATTGAATCAAACAAACCAAAAGTGGCAGTTGAAAAACCACAAAAACCAAAATGGATGTTTGAATCGTCAAGCGGAGATGGTTTCTATCAAGTGATTGAAAATATGGGCAAATTGAAATGCAATTGTCCTGGAACATGGAGAGCAAAAGACAGAAGATGTAAACATATCAAAGAAGTTGAAAAAGAGCTTGGAATAGTAAAATAGAGTTAGTAGATTTAAATGAAAATAAAGTTATATGAATAGAAGACAAGAAGAACGAGTAGCAGATTTAGGAAGAGCATTCCAAGAAGCAATTGGAGATATCATCCGTATGGGAGAAGAAATTTCAGATGGAATGGAACCGGTTATGCAAGCATATGAGGTAGAACACAGAATAACAGTACCATCAGCATACCCATCTTTAGCAAATCATGAAATTAACATTCGTCAAGTACATAATGGGTTTATTGTAAGTGCAGGTTGTCAAACATTTGTATTTGAAAAATTTGAAACAGCTAGCCGATATATGACAATGTACTTTCAAGACCCCGAAGGAACAGAGAACAAACATCGAGAAGGAACATTATTCAGTAAATAAGATGAGAAATTTAACTAGCCAAGAACTATATAAAATTACAGAAGATTTATATGAACATGCCAACCCAAACACTAGAATGGGTGAACCACCAAGTTCAGTCTATGTAACGGTAATGGAAAAATGGTATCCTGAATATCAACAATCCACAGAGGATATTGATTTTTTTAGCTGGTGTTTAAAATATAAGTCATAAAATAAAAAATAAAATGAGCAAAATATCAAGTAAACAAAGATTAGAAACTTTACAAGGTTGGATCAGTTGGATCACCTCAGTTTCAAAAAGAAATAGTAGAAATAGTAAAAAAAGAGTGGAGAATTAAAAAAAAGTTCGTATGTTCCACGAAGATAAAAGAGAGGCACATACGTATTAACGAATATAAAAATATACAAATGCAAATAATGTTACACATATCAAATTGGCCCCTGAAGTCGTTTAGCACGATTGAAGGAACAGTATGTGGCTTTGCGTATAATAATATTGACGTTAAACAACCGCGCATATTCAAACCCGGGATAAGTTAGTTGTGTAAAAACAACCAAAATATATAACCCGGGTTCGCAAGATCCGGGTTTTTTTGTTTTATCCCACAAATTTTATTGCTCTGTAAGCATTGTTGGCGATGCGCTTGACTTGTAATCAAGAGAAATCAGTTCGAATCTGGTACGGAGCTCAGAAGAAAACGTTCTTTGACATATTGGAAAGCTAAATTCCCCTGTAGACGAATTGGCAAAGTCACCACACTTTGACTGTGGAGTTTGGAGGTTCGACTCCTCCCGGGGGATCAATAAAATGGAAGGCATCCGGCTGGATGAGGAGCTGCTCTTGAAAAGCAGTAGTACTGAAAGGTATTGTGGGTTCGAGTCCTACGCCTTCCGCCATTTTAACAGCGTAGTAGAGGAGTCCGGTTTATCTCGCTCGGTTTGGGACCGAGAGCACGTGGGTTCGAATCCCACCTATGCTACTTTTATAAACCATAAAAAACGAGAAATTATGGAAAGTGACAAGAGCGATAAGTATCGCAAACAGAAAAGATCTCGTAGCTCAGTTGGCTAGAGCACCTCACTTTTAATGAGGGAGTCGTGGGTTCGAACCCCACCGGGATCACATATTCAGTTATCGGCAGGCAAGTCTGAATCAAAACAAAATGTTGCCTTTATGCACCTTTAGCTCAGTTGGTAGAGCGTTGCCCTTACATGGCAAATGTCGCAAGTTCGAGCCTTGCAGGGTGTACAAAAAGGGGGCTGAAAGTCGTTCGGATACGGCAGCGGGACTGTAAATCTCGTCCTAACGGGAGTGGTTCGAGTCCACCGGCACCCACTCGTTAGGGTAAATTTTAGATTTTTAACTAGAACTTGACACTTTCAAGGGGTAAATAAAAATCATTTTGGACTAGTAGCTCAGAGGTAGAGCAAGCGACTGTTAATCGCTGGGTCGGAGGTTCGATCCCTCCCTGGTCCGCACAAACGGTATGTGGCCAAGTTGGTTAAGGCACCTCGCTGATAACGAGGAGATCGAAGGTTCAACTCCTTCCATACCGACAAACGTTAAGAGCCCATAGCTCTTACATATGTATAATAAAATACAAATATGAAACAATGTGTAAGATGTTTAGAACAAAAATCTGGAGAGGATTTTTATGAGCAAAAACGAAAAAGAAAAGCAAATTATATAGATACTATTTGCAAAGTTTGTCGACAACAAGAATCTAAAGAGAATAGAAGTCAAACAAAAAAATGGTTAGAAAATTTAAGAAAACCATGTATTGTTTGTCATGAAAGTAGATCGCATTTGATTGATTTTCACCATTTAGATCCTTCTAAAAAAGATATTCCTATTTCAAAGTATTCATCATCAGGAGGAGCTAAATTTGAAACTAAAAAAATAAAACTATTAGAAGAAATTGAAAAATGTGTTACTTTATGTTCAAATTGTCATAGAGATTTTCACTTTTACGAAAAAGAAAAACAAATGAATTTTGAAGAATATTTAAAATTTGCTCCAAAATAATTGGAAAGTAAAGCAGTCAGGGTGCTGTCACCGCCTGCTAAGCGAGTGGTACTGAAAGGTATGTGGATCGTGTTCACTGCTTTCCGCTTATATACCGTAGGTCCTGGGTGGACGGAGCAGGCTCATATCCCGCTCTGGGTTGGTTCGAACCCAACATACGGTACTGTGTATGTAGCTCAGTTGGTAAGAGTGCTTGATTGTGAATCAAGAGGTCGTGGGTTCAAATCTCACCATACACCCCATTTGCCTTGGTGATGGAATTGGTAGTCATGCTGGTCTTAGAAACCAGTGCCGAAAGGTTTGCGGGTTCGACTCCCGCCCGAGGTACAAAGATGATAAAAAGCGTAGAATGGTAAGCGTGGAGAGACGTGACGCAAGGGTACACACTAAGGATAAGTAGAAATACTCAGCTCTCTAATGGTGTGTGAAGCTATTTGGCAAGATTCCCGATAAAGCCATTTATCATCTTTTTTGCCCACATAGTTCAATGGATAGAACGCTCGGCTACGAACCGAGAGATAGGTGTTCGAGTCACTTTGAGGGTACTTAATGCGTCGCAGCTTATGGAAGCAGCAGGCCTCCAAAACCTCGCATAGACATTGGGTTCGATTCCCTGGCGGCGCGCAAATAATGGACCGGTAGCTCAGTTGGTAGAGCGTTGGATTGAAGATCCAAGCGTCGGGGGTTCGAATCCCTCTCGGTCCACTTAAATGCTCGAGTTGGTCTTGGAGGCCGGTAGGTCTGCAAAACCTATAAAGTAAGTTCGATTCTTACCTTGAGCTCGTAAAAAAATATTTGGCTTTCTAATATATTTTTCGTATATTGAATGTATAAGAAAAGAAAGTTCATTGACATATTGGAAATTCAAAATGCTTGGGTGGTGAAATTGGTAAACACGCTGCATTTAAGCTGCAGTCCTTAGGGTTGTGGGTTCGAGTCCCACCCCAAGTACATAAAAGCAGGTATCGTATAACGGTTATTACTTCTGACTTCCAATCAGAAGATCTCGGTTCGATTCCGGGTACCTGCTCAAATGGGGTTGTAGCTCAATTGGCTGAGCGCTACCCTTGCAAGGTAGAGGATGTGGGTTCGAATCCCATCTGCTCCACAAAATCCTGTCAGTAGGGTAGATAGAAGAAAATCACTTGATGATTAGCCGCTACTGCAGGTAATTTGGCTCCATGGTTGAATGGCTACAATGCCACCCTGTCACGGTGCGCGGTACGGGTTCGAATCCCGTTGGAGCCGCAAAAACATAATATGGGTAGGTAGGAAGTTAGAAGGCGTCCCCAAGTAACGAGTCTAGCGAGGTAAAGCATGCAGATATAAAATTGGGTAAATGTGATTAAAGTAGTATTATGTTTTTTATGTTCGATTAGTGAAGGGGTTATCACGTCTCACTTTCTATGAGGAGTCACGGGTTCGAATCCCGTATCGAATACCAAATGGCTCTATAGCAAGCGCAGGTCGCTCCTGGCAGCTGCGAGTGGGTAAACGTGACGGCTGATCGTAAAGACTCAAGGTGCGCAACAACGAGTAGTTGATCAGAGTAAGTGACTTTACAAGGTGGGTTCGATTCCTACTAGGGCTACTATATCGCGGGATGTGGAAGATGGTTATCCGCTGGGTCTCATAAGCCTAGATCGTCGGTTCGAGTCCGGCTCCCGCAACTAAACGTCCCTGCAAAAATTGTAGGTGACTTGGCGAGTGACTTTGTTCATCCAATCGCAATGCCTAAAGTTGCGCAGTTCATTTACGGAATGAGCCGTGTTGTTCCCTTGAGAAAGGAAGACTGAACAAACGCTAAGTATGAAACTGATTACAATAAAAGTAATGGCCTAGAAATAGGTGGGTAAAACAGTTCAGACAACACAGAGGGGTCTCGCCCTTAATCCACTGGGGGATTTAAATTTACTCAGCGCACTTTTTGGAGTTAAAGTCATGCAGCCTTCGGGAAAACTCCAGCTAGTCAGGTGGCGGAATGGTAGACGCAAATATCCATACAGGGATGTGCAGTTCTGTATAACTGTACCTTACAGGTTCGAATCCTGTCCTGACTACTAAATTAACTGAGGAGCTGAAAAAGAAGTAAGCCATAAGGTGAGGAACCAAATACGAGTTGTCCTCAATGGTAAACGGAATTGTAACTGAAGCGTATATGGGTTACAATTGGTAGGTTAATTTTTTTTAAATATTAGATTGATTTAAAGCGAAGCCCGTAAAGTTCAAAGCTTGGTGGAAACGAATTGCTCAAGACGGGGTTCTAATATATGTCCACTAAATCAATCTAATTTATAGTCAGGTGGTGGAATGGTAGACACAAAAAAACTGCAATGAGGTTTCGGCGACCCTCACATTAAACAAAAAAGGCATCAACGCAGGAGTGCGGAAGCGGTACAGGTTCGAATCCTGTCCTGACTACGACTGGCTCATATGGCAACTTAACATTGCCTGAGGGAGTGCAGATAGTTAAGTATCGTGGCACCGGGTGAACTGCTGGCAGAGTTGAGTTCAAAATACAAGAAGATAGGTGGGAGCTTGTATTATGTTATAGTCAGGTGGCTAATTGGTAACGCGCTCTTACAGTATGTGGGAGAGATTGCAGGTTCGAATCCTGTCCTGACTACAATTACTCAAAATAAAATTTTACTTTATGAGTATTTTACAATATGTATAATAAAATGAAAAAATGTCATAAATGTAAAATAGATAAAGAATTAACATCGTTTAATAAAAATAAAAGAAGAGAAGATGGATTACAATCCATATGTAAACCATGTAAAAAGGAAGAGGATGCTAGATTATATAAAGCAAATCCCACTAAAACTAAAGAGAGAAATAAAAGATATTTAGATAAAAATAAAAAGTGGTGGAGTGAATATAGAGATACATTAAAATGTTTAATATGTTCTGAAAATAGATATTGGGTGTTAGATTTTCATCATTTAGAACAAAATAATAAAGATTATAATATAGCTGATATGATACATAACGGACATTCAATAAATAATATTTTAAAAGAAATGGAAAAATGTATTTGTGTTTGTTCTAATTGTCATCGAGATATTCACCACCAACAAAAGGCCTCTTAACTCAGCGGTAGAGTGCTGCCCTCATAAGGCAAGAGTCGCAGGTTCAAATCCTGCAGGGGCCACCTCCACCGTTACATGTTAACGGAACCCCATAGTGATACGGTTGCTATGGAATACCCCCCCTGCGTTGAGATAACGTAGGTCCAAGAACCATCAGGCATACCGTTAGATCTGCTCACTCAGATGGTCTTTTCAGTTATTGGGAAGTTGGGAAGATTTATAGGTGTAAACGCGTTACCTCTATAAACACCCATATAACCACTAACACCCCCTAGTAAGACTATCTGATCAATAGAAACTGCTAGGGTTTTTTAACTTTGGCCCGGTAGCTCAGCTGGATAGAGCAACGCCCTTCTAAGGCGAAGGTCACAGGTTCGAATCCTGTCTGGGTCACTAACTTAAAATAAAATAAAAATGATTGAATTTATTGCAGGCATGTTATGTCTAGGAATGGCTATTATGATGTTACTCACAGCCAGATTATTAAACCGAATTTCCAATTTGGAAGAACAAATTACTGATTTGAACTCAGCTATTGCTAATGTGTATCGAGATGTGGATATGGTTGAACATACCATTATGAATCGAATTGACAATGTCGATCAAATCCATACCCGAGTAGAAGATGAACTCAAGCAGATCATAACGGGTTCAATGAAGAGTTCAAATAAAAGATTGTTAAAAGGGTAGGCTTTTGCCTACCTTTTTCGTATATTTATCTCAAAACAAGGAATATGAAAAGAGATGAATTAATAACTATCCTAACAGTACTAGGTATTTTTACTGCTATGGGGATAGTTGCTTTTTTATTAAGCTAAAACAAAACAAATGAAGGTTACATTAATTTCAGATACACATACAAAACACAACCAACTCAATGGTGATCTACCAGGTGGTGATTTGTTGATTCATGCCGGTGACTTTATGAATTCGGGTTATATTCCAATTGAGGCAATGGAGTTTTTCAATTGGTTTGATAAAATATCCATATACGATACAAAAGTACTAATTGCCGGTAACCATGATCGTTGGATGGAAAACCAATCAGAAGAGGCATTAGGTATTCTTACTGGATATAAAACAATCGAGTATCTACAAGATGAAGAAATGGTATTGTACTTTGATGGACCAAATGGAGATCATCCGGAAGACAATATTCGCATCTATGGTTCACCTTGGCAACCGGAATTTTACAATTGGGCATTTAATTTGCCTCGCAATGGAGAAGCATTGAAAGCCAAATGGGACGCTATTCCAGAAAATACAGACATTTTAATTACACACGGTCCTGCTCAAACCTACTTGGATACTTCAGGTTATCCATATAACACACCTTTACTTGGGTGTGAATTGTTAAAAGAGCGAATTGAATTGATCAAACCAAAAATTCACGTGTGTGGTCATATTCATGGAGGTTATGGATACTACTACAATGGTCATACCCATTTCTTCAATGCTTCAATTTTGAATGAACAATACAATTATGCAAACAAACCATTCCATTTTGAATGGGATTCAACAACAAATGAAATAACTTGGCTATGAAACAAACAGTAATGCTTCGTATACTAGGAGAGGATACCTATAAAAAAGTAGTTGAAATTGATATCAGTAAATTTAAATTAAAGTATCGATTACGTAAAGATGTAATTGGTGTGTTAGATGGTATTGATGTAGCAATGTGTGTAGAGGATTATGATGCCGCTTTGAAAGAACAACGCAAACAAGCACTTGTTGAAATGATGAGATCAGATGAAGAAGCAGGACTATATAACACCCCAACCGATAACATTTAATTGGGCTGAGATTGACCGTGAAGGTACAATAATTGAAGCCCCACAATTTGAATGTGGTTATGCCATTCGATTTGGCAAATATAATACTTCATTAGTTGCTTTAGATTATGCAACCAGAAAATGGAGCAAAGAACAATTAGAAACAATACAGAAATTATGATAGGAGGAGCACAACCAAAAGTATTACTAACCCAAGATGTAAACGATGTTTTACACATGAGCCCAGAACTAACAGAAGCACTTGGCATAACAGAAAGTGAATACAACTGGAGATTAGTTAGAGAAGGAGATGGACTAAACAAAAAATCCAAAGAGATACTTTGGCTAGAATGGAATGAAGATGGCCGCTTTAAAGAAAAACATGACGATATTGCAGTTGGACGTTCATTAATGATGTCTCCATTCAACCATTTCTTTACTTGGCAAACAACAGTAGTTACAAGAATCCTTGCCTCTGAGCCTGATTCTTCGTATATTAAATTTGAAACAAAAAACAGTATCTATGAACTATTCAAAATATAGTAAAGTATTACATTTATTAGCAGGTATTACCCTTGGATATTTAATGTTTGGCTGTAAAGCACCAAAACCAAGTTGTGATGCCTATTCATATGTAGAAGGATACAAATATTGTATTGAGGGAAGAAAAGTAGTTGAAGGTGACACAGTTGAAGCTATTGCATTTACAGACAGCTATTCAATGGCTTGTGACAGCATTTACTACTACAATTCCGATTCATCCATTCAATCGCTCCTAGAGCCATACAACGTATATGAGAATTAACCACGAAAGTAAAGGTAGACCAGCTGAAAAGAAGCTAGTAACGGTAGTTGTTTATAAAAAACCTACAGGCAAAAAATACTACTTGATGACCACTGAGTCAGAAATAGATGAAGTGCTTAGCAATTCAAAGCGTAAACCACTCATTCCAAACAACTATGAAATAGTAGATATGGGAATTGGAGAATCGTTTATTGAGTCATTTAAAAAACAATACGACATCAAATGAAACAAATAGAAGACCAACTAAGAGACGAATTAGACAAATGGGAATCAGTTCAATACAGAATGGGTGAAGAGGGAATTGAATATTGCTTCAGACATTACTCAAGCTTTCCAGAAATTAAGGATGAAGAATTCCATTTAAAACGAGAAAAACTAGTTGCACTAATGGAGGAATTGGAGCAATATGTTGAGGATAAAATAACAGAAGTAGAAGATAAAATAATTGCACTAGACGATGAAATTAATTAAAGAAATGTTAGCGCCGATGTATCTAGGATTTGCAGTAAGCGCATTTGCAAACATTCATTGGTTCAATTGGCAAATTTGGGCAATTCTTGTTCCGTTTTTTATAATTGTTAGATTAACTAAATGGAATCAAATTTGGGATTAATGATAACAGTATTAGTATTAATGTGGTGGATGGTAATCATGACTAGCATCACACGGAATAATAAAAGATAATAAAATGACACAGACAGCAGTAGAATTACTAATAGCAAGTATAACCCATGATGAGAGAACCAAATGGATGGTGGATGATTATGAGTGGAAAGCAATCTTGAAACAAGCCATGTTAGAGGAAAATCAAGGACGAATCGATGCTTTTGATGATGGTTACCAGCAAGGAGTAGAGTCAATGGTTTGTACCATTCAAGACAAAGAGTGGGATGGTGTAGATGACGGCAGAGAATATGTCAAGGTCAAAGATTGGAGTGCAATGCGTACAAGAAACATTTAATCAACAATGAACTTCTATCAACACAACGACAAATACTACATTATCCATCGTCAAATCCGAATAGCAGATTTCACAGATAAAGAAGGTAAAGTCAACTTAGACTTGGTTAAGGAAGGAAGAGATAGTATATTCAAAGTAGATCACGTATTGAGAAATGAAACACATTTTTTATTTGCTGAAACAATCCAGGATGCTGAAATCATTGAAGAAATGGTGGAGGAAGCACATAGCGAGTGATTGTCCTGAACATTTAAACGACATATTTTAATATGACACAATTCAAAATAGACCAAGAAAAAAGTGCATTTCATAAAGCAGATACGATTGATGGTCAATGGCTCTCACCAGTTAAAGAAGAAAGAGAATGGCAAGAACAAAAATTGCTTGAGATATTTGGACATGAAAACGCAGGTCCAAGATGGCAATACATGAATGGATTGATTGACCTGGCGTTGAAATATATTGAACTAACTAAGGAACAAGATGACACAATTTGATCAAAAAGGCATTCTAAAACAACAAATTGAAAAAATGAAAAACGATCCATGGCACGTTCGATTACGTCGTTGGTTTCGTTTGCAACGTTGGGTTTGGATGTGTCGAACACGTTGGATTTGGGACTCGGATTATGAACATAATATATTCAGAAAGAAACGATGAAAACTAAACTATTAAAAAAACTACGTAAACAATTTGTTTGGAAATGCATCCAAAAAGATGCTGGAGGTTTCATGGTAGATGAATGGGTATTACTTTATATTGATCAAGGCATTATTACACGCCATTCAAGCTCTGAGCAAGTATTATACAGTATGTTAATCGTTAAAGCACCAGAGTATAGCGAATTTAATTATTGGAATAGACTTCTACATATTCATTTTGATAAAATGACTAGACGAGAGTTCAATCGAATAGGAAAATAAAATAAATTTGGCTCTCTAAAAGAGCTTTCGTATTTTTAAGAAAATTAAGGTTATGGCAAAGGAACTTATATTATTTCGTGGTCTCCCGGGCAGTGGAAAGTCAACATTAGCTAAATCGCTATCAAATGCTTTGACTGGACATGTTGAAGCAGACATGTATTTTATGCTTAATGGAAGCTATGAATTTGATCCTTCAGCATTGGGTAGAGCCCATAAATGGTGTCAAAATCAAGTTGAGCAATGGATGGGCCCACATGGATTAGATAAAATTATTGTATCCAATACATTCACCATGGAGTGGGAAATGAAACCTTACTTTGAATTAGCTGAACAATATGGGTACCGAGTGTATTGTATTATAGTTGAAAATAGACATGAAGGAGTAAACCAACATGGAGTCCCAGCAGACAAATTAGAACAAATGAAAAACCGATTTGAAATAAAGTTATGAAAGATTTAATTGAAGCGCTAACCATATTAGCAAAATATATAAATCCTGAAGAAAAATGGCCGACACATTGCGAACATGATGTTCTCTATGTTTGCAATATTGAACCAGAAGATGTATCCGAAGAGGACATTAAAAGATTAGATGAATTAGGTTTTTTTCCTGATGAAGAAGGTGGATTTATGTCATATAGATTTGGTTCTTGTTAAAAATAGATTATGATAAAACACATTCAACGTTTTTTATTTTCATTTACCAAAGAAGGTATTGAACAACAGAGGGTTCAAATGTTACAGCAGAAATGCAAACATGAAAGATGGAACCATGACACCCAAATCAGAACGATAGAATGTAAATCTTGTGGTTTACGAGCATGGGTTGATGATTATAAAAATCTATATTAAACAAATAGTCAGGCGTATGGGTATACATGGGGTAGTGTTCAAGAAATTGATGTAATTCTGTAAAATCCTTAGTACAGGTTCGAGTCCTGCCCTGACTACAAAAAGAAAAATTAAAAAATAAAAAGTATGTTTACGAAAGAATATGTTGGAGCAATTTTAACTCCATTTGTCGGTAAAAAGATTAGAATGAATGGTGGTAAAAATATCCCATTTTGTCTTGAAACAAGTATGGAATCATCATTCCATATAGAACTTGACCACATGGGTATCAAATTTCTTTTGAGAGATAATTTCTACATCCAACGTGATTTGGGTAAAGTCTTCTCTGAAGCTTTCCAAAAACTTGATTTCTTTCCATTTCAAATGGATTCTTTATTAAATGAAAAGATTGAAAGAAAGGGTGGTGAAGCAATCGTCTATCAAAAATTACTTGAATATATGCAAAAAGAGTTGGCACCACAAATTGCATACACCTATTATGGTATGATTACTTCGTTGCGTGTTGATGAAAAACGATTCTTTATAAACGATGTGGAATTTTATGTAACAAATCATTAAAAAATAGTCAGGTGGCGGAAATATAAGAGACGCTGTATCATACATATTGTAAGCTAAGGGCCCAACTTAGGGATAACCGTGTACCAGAGGACAACCGTTTAGACAACCACAATGTATGAATAAGGAGACAGCGATGTTATTACAGGGGTAGGTCCTGTCCTGACTACAAAAAATTTGGAGATCTAAAAGATCTTTCGTATATTAAAGTAAAATTATAAAAATGGAAAATCAAAATAGTGTTTGTTACGTAGGTAAAGTAACAGAAATCAAAGCAATTGAAGGTGCTGATAATATCGAACTTGGGGTAGTAGGTGGATGGAATGCTATTACCAAAAAAGCAGAATATAAAGTAGGTGACTTAGTTGTTATTGCAACTACCGACGCAGTAATTCCTCAAGAATTATCCGATGCAATGGGTGTAACTAGTTATTTACGCAAAGGTCAACGTGTAAGAACGGTGAAGTTGCGTGGAGTGTATAGCGAATGTTTAATCATTCCTATTGGTTTTATTCCTGACAAATATCGTTATGAAGGAGCTGATTGTATGGAGTTGATGAATATATTCAAATACGAACCACCAGCAGTACAAGTCCAATTAGCTTCAGGTCGTAAAATCAAATACCACCAAAATCCAAACTTTGGAGTGTATTACAAGTTCCCTAACTTGAAAAACGTAGCTGGTTTGTTTACCGAAGAAGATTTAGTTGAAATCACTAGAAAGATTCATGGTACAAATGCTCGTTATGGTATTGTGAAAAAACGTAAGTTATCCATTTGGGATAAAGTAAAACGTTTCTTTGGTAATGAATGGGCCGGATATGAATATGTTTATGGTTCACACAACGTAGAGAAAGGATCTGATTCACAAGGTTTCTATGATACTGATGTTTGGAGAACTGTTGCTGAGAAACTTAACATTAAGGATAAACTTTGGGAATTTGTAAAACAGCATGGTACTGCAATAATTGGTGAAGGTTTCATCATTTATGGAGAAATCTATGGAGCAGGAATTCAAAAGAACTATGACTATGGTTTAAAAGATATTGAATTTGCTGGTTTTGATGTGGTTATTGATGGATGTTATGAAAATGTATTTTATACGGAACATGTATTTAACATATTAGGTTTACCTCATGTTCCAATTTTATATGTTGGTGCATGGTCACAAGAAATTCAAGACAAGTTTGTATTCAATAATTTCATTGACGGAACCAAAGTACCACATGAAGGAATTGTAATCAAAAATGTAAGTGGAGAACGAAACAAAGTAGCCAAAGTAATCAACCCAGATTATTTGATCTATGGAGAAAAACATAACGTAGGAGATAGTCACTAAAAATTTGGAGGAGCGAAAGCTCCTTCATATATTTCAAATAAAAGTTATGAAAAAAGAAACACTTGATGCTGCCCATGAATGGTTATTTGAAACCAATGGTCATAAATGGTCAAACAATGATGATACAGTAGGTGATAATTACGGATCATTTATAGCAGGTGCTGAATGGCAAGCTAAAACAATGTATAGTAAAGAAGCAGTAGAGGAAATGTTTGCTACATTAAAACGAAATTCAGTAGATAATATAGCTACAATTTACAACATAGATTTATTTATTGAAAGTTGGACCAGAGAATTTAAAAAATAGAACAATGAAAGCAATACTAATTAAGAAAGTATTTAGCGGAGATGAATATCAGTACACTCTTTATCTTGATGGTGAGGTAGGTATTTACGCAAAAAGCGGTGCAGGTCATGGTTGGTTTAAACTATCCAAACAAAACTGTGATGAGATATTTGGTGTTGTTGATGTTGAGAAATTGGCTGGGCAAGAAGTATTCCAAGAGTATTATGATTGGGGAGGAGAGGTTTTTAGTGAAGATTATTTAATCAGCAAAAGACTTCACTTTATAGAAGGCTTCAACAAAGCAATGGAGTTGAATAAAGACAAGGAGTTTACTTTGGAGGATGTGTTGAATGCTTATATTGAAGGTACAAATGATGGCGCTCAATTTGAATCACTAATGGATTATGATTCGGAGGATTTTGATGAGGCTCATGAATTTGCTGAAGAAGCAGAAAAGGAATTTAGAGAATCCCTTCAACAACCAACAGAAATTGAAGTTGAGGTTGAGATGGATGCTATTCCAGCAGATAGAGCTCCCAATGGGTGGGATATTTTTCCAAAACTTGACTCAGAAGGATGTTTAATTTTAAAAAAATAGAACAATGAAAGAATTACTAGAAAAAATTCAATTATGGTGGAAATTTGAAGGTAGATACTACCACAGAGACTTCACTACCGGTGTCAAAAACCTATGGAACTGGTTTCCAACTATTTGGAAAGACCGTGATTGGGATCAAACATTCATCTATGAGGTACTAATCCATAAATTGGAAAAACAAGCCAAATATATTGGAGAAAGAGAATGGCATACTAGAGCAAAACGTGATGCTGAATTAATGTTGTTGTGTGCTCGTTTAGCTCGTATTCAACAAGAAGATCTATACATGATGGAATATATGGAATATCTAGACCAGGATTTTGAGTTTGTCCCAACAGATGAAACCAAAAAATATTTCACAATGGAATCAACCGTTACACGAGATGATTTAATTGATTATTTGTACAAATATAGACGCCAACATAAATTGATTGATAAAACAGGTAAAGACAATCACCGAATTGCAATAGAAATCGCCCGAAACAATCAAGAACGTTCTCGTAAATTGCTATTTAAGATAATGGAAGAGAATATTGATTCTTGGTGGGATTGATAAAAAAATAGATTATGATGGGATTATATGAAATGATAGATTTAGCAATGGCTAACGAGTTAGGAGTTGATATAGAAACCTATATTGATGTGATTGAAAATAAATGTACATTGGAAGAAGCAGATGCTATCATTGATATCATTTGGAAGCAAGGTGACATTGAAGAAGCCAAGCGATTATTTAACCAAGTAAAAAACAAAAATGTTTAATCTCAGTTTATACACATACAACGAAATCCGAAGGATGAAAAACGAAGCATTCGATCGTGGAGAAAAATGCGGAATATACATGGCAATTGATGAGTTACGAGATGCTCAGCGCTATAATTGTATCAATCTAACCCAAGAAGAAAAAGATGAAGTAATGAAGTACCTTGTTGACAACAATTTAGAGTTTGGATACAATGTTGAAAGCGGATTTTATATAGTAAAAAAGAGAAAATGATATCACCACAATCAATTAGAAAAGGAATCATCATCAAGTTCGATGGTGAAGTAGTAGACAAAAAAACAGTCATTGAAGCTAGTGAAGGGTGGAGTCCAAACCACGAAGTGCTCTTTAAAAAACTACTCAAACAGGGCGGAAACTTTTACATCAAAGGAGTATTAGTTGAAGTAAAACCTGAAGAAAAAACCTTCAACTCCAGAGGTGAAACTGATGGAGGCGCTCCAAAAGTAGATCCTTTAGCAAGATTCTAAAGGAAGATTTGTAAGAAATGTAATATAAACAGCAAGAATGATAAAAGTAAGCGAATTGCGAATTGGAAACTTATTGAGAGATAAAGTAACCAAAACAGAATTAAGGGTAATCAAATTAACAGAGCAAGACATTGTCACCCATGTAATTGATAGGTCAATGTTTCCCTTACAAGATGGTTGGGGAATTGAACCAATCCCATTAACCGAAGAAAAATTGATTGAATTGGGAGCAAAAGAATTAACACCCAAAAGAGGGGTTTTGAAAGAGTTTGTTTTGAAAACAGTTAGAATCGAAATGTCTAATAGCGGTAATTTCTACTATAAAAATTCAAAATTAATTTTAGAATCTTTTCACCAACTCCAAAACCTATTCTTTTCATTAAAAGGAAAGGAATTGGATTCTTAAAATAGAATTCGTATAATTACTGTATAAAAATAAAAGTTATGATAACATTAGATCTAGTAAATTTATCCAAATCGAATATTCAGTACAAAATCAGTAAATTTCCTGATGGACAACAAACAATTGATATAATTAATTGGTATTATATCCCTAATCCTGAAAATCCTACCCAAGAGAATCTCATCGAAATTAGAACTCGATTAAACTCATTTCAGGATTTGGAAATTTTAATATGTGCCGTTAATGCATTACGCAATATTGCACCTTGTAATATTGAATTATACGTTCCATATTTTCTAGGTTCTCGTTCAGATCGTAAATTTGCTGATGGGGGAGTAAATTATTTAAAACAAGTAATTTGTCCAATCATCAATTCATTAAACTTTAGTAAAGTTTCAGTTTTAGACCCACACTCAGATGTACTTGAGGCTTGTTTAAACAATTATGTAAAATTCAACAACCATTTCTTGGTTACAATGGCTCTACGTGATATCGAAGGTAATTTAGAAGATATATGTTTAGTTAGTCCTGATGCTGGAGCATATAAAAAGATTTTTGATGTTGCTAAAATGTTTGGTATTAAAAAAGTTATTACTGCAACTAAAGTTAGAGATCTTGAAACCGGAAAAATTCTTCATACCGAAGTTCCAACATTGGATCAACATAACAATATCAAATATCTAATTGTAGATGATATTTGTGATGGTGGTCGTACATTCATTGAGATTGCTAAAGCAATGAAAGAAAGTCGTCCAACTGCTAAAATCTATTTAATTGTTACCCATGGTATTTTCAGTGGAGGTTTTTATGAACTTGATGAATTGTTTGAGGGTGTATTTTGTACTAATTCTTACGAAGATATTAAATCTAAAGTAACTAAAGATAAAGGGTCTACAACAAATAGTAGAGGATCTAGCATCACAAAACCAAATTTTGTAACACAATTCAACGTATTCTAATGATTGAAATCCGCTACAAAGATATAGACCCGGACACGGGTGAAATATCGAGAGATGAATTAATATGTACTTGCCCTAATGAAATGCTAGCAAATTGGGTCTACTCAGCACTTGTACGAGACATGTCATTAGACTATGATGAACCAAATAGAGAATTTTATATAAAAAAACATGAAAGTAATTAAACCACCACACTCCATTACAACAAGAACACTAGGTCATCCAACAATATTCTTAGCAGGAAGTATTGAGATGGGTAAAGCAGAAGATTGGCAAACCGAGATAGAAACACTCTTCAAAAACCATATTCAGGTAACATTATTTAACCCACGCAGAGAAGAATGGGATACATCTTGGGCACAGGATATTGAGAATCCACAATTCTACCAGCAAGTGAATTGGGAGCTCAATGCATTAGAAAAAAGTGATTTGATCTTTATGTATTTTTCACCTGAAACAAAATCACCAATATCATTATTAGAGTTAGGATTATTTGCACACACCGATAAAATGATTGTATGCTGCCCTGAAGGCTTTTGGAGAAAAGGCAATGTTGATATTGTGTGTGATAGATATAACATCCCCCTCTTCACAGATTTCACTGCCGCAACATCTGCGTTGTATCAAAAATGGCTAGGATTACAAAAGTAATATTTGGAGAATCCAAAAATCATTCGTATATTTAATTTAAATAAAATAAGGAATATGAACCCATTATTATTAACAGACGGTTATAAAACAGGCCACCACCAACAATATCCAAAAGGAACAACGTTGGTTTATTCAAACTTCACACCACGTAGCAACAAGTATGCTCCAAAAGGGTGTGATCAAGTAGTATCATTTGGTCAACAAATGGTAATGAAACAAATCCATGAAGCATTTGAGAAAGAATTCTTCCACCTTCCAAAAGAGCATGTATGTGGAGAAATGAAACGTGAATTGTCAATGTATTTGAACACTGACTATGATGTATCTCACTTTGAAGCGCTTTGGGACTTGCAATATCTTCCAATTGCAGTAAAAGCAATTCCCGAAGGTACATTGGTTCCAATTAAAGTACCTGTATTGACTATTTACAATACACACCCGGATTTCTATTGGGTAACTAATTACTTGGAAACAATTTTATCCAACTTGCTATGGAAACCAATGACATCAGCTACTATTGCTCATCAATACCGTAAAGTATTGACTAAATGGCAAGAAAAAACCGATGCTGAAAAATCATGGTTTATTGATTGGCAAGGTCATGACTTCTCAATGCGTGGAATGGATAGCGTTGAAGTAGTTATCAGCTCAGGTGTAGCTCACTTAACTTCATTTATGGGTTCAGATAGTTTACCTGCAATTTATGGAGCTCGTAAATTTTATGGAGCTGAAGGACCCGTTGCTGGTTCAGTAAACGCAACCGAACACTCAGTTATGTGTGCCGGAGGTAAAGAGGATGAAGTAGAAACATTCCGTCGTTTGCTAGAAACATACCCAACAGGAATTTTATCAGTTGTATCTGATACTTGGGATTTGTGGAAAGTATGTACCGAACACCTAGTTACATTGAAAGAAGAAATTCTTGCTCGAGATGGTAAGTTGGTTATTCGCCCTGACTCAGGTGATCCTGTGGATATTCTTTGTGGGTTGAATCAGTATGATATTGATAAAGGTATTGATTATTCACAAAAACACCCATCCTATAAAGGTGTTATCGAATTGCTTTGGGATGTATTTGGTGGAACTGTAAACGAACAAGGTTACAAAGTACTAGATCCACACATTGGAGCAATTTATGGTGATTCAATTACAATTGATCGCGCAGATGAGATTTGTGCTCGATTGGAAGCTAAAGGATTCGCTTCAACCAATGTAGTATTGGGTATTGGTTCCTTCACTTACCAATACAACACTCGAGATACATTTGGATTTGCAATGAAAGCAACTTATGTTGAAGTAAATGGAGAAGGACGTGAAATATTCAAAGATCCAATCACAGATGATGGTACAAAGAAATCAGCAACTGGTTTATTATGTGTAGCAACTGATAATGAAGGAAAATTGGTGTTAGCTGATAAAGTTAGTTGGGATGGAGAAGCCAATGGAAAACTCCAAACCATTTACAAAGACGGTAAATTTGCAAATGTAACCGATTTAGAAACAATTCGTGAACGCTTAAAATAAAATATATGGGATTTTTTTCAAACATTATCAGTGCAACAGTTAAAACAGCATTAACACCTGTTGCCGTAGTAAAAGATGTAGTAAATGTAGCTACCGGAGAGGAAGCAAATGCAACTAAAAAGTTAGTTAGAAGTGCAGGTGAAGATGCTGCAGATGCAGTTGATGATTTGGTTGACGGTGAAATGTAAATAAGATGAAAAGTATTAACACAGTAATGAAAGGCTTGGCAATCACAACAACCTTTATTATATTAACGAGTCTTTTAGGCGAACATGTTATAAGCCGAGAAGTAAATGGTTACCTCCAAATGGCCGCAATTGGAGTATGGCTTTATGTAAGTTTGCGGTTATGTAAAATGTTTTATAAATTAATTTAAAGTTATGATTTCAGGAATTATTTTTGTAGTAGGCTTAATTGTTGCCGGATTGATCTTTATCAAGGGAGAAAAAACAGTTACTAAGCAAGATCGTTGGGGTGATGATCGAGAAGTTGCAAACACCTCATTAATTATTAAAGTGGTTGCTATTTTTGTAATCTCAATTGTTGCAAGTCTTGTTCAACCATTTGCCATTGAGAAAGTAGATAGTGGTAATAAAGGATTGAAAATCAACTTGGTAGGTTCTCAACGTGGTGTTTCAAGTTACCAATACAAAACAGGATGGGTAGTTTATAATACTTGGACAGAACAAATGTTAGAGTTCCCAATTTACCAACAACATATCGAATACGATGATCAACCAGTTATCTTGAAAGGTGGATTCTCAGCTACAATCAAACCAACATTCAACTACTCGCTACGTGAGGATGCTATTGGTGATATGTTTGTGAATTTACGTAGAGATATTAAAGAAGTTGAACAAGGTTGGTTGAAAAATGCCATTATTGGAGCTGTAAACGACGTTTCAAATACATGGGAAGTAGACAGTATCTTCAACCACCGTCAATCATTTGAAGCAGCAATTGTTGCTGAGTGTAATGTTCGATTGTCAAAATGGTTTAATGTGTCTCAATTACGTACCAATATTGTTCCACCTGCTGAATTGCAAGAATCGATCATCAACAAAACGAAAGCCATTCAACAAGCAGAAGCGTCTGAACAACAAGCCATTGCTGCAGAAGCAGAAGGTAAACGTAAAGTAGCCGTTGCACGTGCCGATTCAGCTGAAACGATTATTAACGCTCAAGCTTCCGCATTAGCAATCAAAATTAAACAGAATCAATTATCGCCATTGTATATTGAGTATATTAAAGCTCAAGCATGGGACGGTAAATTGCCAAGAACAGTTGCTGGTAACGGTGGAACGTTTTTGAATATTAAAAACTAAAAAAATATTTTAGTTAAGGATAATAAGTTCCAATATGTATAACCGTAGAGTTACGGCTACCATATAAAATATTTAAACAAAACCTCAATGGAAAGTAGAGCCCGTAACCTCGAAATCCGTTGAGGTTCTTTTTTCAAATGGAAACAAATTCAAACAAGTTAGAATATTATAAAGAATACTATCAAAAAACAAAGGTTCAAAGAAAAGAATATAGAAAAATTAATCAAACTAAACGTAATAAAACCTTAAGTGATTTAGAAAAAATAAAGAAAAATATTAGAACTTTAACATATATGTCTTTTAGAAGATATAAAGAAAAGAAATATGTAAAAGGTAAAAAAACAGAACATATTTTAGGTTGTACTTTAGATCAATTTGTTTGTTATATTCAATCCCTCTTTACAGAAGGAATGACCTTAGAAAACCAAGGTAAAGGACCAGGCAAATGGAATATAGACCATATTACCCCTATATCATCAGCTCAAACAGAAGAAGAAATATATAAGTTAAACCACTATACAAACCTCCAACCTTTATGGTGGGAGGATAATATTAAAAAATTTAATCATTAAAGGAATAGGGAGCGAAAGCTCCCTTTCGTATGTTCCTAGAAAATTAGGAAATGAAAGCAGTTTTAGATAAAAAGAATAGACCCAAACCTGAACCAACATTCATAGTTTTGAATGAATTGGCTCAGGTTTTTTGTGGTTTACAAGGAGGATACCCAGCATTCAGTGATGACTTTGATTCAGCTAAATTGTTAGTAAATGACGAGCAAGTTAAAATGATCAAACAAGGGACTTCATTTAAACTTGAAAAAGAATATATTTGAAGGACAAAGAGTTTTAAAAAGGATTTCGTATATTGATTGTATAAAAAGAAAGAAAATGAGAGAAGATTTTAAATACCCGTATAGAGTAATAACCCGTCAAGAAGAAATTGAAGGTAGTCAAGCAATAGGATTTATTGTTGGATTGATTTTATTTACCCCTATCATGTTGGTTCATAAAATTTTAAGTACTATTTTACCTGATGCAGTATTAGTATTTGTTTATTTCTTTTTTATTAGTATGGGGGTGTCATATTTTATCTTCAAATAAAATACTTTAACTAAGGAATAAGAGATTTAAAGTTGAATTCGTATATTGATTGTATAAAAAAAGAAAAGTTATGAAAATTGAAAAAAGAGAAATTACAGCAAAACGCGGTCGTCCCGCAAAACAAAAAGAAACAACTATGTTTGATCCATCAACAGTAAAACTATTTAGAGGAAATGATTTATCATTCAATGAATCGTTGTTCATTCCATTGAAAACAAATACTGAAGTAGATACAATTCTATCAACTGAAGGTGGATTGATGCCAGGCACATCGATGATGATTGCAGGTGGACCTGGATCAGGCAAATCAACACTAGTAATGGACATGCTATCTAAATTTACAATGCAAGGATTGAAATGTTTGTTGGTACAAGGAGAAATGGATCAAATTGGACACTACAAATACTGTCGAAGAATGCCTTCATTTGGTTGTGTTCAAACATTGTTTTTGAAAGATCACATAGATAACCTCAAAGAAACAATTGAACATGTATTTAGCTTAGGATATGATGTAATTGCAGTCGATTCAATTGCTGAAGTTTTAGATATGTTTAAAGATCAAAACGGAGGTACATCAAAACAAGCCGAGTCATGGTTTTTGAAACTACAAGATGAAGTGAAAAAAGGTAAAAACAAACAAAAATACTATACCTCATTCATCAATATTCAACAAATGACTAAGTCAGATGAATTTGCTGGTTCAAACAGATTGAAACACATGATGGAAGCATTTTGCAAAGTAGAACGTAGTAGAGATGGATTAGAGCGTTCATTGCACTTTGAAAAGAATCGTGACTGTGACAAAGATTTTAAAGTATATTTTTCAATCTATCAAGACGGAGTTCATTACTCTTACGAAATGGAAAAAGAAGATTAATAAAGGAATAGGGAGAGCAATCTCCCTTTCATATATTCAAGTAAATTAAAAAGATAAAATTATGAGAAACAAATTTATTCCAGTCGATAACGACTTAAACAAAGCAATAGCATTTGCTAACACGTTAGATAACAACAACATTCGAAACGTACAACGTATTAAACAAAAGGAATTTTATATTCCAACACTAGATGTAATTACAAAACTACAAGATGAAGGTTGGCAACTAAGTGGAGTTGCTGAACAACGAGGTAAAAATAGAAAAATTACAAGCAACTATGTTCAGTTACAACATCCTGATTTTGCTGTACAAAACAGTAAAGGTAAAGACGAAGCATTTACTTCAATTACATTATCAAACAGTTGTAATGGAAATCGACCATTGCAAATGAGTTTAGGTTTGTTTCGTCAAGTATGTACAAATGGTTTAATTAGATTTGATCAACATGCTGAAACCGAAAAAATCAAACATATTGAAGTTAATGCTCGTGATTTAGATCGTTTTGTTATTTCAATGAATAGTAAAGCAAGTCAGTTACTAACTGAAGTAAATGAAATGAAACATAAAGGATTATCACTTGAAGATATGCGTAAGTTAGCTCATGAAGCAGCTCGTTTGAGATATAATAATTTAGATGATATTAATATTGATGATTTACTTATAGTTAATAGAGTTGAAGATGAAAGTAATGATTTATGGACTATATTCAACCGTATTCAAGAAAACCTAACTCATGACGTTAAAAACATGAGTGAAGATATCAGATTGAATCAACAACTGTTTTCATTAGTAGAAAATTTTGCTTAAGGAATAACCCTCGCAAGAGGGTTTTCGTATATTGAGTGTATAAAAAGAGATAAAATGGAAGAATTTGAAGATGAATTACCTGATGAAGCATATGAGTTACTAGCAAAATTGCTTCCCCTACACCCAGCAATTGCAAATAGTAATTTGAATGGAAAAAACAAATGCTACTTGCAATATGCTTTGGAGGAAGAGTTTGACAACGACATTGAAAAACTACTAGAAGATATCCAACAATTTGCTGTTGATGTAGAAGAATATGAAATTGCAGCAGAAATTAGAGATCATTTAAACAAAAATAAATAAAGGTTATGGCTAAAAAAGAAAAACACACAATTGAAGTAAGATATTTAGATTTAAAGACACGTTTCAAATCAGGTGAATTAAGCATAGAAGAAGTAGACCAAATCACTTGTGAGTTGATTGCTGAATTAGCAGTACTAACTGAACGAGGTATAACTGAAATTAACGGTACATCAATCGACTTGATGAAAGATAGAGTTTGGTGGATTGTGGAAAAAGCCGGTTTACTCCCAGAATATCGAGACGAAGAAGACTTTATTGATGTGAGTGATGAAGAGGAAGAAGACGACTACTATAAAGTAGAAGACGAATATGAAATTGAAATAGACGATAGTAAATTTTACAAATAAGATAAAGTTATGGAAGAAGATAAAGATACTCCTATAAAGGATGTAATGAGTTATTTTGAAACTGTTTCTCCAGAACAATTTAAAAAAGATTGGGAGCAGGTAGTAGGCAATCATCCAAAGTTAAAGGGCCCAAACATTTCAGATTTGCTTGAAAATTGGGGAGAACTTGATTCATCTAGTGAACAAGATCCATCAATTACAGCAATGTATGTGGAGTTAATGGATAAACTTCATGGGAAACTAAGAGGTTCTAACTTTACCCCACCTAAAAAGAAACGTAAAAAGAAAAACAAATAAAGTTATGAGCCACGATCACAAAACATGGGAAGAATTTAATAAGTTAGATGTCCCACAAGCAATGATGGCAGCACTATATGCATCAATTGAATCTAAATTAAAACCAAGGGGTTCTAATTTTACCCCACCGAAGAAAAAACGTAAAAAGAAAAATTATAAAATTTGGAGAAGTAAAAAAGTTTTCGTATATTTCAAGTAAGAAAAAAAGAAAAATTAAAAAAAAGAAAAGTTATGTTAAACCTAAGCACAGACAATTTTTTGACATTAGATGAAGTTAAGCAACGCGCTAAGTCAATTTTTACAGCAACAGCCGCTCCAACAGTTTCAGACAAATTTACCCACATTCCAACCAATCGAGTGATTGAAGATATGGAGCAATTAGGTTGGGGTGTAGTTGATGCCAAAGAGGTAAAAGCTCGTAAAGAGGGAACAAAAGGATTCCAAAAACACTTAGTTGTATTTCGCAACCCAGATGTAGTAATCAATGGAGCAGATGGCGATACAGTATTTCCACAAATTCTATTGACAAATTCCAATGATGGTAAAAATGCATTTACGTTTACAGCAGGCCTATTCCGTATGGTATGTGAAAATGGTTTGGTTATTTCAACTGAGCAATTCAATGATGTAAAAATGCGTCACATGGGTTACACATTCGAGGAATTGCAAGCTCAAATTCGTGAAATGGTTGAGCAATTGCCTTTGACAGTTGAGTCAATGAACAAAATGAAACAAATCCAATTGACTGAAAAACAAGCTCAAGATTTAGCTAAAAAAGCATTGACAACTCGTTTCACAGAAGATCAAGTTGAAAATATTCAAATCGATTTGGATCAATTGCTTGAACCAACACGTGATGAAGATAAAGGTACTGATTTGTGGACTGTATTCAACGTGATTCAAGAAAAAATATTGAATGGTGATTTCAATTACATTTCAGGTGTTAAACAACGTAAAGCACGTAAAGTGAAAAACTTTAAACAAGACATGGAAATCAACCAAAAATTGTTTGCAATGGCAGCTGAATTCGTAGCTGCCTAAGGCAAAACATGGCCTGTACCCTTGAGAAACTCGTATTTAAAGATAAGCAGGTCGACCACGAAATAAAGGGGTAAGAGAATAAGTGGTAAAATAGTCAGGTAATGCGTAATGGGAAAATGGTAGCTCACCCTTGATGGTTGCATCGTTGCAGGTTCGAATCCTGTCCTGACTACCGAAGGTTGATAACTCCTATAGGAATAAAAGTTATGTTATGTGATGTAAAGCTTTCCTTTCACATATACTAATGGAAGTGCGGACGCCTTAGCCTACAGTGATCAATCAAGGTGACAGCTCGGAAAGTACGAGCAATATAGTCAGGTACCATAATTGGAATAGTGGGTGTCTTCCGCAAGAAGCAAAATACAGGTTCGAATCCTGTCCTGACTACGCTGCTCTTCATAACAGTAGTTTTCTTTTTTACCCCGCCTTGCAGAAATGCAGGGCGGGTTTTTTAACAAAGGACTAGGTTTAGCAAAAGAAATTTTGTATATTAAAGTATAAATTTAAAAAAAATGAGCAATAACAACAATTCATCAAGTGGTTTAGGTTTAGGTGTGATCCTATTCTTAATTTTCATGACTTTAAAATTAACAGGAAACATCACTTGGTCATGGTGGTATGTAACACTTCCATTGTGGGGTCCTCTTTTACTAGTGCTTGTAATAATGGGGATAGTAGCATTAGTAGCATACAACAAATATAAACAATGAGAAAACCACTACCAGTAGTAGAAACGTTTGGGAGAAACAAAATTACTCCTCGCTACGATCAAATGTACAACATGAAAAAAATGATTGGTCGTACATTGCGTTGCAATATGTTTCCTACTTTTTTAGGTAGATTGCTTTATGTACAAGATGATCGTTGCTATTTTGTTTTAGTTGAAAACCCTGACTTTCCAAAATACAATGCGTGTGCAGGAAAAGTAGAATATTTAAATGAATATACAGTAGCAACAATGAAATTTGAAGATGAATAGAGAACAAAAACAAGAACAAGCAGTAATTGATTTGGTCAATAAAATGTTTGAAATAGCAGGTCATCAAGTAACCTATGATGATGTAAAAGATCGTAAGGACAATTGGTTTCAAGAATGGACAATGACTGTTGAGCAAAATGAAGAATGGCAAGAATGGGGTAGAAAATACTTTATGAAAAAGTTCCGTATACCATCAAAACGAGCTGAAATGGAAATGCAATGGGCAAGTTTAGCTTGGGGATTGAAATTTTCCAATATGGAAGAATATATAGCAAATAAAACAAAGGAATAGAGATCGTCAGATAGATTTCGTATATTCCAATAAATTAAAGAAAATATGTCAATAGTTCGATTTATAGCAGATTTACATTTATCACACCAAAACATGGCTAAGCGCCGTGGTTTCTCTAGTATAGAGGAACACGACGAGCACATCATTGCCAAATGGAATAGTGTGGTAAACAAACGAGACGTTACCTATATTTTAGGTGATATCACAATGGAGAAATCCGCTCCATACCCGTTACTTGATCGTTTAAACGGTATAAAACACATCGTTTTAGGAAACCATGATCGTCGTCAAGATGTTAAAAAACTATTTGACTATGCTGAAAGTGTAGGGGCAATGATCAACTACAAAGGAGTATTTTTAACCCACTGCCCAATCCACCCAGATGAACTTACCTATGGTATACCAAAAAACATACACGGACACATCCACGACAAAGTAGTAATGAAAGATGTATATGAATTTGGTTACAAAATAGATACAGTCCCAGATGAACGTTATTTTTGTGTTTCGTGTGAGCAAGTAGATTACTTACCTAAATCACTTGAGGACTTAGGTATTGAAAGGTAAATTCGTATATTGAGTGTATAAAAAGAAAAGTTATGAAAGAAAAAGCATTTGAAACAAGAGATAAAGTATTTGACCAAGACGGTTTTAAAATGACATTCGCCAATGGTTTTACTGTCAGTGTTGCGTTTGGAAAATATACTTACAGTGATGAAGGTGAAACAACAGCAGAAGTTGCTGTATGGGACAAAGATGGTTTCTGGTATGTTTTAAACGATGAAGATAATCATATGAGTTTAATTAAAATCGAAGAGGGAAATGATGTTATGGGTCGATGCACAGCAGATTTAGTAGCATCTATTATGAATTTAGCACGCAAAGAAGGAATATAATTTCAAAAAGATATTTCGTATATTGAGTGTATAAAAAAGAAAGTTATGACAGGAAAACAGTTAGATTTATTTGAAGGTGTGTTGTTAACAGCCGATCAACAAAAACAGGTTGATAATTACATTGAAAATTGTAAGAAAAATTCAGAGTATACTCAAAAGAAACATACCAATTTTGTAGGATTGTTGCTTATGAATGGTTTTTGTAAGGATGTTCATTTTAAAGAAAGTTGCAAAACAACTATTGAAACACGTACTGTATTATTAGGTTATAGATACAACAATACAGATTTTGAAACGGAAGTTACAGCTGAATATAGCCAATCAGATATTTATCTATTAGGACAAAGTTTTGATTCATATAAAGGTGAACTTAAATCAACCAAGTTTTATTTTGATGTTGAAAAGGATAAAATTCAATGTGGTTCAATCACAGAACAATATCGATTCTACAAACCAAGAACATTGCTTGAAAAACTCAAAGAGTATAACTTAAATGCAGAATATCAATTTGAGGAACATCAAAAGAAAACAAACCTAGAAAAAAGCGTTATTGAAAAATACACAAAACTATACCCAAATGCCGCAATCATAGCTAAAGATGATTGGAGTAAATATGGTGGTTCATATCGAGTAGTAGAAGTTAGATTTGCCTCAGGCAGTTATATTCAGTTTAAGTTAGATACTTACAATCTCAAAGAATATCTATACAAGAAACATGACGCTGAATTTGAAAAACTTACAACAGAGGAATTGTTAGATAGATTCTCAAAACAGTAAAAAAGGAAGCCTCTAATTAAAGAGGCTTTCGTATATTTCAGTAAATAAAAGAGATATGAAATTTAAAGAAGGAGATATTTTAGAGTTTGATGGTATTGGATACTATTTAGCCAAAAAAGGAGCAACTGCTATTTGTAAAGGCTATGAAATAGATGAAGATGGAGAGGAATTTATTGAAGTAGAATGGATCCGAAACGAATTATCAGGAGGACAAGATGATGGTGGTTATTATGAATCGCAATTTACAAAAGTAGAGGAAGTTTCTACACAAAAATAAGGTCATATATTTCAGCAAATAAAAAGGTTATGAAAGTAGGAGATAAAGTACAATTCCAAATTGGAGAAGAAACAATTCAAGATGTAATCGTTCACATTGATGATTATGTTGTTGAAGGTGAAAAATATGATTTAACATATGTTAAATTTACAGTAGTAGAGGAATAAGATATTTGAAAAATATTTCGTATATTAATTGTATAAAAAAGAAAGATATGGAATTTAAAAAAGGAGATATTTTAGAATTCAAAGGAGGACCAACATATGCTGCTAAAGAAGGTGCAAAAGCTATTTGTGTAAGTAACAATGGTTATATCCAAGTAAAATGGATTCGAAATGGAGATGATAATAATCAAGATGATGGTGGTTATCACCCGTTTTGGTTTACAAAAGTAGAGGAACGTTCTGAATATGAGAAGTTTCTTCAACTTAAACAAATCTATGATGAATTAAAAGTAGAGGAAGTTTCTACACAAGAAGAAGATCGTATATTGAGTGAAATAAAAAAAGAAAAAGTTATGAAATTTGATTTTGAAAGAGGTAAACGACAATTGCTAGAATGGATGGATAATGAGTTTGATTGCACATACGGCTATTCACTCCAGTACATTAAGGAACTAAGCACTATAGCTGATGTTCAAAATGAAGTAGAATCGTTTCGTCGATTTGAAGAGAGTTGGGTAGGTAAAACAGCAGCTGTTAATAGAGCTACTACAATGAGAGAAATATTTGAAGCATTGGAAGACACTGCTATTGAGAATGATGATAATTTTATTATTGAACTTTTTACAACTGAACAATGAGCAGAGAAGAAATAGAGGAAAAGTTAATTTATGATGAATATTTTGAATATGCTAAAAAAGAATATTCTCCCCTAAATTTTAATAGTTGGCTTTTGGAAAAAACTATTAAAGCAAGAATAGAATTAAGGGACCTTAAACAACAAGAACAATGAGAAAGTCAGCAAAACAACAAGTAGAGGAAATAGAATTCGCTAGATTTGAAATGTATGCAACGCTATTTTTGCTTGATTTAGGAATAGAATTATCAAACTAGTTTTCGTATATTGATTATATAAAAAGAGATAAATATGGCAACAAGAAGTCGAATAGCAATTGAAAACCAAGACGGAACAGTAACATCAATTTATTGTCACTGGGATGGTCATATTGAAACCAATGGTGTAATTTTAAATTATCATTACAGAACCAAAGACAAAGTAGAAGCATTGATTGCATTAGGAGGTTTATCAGAATTGCATGTAACAACAGATAAAACAATAGCATATCATCGTGATCGAGATGAAGATTTCTCACAAACCCCATTTAATGATGTAGAGGAACTATTTGAAGATGGTTTTAGAAGTGGAGTGGAATACATCTACTGCTTTACCAAAGATGGTTTTTGGTTAGTGAATGAACTTGGATCTGTTAATGTAGCTGTTTTAAGTGAAGTAATTGAGGAAGAGGGTCTGTAGATCCTCTTTCGTATATTTCACTCAAATAAAAGGATATGACAAAGAAAGAAAGAAAAGTACTAGCAGAAATGTTGAAACAAACCATTGTAGACACTGACAAAATGTTCAACACCAACAGTGAATCAAAAGACTACATTATTGGGTATTTGCAAGGTGCAATCAAAACAGCATTTAAAGAATTAGAGGACTAAAAGTATTAAAATAAATTTCGTATATTAATTGTATAAAAAGAAAAAAATTATGAAGAAAGAAGAATTATTAGCAAAATTAGAAGTAGCAAAAGAAGTCACTTCAGTAGTATCAATTGATTTGATCATTTCAGCATTGAATGAACTTGAGTTACCAATCAAAACAGGTATCACTCAGGAATTAGCAGATGAAATTGCAAACCGAATTGAACGAACATTAGATTACAATGCAGATGATTTGGTTGATAAAGATAACATCACATTTGAAATTCAATTTGGAAATCAACTTCAAATAGATGAAGCATGTATTGATGTTGGTGAAACAATGGAACACATCACAGCCGTTTTAGATGGATTCATTATTGGAGAAGATGAAGAAGTTGATGAAAACGAAACAGGACATACATTACCTGGTTTTGAAGAAGGGATTGGTTTAGATAATTTGAACATTCGTTTTCAAGAAGGTAGACAAGGAATTTAATAAAATAAAATAGATAAAGGAAGCCCTCAATCAAGAGGGCTTTCGTATATTCAAGCATAAAATTAAGAAAGATGAATTTACAAAATTTAGACAAAGAAGATTTACTATTATTACAACAGCTAATCAATAAAGTACTTGAACAACAAAAACCACTAGTAAAGGACCTTGAACATATGATCAAAGAAATCATGGATGAATTTGAATTTAATAGGGTTGAATGTGTTATGGATGCTTTGAATTGGCGATGGCGAGGTGAAATCCCAACCATCCAGGATTTACGAGAAGAAGCAGAACGTTTACTACGAGGTGCTGCTAAAAGTAGATTAGGTGATTTTAAAGATGCTCATTGGGAAGTGCCAATCTTGAATGCTTGTGGTGGTTTTAAAGCAAAAGCATGGTGTGATGAAGGTAAAACAAAAATCACAATGTTGGATCTTGCATTTGTAGTTGAAAGTTGGGATTCAAGTATAGAGGAATAAGAGGCGTAAGCCTCTTTTCGTATATTTCATTAAATAAAAGGATATGACAAAAACACAAAAGAAAAAAGAAGTATTAAGACGATTCTTCACATTTATAGATGAAGTATTTACCAATTATGAAGTAGATGATGATGGTTTTGGAGGTCGTGTTAGTTTTGTTTTAACCAATGGTGGATATGATGATGTAATTGAATTTCAACGTTCATATTTAGATTTATTTACTTTAGATAATGCTTCCAATCAAGTCAAAGAAGATTGTAAAATAATGGAAGGTATGTTAAAAGTTATTCAAATCGAGGTTGAAGCCCTTTAACCCACTCACCACTACTCAAATACGTATATATAAAATGAAACAACGAGGCAGACCAAAGAAAAATACAGATGTACAAAACACACCTGCACTTAAACAAGGTGATAAAGTACGATGCATGACGCATCCGGGTGTGTGGGAATTGGTTTGGTATAAAGAGGGAGACACAACGTGTGCTATTCAAAACGAAAAATATAGGTGCATTGTTAAAACTGCTATCTTAAGTAAGGACAAAGATTAGTAAAAGAAAGATCGTATATTTCAGGTATAAAAATAAAAATATGAAAGAAGAATTATTAAAGTATTGTTACACACACCAAAAGGAGTATGTTCGTGAAGAAGGTCAAAGAGCGTTTGACTGTTTGGTTTATTTAGTTAAAGATGGTGATATTAACTCTTATAAAGAATTAGCCGAGTATGGAATGGAATATTAAATAACAATAACAATAACAATAAACTAAGGACAAAGGTTATCAAATAAGATTTCGTATATTTCAGTAAATAAAAAAGAAACAAATGGCAAAATTAAATCAATTTCAAAAAGGAGTATTACGTGATGCATTGCAAATGTACGGAGATGCATTAAAAGATAGTATCAAAGTAATGATAGAAGATGGTAAAACACCATTTATGACGGAAGGTTTTGTTGATATGCAGATCGATGAGTTGTTACAAACATTAAAAATCGTTAAAGGATGAAAGAAACACCACTACAACCAATCATTGAATCGTTTGAGCGAGTTAAAGCAACGATTACATCAGAAGATATGATTAAAGGAATTGATTTTGCTTTAGAGATTGTAAGATCGTATGAACGGGTTATTGAAATAAAGTTGGAAAATGCTAAACTAGAAGGTGCTCATGAAACACTTAAGCAATTAAATGAAAAACTTAGCAAATTTAATGAAGTAGAAAAAGATATTAGCTAAAATTAATGGTTATGGGAAAAAGTGATATAAAACGTATCCAAACTACATTAGAGGTAGTAACAGATAATTTAGATGATTTAGTGAATGAGTTATTCCCAGATAATGTTGATGCTAAAGAATTAGTAAATCATTTGTATGAAGTGATTAGTGATGTTTGTAGTGTATTAGAAAATGAGCTTGAAATAAAGGACAAAGGTTAATAAAATAGTTTTCGTATATTGATTGTATAAAAAGAGATAAATTTAAACATTTAAACTAACAAGTTTCAATTATGAGCAAGTACAGAGAATTAAGAGTAAACCCACCACAACTAACTATCAAAGAAGGAGCACGTGAAGTGATTTTCAAACTAGTATCATGTATGTGTGATAATGTTAGTTATATTAAATTTTATCAAAATGATAAAGAGTATTTTCGAATGCAATCAACTACAAAAAACGGAATGGGAAATGCATTATCTAACTTTCAAATGAAACACACTAAAGAAGAAATTGAGTGGGAAGCAGATGATGAGAATTGGAATACAGTTATTGAAATGATTAATTCAGGAACATCATTAATTGAAGAAGTAAAAAGTAGATAAAAGGAAACCCTCAATCAAGAGGGTTTTCGTATATTTCGGGTATAAAGAAAGAAATATGATATTTGATTTAGCTTCTTCAGAAAATATACTTAAACGAGATAGGGAATTGACAGGAATAATTCCAACCATTAACCAATTACTTGATTGGAGAATTAGATTAAAAGAATTACAAGGTGAATGTAATGAAAATGATATAAGACACCATTGGTTAGAACAACAAATTCAATATTGTGATAAGGAAATTGAATATGTAGTTAATTTAGATTTAAATCTTTAAGGAATAAAATAAGTAAATAAAATTTCGTATATTTCGGATATAAAAAGAGATAAACATGGCACAATTTAGATTTGAAACAGAAGTACAAGTTACAACTACATTTGAATATTTCATTGAAGCGGATACATTAGAGGAAGCACTTGAACAATTAATATGTGGAGAACATAGAGAAGATGGAGAAATAATCAATGATGAAATTGATTGGGGAACAGAAGTAATTACTGTAGAGGAGGAATTAAATTAAACAATAAGAATAATGAAAACAGCAATGCAAACATTAATATCTCAAATTGAAACTGAGATAAATAAAGGGGGTAACGGGTCTATGGCAATTGGTTTTGACTATGGATTAAAAAAAGCCAAACAACTTGCAGAAGAACTTTTAGAAATGGAGAAGGAGCAGAAGATTAAGTTTGCGGAAAATTGTTTAGACAAAGCATTAGACTTAGATATTAGAACTGCATTTTCTAATGTAGAGAAATACTTTAACGAAACCTTTAAACAACAAGAACAATGAAACACGTAGCAGCATTTGTATTATTTGTAATAGTATTAATTTTAGTATTACCAGTTATGTTAGTAAAATGGAATACTGATGGAATGGACACTATAGTTAAGGGAATTGATGAAATGTGTGGTGTAAATTAACCTGAGAGGGAATAAAATACCTGAGATAGAGATAAGAGAATAACTCTAACAAGATTTATTTCGTATATTCCAGTATAAATAAAGAAACGAACATGAAAAAAGTAAAGGTATTAGTGATAGGATTAGCAATTTGGTATGGAGCATTTGCATTCATAACTACTGAACTTAACCCAATGGAATGGAACATTTGGATAAAATTACTTGCCGTGTTTATTGCATTTAGAATACTGAGTAATGTTGCTGAATTGGATGATTCAAGGTTTTAATTTAAAAATAGGATATGGCTACGTTTATAATAGTAATATTGGGGATTATGATTTTTGTTAATTTATTTGACGAGTATTAGTTAAAATAAGAAGCAATTACGAATAAACATATATGTTTATCTTCAATTGATAATTGATTACTTTAACGCGTATAAAACGCTTTTAATTACCAAACATAGGGAATATTGATTAGTAAAAGATCGTCGTATATTTACGCCATGAATGAGATGAACGGGTGGAATGAAGATTAATGTGGGGAATGTGAATTATCGATAATGTTCATTGTTAAACGGAAATTAATGTATAGTAGGTGGAATGTTGTTTTGTCAGTAAGGGGTATGAAAAAATGGCGTGTCTAACCCCCCACTGTATCGTCCACGTCCTTTTTAACCCTTTCCAAAAATATATACAAAACTTGTGAACCCCCCGTCCCCCTGCGCGAAAATGGGGGGTGGGGGGAGTAAAAGTAGTTGTAAACCTGGGTTATCTTTCGTATACTCCACATATGTATAACGGAACATAGATTCATTCCCACATTAGGCACATGCAATTGCGAAATCCCTGCCAAAATAGCTTGAATTTGGTTCACAAGTACATGTTAATTAATTGAAAAAAGCTTGCATAGGGAATGCAGGCTATCAGACTGCTTTCGTATATTGAACTTATAATGAAGACAATTGAAGTAACAATTCAGGAAATACAGGCCGCAACGCGACCAAACGTGTACCGGAATAGAAAGAAGTATACTAGAAAAAGTAAACATAGGAATAAGAGTGTTGAAGATTGATTCGTATATTTCAGTATAATAAAAAGAAACACATTTAAAAACTAAAATTAAAGTTATGAAAGTAAGTGAATTAATTAAGAAATTAGAGAAATTGAATCAAAACACTGAATTTGTAATCAAAGGTGGTGTTTACGAAGAGGACATGGTTGAATTGATTTTGTTTATCGATTTAGAAGAAACTACAGTTGAAGAAGTTGATTTACATTTGATGAGTAGTTTAGTTGAGGAATAACCTTAACTAAACATAGTTTTGTATATTCAGGGTATAAATAAAGAAAATAAAGGTTATGACAAAAACAGACAAAATTCAATTAGTATTATTTGGAGTAGTAGGGGTAGGAATGATTACATTAGTAATTTACAATGCCCTTACCATTGGAACAACTTGTACATTTTGTGTTCGTTGAATTAAAGGAATAAGTTAATTAAATTAGAATTCGTATATTTCAGTATAAAAGAGATAAAAAATAAAAGTTATGAAAAATTTTTTAGTTGTAAACCGTAATAATGCAAATAATTTCTTTATTACAGATGATTTAAATTCATTGATTGTTGAGTTGTTTGCAAATGAGTTAGAGAAAAATACATTTAGTGTAGTAGAAGAGTTGTTTAAAGCAACATATAAGGTATTTAAAGTTGATGGTACTATAGAGGAATAAGCAGATTAAAACAAGATTCGTATATTTCAGTATAATTAAGATAAGACAAAAAATTAAAATTTAAAATTAAGGTTATGAGCAATTCAGTTAAAAATTCAGAAGTAAAAGGTGTTAAAACAGGTCGTCCAGTTAACCCAAATTCAGCACGTCAAATCCGTTTAGCAGAGTTAGAAGCAAAGCGTTCCAATGGTGAGTTGAAACGAGGACGTCCAGTTGATACAACTTCAGCTCGTCAGTTTAGATTACAAATTCAAGCGATTAATAAGCAATTAGGTATAGGTCAAGGACGTCCGATCAATCCAAATTCAGCTAGACAAAAACGATTGAATGAATTAGCTGCTAAAGCTGAATTGAACGGAGGAGTTGTTAAACGAGGACGCCCAGCGAAAGTAGTAGTAACAGATGAGGTAGCTGCTTAAGCTACCCTCGGACCAAGGGGTTATAAGGTCAGTTCGTATATTACAGTATAAAAGAGATAAGACATATAGTCAGGTGGCGGAATGGTAGACGCATGAATAAAGGTTAACAGTAAAGATAACATAGAGTAACCTCGAAACACCCGTAAAGTTCAGCTCATAAGTTATCATACAGGTTCGAGTCCTGTCCTGACTACAGACGGTACCAACCCGGAAACATTGAAAGACAAAGTTGGTCACTAAGCGAGCCCGTTATGCGGGCTTTCGGTGGCCAAAAACAAGACATATGAAAAATTTAGTAGCAATTTTAGTGACAATTTTAGTAATGAGTTCATGTACTGAGAATGTTCGAGCGAGACATTTTGGTGGTACCGAGACATTAGCCCTAAAACCAAATGAAAAGGTCTTAAATGTGACCTGGAAAGATAATGAAATGTGGGTTTGTACTCAAGACACAATTACGGGTTTGGTTTACTTCCGTGAGAAATCAAGTTGGGGCGTTATGGAGGGTACAGTGATACTTAAATAACCTGGACACCCAGACCATAAAGCCAGTTCGTATATTAAAGTATAAATAAGATAAGACATATGAAAGTAAGATGTAAACACACGAATTTAGTTTTTGAAGTTAAGCGAGTAAGAAACAGCGGTAAGGTTGAGTTACTAAATGGTGTAGTAGTACCTGAGAACGAATTTAAACTTAACTGGGAGGTAATAAAATAACCCAGCACCCAAAACCAAGTATCTTTTTAATTATACAATACACCCTGAGCCCGGTTTCATATCCCGGGCTTTTGGTGGTTATGAGCACACACCAATTTATACAACAGAACCAAGACCGTATTGAGAACATAGACGGCAATTTAGATGATGCAGCAATCACGATCATGGGAGCTAATGGGCGTCTAGAGTTTTACTATTTTGAGGGCGGCGTTATGGTTAGCGCCAGAGCCAAAAACCCAAATATGCGCGCATGGTAAAAGGTGCTGGGTCTGAGACCCGTGGATCCGAGACCCGAGACCCCTGACCCTAGACCCTGGTAGGGGGATCTTATGGCGTACCGCCGTATATATACCGTATGCGTATGATATTATGTACCCGGTACCACGCGCGTTGGGGTCAATATATGCGGGGTATGGCGATTTCCGTGACTTAGAGTAAATCCCTTCTTTCTAAAACTTTAACACCATCGACCCATTATATAACTATATATTTTTTGGTTTACCCTAATTTTAACCACAATTTAATTTCTACTCCCATAAACCTATTTTTAAATCCAGTTTTACACAAAGGGAAACCCCCCATAAAATCCAAATCTCTTCTTTTTACAAAATTTTTTCCCATCGAACAAGTATATATGTATCTTTGTAGAGTGGGTAGGGGTAAGTAAACAGTTAGTAGGCTTACTATATTTATAACCATGATAAAAAATTTATTTAAAATTCCGTTCTACTTTATATTTGGTTATTTAATAATTGTTTCTTGTGGAATATTTAGCGTTATTGATATATTTATAAGAAAATAATAGATGGCTGTTTTTTCTTTTGTTAATAATAACGATAGCTCAGTTTATTTCACTGTAGAAACAGTTCGAAATGAATTGGGATTTTATGAATCTCCTTTTTCACCAGCTAATGCTATTGGAATATATAGTAATTTTACAGGAATAAACCCAGAACATTTAGTAACTTCCTCTTATATATTTAGTGAAGTTATCCCCCCAGGATCTTCTTCATTTACATTTGTCCCTACTACTACAATTGATACAGGATCTGTTTATTTTAGGGGAACAGGAGATTTAACAGTAACAATAACAGTTTAATATGCCTACATATACACTAACAGCATCACAATTATATGGGCAAGGAATTTTAAATTCCTTTAGCATTCCCGCTGGTTCTTCTTTTGATTCAGATTATCAAGCAATTTTAGATAAAGCTGTTTCTTTAGGATATACTTTACCAAGTTCAAATGCTCAAACATTACAAAATACTTTGTTAACTTCTTTAAAGACGGATGGGATTTGGGATAAATTGGATATATTCTATGTCTTCGCAGTTGACAATAACGCAAGTGAATTTACTACAATTAATTGGAAAAATCCTAACGCACTTGTAAACCTACCTACTCAAAGTACACTTATAAACTCACCCACATTTATACCTAATGGAGGTTTTCAGGGTGATGGAGCAAGCAGCTACATTGATACCAACTATAACCCTGCAACACAAGGAGTGAATTATACCCAGAATAATGCTTCACGTTACTTCTTTCTTCATGCACTAGGTACAGGTAGGTTTGATGGAAATGCAACTGGAAATAACTCAATATTTTTAGGTTCTTCCGCATCGCAGCGTATCAATTCTGGTGCAAATACCTCAACACCTGCTATTAGTTTTTCTGGGTCAATTAATCCCAAGTCAATACACCGAATATCCTCAACAGAAGTAATTGCGTATAATAGCACGACTTCCCAAGCAGCTACGCAAACATCAGCAGCGATAACTTCCACAAATCAATTTATTTTTCGTTCAGGGGCATCTGGGTCAGCAAACTGGGGGAATCACACTTGTGCAGCATACGCCATGGGAGCTTCAATGGTTGCGGAAAACACGAACTTTATTAACAATTGGAATACTTATAAAAATAGCTTATGATAGTTTTATTAGCAACACAAGAACAGTATAATAATCTAAATGGATATGTAAATGGTCCTAATAAGTTATTATTTACTAAAGATGGATTAGATAGATGGATAGTAGGAACTGAAGTACTGAGAGATCCCGCATTTTTTGAAATCCATGCTCAATTAGAAGAATTAGAAAGAGTTGAATATGCTCCTTTCCCACTAGAAGAATAAAAAATCCTTGGCTTATTGACCTTATATTCGTATACTAGAGGTATAAATAAAAATAAAGGTTATGAAAAATAAAGACATCCAAAACATCCAAAATGCACTTGAAAACGTTCAATCACTAGAAACAATTGAACAAAAAGAAGCAGTTCTTAAACAACTTAAATCCCAAATTCGCAAACTTGAAATTGCTGTTGTAGCAATCGGTTTGACAATTGTAGGTTTGATTGTTCTCCCATTCCTTGGAATTCTATCATTTAATGCAGTACTTGCACTTTCAATTGTAAGTGGAGCGCTGTTGGTTGTTAAAGCATTTAAAGATGGAGAAGTTCTTGAAACTGAGAAATTCTTCCTCCAAATCAGCATTATTAACGATAAAAACCAAGACAAAGATGGAGAATGAAAAATATCAACCAAGTAGAAAAATTACTACTGCAGACGGAACCGTAATGTATATGTTTGATGGTAAACTTCACAATTGGGAAGGTCCGGCTTTACTTCCACAAGGTGACAATCGCAAACGAGAATATTACATTAACGGAATCAAAATGAGCCAAGAACAATGGAAAGAAGCTCTTAAAAGTAGAGAAGGCTTACCTTGGTACAAAGGATCAGGCGCTAAAGCACGATTTTAACATGCAAAATAAAGGTTATGAAACGTATATCAAACGAAGAGGCTTTAAATTACGTTCCGTATGAAAGAACTCCTCTATCGCCCCCACCTGCACTATATTCAATTTTTGCAGGAGATGATGAGTGGAATGAAATTAAATATTTTACATCCCGCTTTAGACAAAGTATTAACGGAAACAATGGAGATCAATCTGTTTACATTTTAGAAAGTTCCTCTATACCTGGAATGGTAAAAATAGGGTACACAAAAGGAGATCCTATCGACCGAGCTAATCAATTAAGTAAATCTACAGGTGTGCCTACCCCATTCAATGTTGTATATTCATATAGTTGTTTTAATGGGGAAAGAATTGAAAAAGCAGTTCACAAACATTTTAGAAAAAAACGCGTTAACACCCAACGAGAATTTTTTTATGTTGAACTAGATGAAGCTATTAAAGTTATAGAAGATTTAGGAGCTAAACTAGATTGATATTTATACGCGAAATCAACGATTTTATATGTCAATTAAAAACGTATTTGCATTATTTGGGTTCCCGGATGAAGAAAATCCTGAACGTTTAAAACTTGAGAGTGAATTAGAAGATTATAAAGAATCTCCTCACTTTAAGTTAGGGATGTTCCATAAATTGATTATGAATGGACATTTATTTTCAAAGCAAGTTACTAAATTTTTTGCTAAAGCAGATCCTTCCCTGGATGTAAAAGGAATAGATCAAGCAGGTGAATACATGATGTTTACCAGGGCTTGGTTTTGGATTGAGCCAGTTAAGATGAGATCGAAAGTTTGGAAGGAGGCTTTGAAACAATACGCAAATGAAGAGTTTTTAATATCTATCCGGTTGAGTATTTCTTACTTTGAAGGTACAGAGGAATATGAAAAATGTGCTCACTTGAAAAAAATTCAGGACTTTGTTGAAAAAAACTTGCCTGCCTAAAAGAAGGTTATTATCTTTAATTATATTTTGATATTAAAATTATTGAAATATAAATGGTTATAATAAAAATAAGTAAATAAAATAAAATGAAAAATAAAGAATTAGTATTGAGACGCTTGGAGTCTTTAGAAGGAAAATTGAAACGTTTGAGAAACGCTTTAAACGAAAGAAATGTTGATGGTGCTCGTCAAATGTTACAAGAGGTACTTGAACTTAATGAAGATATTCAAGCAATTGTAGAACGTGAAAATTAATTAAATAAATAAAAGTTATGAATCTTACCGCCGAACAAATCCAAGATAATTGGAACGAATTGTTATCTTACATTGGGGAATATATCTCCGAACCCCGTAAAGATAAATTATTAGCGTTCTATGAGCAATATGCCGAACGTTTAATGTTAATGCCTGCCGCGCATAAAAAAGAATACCATAATGCTTTCCCCGGAGGATATGTGGAACATGTTTTACGCGTTATTCGATGTGCTATTAAGCAAGCTCAATTATGGGAATCTGAAGGATGTGATATGTCTACTTTTACAACTGAAGAATTAGTATTTTCAGCCCTGAATCATGATTTAGGTAAAATGGGAGATGAAACTCAAGAATCCTATATACCCCAGACCGATAATTGGAGACGTGAAAAATTAGGAGAGGATTATATGTTCAATACTAAAGTTCCATTCTCCTCAGTTCCCGATAGAGGATTATTCATGTTACAATCTCATGGTATCCAGTATACCTTTAATGAAATGGTTGCTATTCAGACACATGATGGTTTATATGATAAAGCGAATGAAAAATATCTTATGTCTTATATGCCAGAACAAAAACCAAGAACATCTTTACCTTTTATCTTACATCAGGCAGATTTAATGGCAGCACGTATCGAGTTTGAACGTGAATGGTTACCTAAGTTAAAAGAGGACAAGAAGTCCGTGGATGCCGGAAAGGGGAATTTTACATTAGGGAATAAACCCAACATGTCTAAAAAGACATCAACCAAAACTAAAGCACTTGGAACATTCAAAAGTGATAGTTTAAAAAATATGTTAGATAGCTTATGACAACAGTAGTAATTAGCGTTTTATCGGTTTTAGTCGTGATCCTAGGATTCACGACTTTTAATCTTATGCGCAAAGTAGAAAAACAAGAAGACGTACTAGCCGGATATTTAACCTATCTAGATCGTCTATCCCGCACAATCGAAATTTCAGATAAGAAATTGAAAGAATTAGATCGTGGAGGTGTATTTGAGAAAGATGACGAAGTTGGGGTTATATTTCAATCAATTTTAAAAATTCAAGAAATCCTCAATGAGTTTAACCTTAGAAAGTTCAGTTAAAATGCCTAAAAAACCGGGAAGTAAAAATTACTTTACTCAAGATACAGAAGATGCGATCGTGTTGTACAATAACACGGTCGATTCTGTGTTGAAAAGTAAAATTTACGAGGACCGTATCCATTATGCATTTTTTAAATTAACCCAAAATATAATCCATACGTTCAAATTTTACCATACTGAAGTAGAAAATTTAGAACATTTGCAACATGAGATTATAGTATTTCTTTTATCTAAAATTCACCTATTTAACCCCCAGAATGGAGCTAAAGCATATTCTTACTTTGGTACCATTGTAAAACGTTGGTGCATTTTATATAATGAGAAAAATTACAAAAGTAAAATTAGCAAGGTTTCAGTAGATGAGTTATCTAAAGACGATTCAGATCATACCTATACTATTGAACCAAACAATTCAGATGATAGACTATCTCATTTTATGGACGAATATGTTGAATTCGTCAGCTTTAACTTATACGAAATCTTCCCTAAAGAATATGACGCGAAAATTGCGGATGCGGTTTTAGAGTTATTTAGAAAGCGAGATAGCATCGATGTATTCAATAAAAAAGCTCTTTACATTTATATACACGAGATGATACCTGATGCTAAAACTCCTAAAATTACTAAAATAGCAGGTGTATTATATGGAGTATTTAAGAAAAATTACCTGTTCTATTTGGAGGAAGGATATATGAGTTTCCACCTCTAGTAGTTGTTTATATTTATAAAAAACAATACATATGAGTAATTTAGAATCAAACGTATTTGGTAAGAAAAAATTCTCGGACATTCTCAAGGAAATTTACGAAAACCAAAAGAAAAAAGAGACCCAAATCACAGCATTGATAGGTGAGTTAAAACCACTTATCAATGATATTGGTGACGCTACTTTGATTGTTCCTCTAATCAAGGAATATATGGAACTAGGTATCAAAAATGATGAACAGCTAATCAAAATGGCTACTATCATCCAGCGTGCCTTAGCTACAGGTAAATCAGAAGATGAAGGATTTGGAATGACTGAAGAAGAAAAAGCACAATTGTTATCTGAGGTAAAAAAATTCAATCCTAAAGATTAATGGCTATTTTTAGACAAGGTTCGTCTACCACTATAGGTACAAAATATTCTAACCCTCAACCAAATAGTGGAGGAAGGGAAAACCTTCAAAATTTAATAGCTCAAACTAATACTACTTTTTTACGAGTTAGGGTAATTGATATTGTTTTAAACAATAACCATCCCCGTTTTAAAGATGTTGGTGAATGGAATGGCATAGGTACTATATATTTTGAACCTTTAGATGGAAGGTCTATAAATGTAAATTATGCCTATCCTATATTTCCTCAAATTAAAATGTATCCGTTGGTAAATGAAATAACCTTACTAGCAGGTATTCCTTCAAAATTTGCCGAAAGTGAACAAAACACAGATACAGTCTACTATTACTTTCCTCCTATTGGTATTTGGAACCACCCCCACCACAATGCATACCCAGCAATAGTAGATTATTCTAAATTAGAAGAAGAACAAAGTAACGATTATGAGTTTGTAAATGGAGCATATGTTAGAAGAATAGATGATGACCCAACAGGTATAAATCTAAATTTTACTAAATATGCCAATCCTAGTCAAGATACTTTTGTTGAAAAAGCAGATATTCATCCTTTACTCCCCTTTAATGGGGATATAATTTATGAAGGTAGATGGGGAAATAGTTTACGTTTTGGAAGTACTATCTCAACTCCAAATAATACCCAATCATCAATCAATAATAATTGGTCAACAACTGGTTCAAATGGTGATCCTATTACTATATTACGTAATGGGCAACCAACAAACGTAACTGATGAAGGTTGGATTCCTACTACCGAAGATTTATCTAGGGATTTATCTTCAATATATTTAACCTCTTATCAAAAAATTCCATTTAGTATAGCAAATGAGAATTTTGTTTCCTATACTACTCCTCCAACAACCCCATCTCAATACACTAACCCCCAAATTATTTTCAATTCAGATAGGGTTATAATTAATGCTAAAAATGATAGCGTACTAATTAGTGGGCAAAATTCAATAGGTATTTCTTCAAATGGAAGTGTAAATATTGAATCTACAAGTGAAATAAACATTGCTAGTAAATTAACTCGTTTAGGAAATAAAAACGCAAATCAATCAGTTTTGCGAGGTGATGAAACAGTAGAATATTTAAAAATACTAATCAATGAACTACAAAATATAGCTGAAGCCTTAAAAGTAGTTCAAGACTGGCCTAGTGGAGCCCCTTCCCCTAACCCAGTTGTTTTAACAGCCGCAAATTCAGCTCTTAAAGTGTTTGAAAATGTTTACAATCAAATTGATAGTATTAAATCTAAAATTGTTAAAACAGCATGATTTATTCTGTAAAAGGAACAGTTGTAAATGGCCAATCACAAGATCCAATTAAAGGGGCTAATGTAAAAATTTCACCTTTAAATTTTGTGTCTACTGACACTGACGGTAATTTTATTATTACCGGGGATACTCCTGAAAGTGGAAGTTTATCTCTAGACATAACTGCTATTGGGTATGGATCTATAGAACCGCCTTTATATAAAGGAAATGGTACTTTAAAAACTGATTTAGGAGTTTTACAACTACAACCTATAGTTTCTTCATTAACCCAAGACAAAATTAAATCAACCCAATTAAGTAAAGATCAAATCAAAGAACTTTCTAAAAGTAAAAAAGATCTTTCATACTATGCTGAGGAGAAATTATCTAATCAAGTTAATACTCTAAAGAATACTTTGATTCCTGCTATATTAACTATGGTTGCAGGATTTGGTCTCACCCAAATTTCAGAATATAAAACTGAACAGTTACCTAAACTTTTAGATCAAGCAGTTTGTCCTACACAAGCTGAATTGACTGACTTAATTAATCGAAAAAATAAATTAGTTAAACAATTAACCAATAGTTTAAAATTAATTGATACAACTACCAAAGCATTAGGTATTACCCAAGGTGTTATTGCTGTCCTTCAAATTACTTTAACTCTAGCTGAAACCAATCCTCCAGTAACAAATCCTATTCCCTCAGGAGTTGAAAAGAGATTAGACAAAACTATTGCTACACTATCTTCAGTTAATGCCGGTATATTATCTATATTAGTTATTTTACGCCAAGTATTAGCTCAAGCTCTTCAATTACTTAATTTACTTGACCAATTAGTTCAAAAATGTTATCCAAATGCTGATCAAGAAAGAGTTTCACTTGAATTAACTGCATTAACCATTCAACAATCAACTCAATTATCTCCTGTAGTTACAAATGTAAACGGATTTGAAATGGGTGTTGAAACAGAAAATTCACCTAATACTCTAAAACGTAGAAGGGCTATTGCACGTAACAAACAAGGTGTAGTAATGTTAAAAGGAGAATGGTCATTTAGTTCTATTGACCAGATACTAATAGATGAACTAGTATTTTACATTCAGCAAAATGATTTAAAAGCTGACTAATTTAATATTTATAAACATATGAAAATTGACGGATTAAAAAAATTAATTAAAGAAGCTGTACGAGAGGCAATTCAAGATGAATTAAAAGATATTCTTTTGGAAGCAGTTCGTACTCCAAAAACACTTGTAAAGGAATCCTTTACTTCCCCACCAGTACCTTTTCAACCACCAACCCCTACTTTTACTCAACCTTCAATGGATGCTAGAAAAGCATATTCTGAGATTATGAATGAAACTATGATGAGTTTTACATCACAAGATGCTCAAGTTCCATTTAGACCACAAGTAAGTGATCCTGTAAATGGTAATTTAGGTGCCGGAGAAGTAGGAATGGATCAAATTATGAATTTATTGAATAGCAAATAATGCCATTTAATCAACAACAGATATCCCCTGCTAATTTAAACCCAACAGTTGGTTTAGGGGTTAGCATTCCTTTTAGTAACACTAGTGTATTTAGTTCAACATATACCACACAAGAAGCAGTTAAAACTAATCTAATTAATTATTTTTTAACTAATCCTGGAGAAATTCCTTTAAACCCAACTTTTGGAGCTGGATTAAGAAGTTTTTTATTTGAGCAAATATCTAATGTAACTGTAGAAAATGTTAGATCTTTTGTTCAATCTAAGTTAGAAATTGCATTTCCAATGGTTCAAATTGATTCTTTGCAAGTACTAACTGACCAACAAGATTATAATACCATAATAATCCAATTAAAATACTATATACCAAATTCCAACATTAACGGGAATTTAACATTCCAATTCTAAAATGGCTACAACAAATAGAGATATAAAATATATTAATCGTGACTTTCCAGACTTTAGAGCACGTTTAATAGAATATGCTAAAACATATTTTCCTCAAACATACAATGATTTTTCTGCTACATCACCTGGAATGATGTTTATGGAACAAGCATCTTATGTTGGGGATGTCTTAAGTTTTTATTTAGATAACCAATTTCAAGAAACATTTGTTCAATATGCTCAACAAACAAATAATGTATTTGAGTTAGCTTATATGTTTGGTTATAAACCAAAAACAACAGGTGTAGCACAAACCACCGTTACTTTTTACCAACAATTACCCTCCAAACTTTCAGCATCTGTCTATATCCCTGATTATGACTATGCCCTAGTTATAGAAGGAAATAGTACTATTTCAACCCCTAATGGTGTATCCTTTTTAGTTCAAGACAAGGTAGATTTTTCAGTCTCTAGTTCCCAAGACCCAACAACCATTTCAGTATATCAAGTAGCAGGAAATGCTCCCCAATATTATTTACTTGAAAAAACTAGAAAAGCTATTTCATCTGAAATTAAAACTTTAAATTTTTCTTTTGGTACCCCTGAACAATTTTCTACAGTCAATATAAACGATTCTAATATCGTTAAAATTCTCGACATCACCGATTCAGATGGTAATAAATGGTATGAAGTAGATCATTTAGGTCAAGAAATGGTTTTAGATACCATTAAAAATACAAATGTAAATGATCCAAACGCAAATGGAGATACACCATATTTATTGCGTTTAAAAAAAGTAGCTCGTCGTTTTGCAACACGCTTTACTTCTCTTTCTAATCTTCAAATCCAATTTGGAGCTGGAAACCCTTCAGATGTAACTGAAGAAATTACTCCAAATGCTGATAATGTAGGTATTGGATTACCATTTGAACAAAATAAGTTAACAACAGCATATTCACCAACAAACTTTTTATTTACAGGAACATATGGTATTGCACCCTCAAATACTACTTTAACAGTAAGATATTTAACGGGTGGGGGTGTTAATTCTAATGTTAATTCTGGAGTATTAACAAATTTAAATAAGAGTAATACTCGTTTTACTGCTTTAAATTTAAATGGTGCCACCGCTAACTACATTTTTGATTCTTTAACTACTAATAATAACGTAGCTGCTAGTGGTGGAAAAGGAGGAGATACATTAGAAGAAATTCGTCAAAATACTTTAGCTCTTATTGCCTCCCAAAAACGTTCAGTAACAGCAGACGATTATTTAATTCGTGCTTTAAGCATGCCCTCAGATTATGGTTCAGTCTCTAAAGCATATGTTCAACAACCTAAATTAACAGATACTCAAGTTTCTACAATTGAAACTCTTAATTTATATGTTTTATCTCTAAATGCCCAAGGGCAATTAGATTATGCTAGCAGCACCTTAAAAAATAATTTACGCACTTATCTTTCCCAATATAGAATGATTGGTGATAATATTGAAATTAGAGATGCGTTCATTATTAATATTGGTATTGATTTTGAAATTATAGTTTTACCTGAGTATAATAATAATGAGGTATTACTAGCATGTGTTACTGCTCTACAAGATTATTTTACTATTTCAAAATGGCAAATTAACCAACCAATTTTACTTCGTGATCTCTATATCCTTCTTGATAAAATTTCAGGTGTTCAATCTGTTAAAAACGTTTCTATTTCAAACAAAGCAGGAACCACTTCAGGATATTCACAATATGCTTATGATATAACTGGAGCAACTCAAAATCAAGTAATTTATCCTTCATTGGATCCTAGTATTTTTGAAGTAAGATACCCTAACACTGACATAAAAGGTAAAGTAGTTCCTTTATAATGCCATATTTATAATAAAATATATAAATGGCTGTATATAAACTATTTCCTACTCAAGACGCCACTCTATATTCTGCTTATCCTACAATGAACACAGGGTTAGATGCTATCTTAGAAGCATCTAATAAACTTGGTTTAGATGGAACCCCGGATGTGTCTAGATATTTAATTCAATTTGACACAACTGAAATTCAAGATATTATTAATAATAAAATATCTGGAAGTAGTTATGCTATTTACTTAAAAAATTTCATAGCAGAAGCTCAAGGACTTAACCAATCTACAAAATTAGAAATTCGTCCCATTGCCCAAGAATGGAATAATGGTACAGGATATACTTTAGATTCCCCCATTGTTACAGATGGAGTTTCTTGGGGATTCTCCTCATTTTCAGGCTCAAACCCATGGTCTTTAAGCGGCAATAATTCAGGAGGAACATATACTGGTTCATACGTTTCAACTTATGCTTCCCAAGGTGGTGGAAATTGGTATACATCTTCAAATTATTTAGTTACTAAATCTTTTGCTTTACGTGATGTAAAAGACATTGAAGTTAATACTAGTAATACCGTAAATGCATGGTATAGTTCATCTATTCCAAATTATGGTTTTTTAGTAAAACTTACAGGTTCACAAGAATTTAATGCAAGTGAATATGTTCAACCTATATTTAAATTTTATAGTGTTGATACAAATACAATATACCCCCCAACCCTAGAATTTAGATGGAGGGATTATTCAACTGTATTAACTGGATCAGCCACAGGAAGTATAGTTTCAACTTCTAATATTAAAATGTCTCTAGCTGAAAACCCTGGTGTTTTCTTTCCTGAAAGTGTAAATAGATTTTATGTTAATGTAAGTCCGTTATATCCTGCTAGAACATATCAAACATCATCTTTATACACTAATTTAAATTATTTACCAACTGCTTCGTATTACGCCATAAAAGACTTGGATACTAACGAATATGTTATTAACTTCGATGACAACTACACCCAAATTAGTGCTAATTCAACTGGTAATTATTTTAATATTTATATGAGTGGATTAGAACCTGAAAGATACTATAAAATTTTAATCAAAACTACTATCCAGGGTTCTACAATAATATATGATGATAGCTATTACTTTAAAGTTATTAACGGATGAGTGAAAGCATAAATTTACAGAAACAAGTATATGATAAAAGACAATATACTAAAGTTATAGATACGTCTTTTAAAGAATTAGGTGTTCAAACTATTCAAGAAAGGATAGCAGTACAACCAACTACCGAAGAGTTCTTTGTCCTTTACAATGAACTTTTTTATAATATACCTGAATTAGGCGCAACTAATTCACACGAATATTTGATCAAAACAAGTAGTGAATACATTAATTTTGACGCAAATCAAGAAGAAATAACTGCTTTACAAGCCGAAATTGCTCAATTAAGAACAGATTTACTTGATGCTCAAAGACAAATAGTAAAATTGCAAACAGGAACAACATTAGCTAATCCACAATAATGGCAGCAGAAACTGTACAAATAAGCACCCAAGACTTTACATCCCAAACTTATAAAACTCAGGATGATGGTCTAATTTCTTCTTTTTCTGTAGGTACTTTTTTATCTGCAAGTAGTTATATAGAGTCTTTTATATATGACAATAATAAAAATATTTTAGTCTCTGATTATAACTTTACCCAATATACGGTATTGGCAGATGGCCAATCAGCAGGATTAGAAAATACTATTTCTACAATTCAATTAGATCCCGAAGCTATACTTCTTAATGAAGGATATTCTCAAGGTATATATAGCACATATTTTAATTTTTTAAATCGTCAAGTAGGATCTAATCTACAACAATTGTACATCTCCGAAATCTCCTCAGATCGTACTGAATTGCGTTTGGATAGTACTTCATTAACTAATTTAGATATAGTTGAACAAGCTACTTCTTTAATCCAACAAAGAGAAGATAGTCCTTATTTTCTTGATTTTTATCTCAATTTTGGAGAAAATCAATTAGTAATAGCCAATAATATCCAATTAGACAATCAGGACCCTACAGACCCAACTATACTGATTAAATTATATGAAGCCCTCCCTGCTCAATTTAATTTAAATTCTACTTTATGGATTGTAACTCAAATTGAAGAACCTACAGCATATCAAGTTACATTTGAAACTGAACCTGTTATTATTGTAGATACTATTCCTTTAAGTGGTCCTAATTTTAATTTAGATCTAAAAGATCAAATTAATAATTCTACAGTATCCTTAAATTATACTACTTTAACGGCAACTGCATTAACTAGTTCCCAAAACCAATTAAAAAGTTTACTTGAGGAAAAAGGACTTGATATAAATGTAGATTATACAAATTTTAATGATTTTATTCATTTTAGTTCTGCTGAAGCACGTTTAGAGAATTTTTATTACAAAATGAGTTTATTGGAAGACTATTCTTCCTCTATATCTTTAATTAACACCCAAATTACAGGTTCTACCTCTTCTTCATCTGCAGTTAGTGATAGTATAGCAGTATATGAATTATTAACTAGTAATATCATAACTAATTTTGACGATTACGAATATTATTTATATTATACTAGTGGTTCATGGGCTTGGCCAAAAACAACTACACAACCACCTTATAAGTTAGCTACAACAGGTAATACAGCAGTAATAAATTGGTTTGGTAGTTCTAACGAAAACAGTCCAAACTATGGAGGAATACTCCTCTCTGCCTCTAACTTTGATAATACTAATCCAAATAACCTCTACTATTCAATCCCAGAATACTTAAGAGATGATCCTGCAAATGCACCATACCAAACATTTGTTGAAATGGTGGGTCAATTTTATGACAATATTTGGATTTACTATAAAGACGTTACTCAAAAATATAACGCAGACAACCGTTTAGAATATGGTGTTTCAAAAGATATAGTAGCAGATGCTATACGTGATTTTGGAATTAAATTATACCAAAATAATTTCTCAAACGACGATTTATATACTGCATTTTTAGGTTTAACCCCTCAAGGTGGTTTATTCCCATTCCCTAATATTACCGGTTCACTTCCAACTCCTAGTGGATTTGAGTATATTAATACTTTAATATCTGCCTCTAACGATTATATGCCGTTAGATGACGTAAATAAGTCGCTATATAAACGCATCTATCATAACCTGCCGTACCTATTGAAGGCAAAAGGTACATTACCGGGTCTACGCACTTTAATTACCTCATATGGTATTCCTGATACAGTGTTAAGAATTAATGAGTTTGGAGGAAAAGATAAATCCAATTCAAATGATTGGGATGATTGGCAAAATGTATTTAATTATGCCTATTACAATACTGGAAGTAATTATATTAATACAAGTTGGCAGGTTCCTTCCTCTTGGAGGGCAATTGGAAACGTTCCTTCTACCGTAGAATTTAGATTTAAAGTTCCAAGTCTGTCTACTATAAGTGGATCCTCAGGAGTAAATCTTTGGAGAAATGCTGGTAATGCATCTTTACGTTTAGAATATACTGGCTCTGGACTTACAACAGGTTCCTATTCAGGTTCAATTATTGATCCATATTACCAATATACTACCCTAAAATTCATCCCCAACCCATCAACTCCTTCTCTTTCTGCTAGTCTTTATTTTCCGTTTTGTAATGAAAATTGGTGGTCAGTAATGATTACCCGTAGTGGAAGTAACTTTAATTTATATGCAGGTAGTAAAATATATGAAGGTGGAGATAATGGAACCTCATTAGGTTTTTACTCTTCATCGTATGTAAGTGCAAGTAGTACACCTTGGACGAACACAAATACCTCTCGATTTATGCCTCAATTTGGGGAAATGTATCTCCAAGAGATACGTTATTACAATACCGTATTGAGTGAAAATGCATTTAAGGATTACATTATGAATCCTTCTTCAACTGAAGGAAATTCAATTAATAGTTCTCCTAACCAACTTGTATTTAGATTACCTCTAGGAAACGAATTATATACTGGATCCCTTTCAGTACATCCTAAAATTACAGGATCTTGGGCTGCAACTGCTTCATTTACTACAAATAGCAGTGCTTCATTTCTTTTAACCCCAACATTTGTTCCTAATACAGAATATTTCTTTTTAGATCAACCTGTAGTTGGTATTAAGAATGCTATTTCTGATAAAATCCGAATAGAAAACTCAGTTATTCCAACGGGTAGTGTTTTATCTCCATTTAGATCATTAGCTCAAAATCTTGCGGCTAGCCAAAGCTATACTGCAAATACTAATTTACTTGAGGTAGCATTTGCCCCACAAGATGAAATTAATGATGATATTATATCCCAAATTGGATTCTTTAATATAGGTGAATATATAGGTGATCCTAGACAACGCTCATCCTCAGCTACTTCCTACCCAGATCTAGATGCTTTACGAGATGCATATTTCCAAAAATATACTTCAAACTATGACTTGAACGACTACATTCGTTTAATCAAATACTTTGATAATTCGTTATTTAAAATGATTAAAGATTTTGTACCTGCACGTACAAGTCTTGCTTCGGGCGTTATTATTAAACAAACACTTTTAGAAAGAAATAAATATCCCCAACCACAAACAAATATAAACTCTACAATAGCTTACTATAGTAGTGGTTCCCAAAATAATTTACCACTTACATTCCAGAATCTTGAAGTATCAGGCACAGTTGCTCCTCAATGGAATGATTATCAACCTGGAACCGTAGAAAACTTTAGTGGTGGTGCTGGAGGAACTATGAATGTATTTAATGTTGTAACTAATACTTCTCAAAGCTGGTATGAAACAATCCCTACAGTTTCTGGATCGGTGATTGTGTTACACAATGCACAAGACGAGTTTTACGACGGTGAATTTAGCGGCTCTACATTAGTAGTTACAACTCAAAGTTTAGCTCAATCTTTACCTTTAGATATTTCACTTTTATCATATAATACAACTGGATCTAACTCAACCACCCCTGCAGCAGGATATTTAAATTGGCAATCAGCAGAGGATTATAATCCTGCTACTGGTTATTTTTCATTATATATTCCTACTTTATACATAAATGAAGTTGATGTCAATGGAGTTAACATTGAAACAGCATTATCTAATTTAACTACGGGTGATACTATAACTTTTAGAGTTAGTGCATCTATTAATGATGGAGGATTTCCTTTACAATATACACCAACTGTAACAGGTATAATAACTTCTATTGTCCCTACAACCCCCTCAGTATGGAGAATTAATTTGTCTAATCAACAAAATTCACAAGCTACTTATTATTCCCCTATAATTTTCTACCCAGTCTACTCTGTTACAAGCTCACTATTTCCCTTATCTTCAATACTATTAAACCCATATTTAAATAGTGTTCCTAATTTTTATAATAGTGATTACAATCCGTTAATTAATAATACTGAAGGTGATAGATTAAGTTCCAAATTTCAAGATATTGACTATTCAACCGGTATAGTAACTCCAACAAATTTTGCACAATTAATTAGTGGAAGTGCTGTTAAAGCAGCAGTTCAAGATTCAAACTATACTTCAAAACGTGTAACTTTACCACGTTATGATGGTTCAAAATCAACTTCACAGCATCTAAATTACTGGACTCCGGGTGATGAAGGTACATACGGTAAATTACCAACTGTAGAAAATTTAAAAACTATGGTTGCTTATTGTGATTGGATTGGGGGATGGCCACCTGAAAGAGAAAATGCATCCGCTATCCATGTTCAATATCTAATCAAAGCTGATGGTACAGTTATAATTCCAAACACATCTGAAAATTCATTAGCGGATATTAAAGGTACATTTGAAACCGGAGAAAATCTTTTTATTACTACCAAAACAATCTCCTCAGGACAACCCCAACAATCCAGAAAAGTGTTGCGTGGTGGTACACGTATTGAGCCCGTTTTATATAATCAATCAGGTAGTATGCCTGGTGGATTATTTACTAATACTATTACATTAACCGATAATAACGCAACTGGAAATGTAGTATCTGATTTTCAAGGATTACTTCGCCCAACATCATATACTTTAAATCCTATATCTCAATCAGCATTTGGAGAAGTCTGTTTCAACCAAATATTATCTACTGGTTCTGCAGCATCTCTAAGCACTACTACTTTAGTAGGAACTACTTCATATAGATACCAAATTAACTCGGGGATGTTAAGTGAAGGAGTAGATTTAACATTTGTAATAGATGCTGAAGCTACATATACTGGTGCTATACCTACTCCTAATGGTAATTATAATTCATATTATCAATTAAGAATTGTTAGATTAAGAGGGGGTAATAAAACTGTTTTAGTTACTGGAGATAGTATCAAAATTACTTCTCCTTATACTCCTACTACATTGTCGACAACGGTTCCATTTAGTAGTCTTCAACTAGATGATGAATTTGCAATAGAAGCCATAGCAACTGATCCTAATACTTTTTTAGAAAGTACTACTCGATTTACCATTAATCAAACCACCGTATCTAATTTAGTAATCCCTATCTCCCACCTTTGGATTTCAGCCTCAGGAGCTACTACCTCTATCATAAATTCAGAAGGATTTACAGGAAAAAACTTTTTATATACTACTGCTTCTGCTTTAGTATCATATTATGATAATCCATCAATATTCCAACAAGATATAGTTAATTCTGGATTTAATCCTATAATAACTTCTTGGTCAATTAAATATGGGGATGAATTTAGATTTGAAGGAAATGAAAGTAGAGTTTATACTGTGAGTAAAGCTGCTATTATCAATAATGGAGGTATCGCTGGAGCCCCTATTTTAGCAGTTGAATTAGATAAACCTGTACCAACCTCTGGATCTGTTAATTTTGATCAATTTTTGATTAGAAGATATGTTGATGATGCTTCACAAGTTTTAATGGAAGGATTTGCCCCTATTAATTCTCAAGGACCATATATTGTAAGACCTGAATTTGTAGTACCTGAACTAAATAAATCAGCAGATCAATTTATTTTAGATCTCACGCAGAAAGGGTTGATATCATAATATTTATTACATATAATACACCAATAATAAAACACAATGGGATATTTAAATAATCAAGTCGTAACAGTAGATGCGATTTTAACAAATAAAGGTAGAGAACTTTTAGCAAAAAATGACGGTTCGTTCCGTATTACACAATTTGCTTTAGCAGATGATGAAATTGATTATACACTTTATAATCCAACTCACCCATCTGGATCTTCATTTTATGGTGAAGCAATCCAAAACATGCCTTTACTTGAAGCATTTCCAATTGAAACTCAAATCATGAAATACAAATTAGCTACTCTCCCACGTGGAACAGCTAAATTACCTGTACTTGATTTAGGTTATTCTGCAATTACATTGGTACAAGGAGCTTCACTTGCAATTACTCCTCAAACCTTAAACTACTTAGGCAATACACAAACATTTGAAACTAGCGGCTACTCAGCTACCATCTCAGATGTTCGCCTGTTTAGTACATTTACTGGAATTGGAATTAATACTCCGGCAGCAACCGCAGCTAATGCAGCAGTTACCTCAACCACAACACTTGGAACAAATGTTTCTACAACAGTGATTGGTTCTCAAATTAACTTAAGAGCAACCACAGTAAATACATTATTTGGAAATAATACTCAATTATCTGCTACATTAACAGTTGTAGGTTTAGATAGTGGTGCCCGCTTAACAATCCCAGTTACAATTAATAAAACTAATTAAAATATAGACAATGGCGTTTAAAAGATTTGATCCTGAAGATTTTGTAGTAAGTAGTGACTCAATCACTTCTACACTTTGGTCAACCGGAGCTCCCACTCTAACAGAATTTTATACTTCTTCAGTCCAAGCAGCTGGATCATCTGGTAATTACTACTTAAGTGTATACCAAACCTCCTCAAATTTATCCTCAGCAGCAGTTCAATTTGATATTGCTTATGCTGATGGTTTGGGAAGTGGTAGTGCATTATATAATTCAATTGTACCTAGTAATTCATATACTAAAACAATTTATGGCCAATACCGTTCATTGATTTTAGAGGATGAAACTGCTAATTTTATTTTTGGAGTAGGAAACAACGTTATAACAGGATCTAATTTCTGGGTTATCTCGATTGAACGTGCTAATTATAAACAATCACTCTTCCCAGGTTCATTAAATTTAAAACTATCCGGTTCAGGTGGTATTATTAATTTAACAGATAATTCACTTGATACTACAGTAAATACATTTATTGGTTCAACTCAAGTATACCAATTAATTTCCGGCTCAAATGGTACCGCAGGAAATTTAGCAAATAGTGGATATGTATCCAATTCAGGATCATATGGCTTAGTATTTCCTCAATTAGGAACTATTATTTTAAATCCTGCAGCTATTTCACAATCTATTCGAATTGCCCCTAGCCGTTCAAACAACTCAGATGGACTAAATAACCAACGATTATTTAATTCAATTGTATTAGGTGATTCATTTACTTTAAATTCCCAAGAAACAATTACTTCAGATTATGTGTTTGTTAGAGCACGTAACTCAGAATTTAACTACTCAGAAAACCCATCATTTATTTCAGGTTCAACTGGTGAGGTAATTTATAGTAACTTTATCAATGCTCCTCAAGTTTATATTACAACTGTTGGAATGTATAATGATAGTAATGACTTATTAGCAGTTGCTAAAATGTCACGTCCATTATTGAAAGATTTTACAAAAGAAGCTCTTGTACGAGTTAAACTAGATTTCTAAGAATGAATGAGCGTATTCAAGTCATTTATAACGTCTGATGTCATTGTATCTCCTTTTGAGGTAAATAAATCATTTACCTTTCGAGGAAATGAACTTACTGGCTCAAACGTAGGAATTGATAGATATCTTGGAAAAAATATTACTTCATCTTTATGGGTTTCTGGTTCATACCCAACAGGGTATATTACAACTCAAGATCAAATTTTAGTTTACCGTTCAATTAGAGAACTTTATTATTCAAATTATCTTTTAAACTCAGATGGTTCTCCGGCTGCTACTGCTTCATTTAATACCGATGGCACTATAACAGGAGCCGCTTATACTCCAAATTATTACAACTATTTATCTTCTACTCTTTTAGCAGATAGATATTTCCCTACAAGCTCAGATGATGTAATAGGAGTTGTATCTATCCCTTCCAACCTATTTGGAGAATATATCAAACCAGGAACATTAACATTATCTAACGCACTTTTTACTTTAAATGATGATGGTGAAGGGAATATTATTTCTGGAAGTTATAAAGTAGGAGATATAATCTATGAACATGGAATGATCATTTTAACAAGTGATGGTATTCCAAAACAAGATGGGTATGGATTTATTACTTATGAGGAGGGCCTTTACGATATAGGAGATATATCTTTTATTAATAATTTTGTTAATGGAACCAATATTACTTGCTCATTTTCTTCCTCATTTAACATTTATGAAACACAATATAAATGTACACTTAGAGAAAATGAATTTAATTTCTCACAAAATCCAACTTTAGTTTCTGGAAGTTCAAATAGTGGAGTTTTATATGGTTTTGCAACAGGTTCTTATTTTTCACCTTACGTGACTACAGTAGGTTTATATGATAATAATTATAATTTATTAGCAGTAGCAAAACTTGCCCAACCACTTCCAACATCTGCTGTCACTGACACAAGTATATTAATAAATTTAGATTTATAATTTTTATGAATTGGTTATATAAAACATCCCCTATTGAGGATCTTTCTCAATTCCCCTCACCTACCTATGGTTTCATCTATAAGATAACCCATTTACCTTCAGGCAAATCCTATATTGGTAAAAAAGTACTTTACCACAACAAAAAAGTAAAATTAGGTAAAAAAGAACTTGCATTGCATGAAGGTGTAGGTCGTAAACCATCTTCTAAAATAGTAACCTCTGAATCAGATTGGAAAAAATATTGGGGTTCAAACAAACCTTTACTTGAACTTAAGAAAACTGAACCAATAGAAAACTTTGAACGTGAGATATTGATTCTATGCCCCAACAAAAAACTTTTAACATACTACGAAACACGAACTTTATTTGTTTACAGAGTATTAGAAACCCCTGATTTATATTTTAACGATAACATTTTAGGTAAGTTCTTTCGAAAAGATTTTGATATCTAGAAAAGATATTGTATCTTAAGATTATGGTAAATGAACTGTTAGTCAATCTAGTTAACGGTGTCTTAGGCACTGGTAAACGTACAGCACGAGGGAATCAATCTTACACTTGCCCATTTTGCCATCACCACAAACCAAAACTCGAAGTTAATTTTACCGAAAACAAAGACGGTATCAATCAATGGGCCTGTTGGGCTTGTGGTAAGAAAGGTAAAACCATAAGAAGTTTATTCAAACAAGTACAAGTAGACGCTAGTTATTTCCATGAATTAAGTAAACTTGTAAAAAATATCTCTACTGAAGACATAGGAGAGGTAAAACATGCTTTACTTGAGTTGCCGAAGGAATTCAAAACCTTTATCAATAACAAAGATATTATAGCAAGACATGCTCTTGCCTACCTCAAAAAACGAAATACTACCAAACAAGATATTCTCAAATACAATATAGGCTATTGTGATTCAGGACAATATGCTAATATGATTGTTATACCCTCATACGATGCTAACGGTAAATTAAATTATTTCACCGCGAGATCATTTGAGAAAGATCCTTACACCAAATACCGCAACCCGGAAACGTCTCGCGATATTATACCGTTTGAATTGTTTATTAACTGGGATTTACCTATCATATTGTGTGAGGGACCATTTGATGCTATGGCAATCAAACGTAACGTAGTTCCATTACTTGGTAAAAATATTCAATCTAGTTTGATGAAAAAACTAGTAGAATCTAAAGTACAAAAAATATACATTGCCCTAGATAACGATGCTATTTCAAAAGCCCTTGGTTTTTGTGAACAGCTTTTGGACATTGGAAAAGAAGTCTATTTGGTAGAGCTTGAAGGTAAGGATCCTAGTGAAATGGGGTTTGAAAACTTCACCAAATTGATACAAACCGTTTCTCCTTTAACACAGTATAAACTGATGGAGAAAAAATTATTTACTCTATGAAGAAAAGGAACATTAAACAATCCTATAATCGCATTTTAGAGATTTCGGATGATGCAACCCAAATAACCCTCCCCGATTCTCGCTATTACCGCCGCAACGGAAAGTACTACCCTTCAGTAACTTACGTTTTAGGTTACTATCCAAAAGGAAAATTTTTTGAAAACTGGTTAAAACAAGTAGGTTTCTCGGCTGATTATATTGTTAAAAAAGCTGCTGAAGAAGGTACTCAAGTACATGAATTAGCTGAAGAATATTTAAATGGTGCAGAATTAAACTTTCTAGATGAACGTGGTCGCCCACAGTACAATCCTGATGTTTGGCAGATGTTTTTACGTTTTGTTGAATTTTGGGAAACATTTAAACCTACCCTAATTGAAACCGAAGTCCATTTATTTTCAGATGAACTTAAAGTAGCAGGTACGTGTGACTTGATTGTTAAAATCAATGGTGAACTATGGTTATTGGATCTAAAAACATCTAATCAAATTCAAACAGTATATGAGCTACAAACTGCAGTTTATGGCCAATGTTATGAAGAATGTTTTGGAAAGAAAATAGACCGTTTTGGTATTTTATGGTTGAAATCATCTAAACGTGGTGCTAAAAAAGATAAAATGCAAGGCAAAGGTTGGGAAATAGTTGAATCATCTCGCACATTTGAGGAAAACATTGATATCTTCAAAACAGTAAAACGATTATTTGACCTAGAAAACCCAACCCATTCCCCAGTATTTACTGAATTTAGAACAACAGCTAAACGAGAGTTGTAATACGTATAAGTATGATAAGCTTGGTTCAATTGTTAAAGGAGGTTCAATCCCAACCTAAAGCCATTTTGATGGCAGGTCCTGCAGGTGCAGGAAAATCCTATACACTTAATCAATTGGGTCTTCAAGGTTTTACTACAATTAATGTAGATGATGATTTTGAAGAACTTTTACAAAAAGAACTAGGCAAATCAGACTTTGGCTCAATGTCTCCTGAAGAACTTTCCATCGCTGCTAAAATGATGGGTAAAGCTAGAGCTACAACTCGAGAAAAGGAGTTATTAGCTACAACTAACCTTAACAATATTGTTGTTGATGGAACTGGCGCTTCATATAAAGTAGTGTCGAAAAAAAAGGAAGAACTTGAAAACATGGGCTATGATGTCTTCATGATTCTCATTTATGTTTCACCGATGACTTCATTGACTCGCAACGCTCAACGTGGTAGAAGTTTACCTACAAGTGCAGTACTGAAAAGCTGGGCTAGTGTAGTTAATAATATTGAACCCTATAGACAATTATTCGGAAATAACATAGTTGTCATCAACAATGACCCTTCAGATGCTAATAAAGCCTTTGATTCGGGAGCAGTTCAAAAAATGTTTCCTCAACCAAAAGGGAAAGAAAAATCTCCTGAAGAAAACGCAAAATCAAAAGCCGAAAAAGAAGCCGTTAATCAACAAATACAAGCCCTACTCCAGAAAGAACCTGAATTTGATTCAATGGAGGCCGCAAAAAGTAAAGTAAATGAATTCACTCGTTAAGTCACTTATACAACCTATTTTAGAGCAAGAAGGACAAAAAATTGCTCTTGTTCCTGGTGGATTTAAACCACCTACAATGGGTCACTTTTATTTAGTTGATGAAGTGGCTAAAAACCCAAACATCGATAAAGTACTTGTTTTAATCGGCCATAAAAACCGAGACGGTGTTTCTAAAGAGGAAAGTAAAGCTGTATGGGATATTTACAAAAAATATCTACCTTCAAACGTTGAAATCCAAATTGCAGACAATTCTTCTCCAATTGCAGATGTTGCCTCAATAATCAAAAACAATCCACAAAACACTTACTATCCTGTAGTAGGAATTCGAGGTGAAATGGATTTAGGTGATTTAAAACGATTTGATAGTTTAAAGGGAAAATACAGTAATTTCCAAACAATCGTAATCAAATCAGAAGAAAGTGATAATCGTGTTAGCGGTACAAATACACGTGCTGCCTTAATCGGTGGAGATAAACCAAGGTTTCAAGCATATCTCCCCTCAGAACTTTCAGATGAAGAAAAAGAAGAAATTTGGACTATCCTCCAAAAGACACCTGTTAAAGAAATAGTTACACAATCCGAATTGGATGATGTAGAAAGAATAGCTGATGAGTGGTTTGAAGACTATGGTATTGATGTTCAATTTACAAGACACTTTATAGAACGAGTAAATGATGAACGCAATGGAAAACCTATTTCTGCTGAAGAGTTAGAAGATCTATTTACCCAAACAGCAGAAAAATATGGAGAGAAGCTAGCTAACCTCCCAGATGATTATCAAGCGGTATTATTTAAATTACGTAACGATCTCAACTTACCATTTGCTCTAAATTACGACGACAATAATGATGAAATGGATTTGGTTGCTAAAACTGTAATGCGTAAGAAAAACTTCCAAACATCTAATCCAAAATTAGCTTTAGAGGAAATGTATGCTGAACCTAGTGAATTTAGCTACCCTCCAATGATTAAATCACTTACAGAATATATGTTAGATAAAGGTATGAACATTCGTCCTTTACCTAAAGTAAAATTTGTAAACGATGATACTGAAAATGCTCAAAATTTCTTCGGTAAAACAGCGTATTATAACCCGAATGAACGCGTTATAGTACTTTATACAATGAATCGTCATCCAAAGGATGTTATGCGTTCATATGCGCATGAAATGATCCATCACATGCAAAACTGTGATGGTCGTTTAGGTAATATTACTACACAAAATACAAATGAAGGTGGTGATTTACCTGAAATCGAAAGAGAAGCATACGAAAAAGGAAATATGACTTTCCGTAACTGGACAGATACACTTACTGAAGGTGTATTAACTGAAGGCCGTTACGATAAAATATCAAACCAAATATCCTCTGCTATTTTTAAACAATGGAGAGAAGATATCAACAATGGTGCTTTAGCATCTCGTTTAGAACAATCATTTCCTTTTGGAGATGAAGAAATTACAATAGATGCCAACATTTCAGTTATCCCTGGTTTAGGAAAATTAAACGTAGATGGAGGTGCTGATGATGAAGAAGATTACATCCAAGTACGTTTTGAAATAGATCCTGAAAAACTTCCTGAATTTTGGGAAGAGATTTCAATGAACTTAAAAGATGTAATCCGTCACGAAATTGAACATTTAACTCATGGTGAGGGATTTATTTCTAACCCAGACAAAACAATGGAAGATGACATGTTTATCCGTCAAATGATAGACATGGAAATGTTACCTAAAGCAGATTATTTTAAACTTGAAAAAGAGATAGATGCAAATTTGCAAGGCATGTATTTTCGCGCTAAAAAAGAAAAACGTCCATTTGGAGACGTTATTAACACATATTTAGACGCTCAAGATATTACTCCTGAACAAAAAGAAGAGATTATGGATCTTTGGAGACGCAGATTACCTGCATTAAATTTACCAAAATTCTAACTTTATAAAATGCCAAATTTATTAGATTTATACGAAGCAATTAAACCAAAATATATCATTTTTTGTGATATGGATGGTGTACTAGTTGACTTTGACAAAGGATACGAAGACCTAACCGGTAAACATACTAAACACGCTGATCTACAAGACAAAAATGAATTTTGGGGATTGTTAGGACGTAGTTTAGAGGAAAAAGGTTTAACAGAATATGACTATTGGGTGAATCTAGAATGGATGCCTGATGGGCAAACTCTTTGGAACTATATTAAAAGATATAACCCCTACATTTTAACAGCCCCTTCTAGAGACCCTGGATCTAAACAAGGAAAAAGAGAATGGGTTGAGCGTTTAGATGGAATGAAAAAATTATATTTTAAACCTGCCCATCTTAAATCTGAATATTCAGGCAAAAATCGCATACTTATAGACGATAGAAAAGATACTATTGATAAATGGAATGAAGCCGGCGGTATTGGCATTTTCCACACTTCAGCAGCTAATACTATTAAACAATTAAAAGATTTAGGGTTATAATGGCAGATAATGTTTTAAAAAAAGAGTTTCAAAAACGTGATGTAGAACGTTTACGTAACCTTGTAAAAGGTAAACACGGTGACCGTACTACTATGGGAATTGGTTATAATGGTGAAGTAAGAGAAGGCCATAAAGAAGGTGATGTTTGGGAGGAAAGAGGTAAAACTTGGACTATCCGAGATGGTATCAAAGAAAATGTTACCAAACTAGATAAAATCAAACAAGCAGCTATTCCTTTATTTTGTCCAAAATGCAAACAAATAATGGATAAACAGTTAGATCCATTTTATTTCAAAGCATATAACGAATGTTTAGACTGTAGATCCAAAACAGAAACCCAGATGAAAATTGCTGGTACCTGGAAAGACTATACAAATAAAACATTTAATACTGAAATTGATCAACAAATACAAGAATATAAAAATTGGTTTGAAAATATCTTATCTGACACAGCTAATGGATATGTTTCTGAAAATGGTGAAGTACAAAAATGGGTTGGTGGGATAGACAAAGAGCGTGCTCAACAATCTTTAGATGAAGTAATTGAATATTTAACCTCACTTAAAAAATAATGGAAATTTTTGCTATGTTTACAACTATTATTGTAGCGCTAATTACTGCTGTAGTTGGACCTATTATAGTTAATTGGGTAAAACTCAAAATGGAAAAAAAAGAAGACAAAACTCCTGTACGTGAAGCCCTTGAAACTTCTAATTTGATAGAGGATCAATTAGACGCTATGATGGATGAACTTAACTGTGATCGTATTTGGTTAGCTCAATTCCATAATGGAGGCCACTTTTACCCTACAGGAAAATCCATTCAGAAGTTTTCTTTTTTCCATGAAAAAACATCTCCAAACATCCCAAACATCCAACACACATTCCAAAATATTCCTGTATCTTTATTTCCTAGAGTACTAGCTAAAATCTACAAAGATACAGAATTAGCTATTGAAGATGTAAGTACAGCATCCGATACTTATGGTTTAGAACATTTGACTCTACAGTTTGGAACCAAATCTATTTGTATGCTTGGTTTATATAGCTTAGATGATCATTTGATTGGTGTATTAGGTATATCGTTTAAAGAACCACACCACCTAGTAAGAGATGAATGGTCTTTCATCAGACAGAAAACAGGAGTGATAGGAACATTACTTTCCGAATATTTATACACAAATAACAAGAAGAAATAATGGATAATTTTGACTTAAAAAAATTCTTAAAGGAAAGTAAAGCCCTTGAGAACTTAAATCCTTCTATCAAAGCTATAAACGAAGGCGAGGCAGCTTACGAATATGAAAAAGGTAAAAAAGAAGGTGAAGCAATCGAGAAGAAAAAAATAACCAAAGAGGTAATGAAAAAACAAATCAAAGATATGATTGTTGCCGAATTGGAACTAGACATTGATAACCCAGACAAAGATTCAGAATCAAGCCTTTACGACCCAGTTTACGAAGGTAATCCTGGAGAAGAAGAAGCAGAGATGATGGATGCAGCTGCTGATGGTGGATTCTTAGATGAAGCCAAAAAAGATAAAGAAGAAGACGTTGAAGACGTTGAAGTAACTGATGCTGAAATTGAAGATGTACCTGCAGAAGATGAAATGCCTGCTGAAGAAGCTCCTACTGGTGGTATTGAAGACTTAGCAGCTGACATGAAAGGCACAGAAGCTGATCTTATGGATCACTTAATGAAAGCATTCCAGATTGCAAAAGGAATGGGTAATGAAAAACTTGAAACACAAGTCGGAAACACACTTAAATTTTTCGTTAGCGAATATATTGGAGGTGGTGAAGGCTAATATTTAATAATCTATAATCAATAAAATCTATGAACACAACTGAACTTTTAGACGCAATCAAAGAACAAGTTGCTATTATGGAAGCTGAGCACGCTAAAACATCAAAAGCAGCTCGTGGACGTGCACGTAGTGCAGCTAATAGCATTAAAAAACTTGCAGCCGAGTTTAAGAAAACTTCATCTGCAGAAGACAAAGCTTAACAATGAAACTACACGAGGCATTTTCATCAGACGAATCTAAAAAAATATATGACAATTTTTTGGCAATCGTAAACGATCCAAAACGTCGTAATATATTAGTTAGAAAGTATGGTAAAAATGCCGAAAATGTAGCTTACGGTACTGCTGTTAATCAAGTAAAAAAACAAGCAGCTAATAATACTGAAGAACCACAACCCGAAGAAACAATGGAAAATAACAGATTAAGAGAAATGGTTATTGATGCTTTGACAGAAAAGAAAAAATCATTTCCTGATTTGACCGGAGACGGTAAAGTAACTAAGGCCGATATTTTAAAAGCTCGTGGAGTTGAATTAGATGAAGATCTTGATCTAGGCCATACAGATGATGAACCACATATGATCAAAGCTGAACTTGCCCAAATTGGCAAATACGCTATGGAATTATATAAAATGGTTGATCAATTTGAAGGTCCTCAAGAAGTTGATTTTCCTGGTTGGTGGCAGTCAAAAATCACCACTGCTAAAAACATGATCTCCTCAGCAAAACATTACCTTGAATTTGAGCTACAAGAACCTCAAATTGATGCTATGGTAGGTGTTGCTACCGGAGAAGAAGCAATTGACGAAAAATTGAAAGCTTCTATGGGTGCAGGTGCATATGTTGATGATTTTAGAAAATCTGATGCACCACAATTCAAAGGCAAATCAAAAAAGAAAAAAAATAAAATGGCTGTAGCCGCTTATTTGTCTGCTAAAGATAAAATCAAAGAAGCTATTTTAGCTAAACTTCAAGAATCTAAGGGCGAATATGCTCAAATTGAAAAGAAAATTGCAGATTTGAAATCAAAAGGTAAAAACGCTGGAGATAAAGAAATGCAAAAATTAATTAAGCGAAGAGCTGAATTAGAAAAATCTAAAAAATAATGACACGCGAAGAACTTGTAAATAGACTCAAGGCTTTAACCAAGCAGGTGTACTCAAATATAACAGTAACACCTGAGGAGGCAGTTCAATATGATGAATTGACCAAATTCCCTGAGCTTAAAAAAGTTATCGTTGACCTATTAACCCCAGAATATGATAGCTTTGTAGCATCAATTGATTGGGTTGCACCACGTCCTTCTACATTCCGTATCAATTTACAAAACGGACAACTGTTTTATTTGATTTATGGTAAACGTAGTTGGATTGCACAGGTAGAAGGTAAAAAATATTACCTACTTAATTTACCTGAAGAAGAAAGAGCTGCTATGTCTATAGCAAATATTTTACGATATGGTGCTAAAGCAGAAGAAGGAGCAGAAGCTGAAGATGGAGCAGCTGATTTAGGAGCTGAACTCCCAGGAGCTGAAGCCCCAGCAGAAACACCACCAACTGAAACACCAGAAGAAACACCAGCATAATGGATATTTTAGAAAAATTCTTACATAGTATAGCCTATAAATTTCCAAAAGGATATCCTGACATGAAAAATGATCAGGATATTTTAATTTTGGAGAATGAGTTATTAAAATTTGGTATTGATTTAAAAGAAAGTTCCTTGTCCCCAAAAGAATTAGAAAAACCCTACCCACCTAGAAATGAATTCTCAGGTAAATATGCTGACAGAGGTGAGCGTTTTTTAGAAAAAATATTAAACGGTAGTGAATTTGAATTAAATGATGGTTCTACTATAGTAATTGATCCTAAAGCATCATCTAAATTAGTAGATGCACTTAAAAATAAACAATATAGTATTTTAAATAAAGGTGCTAAAGTATTAATTGATATTAATGGTAAAGCTTACGGAATTGCTTCATTTAAGAAAACTGAAGAATTTGGTAGTGGTGCTGGCCAAGGTGGTGGAGCTGCAAGTACAGCTGTTCAAGAGTCATCCCAAAGTGTAGTTAACTCAATAGCATATAAAATTAAAAAAGGAAATATTACTGCAGAAGATTTAACTGATGATAATATTGATAAGGCTTATTCTTTAAGTGATGTATCTTCAACACTAGAAGAAGTTAAAGATTTTATCAAAAATCAAAAAAGTTGGACAAATACATTTGTAGCATCTGCTAATATATTACTAGCTAATTTCCCTAATGCAAATTTCCAACAACATAGAGGTTCTGAATTTGTAAACAAAATTTATGGAGCGTTTGCTACTGCTAAAAAAGAAGCAGGTTTATCAATGCAATCAGACAAATGGAACCCTGCTGATATTTGGATGGTAGATGCATCTATTCTAGGAATGGAATTCCCTACAGAGTTAAATGAATTAAATGCTACATTAGCTGATTTATATTCAAATAATAAATTAATTGGGGTATCACTTAAAAAAACAGGTGCTGAAGCAAAATTAGGTACTTATAATTTAAGTGAAAAAGATAGAGCTGGGTACACATATGAAGGATCTGATTCTCGCCCAACCAACAACAATACAGTAATAATTTACAGTGATGGTTCTATAACATTCAGAACATTTAATTTTGCTGGAAACTTTGCAGGCGAAATTAAAGGTAAAACAGCCGCTCATGGAAAGATAGGGCATGGTGCTCTAAATGATATTTTTAAAGTATTTAAAATTACCCCACTTCCTCCCGCAGCTGAATTGCAAACTAAATTTAAAGCAAAAGATCCTGATCTATTAGATAGTTTCTATAGCAATTACGTTAAGATTGTTGGAAATCTTCCAAGAGAAGAATTTAATAAAATAGTAGATGAAAAAGATTTAAATTGGTTAGTATCAAAATACCTTTCAACCAGTGTAGCTGCTAAAATTGAAGCCCAATCTGAAAATATTCAAAACGAAATTGTCTCAGACATTATTAGATATGCTTCATCTGCAACAAGTTCCAGTTCAGTATTTGCTAAAATATCATAATATTTATCAGCATGGACAAGACTCGCCTTAAAAAACTCATTCAAGAAGTATATCACCACGTTACAGAAGAAAAATGTAGCTGTGGTTGCAACACTTGTGAAAACGTAGGTAACGCTGGCGTTATCTTAAACGAAAGTGTAGCTCCAAGAGAGATATTATCGGAAAATCTGCGTTATCACGTGGAAAATAAACTCCCACTTACCGAAAACACGTTCCGATATGGTTCCAAATCGTTCCTTAATTTATGGGCGGAAGCTCGTTCATTATATTTACGTGAAGTAATTCATGTTAATGACGATGACAAAGAAATCCTTGAAGAAACTGATCTTGGAAACTATGGAATGTATGAAGGTGTTAAAGTCCCTTTAGACTTACCTATGTTAGACGAAAACTCCCCAGCATATAAAGGTCCTGAAGGATATGACGATTCATGTGATTGTTATCCTGAGGATGAACTTGAAGAAGCTGAAGGTAAAAAGAAAACTCCACCAATTGGAAAACCAAAACGTGGTGGATCTAAAAAATTCTACGTTTACGTTAGAGACAAAGGAAAAGTTAAAAAAGTATCCTTTGGAGACACTACAGGCCTATCAGCTAAAATAAACAACCCAGAAGCACGTCGTGCATTTGCAAAACGTCATGACTGTGCTAATAAAAAAGATAGAACAAAAGCATCTTATTGGTCATGTCGTTTACCAAGATATGCCAAATTACTTGGATTAAAATCATCTTTTTCAGGATTCTGGTGATGGATAGATTGAATAAACTTATTAACGAAGTTATTTCTGAAGAAAAGAAAAAACGTGATAGATGTCTTCGTATTGCAGACCGCAAATACGACAAACCATCTGCTTACAAATCTGGCGCTGTTGTAAAATGTCGTCAAGGTACTATTTGGAAAGGCTTAAAAGAAGAAGTAATCCAAGAAAAAGTAAAAGAAACCCTCCGTACTTGGTTCAAACGTAAAGGTACACCTGGTAAAAAAGGTGGATGGGTTGATTGCAATGCACCAATCAGAAAAGATGGTAAAGTAACAGGATATAAAGCATGTGGTAGGGAAAAAGGAGAAAAACGTTCAAAGTATCCATCATGTCGTCCTACACCTGCTCAATGTAAAACACCTGGTAAAGGTACTAAATGGGGTAAAACAAAATGAAATTAATAGACATCCTTAAAGAAGCAACCCAATCAGAGAAATCTCCCGCTTACATGTATTCACCTGTGGGATTCGGTTGTCATGTTTGTAAATTCTACTATGTAGAAAATGAAAAGCATATGTGTGGTAATTCATATTATCAAGAACATATGGGGACAGCTGAACTAGTAGATAATGAAGGAAACCAAATTAAAGATCCTTCAAAATGGTGTTCAAACTGGTTCTTACCAAAAGGTGAATGAGACCCTATACAGACATAGAAATTACTGACAAATATATTATTCGCGAATTTAGCGAAAATATAGACCCAATTGAACTATTATGGCATCGTGATGATGAAGATAGAACAGTTGAAATTCTAGAAGATACAAACTGGCAACTCCAGTTAGAAGATCAGTTGCCTACCTCACTAAAAGAACGTATATTTATACCAAGACACGAATGGCATCGTGTGATAAAAGGAACAGGAACACTCAAGTTAAAGATACATAAATCATGAAGTTAAATAGCTTAAAAGAATTAGTAAAAGAGGAACTTAAACGTGCTTTAAACGAAGTTAAGGTTAAAGTAGAATACATCGTTGCTGATAGTGATGGTGGTCCTGATTTTCCTGGATCCACAGTAGAACAAGTTGATCAAGATGAGTTTGACAAATACAAAAATGATCTAATGAACAATTTTTGGAAAGGAATAGCTAGAGAAGCAGCAAATGATCGTATCTATAAAGTAACAAAAGTTACAAAATTATAACATATAGACAGATTCATAGCCTGTCGATTTAAGAAATTTTAGGAGCTGTGGCCCAATCTTTGGATTGGGTCACTTTTTTTTGTATATTTAAAATATAAAATAGATTATGGACAAGAAAATAGTAATAGTAGGAGCCGGAGTAGCAGGTGTAAATGCTGCAACAAAATTAGTGGATAATGGTTATCCTGGAGAACTAATCACAGTAATTGATATGGGTAAAGATCCATACCAACGTAAACCTGAAGAAGTAATGACAGGATTTCTAGGTGCTGGAGGTTGGTCGGATGGTAAATTGACTTATCACACAGCAATTGGAGGACAATTGTCTAAATATTGTGGTGAGGAAAAAGCAATGGAATTGATGGATCAAGTAATTACCAATTTCAAACGTTTCCACCCTAAACCTGAAGAAGTACAATGTTCAAATCCTGTTGAGGAACCTGAATTTATTAAACCATATTTTGGTCTACGTTTATTCCCAGTATGGCACGTAGGTACAGATTATCTATCTGAAATTGCTAAGAATTGGTACGATTATTTAGTATCTAAAGGTGTTAAATTCTTATGGGAACATAAAGTATCAAGTATTGATTTTAATAAAAATAATGTAATCATCCCTGATCCACAATATGATGGATTAAGTAATCTATATTTAAGTTATGATGAACTTATTTTTGGTGTAGGCAAATCAGGTATTGATTTTGCTCAACAACTAGCCCAAGACTATAAACTCCCAGATGAACCTAAATCAGTACAAATTGGCGTTCGATTTGAGGCACCACAAGAACACTTTCAAAAATTAATTGATATTTCATATGACTTTAAGTTATATAGAAAATTTGATGATGAAGGAGTATCATTACGCTCATTCTGTACAAACAACAATGCTGCTTATGTTGCTGTAGAAGAAACATATGGTGATCATAGTTACAATGGTCACGCTAAAAAAGACGAAGCGTATCGAAATAATATGACTAACTTCGGTATCTTGATGGAAATTAATGGTATTGAAGATCCATTTACTTGGTCACGTGAAGTTGTTTCTAAATTACAAATGGAAGCATCTCAATATAGAGGAGGACTTCCTGTAGGAGATACTATAAGAACAGGTTTGTATTATTCACCAAATTCTATTCGACGACCCTCAACAACATCAGAAGGTAATGGTGTAACAACAGTACAAATTAGCTTAGATACACTTACTCATGTTGTAGAACCGGCAATGGGTGGTTATTTTAAATATGTGATGGATTTCATCATGGATATGAAAAAAGTATTTCCAACATTAGGAGATGATTGGGGTATGTATATTCCTGAAGTAAAATATCTTTCACCTGAAGTAAAAGTAGATTATAGTAATCTTAGTTTAGTAGATTATCCTAACGTACATTTCGTAGGTGATGCTTTAAGTGCACGTGGTATTACAGTGTCAGGAGCACAAGCAATTTATGTAGCAGAAAGTTTTTTAAAATAAAAGTTATGAAAATCGGATTTTGTGGAACAATTTCAGTTGGTAAAACAACACTAGTTAACGCTTTAAGAGAATTACCTGAATTTACAGACTATGAATTTAGAACAGAACGTTCAAAATATCTACGTGATTTAGGTATTCCATTAAACACTGACTCAACATTAAAAGGTCAATTTGTATTTTTGGCTGAACGTTCAAGTGAACTATATTTAGACAATGTAATTACTGATCGTACTGTTATTGATGTAATGGCCTTTACGCGTTTAGCGCATTCAATTCCATACTATATAGGCGATACATTAAACGAAGTTGCTGCTCATTTATTGCGCGAGTATGACTATATTTTCTATGTTTCACCTAAAGGTGTTGAATTAGAGGATAATGGAGTACGTGCCATAGATGCAGAATATCGAATGGAAATTGATAAAGAGATTTGCAAAATTATTGAAAAACATAAGACCAAAATCCCTCATTTCGCCAGATTATCAGGTACTACCGAGGAAAGGATTAAGAAATTGAAACAAGTAATGGGTCTCTAATATTTATCAATAAAATATAAAATGAAAAAATCTCGTTTACTCGAAATCATACGTGAAGAAATTAGCGCTGTTTTACATGAAGGTGAAGCAGAAGATAAAGCAGCTCAAATGGCAGCTGTTAAAGCAGCTGACTTAGAAATTAAAGCTTTACAAAAGAAAAAAGCTGAATTGATGAAAACAGGTGTAGCCGAATCAGAAGAACTCAATGAAATCCCAGATTTCGGGGGTCGATTCGATCAACAAGTAGCAACTAAATATGGCGAAGATCAAACATTAGAAGACGCTACCCGTGATATTACAGATGAGGTACTTAAAGATATGGGTGTTTCAAGAGATGATCTTAAAAAAGATGCCGATAAAGCAAAAGAAGTACTTAAAGCTATCCGCTCTAAAGTAGTTGGTAAGAACCAAGACCCACGTGTTGCTAAAGCCCTAGCCAAACAAACAGAATTCGATGACTCAGGCAACCCTCTTCAAGCTAACCAAACTAATAATGCTATTTTAAAAGCATTGGGTTTGAAAGAACCAGGTACTCGTGGTAGAAAAGCCACTGAAAAACCTGCTGAAGCTCCTAAAGCCAAAAAAGAAACAACCCCAAAATCATCCCCTAAAGCAGAAACTTCAGATGATGAAGATGTAGCAGCGACAAAAGCAGCAGGTAGTGACTCAACTGCAAAAGAATTAGCCTCAACTCCAGAAGAAAAGAAAGTTAAATTCAATCAATTCCTAGCTTCAGTTAAGAAAAATAAAGACGATAAAGCTAAAATTGATGGTATTTTAAAACTAGCAAAAGACAAATTTAAATTTGCTAAATCGATGATGGATGATTTAAAACGTGCTGCTGGTAGAGAAGTTGAAGCATGATCCAAAATAAAACATTCCAACTAAAGTTATCCCATCTTATCATAGGTGGGATACTTTTATTGTTACTAGTATTTTTAGTTAAATGTAAACCAACACCTACTACAACAAACAAATACGATAAACAGAAAAAGGAAATTGAAGCGTTGAAATCCAACATTGCATTGCTCAAAGTAGGTCAACAAGCTTTAAATAAACAACTCGAACAACAAGATAAAATTGTTGATTCATTGAATACAGAAATTAAATTAACAGAACAAGAGCTACAAACAACACGCACATATTATGGCAACAAAATTAAAGATCTTACTAGTGCTTCTAATTCTGAGCTCGAAGAGTTTTTCACAGACCGTTACAGATAAAATTTGTTTTTCACACGATAAAGCACGAGCTATTGCAATTGACCTTACACGAGGTGATTCGGCTATTGCTGAGTTAAAAGTTGTAAACAAAATGGTATGGCAGTTGAATGAAAAAATTGACGCCAAGGATAGCACAATCAATATTTACATAGCTAAAGAAAAAAATTATCTTAAGCAAGTGGCAGATTACAAAAAAATCGTTACTGTACAAGATACAATAATTAAAGGTCTTGAACAAGACGTAACTGATCTTACCAATAGAAACACTAATCTAAAGAAAGGAATTAAATGGTTAGGTGGAGGGTTCGTGGCTTCCCTACTTGCTCTTCTTACATTGGTGGCAGTTAAATAATGGAAGAAAAAAGTTTAAAACAAGCCGTCCGCGAGGAGTATATAAAGTGTGCCCAATCACCGGCATATTTTATGAAAAAATACTGCCAGATCCAGCATCCAAAGCGTGGACGAGTACCTTTTAACCTTTACCCATTCCAAGAAAAAGTACTTACTCTATTCCAAGAGAATCCATACTCAATAGTACTTAAATCTCGTCAGTTAGGTATCTCAACGTTAGCAGCAGGTTATTCACTGTGGATGATGATCTTCCACGAAGACAAAAACATCCTTTGTATTGCAACAAAACAGGAAACTGCTAAAAACATGGTTACCAAGGTAAAATTCATGTATGAAAGCTTACCTTCCTGGCTCAAATTTGCAAACAAACCTGACGAGGCAAATAAATTAACACTTCGACTGCCAAACGGATCTCAAATTAAAGCAGTTGGTGCATCAGCGGATGCAGGTCGATCAGAAGCCGTTTCTTTGTTGATTATAGATGAGGCAGCCTTCATCCACAATATTGGTGAGATTTGGGCCTCAGCTCAACAAACCTTAGCTACTGGTGGTGGATGTATTGCTTTATCTACACCTTATGGTACAGGTAACTGGTTCCATCAAACATGGGTTTCCGCAGAGATGGGAGACAATAGTTTCTTACCTATTAGATTGCCTTGGGAAGTTCACCCTGAACGAGATCAAACATGGAGAGACCAACAAGATAAAGATTTAGGTATTCGAATGGCAGCACAGGAATGTGACTGTGACTTTACAACCTCTGGTGATACAGTATTTACCCCAGAAGATATTACTTTTTACGAACAATTTCACGTGAAAGAACCTCTAGAAAAACGTGGCATTGATCAAAACCTATGGATTTGGCAACCAGCGGATTATTCGAGGAGTTATCTGATCGTAGCTGATGTAGCTCGTGGCGATGGCAAGGATTATTCGGCGTTTCACATTTTTGATGTTGAAACATTCACTCAGGTAGGTGAATATAAGGGCCAAATTAACACAAAAGATTACGGAAACTTGTTAGCAAGCATTGCAACGGAATATAATAATGCATTGCTAGCAGTCGAAAATCAAAGTGTAGGTTGGTCAACAGTACAAACCATTTTAGATAGAGGTTATCAAAATTTCTATTACTCACCAAAAGGTGGTACAAATAATGTAGATTCTTTCTTTGACCCTTACATGGATCATAGCAAAATGACCCCAGGCTTTACAATGTCAAATACAACTCGTCCTATAGCAATTGGTAAATTCCAAGAAGCTGTTATGGATAAAGGAGTTGTTTTTCACTCTGCTCGCCTAATGGAGGAAATGAAAGTATTTATATGGAGAAACGGTAGAGCAGAAGCCCAATCAGGATACAATGACGATTTAGTAATGGCATTTTGTATTGGTTGTTACTTACGTGAAACCGCATTTAAACTTAGAACAAATAATATGGAAATGACTAAAAGTATGTTGAATGGTATTGGTAATTCCAAGACATCATATGCTGGAGGTTATTCCAATGGACCTAGTTATGCTGACAAGTATAACAACAACCCATTTCAAATAGACAACCCTTACTCAAACGGCAAAGAAGACATTTCTTGGCTTATATAAAATAGAACATGGCAGATACAGGATTATTTTCAAGATTAAGACGACTATTTTCAACCGATGTTATTATCCGCAATGAAGGAGATAACCAGTTAAAAGTATTTGATGTAAACAAAATCCAAATTTCGGGTGAGTACGAAACCAATGCATTAGTAGATAGATTCAATCGTATCTATACCAACTCACACACATCAATTTATGGATATCAAAGCAGCTTTAATTACCAAACTTTACGCCCCACACTTTATTCCGAATATGATTCAATGGATACAGATGCTATCATTGCTTCTGCCTTAGATATCTTAGCGGATGAAAGTACATTACGTAATGACATGGGTGAGGTATTACAGATTCGCTCATCCGATGAAGATGTACAAAAAATTCTATATAATTTATTCTATGATGTATTAAATATAGAATTTAACTTATGGCCTTGGATTCGTAATATGTTGAAATATGGTGATTTCTTCTTAAAACTAGAAATTGCTGAAAAATTTGGTGTGTACAATGTAATTCCTTACAACGCATTCCATATCGAAAGACAAGATGGATACGATAAAGACCATCCAAATTCAGTCCGTTTCCGTTTTGATCCAGATGGTATTTCATCTCCTTCAGACTATGGTTACTACAATGTTCCAAACGCTGGTGGTCAAGCAAATTCAATTTACTTTGACAACTACGAAATGGCACATTTCCGTTTATTAACGGATACTAACTTTTTACCTTATGGTAGATCGTATTTAGAGCCTGCTCGTAAATTGTTTAAGCAATATATCATGATGGAAGATGCGATGTTAATTCACCGTATCGTTCGAGCACCTGAAAAACGTATTTTTTATGTTAACGTTGGAAATATTGCACCTGCTGAAGTAGAAAACTTTATGCAGAAAACAATTTCCAAGATGAAACGTACTCCATATATTGACCAAAACACTGGTGATTATAACTTGAAGTACAACATGCAAAACCTACTTGAAGACTTCTACATCCCAGTACGTGGAAACGATCAAGCCACCAAAATTGATAACCTCCCAGGTTTACAATGGCAAGGTATTGAAGACGTTACCTATTTACGTGATAAATTATTTGCTGCCCTTAAAGTGCCTAAAGCGTTTATGGGTTATGAAAAAGATTTGACAGGTAAAGCTACATTAGCCGCTGAAGATATTCGATTTGCACGTACAATTGAGCGTATTCAACGTATTGTTGTATCTGAATTGACTAAAATTGCTTTGGTTCACCTATATTCTCAAGGATATCGTGACGAAAGTATGACAAACTTTGAATTGTCATTAACTACTCCTTCAATCATTTACGATCAAGAAAGAGTAGCATTAATGAAAGAAAAAGTTGATCTAGCTGCTCAGATGATGGAAAATAAACTCCTACCTACTGACTGGATCTATGAAAATTTATTCCATTTGAGTGAAGATCAATATGATGAATACAGAGACTTGCTTTTACAAGATGCTAAACGTAGATTCCGTATTGCACAAATTGAAAATGAAGGTAATGATCCTCTTGAAACTGGAAAATCTTACGGTACACCACATGATTTAGCTTCTTTATATGGTAGAGGCAGATATGAAGCAACTAATGTACCTTTAGGATATGATGAAGACGCTGAATTGGGTCGACCAGAAGAAAAAGTTACAGATAAAAACACACAAGATAATGCATTCGGAAAAGATAGAATTGGCTCAGATGGTATTAAAAAAGACGGAGACGAATCAGATTCAATCAGACCTCAATATAAAGGTGGCAGTCCATTAGCACTTGAAACTAAAGGCCGACCAAATCCAAACCAAAAAATGTTCAACGATATCAAAAACCAACATAAACAAATGATTTTTGAATCAGACATTAGAGGGAATTCACTATTAGATGAATCACAGATACGAGAGTAAGAAAATTCTATATATTTATAAATAAACAAATATTTACAAGAATGCAAGTTAAACATTCAAAGTATAAAAACACGGGTATCCTCTTTGAACTTTTGGTCCGCCAGATTACCACAGATACACTGGACGGTAAGGATTCCCCGGCTAAAGATATACTTAAAAAATATTTCGTTAAGTCGGAATTAGGTCGTGAGTATAAGTTATATGAAACGTTACTTAAAAGAACATCATTAACTGAAGGTAAAGCAAACGTTGTAGTAGATACATTAATTGAATCTTCTAAAACATTAAATAGAGGAGCTATCAAGCGCCAAAAATATAATTTGATCAATGAAATTCAGAAATATTACGACCTGAATGAATTTTTCAACCACAAGTTACCAAACTATAAGATGTTTGCTGCATTCTATACACTAACGGAAATCGCAAACGCTCAAAACACCATTGATCCTGATCAAGCTATCAACAATAAAGTAACTATTTTAGAGCATTTAACTGCTGCTAAAATTGCTGAAAGTAAAGTACGTGATGAGGTAATGGGTGAATTTGAAAATTCCGATAAAGACGTTCGTTTTTTAGCTTATAAAATGGTATTGGAAAATTTCAATACAAAATACAACGATTTACACCCACGTCAAAAAGAAATCCTTAAAGAATTTATTACTTCGGTTGACAATAAACCACGTTTAAAAGAATTTTATACTGCCAAAATAGTTGAAATTAAAGAAGAATTAGCTACACTGAACGCTAAAACCAAAAACGAAGTAACCAAAATTAAAATTAACGAAATCATCAACATTATCCAGGTACCAGCTAAAACAGCTAAAATTACCGATAACGATTTAGTTGACTTGCTACAGTATTATGATTTAATTAACGAGTTAGAAACTGTAAATGGAAAAAATTAAAGAAATAATTCGCAAGAAATTAGCAGAAATGAGCGCTACCGGAGCTGGTGGTGCTTCGTTTTCTCCTGGTGAAGGAATGAATTATGCTACCCCAAAAGCGTTTAAAAAAACAAAAAATCTTAAAGAAGGTCCTGGAGCAACTTTAGGAATGGGTCCAAGTGCTGGTTCCGAAGGTGTAAAGGATAATGCTTACGTAAAACAATTCAAATACAAACTAGTACCTAAAAAAATTAAAGGATCTGGTTTGGAAGTTAAGCAACTTTGGGAAGACGAAACATTAAACGAAATGAATGACGTTCAAAAGAAACGTATCGCTTCGTTAGACGAAATCGAAAAATTAATGAACGAAATTCAACCACTTGTTTCAAATGCAAAAAATGAAACAATTGAATTATACGGTGGAAATGCCGGTTCATATGATATCAATAAACCAATCGAAATAGTTTTAAGCTATTTAAAAGAAATCAAACAACTCTTATCAGAAAAATAATGAAAAAGACATTACAAGATCAGTATTTGTTAATCAAAGAAGGTAAAGGACATAAAGGTGTTTTCCTTACAGAAGCAAAACGTCAATTTCCAAATATTGTACGCAATGCCGCTACATTTGATGAAGCAGTAGCATCCCTTAAAACCAAAAACATCATTTCAGAAAATGTAATTTCTGTGATGCCTGCTATCATGGATCGTCCTAAAAAAGAATCTTATGAAACTGCATTTGAAGCATTTTTAGCTGAAGCTAAAAAGAAAAACGAAGACGAAAAAGTTAAAGCAGAAGAGAAAAAAGTTTCTAAGCCTGTAGAAGAAGATCTTGCCCACAACTTTGATTATTCAGACGATAAAAATCCTGACAATATGATCTTTGATCAAATCATGATGGGTTACTATGCTGAAATGAAAGATCCTAAGAATGCTGATAAGACGATGCAAGAACTTAAAGATATCGTATTTAAAAACTTAACAAAAGACCCAATTCACTATACAAAAGATGGTCAATTTGGTGTTAAAGGTTTAGGGTATACAATGGATGCTCCTGGTTTAGGTGAGCCAAAAGAAGCTAAAGGAAAATATAAGTCAAGCGGATACGGTGATTTGAAAGAATCTAAAGAAACTGAATCAGAGAAGGAATCAGAGGAGATGATTGATCTTAAATCAAAATTGATACAGATGGGAGTTAGCCCTATGATAGTTGATTCTATTGCTAAAACTAAAGGTATAGAAGGATTAAAAGACCGACTTAAAGAAAAACTTAAAGAAGGTGAAGATAAATTTACATCAAATGTTAAAGATGCTGCAACTAGTAAAAAAGATAGCAAATTTACACCTGAAGAAATTAAAGCTAAATTAAAACAAAAACGCGAAGCTGAACTTAAACGTAGAAAAGAAGCGGGTGAATCACTTGAAGAAATTACATTACGTAAAGTTGTTCAAGAAATGATTGACTCTGAATTAGAAGAAGCATATCAGCTAGTAAACATCAACCCTGTAAAAAGCGATAAAGAAAGAAACGAAAGAGAACCACAACCTTTTAAAATGTCTTATGTTGATCCCTCAATAGTAGATTCCCTCACTAAAAATCAACATTTAAGAATTCTTAGAAGCCCATCTAACCCAGAAAATATTACACTTGCTATTCGTGCTAGATTTATTCCAACATCAGCAAAAAATGTAGGAAAAACTACAGACAATTTAGATAAACTCCCATTAGATATCCCATCAGATTTTAAAAACTTTTTAACTGACGCAAACAATATCTCAGGAGAAAAACAACTACCAACAAGAGAAGGTGTTGCTGAATTGTACAAAGTACTTAGCAATGCTACTTTAAATAAAAATGGTAGTCTTGTATTGAAGGTTCCAAATCCAAATTATGTAAAATCACCTGAATCTTTAAAAGAAAGCGTTGAAAAAGATTTAGCTGACATCAATAAAGAAGCAGAACACGAAGTTTTACAAGCTAAATTAGACAAAATTGATGCTTTAATTGACCACAGACGTTCTAAACTTTCAAAACTTGATGAAGATGAGGATATGAAAGCCTTAACTGATAAGAAAAAAGTTAAAGAACTTGAAAAAGACATTAAAAAACTAGAGGTAGCTCGTAAAAAAGTTGAAAAAATGATGTCGAAATTCAAAGGTAAAAAAGCAGCCTCTAAAGAAGTAATTGATGAAGTAGAAGATGATGAAGAACTTCCACTTGAAACTCCACTAGAAGCATCAGAAGAATATCTACAATACAAAGAAGATGCTGAAAATCGTTACGACGCTGGAGAAAGTATTGATTCAATTCTTGACAACTATAATAACATTTCCCTAGACATGAAAAACATGTTACGTAATGATCTAGAAGGTAAAATGGACGGAATGGATTATTAATATGAGCAAGCAACTTTTAATAGAAACCAGACATTTTGATCCAAAACCAATGAAATTGGTTGAGGGGATGAGCAAAGGCGGTAACGTTTTTGTTGAAGGGATATTGGCTACTGTAGAGGTAAAAAATGGAAATGGTCGCTATTACAAACGTGAATTGTGGGAGCGTGAAATTGACAATTTTACACGCAAAATTCAACAGAAATCTACCGAAACGGTAGGTGAGTTGGACCATCCTGACTCGCAAGTAATCAACCTTAAAAACGCATCTCATGCCATACGTGAAGTATGGTGGAGAGGAGATGAAGTATGGGGTAAAGTAGAAATATTTGCTGATGCCGGTGATTTAGGAACTACATCAGGACGTATTGCTGGTGCCTTAGTTAGAAATGGCTTATTAATAGGTATTTCTTCTCGCGGAATGGGTTCCCTAAAACAAATGGGTGAAGTAATGGAAGTCCAAGACGACTTTGAATTACTCACTTGGGATTTAGTTTCTAACCCATCCAATCCAGATTCATGGATGAAAAACGGTGCGTTAAACGAATCACGCACTACATTCTTGGATCCATACGCTAAAACAAATTCAATACTTACCGAAATTTTATGTGCCAAAGGCACATGCCCGATATTTTAAAATATGCAAACCGGTGAAAAATTGGCTCTCTTTTGAGAGCCTTTTTTTTTCTTGCGACTTTGACGTATTTGCCACATATATATAACTTGAATATGTCACCCCCTCACATCTTATGTGGCATCGATGTAAAAAAATCTATTACGTTTCTTAATAAACGTATTTTCCCAACAAAAATAATTTAGGAAAAATGGCAACAAACAGAGACTTGCTCAAAGAAGCAATTGCTGATGCTAAAGCTGTTAAAGAAACTGCTATCGCAAACGCAAAAGCAGCTCTAGAAGAAGCCTTCACACCTCAATTGAAAACAATGTTCGCTGCAAAGCTTCAAGAAATGGAATCCGAAGAGGAAGAAATGAATGAAGTTGAAGGGTTCGGAGATTTCGATACTAAAGAAAATGCTGGTTTCAACCAAGGAATGAAAGAAAAAGCATTAGACGAAGTAGAAGACGAAATGTACGAAGTTGAAGACAAAGACATGATGGAAATTGATTTGGAAGAGCTTTTAGCAGAGCTAGAAGAAGAGGAAGGGATGGAAGAATCTTTAAACGAAGCCGAAGAAGAAGAAGACGTTGAAATGTCTGACGAAGAATCAGAAGAAGGTGAAGAAGAAGGTGAACCACTTGACCTCGAAGACATGACCGATGAGGATCTTAAATCAATGATTGAAGATGTTATCAAAGACATGATCGAAGCAGGCGAACTCGAAGCTGGACACGAAGGTGAAGGCGAAAAGGAAGCTGAAGAAATGGGTGCTGAAGAAGAAGAAGAAATCGACTTAGCAGAACTTTTAAAAGAAATCGAAGAAATGGAAGAAATGGAAGAACCAATTGATGAATTGTTTGGTATCAAACCAGGCGCCGTAAGACGTTTAGAAAAAATGTTCCCTGACACTGCAGCTAAACTTATGGGTGCAAAATCTGATGAAGAAAAGAAACGAATTTTCGACACTGAATTACGTGCTGAAGGTCCGTTTAAAAAATCATTTGGATCTAACACACAATCTTATCGTGCCGATTTAGGTTCACTTGAAGATTTCTTTAAAATCTCATCAACTTTCAAACCATCATTGGGTGCAGATTCTGCCGCAGGTGCGTTAGGACAAGCCAATGAAGCTATGAAAGATGAATTAGATGAAGCTCTTTCAACAATCGAAGCTCTTAAGTCTGAATTGAATGAAATCAATTTGTTAAATGCTAAATTGCTTTACACAAATAAAATCTTCAAATCTAAAAACTTAAACGAAAACCAAAAAGTGAAAGTGTTAAGTTCTTTTGACAAAGCAAAAACTGTAGGTGAAGTTAAGATGGTGTTTGAAACTTTAAACGAGGGTATTAAAGTTAACAAAAATACAATCAAAGAAAACCTAGGTAGTGCTTCAAAAGCAATGGTAACACCAAACGCTAAAAAACCAATCGTAGAGTCAAACGATGCATTTTTACGTATGCAAAAATTGGCAGGAATTATTTAATTTTAAACAAAAAACAAAAACAGAAAATGTCAAACATTAATTCTCTTTTAGAAAGCGCAGCTGGCAGTTGGAAAAACATGCAAAGCGATGCAGCTCGTATGGCCTCAAAATGGGGTAAAACGGGTCTCTTGGAAGGATTAGGAAGCGAAGTTGAAAAAAACAACATGGCTTTGATCCTTGAAAACCAAGCAAAACAATTGGTAGTTGAGCAATCATCTACAAACGCAGGTGGTGGTACCTTTAACGTAGGTCAAGGTGAGCAGTGGGCTGGTGTAGCTCTTCCATTGGTACGTAAAGTATTCGGTTCTTTATCATCTAAAGAATTCGTTTCTGTACAACCAATGAATTTGCCTTCTGGTCTAGTATTCTTCTTGGATTTCCAATATGGTGATACTAACGGTAAAGTTGCTCCTGCTGGTCCTTTTGGTCCTGGTGGTGCTACTTATGGTGCTACTTCATCTATGTACGGTAACACTAACCCAGGCTTTGCTGCTGACGCTAGCCAAGGTTTATATGGTGCAGGTCGTTTCGCCTACTCTGTAAACCAATTCTCATCTTCAGTTACTTCAACTACATCTCCTGCAACTTGGGCTGATGTTGATTATGATTCTTCATTATCTGCATCTATCGTTTCAGGTATCTTGTCTAAAGTTGTAATGACTGTAACTAACCCTATGCGTGTAGACTTCAAAGGTGTTCGTGCATTTGTTCCTGCTTCAGGTTCAGGCGCTATCTCTTTAGGTGCTGTTTACGATCGTTTGTTACCACAGTTTACAACTACTAACGGTACAAGTAGCGTAACTTTCATCGTATCTGGTTCAACTAATGCTATGACAAACCTACCTTCAGGTTCAGGTACAACTAACACATTGTTCTACAATTTACAACCAGCTGATAATAACCGTGGTGATTTCGAAGATAACAGTGGTCAAGGTTTCCCTAATGCTGATTCTACATCTGCAGACCAATTAGCTATCCCACAAATCAATATCCAAATGAGATCTGAGGCTATTGTTGCTAAAACTCGTAAGTTGAAAGCACAATGGACACCAGAATTCGCTCAAGATTTGAACGCATACCAATCATTGGATGCTGAAGCTGAATTGACTTCAATCATGAGTGAGTACATCGCATTGGAAATTGACCTTGAAGTATTGGATATGTTAATCCAAGACGCATCTGCATGGGATGAGTACTGGTCAGCTAAAAACAACAACTACTTGAATGCAGGTAAAACAGCTTGGGCAACTGACGCTGGTTACTACAACACTCAAGGTCAGTGGTTCCAAACTTTAGGTACTAAAATGCAGAAAGTTAGTAACAAAATTCACCAAAAGACATTACGTGGTGGTGCAAACTTCATCGTATGTTCTCCAACTGTAGCAACCATCCTCGAGTCAATCCCAGGATTTGCTTCTAGTTCTGATGGTGATGTAACAAAAGCAAGCTATGCATTTGGTATCCAGAAAGCTGGTCAAATGAATAACCGTTACACAGTTTACAAAAACCCTTACATGACTGAAAACATGATGTTAATGGGTTACCGTGGATCACAATTCCTCGAAACTGGTGCGGTATTTGCTCCGTATGTTCCATTAATCATGACACCTCTTGTGTACGATCCAGATACATTTACTCCACGTAAAGGTCTCTTGACTCGTTACGCTAAGAAAATGATCCGTCCGGAATTCTTCGGTCGTATCTGGATCAACGATTTGAACGTACTTTAGTAGTAAGTAACTAATCGAATATGAAGAGCCTGGCGAAAGCCAGGCTTTTTTATTTCTCCCCCAATATTTATTAGCAAATATAGTTATATGACAGATTTTAACAGAACTCCTGAAGCGCAGGAAGTATTTAAAGCAAAACGCAAACCAAAGGGTCCTATCAAGTTCAATATTCAATTGAACGAAGAACAAAAGGCTGCTAAATCCAAAATCTTATCCAATACAGTAACCATATTACGTGGTAAAGCGGGTTCGGGTAAATCTTTACTAGCCGCTAACGTAGCACTTGACTTGCTATTTAGTCGCGAAATTGAGAAGATTATTATTACTCGACCAACTGTAGTAGCAGGACAGGACATTGGTTTCTTACCAGGAGATGTTAATGAAAAACTTGCTCCCTTTACAGCCCCAGTGTATGAAAACATGCACCGCCTATACAGCAAAGATAAAATTGAAAAATGTATAGCAGATGGTGAAATTGAAATTGTACCTGTATCATTTATGCGAGGTAGAAACTTTACAGACTGCTTAGTTGTAGTAGATGAAGCTCAAAACTTAACAGACAATCAAACTGAACTTTTATTGACTCGTATTTGCCATGGATCTAAAATGATTTTTTGTGGTGACGCCGCTCAAGTTGACTTGAGAGACAAGAAAACATCTGGATTTGATGTTGTATGTAAGCATATGAAAGAAGTGCCTGGATTTGAAGTAGTTACATTAGAAAAAAACCATAGACACCCAATCGTAGACGACATCTTGGAGGTATACAAATCATTCAGAGGCTGACCATATTTATAATAAAAAATAATGGCTGCTGGAAGATATTCTTTTGTAATCGAACAAGGCGCTACTGTAAATTTTCAAGTAGCTTATACGGACTCTAATGGTAATCCTGTAGATTTAACCGACTATCAAGCACGAATGCAAATTAGACCTACCGTTGGATCAAGCGAGGTCTATATTACTTTATCGTCTAGTCTGGACCCGTGTGGAACGGGCTTAAACTTAAGTGGATCTAATTCAATTAATCCACCTACTTCGGGTACAATTGGTGTATATATTTCTGCAGTATCATCTTCACAATTAAACTTTACACAAGGTGTATACGATTTAGAACTAGCTTCAGGTAGTGGCAATTGTTATGTAGTAACAAGATTACTAGAAGGACAAGTACAATTATCACCAAATGTAACCTTAGGTAGTTTCTAATGGCTGGATCAATTAATATAAACCAAAACAACAATAATGTCAACATTCAAGATCAGAATGGGAGACTGACTATTACTGACAATAACAGGGGAACAATTACTAATGTAACTCAACCTGTTACTAACATAGTGACAGTTGCTACAATAGGTCCTCAAGGTCCGCAAGGACCACAAGGTCCTATAGGTCCAATCCCAACATCTGGTTCATTTAGTGGTTCATTTACAGGAAGTTTACAAGGTACTGCTTCATATGCTTTAACAGCATCTTATTTACAAGGATATATTTCTCCATTTCCATTTACCGGTTCCGCACGAATTACAGGATCATTAGGAGTAACAGGTAGTATATCAACTACTACACAATTTTATCATCCTGATTCATTAGATTCTAGTAATCGTATTTTAATTGATGAATATTCTAATTTATCTATAAATTGGAATAATAGAATCTTAGCAGGCATAGCCGGTAGTGAAACCTTAAATTGGATCGACAATGATAATATTACAGGTATTATAACTATCCCAATCTCAGAACAACTTGATCAAAAACGTATTGATGATCAACTTGCAGTACAAACACTAATTGCTAATGGTAAAATAGTAGCAGACCAAACAATTGAACAAGACGCTCGTATTAACGGTACCATAGTATACTATAATGAAAATAGTGTAGAATGGTTACGCCTTGAAAATTCTGTTATAATAAATAGCGAAAACCCTATAGATAATATTTTAGGTATTGTTATTGACCAAGGAAGAGGAAATATTTTACTCCAAGGAAATATTACCTTTCAAGTTACTACCGGAGGAGCACAAACACTAGGATTCCCACCAATTGTAGGCTCTATTAGAAATGGTGCACCATTATATTTAAATTACGGCGGCCCTGGCGGATACACGGACCCAGTTGCTTTTTCTATAGAAATACCCGATGGAGCAGTTCGCTCAATGGGTCATATTCTACAATCAGTTACTGATGGTATTTATATAAATGGAATAATATCTTTTAATCCATCAAATGACTACTTTAGAAAGATATCCGGAATCAGTAGAATTGATCAGATTAATGGGCAAGATATATATGCAGCCGCAGCGGGAACAACAACATCTGCTATATCTGCTTCATATGCTTTAACTGCATCAATGTTGTTAGGTAGTATTACAAGTGCTTCATATGCTACAACGGCTTCATACATATTACCCCTAAACCAAACATTACAGTTAACAGGATCATTAAATATATCCGGATCTACCACCCAAATAGGAAATAATAATTTATTAGGACAAACCAATCTATCAGGTTCGATTATTATATCCGGATCGGTTAATGCATCTGCTAATTTAGCATTAGGAGGAACACTCCGTTTAGACCCAGCACAAGATCCAGGTAGTACAAACTTAACAGCATCATTCCTATTTACATCCGCTTCAAATACTGCTCAAGGATATGATTTATATTATCGTCAAGATGGAAACTTAGTTAAATTTAAATGGCTCGAAGGTGGTATAAGCACAGGTTTATTATATGGAGGTCTTGTATCCGGAAGTGGAACTACAATATATGTTAGTTCAGGATCGGGAATTGTGATGACTTCTAATGCTTCATATACTGAAGAAATCAGCCCACAATTTACATATATAACCTGGCCTAATTATTCAGCATCTGCTACATATTTAACTTCATCTCAAAATACTTATTTATATGTTGATACTGCTGGGATTGTACGTCAACAACCCAACTATTTTACTGAAACACAATATCAAGAAGCAATTTGTTTAGGTAGGGTTACTCATGCTAATTATACTAACATTACTGGTATTGGTAGTAATGTACAAACAACATATGATAGTGACGCTCAACAAAGTGAATTTATTAGAGCATTTGGTCCACTTAAAATTAATGGGTTAACAGTAACAGGACAAACAGGAACATTACATATAAATATAGGTTCCGGTACATCATATAATTTAGGAGGATTTTATAGATTTAACGCAGATCATCCAAGTAATTATTCATCCACAGCTACTGTTACTGGTTCTATGGCAAGAGCTTATAGGAGTGGATCTGGAATATACTTAGATAATAATGGTGGAGCTTTTTATACAGCCATAGATCCTACAAAGTATGATGATGGTTCAGGAACATTACAAAATACTGGTACTGGTAATTGGACTATTCAACGTGTATTTTACAATCCCGAAAGTAAAAGAAGTACAGTTTATTATGGACAATCAAGATATACAACCCTACTTAATGCATTGCAGTACTTACCTACAGATCCATTTGAAGAAGGAGAATTTACTGCAAAAAGTTTAATATTTGTAGCATATCTAGTTGTAAAAGGTAACACTACAGATCTAACTAATGATACTCAAAACACAATAGTACAGGCCGGATTATTTAGAAATACTACTGGTGGTAGTGGAAATGCAGGTACTATAACATTATCTCTAGAGAATCTATCAGATGTATTAATTACAACACCTGTTAATAATCAAGCTTTAATTTATAATAGTGGTACTTGGATAAATGGGTATCCTGCAAGTGCATCCTTTGCTACAACAGCTTCATTTGCTCAAACAGCATCTTTTGTTCAACAAGCAGTAAGTGCATCTTTTGCAACAACATCTTCATTTATTCAAACCAAAACAGTATTTAATCAACCAATATTAGGTACAGGTAATATTGGATTTGTTACTCGATCATTCACCCAAGGGCCAAACGTCACAGGTACAACATCCGAAGTTCAAATTTTTCAGTTACTCATACCATCTAATACCTTCAGCGCTACTGACAAGCTAACATTCTTTGCAGTTTTTAACCGAGCAACGGCGGCGGGTACCGTATCTCTTAGAGCCAAGATGAGCACCTCATCATCTATGCCAAGTGGTAATACTTCATTAATTGCCCGACTTAACCCAACAGCGAACCAACTATACTCAAAGATGGCTCGTGACCTGATCATTAGTGATGGAAATATTAAGGGATTCGCTAGCAACACAACTGCAAATAATGACGTAGCTAATTCCACAGCTGCAATGTCATCACAATCATTGGACGTAACTGTTGACAACTATTTTTATTTATCAGTTCAACCTGCCACCGGATCAGATGAAATACGTTTGGAAGCCGTTGAAATTAAAAACATATAGCTATGATTTATACGATAATAGAAGAGGCCACAGGCAAGGAGCTATTTGCTAAGTTCGACAATATTGTAGAAACTGGCCAAGTGGCCGTAACTGAACTTAGAACTGAGTCTATGGAAAACCCTCACTTTGATTTCAAAACCCAAACCTTTTATGATTTAGTTTTAAATCAAACTAATTAGATCTATTCATATTTATAATAAAATAGTTAGGCAATGAATATATCAATTTGGCCAGGTTCAAGTAGTTTCTTCCCAGGCGATACACCATTCGGATTTTACGATAACGATTATCAATTCCAACAAGACGCTGACAAATTTGCAAAATTTGCTGCTCAACGTTTGGGATATCCGTTGGTTGAAGTTGAATTACAGGACATTAACTTTTATACTGCCCTTGAAGATGCCGTAACTACTTACGGAAATGAATTGTATGCCTACCAAGTAGCAGACAATTTATTGACATTTCAAGGTAACCCATTAACTATCGCCCCTGCCAATAACAAACTAGTACAAGAAACACTAGCAAATGTTGTACTCCTTTCAAACCAATATGGAACAGAAGCAGGTGTTGGAGGTAAAGTAACTTACTATAGTGGCTCTATCCAACTCAACCCAGGCCAACAAGAATACGACATGAATGAATGGGCAATTTCCCAAAGCATTTCAGGTGGTATTGAAATTAAACGCATCTACTACGAAGCACCTCCTGCAATCATGCGATACTTTGATCCGTATGCAGGTACAGGTACTGGTATGATGGGTATGCTTGATAGCTTTGGATGGGGTTCATATTCTCCTGCAATTAACTTTATGTTGATGCCTATCAACTATGACTTGCAGAAAATTCAGGCAATTGAATTCAACGATCAAATCCGTAAATCGCAATACACATTTGAATTGGTAAACAACCAACTTAAAATATTCCCTATTCCGGTTGTACATTATCGTGAATTATGGTTCCAATATGTAAAATTGGACGATACAAGACATCCATATGCAAATATTAGTGGCAGTGTAATTACTACCCCTGGAGATGTACCATATGAAAATCCAACATACTCTAACATTAATTCAATTGGACGTTCTTGGGTATTTGAATACGCTTTAGCTTTAACAAAAGAAATGCTAGGGTATGTTCGTGGAAAATATTCAACCGTACCAATTCCTGGATCTGAAATTACATTGAACCAAAGTGATTTGATTACTGCTGCAACAAATGAAAGAAATGCACTAATTGAACGTTTACGAGTGTACTTAGATTCTACTTCACGCAAATCTTTACTTGAAAAGAAAGCAGCAGAGGCAGAAAACCAGAAAAACATATTGAACGACGTACCAATGACAATTTTTGTAGGATAACATGGCATTATTTGGAACCCAACGAGACGTATCCCTATTTAGACACATTAGTCGTGAGCTGATGTGGGATATTATTACTCAACAATGTGCTTATTATCAACTAATAGACAGCCAAACCAAAGTAAACATTTATGGTGAAGCTGCAGGTGCTAGATATTACAATGGACCCATTCTACTTAATACTTTAATTGTAAGAGGCGACAACCAATCCCCAGTTAATGATTTTGGTGTAGATTACGATCGCCCAATGGAATTTAGATTTTTACGTGACGATTTACGTGGTAAAAATCCTATTACTACTGGTGGTGGTCCTGATATAGGAAACTATAATGGAACCCCTTATGGAGCAGATATAGTTCCTGATGTAGGAGATATAATTATGTGGGAAAACATGTATTGGGAAATAGACAATACCAATGACAACCAATTATTTGTTGGAAAAGACCCAGCCTACCCATATGACCAAAACCCATTAAATCCAGGACTAGAAAATTATGGTTCAGATTATTCTGTTATCTGTTTTTGCCATTATGTTCCTGCAGACAAAGTCCAAATTACACGAGAAAGACTATAAGATATGCCTTCAGCTAGAAAACCAAATCCAAAAAGCCAACTCCAGATTTCAAACGATCAGGTGGATCCTTATGTTTTCCCTGAAACCGGTGAATCTTACGATAATCCAAACATACCTTCGGAATTCAATCAATTTACTCCAACAAAACAAAGTGGTATTGATTTTAATCGTTCCGAACAGATGTCCTTTAAAGGAGATACTGTTAAACCATTTACAGTAGGTCTACAGGATATAGACGAATCTATAATGTTTTACTTCCAAAATGTTATACGTCCATTTGTTTACCAAAATGGTGTACGAATTGAAGTGCCTGTAATTTATGGATCTCCTGAAAAATGGAAATCTGTATCAAAAGACGGATATTACAAGGACAAAAAAGGTGCTATAATGGCTCCAATAATCATGTTTAAAAGAGACACAATCGATAAAAACCGATCTCTTACAAACAAATTAGATGCAAATAATCCCCACCTATATACTTCTTGGGCAAAAGGATATAATGCAAAAAATGGCTACTCAAACTTTGACGTATTAACAAACCGTAAACCTGTTGAGCAATTCGTTGTCAATGTAGTACCTGACTACGTTAATTTAACGTATACATGTGCTATTCAAACATACTATGTTGAGCAGATGAACAAAGTAATTGAGGCCATTAACTATGCTTCCGATTCATATTGGGGAGATCCGGAACGCTTTAAATTTAAAGCCTCAATTGACTCGTTTTCAACAGCAATTGAAATATCTGATACAACTAATCGCATTATCAAAGGTACATTTACATTAAAAATGTTTGGCTACATCGTCCCAGACACAATACAAAAAGAAGTAACAGCAATTAAAAAATACAATAGCAAAGCACAAGTTATCATTACAACAGAAACAGTTAATAATTTAAATAATCTATAACAATGGCAGCAAAAGCAAAAACACAAGCAGCGGTTTCATTTATTGGTAAACCAAAAAAGAAAAGACCAGGCGTTCACGCAAAGTCAAAAATTAGTAAAAACAAAAATAGTAAAAATTACGTTAAGTCGTACGTTTCACAAGGAAAATAATATATTACCCCCTAAAATATAAATTATGTCAATCGTTTCAGAAAAAAAGTTCTTAACAGAAGAAGAAAAAAACACATTAAAAGAAATTCGAACAAGCACTCAAGCACTTATTGCTGAGTTGGGAGAAATTGAATTAATTAAAATTCAATTGGAATCACGTTATGATAACGCGAAAAAATTCTTAGCCGAACTCGGTGAAAAAGAAAAAGAATTTACCCAATCGGTGTTTAACACATATGGTAAAGCTAGTATTAACCCTGAGACTGGTGAAATCACCCCAGTAGAGTAATCTAGGTTATAATACACCATATTTATAACATATGGCACAAACCCTATCAACTTCAGGAATAGTTACTGGACAAGATGTTCAACCATGGCATGTTACCCAATCAATAGATGCTTTTACTGGAGTAAGTGCTTTTGATATTACAATATCTGGTTCATTTACATTAACTGGAAGTTTAAAAGTTAGTGGAAGTATTTTAGGTATAACATCTGAATCTGCTTCAATTGCTATAACATCCTCTTTTACTAATCAAGCTAGTGTTGCTAATTCATCTTCTTTTGCAGGGTATAACTCTGGAAATTTATTAACTTTGCAATTATACGCTCCCCAAATTGCTACTTTAGCAGCAAGTACTACATATTATGTGGGAGTAGGAACCAGTCTTATAACTGCTAATAATAGAACTGGAATAGTTGTTCCTATAAATGCTACTATAGTTAAAGCAGTTATAATTTCCTCTATAAAAGGATCTACTACAGCCATGACATCTGTTCCATCTATTATGAAAAATGGTACTTCTATTGCTTCTCTTGAAAGTTTAAGATATGATGCTGCTAGCAATTTTATATTATCTAATATCAACCAGTCAATAACTGCAGGAGACACACTAAGCACCCGCCTTGTAACTAGTTCAGGGGCAACCCCAACTAATGTTACCCATAAAATAATTTTAACCTTAAAACCTCTTTAATGGCATTTACCCTATCAAATAGTGGAATATCCTCAGGTAGTATGGTTGAAACAACTCATATTACTCAAATAGTTGATGCTTTTACAGGTACACAAGCATATGATATTACACTATCTGGTTCTTTAACAGTAACAGGTAGTGTGATTTTAGATACTACTATTAATAAAAACTTTTTTGGCACTGCATCTTTTGTAACAACATCTTCATATGCCCCATCCGCTAGCAATGCATCATATGCTTTTACAACTTCATTTGCAAATAATGATACTACATTTTTAGAATTTTATCATCCCATAGGAACATTTAATTCTTCATCTACTTTCTATTTTTCAGATGGAGAACCTGTCTCTAGCTTAGAAAGTATAGGAACAGTTTTACCATTTAATGGATTAATAGTTAGTGCTAGTGCTACTTCAATTGTTAATGGCTCTACTGGAACATACCAATCAGCTATTTCTCTCCTTTCAGGAAGTACTCAAGTTAAAATTGGGGATTTAACCTATTCAGCAAAAAATCAAACCGTAAGAAATGAAATTAATATCCCATTCATTTCAGGTAGTTTAATATTATGCAGATTTGTTACTGAAAATGGCACTATTCCAACAGATGTTATACATAACGTGATTTTATATATTAAATATAATGGCTAATATATTATCTAAAACAGGTATCCAAGCTAATAATGTCATTAAACCATGGCAGGTTACCCAGTCAATAGATGCTTTTACAGGAATATCAGCATATGATATTACTTTATCTGGTTCTTTAGATATAACTGGTCCTTTAAATTTAAATTCTCCTGTAACAGGAAACTTAATTACAAGTGCTTCTTATACTATTACATCCTCATTTGCTTTAACTGCTGTTTCTGCAAGTAATGTAAATTATGCTTTAACATCATCTGATGTTACATTTTTACAATTACATCATGGGTCATTTCAAAATCCTACTCAAAATACAGTATATTATTTTGCCATAGAACCACTATCCGGATCAGGAATTACATTAACAACAGATTCAGGTAAGGTAGGAACATATTCTCCTAAAACAGGAATTATTTTTAATAGATGTTCTATTACTACAACAGTACAAGGAACCATAGGAACCTCAGAAGCATCAGCTTATACTTTAGTTATAGGAGGATCAAGTGTATCTTTACCTAGTTTATCCCATAATCAAGCTATTACTTCTAGTACTAACACCATTTCAAATATTTCTTCAAGTGCTTTTGATTCAAGAATTTATATTACTTGGAGAACCCCAACAACGTGGGTAACAGCACCAACAAGTGTTTCTCATAATATAGTTTTATATGGGACTCGAGGAACAGCAAATATATAGTAAATAGTTAATCTAGGTCAAAATACATCATATTTATAATAAAATAATTTATAATGGCAGAAACAATTGTCTCACCTGGTGTATTAGCGATAGAAAACGACCAATCCTTTATAACTCAACAACCTGTACAAGCAGGTGCTGCTATCATAGGACCAACAGTTAAAGGTAAAGTAGGTATCCCTACTCTAGTAACCTCATATACAGATTATTTAAATAAGTTTGGTTCTACTTTCCTTAGTGGAAGTAACACCTATACTTTTTTAACATCAATTACTGCTTACAATTATTTTGCAGGTGGTGGAAATACTTTACTAGTTACTCGTGTGGTAAGTGGTAGCACATCAACAGATTGGACCCCTGCCACTTCATCTTTTATTTCCTCCTCAGCTCATAGTGCTGGTTCACCATATAATACTAATGTTTTTGTTTTAGAAACATTATCTGAAGGTATTATTATGAATAGTGTTGGACCTACAGGTTCAAACGATACATTACTTAGTGGATCCTCAGAAAATTATAGATGGCAAATTGTTTCTCCGGACACTACTAATGGAACATTTTCTTTAGTAATTCGTCAAGGAAATGATTCAAGTGTTCAACAATCAACTTTAGAAACTTGGGGTCCTCTTTCACTTGACCCATTTGCTTCAAATTATATTGAAAAAGTAATTGGTAATCAAGTTGAAAACATAGCAGTTGATAATGGAGAATATTATCTTCAAATGTCTGGAAGTTATCCAAACCAATCTTCCTACATTCGTGTTAAACAAGTAAACCAAACCACTCCAAATTATTTCGATAACGTTGGTAATCCAAAATCAGAATATACTGGTTCAATTCCAACAACTCAAAGTGGTGTGTTTGGTAATGGAAAAGGAAATATTATCCCAACAGGTATTGCTGGTGCATACTATGAAAACATTACCAATACTAATATTCAAGGATTAACAGCTAATGCTTATACTGATTCTATTTCATTATTAGCCAACAAGGATGCATATAATTATAATTTATTAGTTGCTCCGGGCTTAATAGCTGATCCAACAAATTTTCCTTTACACAATAACGTAGTAAACCAAATGATTACCATTGCTCAACAAAGAGGAGATTTTATGGTAGTAACAGATCTAGTAGGCTATGGATCTAACATCAACCCGGTAGTTACTAGTGCACAAGCAAAAGATACTTCATATGCCGCAGCTTATTGGCCTTGGTTATACACAGTAGATCCAAACACATCTAATTTAGTTTGGGTTCCTACAGCAACTTTAATCCCAAGAGTATATGCACAAAATGATGCTATCGCTTACCCTTGGTTTGCCCCAGCAGGTATTAATCGCGGCATAATGACATCAGTTGTTAAGACCGAACGTGTATTAACCCAAGGAAATAGAGATTTACTTTATAAAAATAATGTAAATCCAATTGCAAATATTGCTACTGCTAATGGATCTGCAATAACAGTATTTGGACAAAAAACTCTCCAGAAAAGAACAAGTGCTTTAGATCGTGTAAACGTACGTCGTTTGTTAATTGAACTTAAAAATTATATTTCTCAAGTAGCAGATACATTTGTATTTGAACAAAATAATGAAATTACACGAAATAACTTTTTATCTTTAGTTAATCCTTATTTATCCCTTGTTCAACAACAACAAGGTTTAACCTCATTCAGGGTTATAATGGATGAAACAAACAATCCACCATCAGTTGTAGATCAAAATCAATTAATCGGTCAAATTTACTTGCAACCTACACGAACAGCCGAGTTTATCATACTTGATTTTAACATATTACCTACTGGTGCAACGTTTCCTGCTTAATAGCATATTTTAAGGAAATTTTAGATATTTATAATAAAAAATACGATGGCAAATTTCACAACTTCTCCTGGAGTAGCAATTAGCGAAGTAGACAACACGTACTTAACTGGACAACCAGTTCAAGCAGGTGCTGCTATTATAGGTCCTACAGTAAAAGGTCCTGTTGAAAACCCAATCCTTGTAACCTCATACTCAGATTTCGTAACAATCTTTGGAGATACATTTATTAGTGGTGGTCAAGCACAATCTTACTTAACTTCAATTGCTGCTTACAATTATTTTAATTACGGAGGAACTTCATTATTGGTTGCTCGTGTAGTAACTGAATCAGCTAACTGGTCTTCAGCACAAAGTACTACAATTTCATCTTACTTAAATGCAACCTCAGCTTCATTTGTTTTAGAAACAATTTCTGAAGGTCTTATTATGAACAACTCAGGTTCTAATACTTTAGGATCTAATGGTACTTTAAACTCAGGTTCAGAAAATAATGTTCGTTGGGAAATTACCAATTCAAATACTGGATCAGGTACATTTAACGTATTAGTTAGACGTGGTAATGATACTGAAAATAATAAAGTAGTATTAGAGGCATGGAATAACTTAACACTTGATCCTAATTCAAACCGCTATATTTCCCAAGTAATTGGTGATCAAGTATTGAATTATAGCTCTGCTACAAATCAGATGGAATTATCTGGAAGCTATACAAATAATTCAAAATACATTCGTGTAAGATCAGTTAACTTATCTACACCAAACTATTTTGATGCAAATGGAGTTGCAATAAGTGCTTATACAGCTTCCATCCCAGTAAATGGTAGTGGCTCAGCAGGTGGTTCATTTACTGGTGCCATAGGTACTGTGAATAGTACTATTAACTTATACGATATTATTTCAACAAATACACAAGGATTAATTGGTGCTAGTTACAACAACATGATTTCATTACTTGGAAATCCTGAAGCATACCAATTTAATCTATTGTTTGCTCCTGGTTTAACTAACGATAACCATACCGCTCAAGTAACTAATATTATAAATAATACTATTGCTAGAGGTGATAGCATGTATGTTGTAGATTTAGTAGATTACAACAGTACAGTTAGTGAAGTAGTAACACAAGCTCAATCTCGTGATACTTCATATGCTGCAGCTTATTGGCCTTGGGTTCGCATCATCGACCCAGCAACAGGAAGACAAGTTTGGGTACCAGCTTCTACAGTAATCCCAGGTGTATATGCTTTCAATGATAAAGTATCAGCCCCTTGGTTTGCTCCAGCAGGTATAAACCGTGGTGGATTAAACACAGTACTTCAAGCTCAACTGAAATTGACACAAGGTAATCGTGATACATTATACAGCAATAATATTAACCCTATTGCAACATTACCTAAACAAGGTGTAGTAGTATATGGTCAGAAAACATTACAAAAATCTCAATCTGCTCTTGATCGTGTAAACGTACGTCGTTTGATGATTGAATTGAAATCATATATCAAACAAATTGCAGATACAGTAGTGTTTGAACAAAATACAATTACAACTAGAAATTCATTTATCGCAAGAGTTACTCCATTCTTAGAAGGAATCCAACAAAAACAAGGATTGTATGCTTACAAAGTTGTTATGGATGATACAAACAATGGTCCAGCAGTAATTGATCAAAATCAATTAATCGGTCAAATTTATATCCAACCAACACGCACAGCTGAATTTATTTCATTAGATTTCATCTTAATGCCTACAGGAGCTGAATTCCCCGGATAAAAAATAAAATATTTAGATATTTATAATAAAGAATTAAACAACATAAAATGGCAATTTTAGATCAAAATCAAATATTTTTCACAGCGTTTGAACCTAAACAAACAAACCGCTTTGTCCTTTATATGGATGGTGTTCCATCATATTTGGTAAAAGGTGTAAGCGCGATAAACTTATCTCAAACGGCTGTTGCCCTTAACCACATTAACGTTCAACGTTATGTGAAAGGAAAAACTATTTGGAATACAATTTCATTCACATTGTATGATGCAATTACTCCAAGTGGCGCACAGGCAGTAATGGAATGGGTACGTTTAGGCCACGAATCAGTAACAGGCCGTGATGGTTACTCAGATTTCTATAAGAAAGATATTACGTTCAACGTTATCGGACCTGTAGGTGATATCGTTTCTGAATGGATCATTAAAGGAGCTGTTATTACAAGTGCTAACTTTGGTGATTATAGTTGGGATGATGATGGAACTATAGTAGGACTTACTGTTGAAGTACAACCTGACTACTGCGTATTGAATTACTAAGAACAAAACAACAAAATATATGAAAGCTCCAAAGAAATTTGGGGCTTTTATTTTCTTTCAATATATTGGATCTATGAAAAAACTATTAATATTTCTTTTATTGACCTTTGTAGGTTATGGTCAATACTGTCCTGCTTTAGGACCTGATCAAATTTTGCCCTGTGGTGTAGGATCAACAACACTTACTGCTGACTTGAGCCAATGTGGTACTGGAGCCTTACCCAAACAAACCGTTAACTATGCAGTTTCCAATATACCCTATGTAACTCAAAACAACACCGGAGTTCAGTTGTTTATGGGTGATGATACCCAACAAGGACCGTTTAATATTGGATTTACATTTTGTTTCTTTGGACAAACCTACACACAATTTTATGTAGGTTCAAATGGTTGGATTTCATTCTCCCCAGGACAGCCAACTACATTTACAACTCAAACAATTCCAACGGGAAATGCTTTAGTACCTAAAAATTGTATTATGGGACCTTGGCAGGATTGGCATCCTGGAATTGGAGGACAAATTAGATATCAAACAAGTGGGGTTGCCCCTTGCAGAAAACTAACAGTAAGTTGGACAAATATGCCAATGTTTAGTTGTACTGGAAATCAGGGAACATTTCATATTGTAATTTATGAATCAACTAATTTTATTGAAAGTTATATCCAAAATAAACCTGCTTGTTTACAGTGGCAAGGTGGAACTGCTACTCAAGGTGTACATAATGCTGCTGGTACTATAGGAATTACAGTACCTGGGAGAAATTCCTCAGCTTGGACAACCACAAATGATGCTTGGAGATGGACCCCATCAGGACCAACAGTAAATCCTACTTTAACTTGGTATCAAGTAGGTAATCCTGTAGCTATAGGAACAGGACCTACCCTTAATGTAACACCTGTAGGACCTACTCAATATACTTGCCAATTAACTTACCCAACATGTAATGCTGGTTGGTCGGCTTGTAATGGAGGTACTGGTTTAGGCCCCGATACAGTACTAGTTGTGCCTGGTCCACCCATTCCATCAACAGGACCTATTAATGGAGTAGATACTATATGTTATTTAAGTTCCTATGAAATGTATGATATACCTGCAGTAGCAGGATATAATTACTTATGGAGCAGTGTTTCCCCTATTACTTCAGGACAAGGAACTAATATTATTACAGTAGACTTCAGCTCATTTCCCCCAGGATTTATACCCGGAGCTATTCAAGTTACCCCAGAATCAAATGGATGTGTTGGTGCTCCTGTTACTCTAGATTTATTTATTTTAAATGTAGTACCTACAATTGATCCTATAGGACCGTTTTGTGAATACGACGAATTTGTTACTTTAAACGTGAATCCAATCGGAGGAATACTTAGTGGTATAGGTGTTGCTGGTAACGAATTTTATCCATCAAACGCGATAGGAACAAATACTATTAATTACGAATATACATTAAGTGGATGCACTTTTGATACAACTACTATAGTAACAGTATATCCTCAACCAACCCTTGATTCAATTTCTCCATACAATCCATTTTATGAGCTGTGTGAAGGCGATTCAGTAGTAACACTATTCACAGCTTTATCAAACCTGCCAGGATATAATGAATGGTCATTTATGGGTGTTACATACCAACAAGATGATTTAACTATTGCATTTGATACTGAGGGAATATTCCCATTGTCGGTAATACATTATTCAAACGGGTGTGTTTCACCCCAACAACAAACAGTAATTACAGTTGTAGTTTGTCCTGAATTATTATTTTATATTCCTAACTCATTTACACCTGATGATAATGAAAATAATCAAACCTGGTTACCTATATTTACTACTGGTATTGATTTATATGATTATCGCTTAACTGTTTACAATCGTTGGGGAGAATGTGTATTTGAATCACAAGATGCAACAAAAGGTTGGGATGGAACATATAATAACCGCAAATGTCAAGATGGTACTTACGCGTATGATGTTAATTTCGGTGTAACCGAAACAGATTATCGATATACAGTTCGAGGACATTTTACTTTAATTCGATAGGCCAATATTTATAACCATATGAAACTAGATAGTTTACGTACATTAGTTAAAGAGGAGCTTAGTAAGCGACTAAACGAGGAATACCAAGACAAGTTCAAAATGGTAGGTATGCTTATTACCAACATTAAGAAACGCTCTCAAAAAGAAATATTTTCCGATATCCGCTCAATCCCAGGTATTACAGTAGCATCTGTAAAAGAACCAATGGAATATAGTGAACAAGATACAGAAAAATTCCAATCCATAATGACCGTTAAAGTAGATGGTCATCCGTGGATTGCATCTAGTGGATTCGACCGTTCAAAAATGGAAGATATCCGAAAAGCTATATTGAAGGTAGAAGGAGTATTATCATACAATGTAAATTCTGATAATATTTCCGCTCTTTAATATATTTATATAAGACAATTAAGTTATAACAAATAAAAATTATGGAAGAATTTAAAATCCCAACTGAAAAGATTGAGTTACCTTCAAAAGGTTTAGTTTACCCCCCTGAAAGTCCACTTGCTCAAGGTTTTGTTGAAATGAAATATATGACCGCTAAAGAAGAAGATATTCTTCTTAACTCAAACTATATCAAAAACGGTACTGCAATCGACAAATTAATGAAAGCATTGATTGTAACTCCAATCAATTATGATGATTTAATTGTAGGAGATAAAAATGCAATCATGGTTGCTTCTCGTATTTTGGGATATGGTGCAGAATATACATTTGAATATGATGGAGAAACTCATACAGTTGATTTATCCCAATTAGATTCTAAACCATTAGATAAATCCCTATTTACCCCAGGTGTAAACGAATTCCCATATACATTTCCATTTTCTAAAACGGAAATTACATTTAAGCTACTTCAACATCGCGATGAAAACAATATTAACCGTGAATTAGAAGGTCTTAAGAAAATTAACAAAGACAATTCACCTGAATTATCTACTCGTTTAAAATACATGATTACTTCTGTTGCTGGAAATCGAGAAGTTAAGACTATTCGAGAGTTTGTAGATAAACATTTACTAGCTCGAGATGCTAAATCATTAAGATCTCATATTAAAAATTTTCAACCAGATGTAGATCTAACTTTTTTTCCCTCCGGAGATTCGGATAGAGTCAATATCCCAATTGGGATTAAGTTTTTTTGGCCTGACCTCGATTGATCAAGCGGCTAAAGCAAAATTAGCCATCTACAAACAAATACATCAAATTTGCTTTTTTGGAAAAGGAGGATATAGCTGGCCTGTTGTATACAGCATGCCAGTTTATCTTCGTCGTTTTGTTTTTGAAGAAATGAAACAATTCTATGAAGAAGAAAAAGCAGCAAATGAAAAAGCTATAAAGAAAACTTCACGTGCCGGAAGATCTTCTGAAACCCAAACTTTTGACATGAACGCCCCTAAAGGTAAAGCCCCTGTTAAGTATCAATAAAAGCTTGCATCCTTAATATTTATAATAAAATACTCAATACATGGCTGCTAAAGACGATGCTAAAGAACTTAAGGGAATTTTAGGCGAAATAAACGCCGCCATGAAAGAGGTTGAAACTAATGGTAAAAGAATGTCCAATGGTTTCCAATCTACTAAAGATTCTTTATCTAGTTTAGTAGGATTAGCCTCCCAATTCAACAACCATCAAAATAAAACCTCAGAATTAAGTTCAGATCAGTTAAAAAATCTTTCTGAAAAACTTAAACTAGAAAAAGAAAATCTTAAACTCTCTCAAGAAAGTTTAGAAAAACAAATCCAAAAATCTCAATCTGAAAAACAATCAAACCAGAATGAAATCCAAAGATTGTCCCTTTTACAAAAAACTAACGGATTTAATAAGGAACGCCAAAAACAGATTGATAAATTAATATCATCTAATAGAACACTTAATAATGTTATTTTAGATCAACAAACAGCATACGAACAAGCTGATGATGTATTAAATGATATTGATGGTAGTGTAGGGGATTTAGAAAAAGGACTTGATCGAGCTGCTAAAAAAGCTCAAGGGTTTGAAATGCTAAAAGGTGTAGGGGGATCCTTAGATAAAATTAATTCTCCTTTAGAGGGGATGCTTAATCCTCTTAATTTAATTAATAAACTTTTTGGATTTATTGTTGGTAGCGTTACAGAATACGATAAAAGATTAGGTGATACTGCCAAAAGTATGAATATAACATACGGAGAAGCAGATAAATCTAATAAAGCCATGGCTGCTTTTGCTAAATCCTCAAAAGATGCGTATGATAATTCTGAAGATTTAAATAAAACAGTAGTAGCTCTTAATCAAAATTTAGGAACTACAATCAAATTTGAACAGCTTACTGGTGCTCTTAAAGAAGATGTAGCCCTAATGTCTCAACTTGAAAACATTGCTGGACTAACCTCAGAAGAGTCTCAAGGGATTTTACAATATACTTTAGCTACTAATCAATCAGCAAAAGGGGCTACAAAAGATTTAATGGCTAACTATAAAGTAGCAGGTCTTAAACGTGGGGTTGTATTAAATGAAAAAGATGCTTTAAAAGAAGTATCAAAACTATCTAATGCTATTAAATTATCAACAGCAGGGGGTGCAGCAGGGCTAGCTAAATCTGTTGCAGCCGCTAAAGCATTAGGAACTGATTTAGGAAAAGTAGACGATATAGCAGGAAGTATACTTAACTTTGAAGAATCAATCGAATCAGAATTAAGTGCAGAATTACTTACTGGTAAACAATTAAATTTAGAAAAGGCTCGTGAAGCAGCTTTAAACAATGATTTAGCAACCCTTTCAGATGAGATTGCTAAAAATGTTGGTAATGCTGCTGATTTTGCTAAAATGAATAGAATCCAACAAGATGCAATTGCAAAATCTGTTGGAATGTCTCGTGAAGAATTAGCATCTACTTTAACTAATCAAGAAGCATTAAAAAATATTAGTGCTTCATCTATAGAAGACGCCCAAGAACAATATAATTTAGCAAAAGCTAAAGGAAAAGAAGAAGAATTTTTAAAGCAATTAGGTAATGAATCTTTAGCTAGACAGTTTGAACAGACTAACATGCAAGAAGAAGCAGCTAATGCTCAAAAGCAAGCAAATGATTCTATCATTTTAGCTATAGGTTCAATGGAAAAGTATAAAGATCAACTTAAAAAAGTTCTTGATTTTGCTACAAAATTAGCTGATAATTTCGGATTGATAAAAGGAATTTTAGTTGCTATGGGGCTTATTATGGTTGGTAAACTAGTTAAAGGTATAGTAGACTTTGCTTCTGGAACCAAACAAGCTATTTCAGTGGCTAAATCATTATTTGCTGTAGAAAAGAAAGAAGCTGCTATGGATGTTATTGGTGGTTCATACAAAATGGCATCAGGTTTAGGACCTTTAGGTATAGCTGCAGTAGCAGGGTTGATAGGTGCTGGTTTAGGAGCTTTAGCCATGTACACTATGAATGACGGTATTATCAAACCAACAGGAGGTAGTGGTTATGGTGATAGAACATTATTTGGCCCTGAAGGTGCAATTTCCTTCAACAATAAAGATACTATTGTAGCAGGAACAGATTTATTTAAAGCAGATGATATGGTTTCTGCTCCTAAAGGTGGTGTTACCGTTAGTGGAGGTGGTTCTTCTAAAGAAATAGCTGAATTAAGAGGAGCAATTATGGCTCTAGCAGCTCGCCCAGTAAATGTGTCAATTGATGGTAAAAAAGTAATTGAAGCTACAACAGGTGCTAATCCAAACACACAAGGAGCTGAATCAGCTAAAAATAGCTTTAAAATGCAATAATGTTTAATATTTATAAACAAAATAATTATGGGACTTTTAGATAAACTTCAACAACAAGGATCTGCCTATTCGGAATATGATGGTACCCAACCAACTACAAATCCACTAGCTACTCCACAATCACAATTACATGCTAATGGTGCAGGTATGCCTGGATATTCATTGAATGGTGCTTTTGGGGCACAAGTAAATAATGAGTATAATGCTTATTTAGATGGTGTAACAAATACTTTACCTTTTCCATCTCAATTGGATTTAAACGGTACTAATCCTACTCCATACTTACAGGATCCACCACAATAATTAAATTATGGGTTTATTAGATTTATTACAACAAGGTGGATCAACTCTAGCTTATGGAGCTGGACCGAATAGTCCATCTTTTGGAAATGATATTTCTCCTATAGACCAAACCCCCATACTTCCTGAATTTAATGAAGACGGATCTACCTATTCAGAATATGATGGAAATACACCTGATATAAATCCGTTATCCACAAAACAATCTACTCTTCATTTTGATCCAAAAAGTGGTACTGAAGGATGGTCTGTTAGAGGATATCAATCCCCAACAGGTTTTACAACTGTAAAAAACTATAATGCATATGCCGATGGAATTTATAATCCTATTCCGGCTCCAACAACATTAGATTTAAATGATCCTGATAGTGCTGATCCTTCTTTTAAGCCAATATACACTTCAGTAGCAGGAACTAAATACGAAGATTCAGACTTTATTTAACATATGGGACTTTACCAAATACTTACGGATCCATCTAGTTTTAAGTTTTATGCAGAAAAAAACTTCATAAACCCTAATGCTGTATCTACTCCAAATTCATTCGGACAAAAAAGTATAGGGTATGGGGATGGAAACCAACCATATATTAAAATCCCAATTCCTGGATCTGGTGTAACCTTTAACCAATTAAACCAGTTAAGTAATGCGACAAATCCATATGATTTTTCACTTATTCCTGGTTTTGAAGCTATATCAACTGCAAAAAGTGAAATAAGATATAGCCCATCATCATGGGGTCTTGATTTTTTAAATAGAGGAAATGCTTTTGGTTTAGTTAGAGCATCAGATGATGTATTAAGATTAACTAAATTTTTTACCGACAGAAAAAGCTCTACTGGAGAATTATTTATTGCAAAACAAAATTTACTCTCTAGAGTTGCTCCAAAAACAGAAGCATCTTATGGAACAGCTTACGGGTTAGGAACAGTTAATTCAGGTATCTATACCCCCATTTCTACTATTGGACAAGCTGCAATAAGCGTGATTGAAGGTCATCTACTTAAACAAGGTATTGACCCTACTAAAACCGTTGAATCCCTCAGCATTAGGAATTATCAACAAGCTATTGCTGAAAACCAATCATCAGGTAACAGTTATGAAAAAAATAACCGCTTAATTAAATTAAGTAAATTATCTTATATTACCGTATCTGAAGCGGATGCTTTAAACGTTGATTCAACGTATAATTTATCTGCTAACACCAACCACTTTATGTCTTATGGTGGAGGGCCTAATTCTGTTTTAGGTGTAGGTGATACTAAAATAAAATATGCTACAGATAATTTAGGTACAAATCCTCTCATTACTCTTTCTAGTGAAAAAGATTTTGCAGGAAGTCTTCTTATTAGTACATATACACCAGTTCCATTAACTTGGAATAGAAAAGAATTAGCAGAAGTACCATCTACATTTGGTGAGGTTAACCACACAATTTCTGAAGATTTTAGAAAACCTCTTGTTGAAAAATCAACTTTAGGTCAACAGACATTCTTAAGTGTTTCCCCTAGCTACAAACCAGATAGTACTAATACAGGCAATATTGAAAAACGAATTAATTTTAGAGGAGCTGGTGCTAGAGGAAATAGAAAAAATTATAAAGAAGGTAAAAAAGATATCACTGCTGGAAGAGTATTAGGTCCTACTGACTTAATTAATACTGTTCCAATTTATCAAGGCACTAATGCTTCAACTAATTCTGTTTTAAAAGATTTAATTGATTTTCGTATAGGAATATACGATAATGATACTATAGGAAATAAAGAAATATCTCTTAATTGGCTCCACTTTAGAGTATTTCTCGATGAATTTTCAGATTCCTACGGTTCCGATTGGAAATCTTTAAATTACATGGGTAGGGCAGAAAGTTTTTACAAATATGATTCATTTAAAAGGGATATTTCTATTGGGTTTACTGTAGCCGCTCAATCAAAACAAGAATTATTACCAATATATAAAAAATTAAATTATTTAGCCTCTTCAATGGCTCCAAGTTATTCACCTAATGGATTTATTCGTGGAAATTTATCCCGAATTACTTTAGGTAATTGGCTTTGGGAACAACCAGGCTTTATTTCTTCAGTAGATTTATCTATCCCTGAAGAATCTCCTTGGGAAGTTAATCTTCCTCTTGATGGAAGTACAGATGAATTTGTTAAACAAGTTCCTCATATGGTTCAAGTTAAAATTAAATTTACTCCTATTCATCGCTTTAGACCTGAAATTACTAAATTGGGTAGTATTCCAAACCCTGAAACCTTCTCAGAAAATAACCTTATTTACCAAGACCCAGGATATGGACCTCAAAGATATATTGCTCTTCAAGATCAAGATACTAACGGGTACGATACTAAACCAACCCAAACACCTCCCCCAACCCCAGGAGCAGCTCAAAGTACTCAACAACAAAACGAATTTGCTTACGGACCTGCAACATCCCAAGAAGCATCCAGTTTTACTTCACCATTTTCTAATGGAATTTTTGAATCCCCAGTATCCACAACCTCTCCTTCTGCTCCTGTTAACCCAGACTTGGCTTTAGGAAATCAAGGAAGTATATTTATACCATAATATGAATAGATATAGCGTAGCCCAAATAGTTAAAACCGCAGAGGATCCTAAAAGAAGGTATACTAATATAAGGTATCCTTCAATTTTACCCTCTTCTACAGACATTTATTTATACACTGGACAAGGAGATAGATATGATACTTTAGCTTTAACATATTATAGTGATACTACATTGTGGTGGGTAATTAGTAGAGCTAATCCTTCACAACCAAACGATACATTATATCCAAATGTTGGAGCTCAAATTAGAATACCTAATTCTTCTAGAATCCCTAATATAATTGCTTCATTTCAGAACCTAAATAATTTACCAATACAATAAAGTTATGGCACTAGTAGGAGAACAAATCCCAGATTATGTTCAAAAACAAATAGAAGTTAGGCAAAAAGCTCACGGTAGTGGAGCTTCTTTTGATTCTTTAAGAACAGATGAAACTTTAATTTATACCAATTCAAGAAATGCCTTTATTAAAATGGCATCTGGAGTATCTGTTTCTGAAGGTAAATTAAAAGAAGTAGGATTTAGTGGGGTTGATATAGATAATTTAAAAGGAATGGGTTTAGCCAAAGAATATGTTTTATTTGGAGGTGTTTCTCGTATGGCCCAAATTGAAAACGCTAGTGGAGGATCAGACGGTATATTATCCCAAAGAACAGATTTTATAGGAATAAACGGAGCATACACTGCTGATTCTGATTTTGGAATAATTCCTATGCCTGGTATAGAAAGTTTAGAAATAAAATCTTTAAATAGAGGGTCATTAAAAAAAGCCACAGTTAAACTTACAGCTCAATCAAGAAACCAACTTGCTATTCTAGATATTCTATACATGCGTTTAGGATATACTGTTTTAATTGAATGGGGTAATTCAATATACCTTGATAAAGATGGTAAATTACAAAAAATGTTTACTTCAATTATTGAAGATAATGATTTGTTTTTTAATAAAACCTGGTCATCAAAACGATCATATTCCGATATCACTACTCAAATATCAAGAGTTAGAGAATTATATGATGGAAATTTTGATGCTTTACTAGGTAAAGTTTCCAACTTTAATTGGACCTTTAACTCAGATGGTTCATATAGTATAGAACTTACTATTATTAGTTTGGGTGATGTGGTTGAATCTTTAAAGGCTAATGTGCCTGCAGCATATAACACATTACAATTTGTTAATAATAATGGTACTGAATGGAAAACAGAAGACGATACACTTGACCAGCATAGAAAAGATAATATCATATTATCCCTACTTCATACCTTTAGGATATTAAATCAAACACCATCCGGAAAGAAAATTACTATTTCTACCAAAGATGCTTCTGGGACAGATCAACCAACAGCATACCCTGGAAATTTACTTATAGTGGGGTCAGATGTTCTTACAACAGGTGATCATACCCTAACAATAACAAATACTGTTGGTTTTAAAGATATAAACACTGGAGAATTTATATCTCCTGATACCTTAGTTGAAGGATATTATGCTGGTAATGGGAAAAAAATAACTTTTGCCGAAGCCCAAGAACTTTCTCAAGGCCAAGCAGAACAAAACATAAAAAATAAAGGAGCAGAATATTATAAAGGATACGGTTATAAAATTGAAGAAAGAGGAGCTGCAGAATATGCAAAAGTTGTTTTTAGAAGTCAATATGCTTTTAGGACATTTTCTAGATCAAAAACCTTCTCCCAAGTTGAATGGGATGAATATAAATCTTCAGCTGACCCCTTAAAGGATAATAATATAAAAGATAATCCTGTAGTTATTTTTAGAAAATCATTTTCTGAGGAAGTTAAAGGATTTGATCTTACTAAAGAAAAAACAGTTAAAACAGATAAAGGAGATGAATCTATCTCCCCAGTATTTTTATTGAGTGATCCTTTTAGAGTTCTTTTTTTAACGGCAAACAGTAATGGTTCTGGGACCGAATGGTTAAAAGATAAAGATGTTAAATTCGATGAAGTTATAAGTAGATCAACTGAAGCAAAAAATACACAAAATATTCAAAATCCTTTAAAAGGAACAGGATATGAAGAAGATGATGCTTTTGTATTAAACTTAGACAAACCACAATATTATATTAGATTTGGATATTTACTTAATTTACTTAAGAAAAAAGTAATTACTCGGATTAATACCGGAAAGAAAAATTATGATGAAAATCCTAATCTTTTTAATATTGATACCGAAATAGAAAATAATTTAATGTTATGTTTGCCTCTTCAAATATCATTTGATTGGAGAACATGCATAGTAAGAAGGGATCATTTTGATAGAGATAAATCCTGGCAACAAAAAATATTTCCACAACTCAAACCCTGGTTTAGACCTGGAACTAATACTGCTTTTGCTTTAAATGTTTATTTAAATTTTAATTTTATAGCAGAAAGCATGACCTCCAATTCAGATGATAGAGGAAATGTTTCGGTTTATGATTTTATCAAATCTATGTGTGATGGAATTAATAAATCTATGGCGGGAGTTAATAACTTAGAACCTATTATAGATGAAGATTCAAATACATTACGTATTTTCGAATCATCCCCTATTCCAAAAGAACCTATATCCCCAGGATATAAACTTCAACTTTATGGATATGGTAATGGAGTTACTAGCCCTAAAGATTCCTCAACATTTGTTAGAAAAGTTGATTTAAAAACAGCTATCACACCAGAATATGCTACTATGATCACAGTAGGAGCAACTGCGAATGGATATGTTAAAGGTACTGAAGCAACAGCATTTGCTAGGTGGAATGAAGGATTAACTGATAGATTTAAAAGTGAGTTATTGGCAGCTGACTCTGAAACTAAACTTACAGAAAATGATGATAGAGAAGATACATCCCGAAACTTCCAATCAGCAATGAATTGGACTACTAGGTGTTTTGGAATTGAAGGAGCTGGTAAAATATGGGAATGTTTTCCACAATAAATAAGTTAATGTATGCCTCATTTTGTAGATTCAAGGATAAATGAAAATTTAGAAGTAGCAACTGAGTACTTCAAAGCATTAGTCTCTTCTAACCAGAAAGATGCTGAAAACAGACAAAAACAATCTGCTGGTTCTATAGGATTTATTCCATATAATATTTCATTTACTATGGACGGAATAAGTGGAATAAAAATCTACAATGAACTATCTTTAGATACCAATTTCCTCCCATCAGGTTATACTAAAACCACAGATTTTATTGTGACAGGGGTTGACCATAAAATCCAAGGTGGTGATTGGGAAACAAGTATAAATGTAACTCTAATTCCTAGAACAAGTCCTATAAATAATATCATAACTAGTAGCATTTCATTCGCTTCCCAAACAGAAGAAGCACAGATTGATACAGCACCAACCCCAAGTACTTCTGTTTCTACCCCTCAATCAACCACAGGAACTTCTGTATTAGGAGACGATGCTGGTTTTTGGTCTTTATTAGCTATATGCATTTTTGAAGATGGTGATGCTCAATCTCGAGCAGATATAGCTCAATCCATATACAACCGAGTAGGATCAGGAGCATATTCTACCTCAATTGCAGCAGTTGTAAAAAGCAATGGTCAATATGAACCAGCATTTGCCTCAGGAACTCAAGTGACATCTACAGTTTGGAAAAATATTAAAGATAAAGCAACAGCAATTGCTGCTGTAAGAGCCACAAAACCAGGAACATACACAAGTGATGAAAAAGCATTAGCAGAACTAAAAAAAGTGTATGAAATCTTAAAAAATCCTACATACCAAGAAGCTTCTAAAACATTTATTCAAGGAAGAACAGACTTTTTAAGTATTAGTCAAGGTACAGTTGCACAAAGAAACTCTTCTAAAAAGGCAGGACCTTATGATCCTACAGGAAAACGCGGAACATTTGTGATGAGAGACACTAGTACTCCAAACAATGTATTTGGATGGGCATTTAACTACATTAAAAACTTTGTTGCCCAACCCCCAGGACAAGATTGGTGGAATAAATATAAAGATCAATTTAGTTAAATATGCCCCACTTTGTAGATTCAAGAATAAATGAAAATCTAGAAGTAGCAACTGAATACTTCAAAGCTCTAGTTTCTAATAGAGACGGAGATAAGGTATCTGCTGGCTCGATTGGTTTTATCCCTTATAATATTTCGTTCACTATGGATGGAATAAGTGGGGTTAAAATTTATAATGAACTTTCATTAGACACTAGCTTTTTACCTCCGGGATATACCAAAACTACAGATTTTATAGTAACTGGAGTTGATCATAAAATTCAAGGAGGTGATTGGGAAACAACTATAAATACTACGTTAATTCCTAGAACAAGCCCTATAGATAATATTATAACTAGTAGTATTTCATTTACAGCTCAATCTGAAGAAGCTCAACTTGATACACCTTCATCAACGGCTCCAACATTTACACCTTCCACACCACCTAAAGTAGAGGGTGCATGGAGGGTTTGGAATAAAGGAGTCTTTATTAGTTCTGCATATGAATTAAATGCTCACCATAGTGAACCTATTGATGAAATAGACTCCAAAAACACCAGAAGTGGAGGATGGACTAAATCTAAGAGTGGTAAATACATTTATGATGTTTCTTTATTCAGAAAAGAAAATGGAATTGAACAAAGTAAACCATTTGTCCCTTCCCCAGTAAATGGAACAGTAATAAGGACAGCACCTGATAGCAGTGGAAACTCTTATTTAACTATAAAAGGTAATGATGGTTTAGAGTACGATCTACTTCATATGGACAGTTACTTAGTAAAAGTTGGAGACACAGTAACTAAAGGCAAGTTAGTAGCCCGACAAAGTAATGTTAGCCCTCCAGCATATGCAAATCACCTCCATATTCAAATGCCAACAAAACAAGCATTAATAGATTATATTTATAATTTAGTAAATAATAGTTTCTAATAGTTATAACCATGGCATACTATCCAAAATCACAAGTTAAAACCAATTTATATACTAGCGGTGATGAATATGTTCTTAGTACTACAAAACAAGAATATACAGGATATTACTACAAAACCTCAAGTGGAGCCAAATATACCGGAAAAAACCCTAATAATGTTCCTTCTATATTACTTCAACCTATAGAACCTGGATTAGATGTTGTCGAAGAAACTTTATCTACTTCAACAAATCCATCCCCAACAATCCTCCAAAAACTTTCTACTACAATTGAAATTGATAATATAACCCCATCAGCTACCAATTATAAACCAGAAAATGTAGTAAAAAGAACTATCCCACCATTTAATTTAACTTTACCCACTGCTGAAGACAAAAAACGTGGCTATTTTATACGCTATTTTTGCAAGAAAAACAATGAGTTAATTTACTTTGAAATTTCCCAAGCATATCACGATAGAGTAAAAAACCAAGACCCAACAACAGCATACGATCTCTATTCAGTACTATCATTACAATGGTCTATTATGGGAGATCCTTCCCAAGTGGCTACTTTTAATTCTACTAGCGTAAATAGAGCATCTGTATTAAATAATTGGACAGGATTTGCTCAATATTTTAAAGGAGATTTTACTAAATATTTGGGCTCTTAAAAATAAGTTAGTATCTTTACAGCATGTACTGGCTGATAGAAGATCCTAAACATATTGAATTACTCGCAAGTTTAAAACATGACATTGCTTATGTTGATGTAATACCTACATCCCATAACTTACACGCTGTTGAAAATGATGTGTGTGCCATTTATATTAGGCCAAAAAACGATACAAAAGGATATATCATCCCAATAAACCATAGCGAAACAATAAATTCAACAGTAGAGGATTGTTTAAAAGTCTTAAACAGTATAAAAAGTATTTATGTAAGGGATAGAAAAGAATTTTTACATTATTTCCCTATTAAGCATTGCTACCAACCCTCACCCTCCCCCAATACGTATATACCTCAATTAACACAAGCTCACACGCAGTTATACAATAGGTATCCGGAAATACAAAATCTAAACACAATTGTACCGATCGTAAAACACTATGAGGTATGTGAGCAAAACTTTGCAAACTACGAAAAAACAAGATTTAATTCGTTTTACAATAAGGCGGCATTGGTGTTCAATCAACTAGAACGAGCGGGTATAAAAGTGGACCAATCGTTATTTGAGCAATACTATGGTAGAGAAACAAACGAGTTTATCTACACGCACTATAACCTCAACACATTAACAACAAGACCCTCAAACACATTTAACAACATAAATTTTTCAGCTTTAGACAAAAACAATGGAGAAAGAGAATGTTTTATACCGCGCAACGATGCGTTTATCGAGATGGATATTTCTGCTTATCACCCTACCCTTCTTGCTAATCTACTTGACTACACTTTTGACAGTAGTGATATTCATGGGAGTTTTGCTACAATGTATAATGTGGATTACGCCAAGGCAAAAGAGATCACATTTAAGCAACTATATGGAGGGGTTTGGAAAGAGTATAGGGAACTACCCTTCTTTAAAAAAGTAGTAGCATATACGGACGATTTGTGGGATTCATTCAATTATGGGGGACATATCAAATGCCCAATTTCAGATTATAAGTTTTACAACAACGAACTGGAAAACATGAATCCACAAAAGTTGTTGAATTACGTGTTACAAAACTTGGAGACCGCAAATAATGTTAATATATTATATGAAATATTTAAGATATTGCGTGGGAAAAATACTAAACTCGTACTATATGTTTATGATTCGTTTTTGTTTGATTACGATAAAAGTGAGCCGGATGTAATGCTTAAAATATTAGGAATATTTAACAAATACAATTTACAAGTAAAAACCAAAAAAGGCACAAATTACGCCAATATAAAATAAAAGTTATGTATAGCACTTTGGAACAACCCCGTCATATGTATAATCAATTCGACTACGATTTTACATTTGATACGTTATTAATGAACAATAGACTGTTTTGCACATTTACTTCCTTAGATGACTTAGAGGCGTTGGTTGGAGAACTGTCAAGACGCTATTCCATTATGTACAATAAAATGTTTGTATTGCATGTTAAAAGCAACAACGAATATGTTATTACATATAATGTTGACCAAGGTAACGTTAATGATATTCCCGACAACACAATTCTAGTTCATAGAAAAAAGGAATCAAACACATTATACACTATAAACGCCCTAAACGAGTTAATTAAAAAACTCAATGGTGGAGTAGTTGATACACATTTCCCAGTAAACTGGCAACACTATAGAAATTGTATATTGTTAACTCAATACAATGAAATCAAGCAACTAAATACAAAGATCTTTAAGATCGTTGAAGTATAGTTGGTTTAGTGAATAAAGGTTATTATATTTAAGTTGTAAACAAATAAATTAGTTATACTATGAATCTAGATGCAATCAAGAAAAAACTTGAGTCGATGCAAAAACAACCCTCATCAGGTGGTGGCTCAAACAACCAAACAAAGCGCTTTAAACCGCAAGTTGGTAAACAAACGGTCCGTGTTGTTCCGTTCAAATACAACAAAGAGTTTCCATTTACGGAAATGAAATTCTACTATGGTATTGGTAGTAAAAAGGTAATCGCTTCTCCTTTGAACTGGAGTGAAAAAGATCCAATTGCTGAATTTGCAAAACAACTTCGTGGTACAAACGACAAAGAAAACTGGCGCTTGGCTAAGAAATTAGATCCGAAAGTTCGTATCTTTGCTCCTGTAATTGTTCGTGGACAAGAATCTGAAGGTGTTCACTTGTGGGAATTTGGTAAAGAAATTTACGAGGCGTTCTTGCAAATGGCAGCTGATGAAGAAGTAGGTGACTTTACAGACATCATGACTGGCCGTGACATTAAATTGGTTACTGTAGGTCCTGAATCAACAGGTACTGTGTACAACAAAACCACTATTCAACCGTCAATGAAGACATCTCCACTATCCGAAGATGATAAAGAATTGGAATTGTGGTTGGAGGAACAGGTTAATCCAAAAGAGATGTATAAACCACTTCCATTTGACGACATCAAAGCAGCACTTCAAGAATGGTTAAACCCTGAAGAAGCAGCCGAGGAAGAATTCCCATCAGATGGTCTATTAGTTGTAGAGGAAAAACCACAAACCAATTACAGCCTATCAGCTAAACCAGCGGCTAAAAAATCCAAATCAGATCAATTCGATGAGTTGTTTGAAGAGGATGATGACATGCCATTTTAATTTGAATTAAGGTTATGGCTAAAGGAAGAAAATCGCTAACAGAGGCGGCGGACAGAGAACTGAAAACCGCCTTTAGTTTAGACAAATTTAAGGCAAATAAGGGTTTAGCGTCAAACGTTAAGTTCAAGGAGCAAAAATGGATTCCATTTTCTCCGGCTTTGCAAGAAGCACTATCTATTCCTGGTATTCCTATGGGTCACAACTCAATGGTTCGAGGAAAATCAAATACAGGAAAATCTACTATGACCATTGAAGTAGCAGTTAATGCTCAAAAGATGGGAGTACTACCTGTACTGATTATCACTGAAATGAAACATGATTGGAACCACTGGAGAACCATGGGTTTTGAGATGGAAGATGTAGTTGATGAGGAAACAGGTGAAATTATCGATCAAACTGGATTCTTTATTTATCGAGACAGAAGCTCATTAAATTCAATTGAAGATATTGCAGCATTCATTATCGATTTATTAACCGAACAGAAAAAAGGTAATTTACCATACGACTTGTTATTCATCTGGGATTCAGTTGGTTCAATCCCTTGCCAAATGTCTATTGAACAAGGTAAAAACAATCCAATGTGGAATGCAGGAGCCATTGCAACTCAATTCGGGAACTTTATCAATCAACAGATTGTAATGTCTCGTAAGGAAAGCTCAAAATACACGAATACTCTGTTTATTGTAAACAAAGTAGGTGTTGCTCCGGCTCTAACTCCAATGTCACAACCTAGAATGACAAACAAAGGTGGAGATACGTTCTATTATGATGTTTCACTTTGCTTAACATTTGGTAACGTTACAAACGCTGGTACTTCTAAACTTAACGCTGTTAAAGACAAGAAGAAAGTTGAATTTGCATTGCGTACAAAAATTGCTTGTGATAAAAACCACATCAATGGAATCACTACAATGGGTACAATCGTTTCTACAGTACACGGATTCATTAAAGATGATCCGAATGCTATTAAGAAATACAAAGATGCACACTCTACTGAATGGGCCGATATTTTAGGCCAAGGTACTTATACAGTACAAGAAGACAACAGTGAATGGGACGAAAAAGCACCAACACCTGATTTATTTGAAAACGAAGATTAATATGAAAAAAGACCTCTTAAACCTCTTAGACAACATACAAGAACACGGGGACGAAACCCCACAATCGGAGCGCTACTTGCTTATCGATGGACTCAATCTCTTCTTTAGAAATTTCAGTGCAATCAATGCAGTTAATTCAAACGGAGTCCATATTGGAGGTTTAGGAGGATTTTTTCGATCTTTGGGAGCTCTAATCCGCACCATCCAACCTACACAAGTTTATGTTGTGTTTGATGGTGTGGGTTCCTCCAACAATAGAAAAAACATTATCCCCGAATACAAGTCAAATCGAAATGTTACCCGAGTAACTAAACACGAATTGTTTGATAGTTTAGAGGAAGAAGATGATTCCAAAATAGATCAAATTACTCGAATCATTCAATACTTGAAAACGTTACCTGTTAAAACAGTTTCATTACCTAGAGTAGAAGCAGATGATATTATCGCTTACTTAAGTGATACCTTGCTTACAAAACCCGAAGATAGAGTATTCATAGTATCCAGTGATAAAGACTATTTACAATTGGTAACCGAACAAGTAATCGTTTATCGTCCAATTGAAAAAGAATATTATACAACAGATACTGTAAAGGAAAAATTTAATGTAACACCACACAACTTCCTATTATATAAATTGTTAATGGGTGATAGTTCTGATGGGGTAACAGGTATTAAGGGATTAGGGCCTAAAGGGTTATTCAAAAAATTCCCTGAACTAGCAACACGAGATCTATCATTTGATGATTTGATTGACCTTGCTGAAGCAAAATTAAAAGAACACGTAGTGTATGCAAGAGTACTACATGATGTGGATCTATTAGAGGATAAGTATAGGGTTATGGATTTGTCCAATCCTATGATGAGCGATCAAGACAAAATGTTTATAGACAAGTTTGTTGAACACACCCATCTAAACTTTTTTCCTGCCACATTTGTTGAAATGTGCAATGAAGATCAAATTGGAAACTTAATTCGCAATACTGAATTTTGGGTTCAAGATATCTTTAAAGAATTGTTGGAAAACCAGCAATAAGTTATTATATTTAAATAAAAGTTATAGCAAATGACACTCTCTTCAATTGATGAATATGGACCCTCGTTCCAGATGAAAGTAATATCTTCTTTATTAACACATAAAGAGTTCTTACAAAACATAAACGACGTACTAAGTGATGAATACTTTAGTAATCCAGCTCACAAATGGGTTATAAACGAGATTTTAAAGTACTATGAAAAATTTCACACAACAATTTCAATGGACATCTTAAAGGTGGAAATGAAAAAGTTGGACAATGAAGTACTTAAAGTATCCGTTAAAGAGCAATTACGTGAAGCGTATAAAGCAGATATTGACGATTTAGCTTATGTGCAAGAAGAATTTTCTACATTCTGCAAAAACCAACAGTTGAAAAAAGCACTATTGAATAGTGTAGATTTGTTAAAAGCCGGAGACTATGATTCGATCAAATATATGATTGAATCAGCTATGAAAGCAGGACAAGACAAAAACATTGGTCATGAGTACAAACGCGATACTGAATCACGTTACCGTGAAGATCATAGAAAAATTGTTCCTACACCTTGGCCCGAAATTAATGAACTAGTTCAAGGCGGTTTAGGTAATGGAGATTTAGGATTGATTTTTGGTAATCCTGGAGGAGGTAAATCTTGGACACTAGTTGCTTTAGGTGGATTTGCAGTACAAATGGGTTACAATGTTATCCACTATACTTTGGAATTAAGTGAAGCATATACTGGAAGACGATATGACGCTTTCTTTACTGGTACACCTGTTGACCAATTAGAAAAACATAAAGAACACGTAGAAACACTAACAGCAGATCTACCAGGTGAATTGATTATTCGTGAATTTCCTATGGGAAAAACCACAATTAACACCATAGAAGCACACATAAATAAAGTAAAAGATTTAGGAATTGAACCCGATCTTATCATTATAGATTACATTGATCTTCTTTCAACAAGAAAAAGAAATGTTGACCGTAAGGGAGAGATTGATGATATTTATACAAGCACTAAGGGATTAGCTCGCGAATTAAACATACCAATTTGGTCGGTTTCGCAAGTAAATCGCGCAGGAGCCAAAGATGATATCATTGAAGGTGATAAAGCAGCAGGTAGTTACGACAAAATGATGATTACTGACCTTTCAATGTCATTGTCAAGAAAGAAAGAAGATAAAGTCAACGGAACAGGACGTCTGCATGTCATGAAAAACAGATATGGGATGGATGGTTTGACTTTCCAAGTAGAAGTTAACACATCAAATGGCCACATTTCAGTTGGAAGCCATTACGATGAAGAAGCAGATACAGTTGCACCGAAAAAACAGTCAAACGATAACTTTGACGATTTAGATAAACGAATGTTGGCAAATAAATTTTTTGAACTAAACGCATGATAACAGAACTTAGACCCCATTACAAACCTTTCGAATACCAAACAGCATTCGAATTTTACAAAGATCAACACCGTGCCCATTGGCTTGCAGATGAAGTTCCTTTATCTTCAGACTTGAATGACTGGAAACTTAAATTAAGCGAATCTGAGAAAAACCTAATCGGTAATATCTTGAAATCATTTGCTCAAACTGAAACGTATGTAAACGATTATTGGGCAACAAAGGTAGCGGTATGGTTCCCTAAACATGAAATCAAAGCTATGGCGTGTGCATTCGCTGATTTTGAATCGATTCATGCTGAAGCTTATGCTCGTTTAAATGAAGAACTTGGATTAGATGATTTTGAGGCATTTATGGAAGACGAGGAAGCAAAAGCCAAAATCGATCGTCTAGTTGAATTGCCTGGAGACACATTACGTGAGAAAGCACTTTCACTAGCTATATTTTCTGCATTTACAGAAGGTGTAAATTTATTCTCTTCATTTGCAGTTTTGATGTCTTTCCAATTACGTAACTTGATGAAAGGTACCGGGCAAGTGGTCGAGTGGAGTGTACGCGATGAATCATTACATTCAAAAGCAGGATGCTGGCTATTTAGAACCATGATTGAGGAAATGCCTGAATTAAATGATTCTTTAATGACCCAACAAATCTATGACGCTTGCGACATTTCAGTAAAACTTGAATTTGACTTTATCGACAAGGCATTTGAAATGGGTGAAATTGAGGGACTGAATAAAGCTCAATTGAAAAACTTTATCAAAGAACGCGCAAACCAAAAATTAACAGAACTTGGATATCAACCTATGTACAATGATATTGATCCTAGTTTATTAAAACAGATGGAATGGTTTGGGCATCTAACAAGCGGAAAAACCCACCAAGATTTCTTTGCAAATAGAGTGACAGATTACTCAAAATCAACAGCAGATTGGAGTGATTTGTAAAAACATGGACGAAAATATAATATATAAAATTGAAATCCTCCAACTTATTGAATCTAAATATAATATTGAAATAAAGGATGAAGAAGTTGAAAATATATTAACTTTAGAAAACTTGATTGAATTAATAAAAATCAAAAACAACAAATGAGCAAATTAAACGTAGACACAAGTAATTGGGTTAAAGGAAAGAACTTTCCAAATTGGATGGACGAAATTGGTACTTCTATCATATCACAAGGTTATCTTTTACCACATGAAGATGTATTTAAAGCATTCCATAGAGTATCAAAAGCTGCATCTCGTAGACTAAAACGTAAAGATCTCCAACCGTTCTTTTATGAAGCAATGGAAAAAAATTGGTTGTGTCTTGCATCACCTGTACTTTCAAATTTAGGTACTGAACGTGGTATGCCTATCTCATGTTTTGGGATTGATACAGACGATTCAATTGAAGGAATTGCATTAGCAAACTCTGAATTGATGCGCTTATCATCTCAAGGTGGAGGTGTAGGTATTGGTGTATCTCGAATTCGAGGCCGAGGTAAAGAAATTGCTGGTAATGGTGTTTCTGAAGGTGTAGTTCCATGGGCTAAAATTTATGACTCAACTATCTTAGCTACAAACCAAGGTTCAGTTAGACGTGGAGCAGCTTCAGTTAACTTACATATCAATCACCCTGATATTGAGGAATTTTTAATGATTCGTCGACCAAAAGGAGATGTTAACCGCCAGTGTCTTAACTTACACCAGTGTGTAGTAATTGATGATGACTTTATGAACAAGTTAGAGGATAAAGAACCACGCGCTTTAAGATTGTGGGGAGAAATCCTTAAAACACGTTTGGAAACCGGTGAACCTTATATCATGTTTGAAGATAATGTAAACAACAACAATCCTCAAGCATACAAAAACAATAACTTGCACGTTTCAATGACAAATATTTGTTCTGAAATTGCACTTTATACAGACCCACTTCACTCATTTATTTGCTGTTTATCTTCTTTGAATTTGGCACGTTGGGACGAATGGAAAGACTACAAATTCGAAAATGGTATGACTTTACCTGAATTGACATGCTGGTTTTTGGAAGGTGTATTGCAAGAATTCATTGACAGAGCTAAAAATGTTAAATTTATGGAAAACACTTACCGCTCAGCACTTAAAGGTAGAGCAATTGGTATTGGTGTTTTAGGATGGCATACATTCTTACAAGAAAAAGGCATCCCATTTGCCGGCATTCAAGCAAATTCCTACACTCGAATGATGTCTCAATTTATTGAAGAAGGAGCATTAAAAGCATCTCGTGATCAAGCAATCGAATATGGAGAGCCTGAATGGTGTAAAGGAACAGGTTTGAGACATACCCACCATTTAGCAATTGCACCAACAGTATCAAATGCTAATATTTCAGGTGGTGTTTCACCTTCAATTGAACCAATCCCAGCAAATGTATTTAACTTGAAAACAGCTAAAGGTACATTTATCAAGAAAAACCCAACATTGGAGCGTTTACTTGAATCTAAAGGATTTAACATCGACAGTATTTGGGAACAAATCGCTAAAGATAAAGGTTCAGTAATGGGATTACCTGATCACATTTTGTCGGATGAGGAAAAACAAGTATTCTTGACATTCAAAGAAATCAATCCATACGAAATTGTTCGTCAAAATGGTATCCGTCAAAAACATATTGACCAAGCTATTTCACTTAACTTAACATTTGATCCATCTGATTCACCAAAATATATTAGTGAAGTACATAAACTAGCATGGAGAGAAGGTATTAAAACTCTATATTATATGCGCTCAGAAAGTATTTTAAGAGGAGATAATCTTCAACGTACCGCAGATTGCATTAGTTGCGAGGGGTAAACATTTATTCATAAAATGAAATGGGGGGTAAGTTAAATCTTACCCCCCTTTTTTATATGTATAATAAAAAGAAAACTATGTTACCATTAATCGCAGACACAACAGTAGCAACAGGTACTCCTGATTTTGGGGTATTTGCCCAACTTGCAGACTACGGTCCATTAGGTCTAGCCGTTTTAGCTTTAGGCTATGTAGCTTGGCTATTTATTAAACGTCATTTAGCTGAAAAAGATCGTTTACAAGAAGAATTAAAAGAGAAAAAAACACCAACCAAACGTAAACCTAGAAAATAATGTCATTCGGACCATTTGAAGTATTAACACAATATGGAGTCTTGGGCTTTGCAGTTCTTGGCTTGGGTTATCTTTGTTGGATATTTCTAAACAGGTTGATGAAAAGTGAAGAAGATCTACGCTCAAGAGTAGAAGAACTAGAGGGTGAGTATCGTGAAGACCTAGAGAAAAAACTAGAAGAAAGCACTGAAAGTTCTAAAAGCTTAAAAGAGACAGTACTAGCGTTATTTAGTAGTAAGAAAAAATAACTATGAAGAAAAAGTTACTCATAGTAGGAGCCTCGTTTATAGCCTTAGTTCTACTTGATATTTTTTCTAGTGGTCATGGACACGTAGTAGTAGTTGAAGATAATATCCATTTAAATGGAGAAAATAAACAACTAACTCAATCAAACCAAAAACTAACAAGTAGCGTAAAGCAACTAAAAACAGCAAATAAAGAATTAGTAGAAGAAAAAGCAAACCTGGAAGAGATGGTTTCTGAAGTTATAAGTGACTTAGACAGTACAAAATCTGTAGTAAAAGATATTAAAAAAGAATTAGCAAATGAAAAAGATATTGTTCGTAAGCAGTCTACTGGTAAACAGTTTAATTTTGAGCCAATCACATTACCCACTTCAGACGGTAATTAATGGCGACTCAGTAGTTATTCTTACCAAAGGTCAAGCTGATACTATCAATGATATCTTTGAATCCCAGAAACAAAAGATTGCAGATACAAAGAAATTACTTCATGTTCAAGATTCATTACTTAAACACCAGGATTCACTGCTAGGATGTAAGGATTCGTTACTGGGGGTAACTAATTTTGCTTTAGTTCGGTATGATTCACTAAATGCTGAATATATCAATACATTAATGTTTCTGGATTATATAGAATCATGGATATATGATAGAGCTAAAGAAGGATCATTCTTGTATTATTCATATGATAGCACTTGCATTGAAGCCATAGACCTTTCAGATTATGAAGTAAGAAAAAATGATTATACAGGAGCCATATTTTTTTATAGAATAACTGATACTCCATTTGTACACAAAAAGAAAAATGACTCTTTTAGAAAAGGGTGGGAACAAGAAATCACAAAAACAAACAGACCAAAAATACATAGATTATGAGAAATTTCTTTAAACAGTTGTTTGACGACAACAACACAATCAACGAAAAATCAGTAGTTGGTTTCATTGCATTTTTTATGCTAGTAGTAGCTTTAGTAGTAGATTTAGCTACAGGAGCATGGGGGAAAGAACTGGTTATCAACAGATTTATCTTTGATGGTTTTATGGTAATCGTTTTAGGCTCATTCGGTATTGCATCAGTTGATAAGTGGATTAATAAAAAAGATAAAAAATAATGAGTTTAAAAAGTTTACAAGAAAGAGCAGGAGTAGCCGCAGACGGTGCTTTTGGTCCTGGTACAATGAAAGCAGCAATGGAATTGCTTAAGTTAACTCCAATTCGTGCAGCACATTTCTTTGCCCAAACATCACACGAAACAGGTGGTTTTAAAGCATTTAGCGAAAACCTAAACTATTCAGCACAAGGTCTACAAGGTATCTTTGGAAAATATTTCCCTGGTACATTGGAAGAATCTTATGCACGTCAACCTGAAAAAATTGCTAATCGCGTTTACGCATCTCGTATGGGTAATGGTGATGAAGCCTCAGGCGATGGTTGGAAATTTAGAGGTCGTGGTGCATTGCAATTAACTGGTAAAGCAAATTATGAGGCGTTTGCAAAGTATTTAGGAAACAATGAAGTACTAGAAAATCCTGATCTAGTAGCTACAAAATATTCTTTTGAATCAGCAATGTTCTTCTTTGAAAGAAACAAATTGTGGGCAATCTGTGACAAAGGAATCAATGATGCTGCTATTTTAGAATTAACAAAACGTATCAACGGAGGTACACATGGTTTAGAAGACCGTAAAGCAAAAACATACAAATATCATCAATTCGTTAAATAAATAAACTATGCAATTAAGTGAACATTTATCTTTAGCAGAAGTAACACGTAGTGAAACTGCAAAACGCAAAGGGGTTTCAAACATGCCAACAGAAGCCCACATTGCTAACTTCAAGTTATTGGCCGAAAACGTTTTCGAACCAATCCGTAACCATTTTGGTAAACCAATCCACATTTCTTCAGGATACCGTTCAGCTGCTCTGAATAAAGCAATTGGTGGTACTGCTGGTTCACAACACTGTTCAGGTGAAGCAATCGACATCGATATGGATGGACATGCTGGTGGTGTTACCAACAAAATGGTATTTGATTTCATCAAAGAAAACCTAAATTTCGATCAGTTGATCTGGGAATTTGGTACAGATGCTAACCCAGATTGGGTACACGTGTCTTACGAGTCAACAGGTAAACAAAGAAAACAAATTCTTAAAGCCGTTAAAAAAGGTGGCGCTACATCTTACGTGCCATACAAATAATTACTTCTCTAGAAATGATTGGAGCCCCGTTTAGGGGCTCTTTTTTTTCCTTACGTACTCCCAATATTTATAGTACGACATGCAGAATTTTAAGAAAGATCAACAAATCCCTTTAGTACAAGTTACTGACCCAAGTACGGGTCAAACGTACTATGCTCCTCAAAATGTTGTTTATGATGAAAAAAACAACAATGGTTCACAATATTTACGAAATGTTATAGTAGATCAAGCAGTATCTGCATCTTATTTTAGCGGAAGTATTTCAAATGCTGTTAATGCCACTAGTGCATCCTATGCTTTAACCGCATCTTACTTTAGTGGAAGTATTTCAAATGCTATTTCCGCTTCATATGCTGCAACTGCTTCATTTGTTAACCCATTAACCCAAAGTGTAGCAATTACCGGTAGTTTAACTGTTAACGGTAATAATACAACAATAGGCACAACAACTTTAGGTAATGGAACATTTACAAAAGCTGGGTTTGCTACCGGAGATGTTTTATTAGATAATAACAGTACAGATACACCTGGTGTCTTATTTTACTATGCAAATAATTCAAACTATGGTATTGATAGCTGGAATGGTTCTTATGATGTCCTAAGCGGTCAAATATGGCGTGTTACGAATAAGTTAAACGAAACTGGTGGTGCAGTAAAATTAGCCCTTGATACTTCAGGTAATGCGGTATTCAGTGGTTTCGTAAAGGCAAACGCATGGAGAGCAGGTCAAGTAATAAACGATATTATATTAAGTAATACTGAGGTAAGTATTAGTACAACAACTATTGCAACTAGTACTTCAGATACCGATTTCTTACGTTACGATTACACACCATTAAGCTCTACAAGTTATTTAGTAATCCATTACCATTTAGCTTCCTATGATTTTACTGGAGGAACAGGTAACGATTCATATTTTTCTAGGATAAAAGTAGATGGTACCGAAATAACATATGGTGCTCAAAGTACAGTAAACGGTTTCCGTACAGGTGTATTATTTCCATTAACAGGAAGATATACTAATTCTAGTACAGCTACAAAAACAATAGTAGTAGCTTGTCGCCGAAACTCAGCCGATGACAGTATTACTATAACAAACTCAGCTACTTCAATGTGGTTAAGAATCACTGAAATAGGAAGGTAAAAAATCCTAGGCTCCCTTAGGGAGTCTTTGTACATTTAGCGAAAATAAAGGTTATGCACGAGTTCATCAAAGAAAGTAGTATTCGCCACAGCAAAGAAATGGTTTTGAGCCATATCAAAAAGCTCCAACCACTCAACTACAACAAATTTATGTGGTGGAGAACCCACACAGACAAAGTTGTTCCACTAGGCAAACGTGCTTTACTCAAGGACCGTATTCTAAACGGTGATTTCAACCCATCTTCATATTTTTGGCAAGCACAACTTGCGCTTTACACCGCAAAAGACAAGCTTGACTTGTCCAAACACGATACTCGCTATCAACTTGAGTTGATCGCAGTTGACATTCAACGTTACAAAAAGTTGATGGAAGACTTTGAGAAAGAAGAAACAAATCGCATGCTTGCCCTATATGAGGCGTTTACCTCTGAATACAAAATTTCTAGAGAAGAACTAGAGGAAAGATTCCTCAAATTCAACGGTACTATTTTAGAGTTCTATAACTATGCAGAAGAATTCCTCTATAAACTCCCAGCAAGTGTTCGAAAAGATAACCGTGGACGCCCTAAAAAAGTACTTAATCAACCTCTTCCAAGAGTTTTACAAGTAAAACGTGGAAGACCTAAAAAGAATAATTAATATGTGGTACAAATTTAACAGATGGTTTGAATTGAACCTAGGTTGGTTCTTTATCAACAATAGAAAACAAGCCGCTTGGACAAGATACTTAAAGAAAAAATATGGAAACAAAACAAAATAACCCAGGAGATTACCCTAAACCAGGAGAAACATGGCAACACTACAAAGGTGGCCTTTACGAAATTGTAGCAATGTGTAATCACACAGACACTAATGAAGTACTTGTAATATACAAATCACTTTCATTTGGAGGATTTCATGCTCGTCCGTATAGTGAATGGCACGATAAATTATGGATGGAAAATTATCAAGTAAACCGTTTTAGAAAATTGTAATATGAACAACATAGAACACGACTATCTAAAACTACTCCATGACATTTTAAACAATGGAGTAGAAAAACAAGACCGCACAGGCACTGGTACTATTTCAGTATTTGGAAGACAGATTCGTCACGACATGAGTCTAGGTTTTCCTTTATTGACTACCAAGAAAATGCCATTTAAAACAATCGTAACTGAATTGTTATGGTTTTTACGTGGTGATACAAATATCAAATATTTGGTTGACAACAATTGTCATATTTGGGATGGCGATGCATTCAAAAACTTTATGGAGAATAGTGAAGGCGACCCTGATTTAATTTTTAACCAGGAACAGTTCATCGAGATGATTAAAACAGATGATAAGTTTGCTCAACAGTGGGGTGAATTAGGCCCAATTTATGGATCACAATGGAGACAATGGACGAAATTTGAATACTATCAGGGTAGTATAGCAGGTAATTTATCTATAGACCAAATCTCAACCCTAATCAACGACCTTAAAACAAACCCAGACTCAAGACGACTAATGGTTAATGCTTGGAATGTAGGTGAATTAGACCAAATGACTCTTCCACCTTGTCATTATGGATTTCAAGTTTATACGAGAGAGTTGAGTTTGGATGAGAGATTAGATTTGATGAGAAAAAGAACTAGAAATGGAACTGTTGATTATGATAATAGACATCACGAGTTTTTAGATTACCATAACATCCCTAAACGAACAATCTCTTTAATGTGGAATCAACGTTCAGTAGATACATTCTTAGG
>ERZ869907.3-NODE-3-length-183939-cov-10.587376_pt1 | contig 183939 bp, 251 predicted proteins | sample MGYA00579309_ERZ869907 | MGnify/ENA primary metagenome ERZ869907 (study PRJEB32216, sample SAMN09231814) | wastewater metagenome | place: USA: Maryland | collected 2016-07-30 | study: EMG produced TPA metagenomics assembly of the PRJNA472060 data set (Reclaimed... | reverse complement strand
GAAATAACGGTTACAACGAGCGAATATCGGCTGCTCAAGGTCGCGAAAGCAACGGCTTTGTCCGACATTGCGAGTAAGGGGCGGCGCGGGAAAATGAAAGAGGCGATTGAAAAGAAAACAAAAGAAATCCTGAAACATTTGAAGGAAATTTTCGCCGCCGAAAAATGTCCTTTCGTGAGCGGTGAGGCGCGCGTGCTATGCGTCGGGAGCCACGGGCGGGCGGGAGTTTGGGAAGAATAATTCGCGAAAAATAAAAGAAAGCCGCTCCGAAAGGGGCGGCTTTTTTGCGTATAAAATAGGGAAATTACAGAGGAAAAGAAAAAAAGATGAAAAAAGAATTTGACAATTTAATCAGATTGGAAGAAAAGAGAGTCGCAGCAAACAATTAACCTAATTAAAAAATGAAAACCTTCACTATCACACTCAACGAAAACCAATTGGAAGCTTTGAATTATATCTTGCATCGCGCGCATCATATTCCGCTCTCTAATTCCACAAAACCGGACGTGATTTTGCCTTTGTCCCGCGAATTAGTGGAAATCGTAAATAGCGCGGAGAAAAATAAAGAAAACGAAATAATGGAATTTTCCGAAGTGGCGGAAGACATGCACGCGGGCGCGATGGGACTGGAGGATTTAGAGTGGAGTGGGTGCCGAATCGTGAAATAAGGGAAATCCCCCACAATTTCAGAAAAGCCAAATAATGGGCCGCGCCGGGAGACTGGCGCGGTCTTTTGCGTGCGCGGATACTCAATGCACCTTGATAATCGGCCCGCGCGTGATAAAACCATTTTCGCTAATGAGATTGAGTCGCAATTGCATTAGCGCGCGGTCTGAAAATTGATAAAAGAATAATTTGATAAAAAGATAATCGAAAAAGAAAAAAGAATTTTCGCGGAAAGAAAAAGAATTTTGATAAAAAAATAATTTTTCAGAAAAAAGAAAAAAACGAAAACTTTCCCTTTACAGGAAAGAAAAAAAGCACGATAAACAACCAAGCCCAAAAGGGCGAAGAAAAAAACAAGCAAACACCATAAAAACTAGAAAATGAATACGCAAGCCAACATTCAAACCATCATCGAAAGTTCCTTTTCTTCCCTAATTGGAATGAACGATGCGAAAGCACGCATTGCAGACAATATCATCGTAAATCAAAAAGCGGGAAAGAAGCTCCTTTCCGCTACAGTACTTGCTCCTGCCGGAACAGGGAAAACGAAGCTGGGAATTGCATGGCAATCGGCCTTGTCTCAAGTTGGATTCGACACGCTCCATATTTTGCCGTCCCAAGTTCGGAAACTTGGCGGTGAATGGGATAGTGTTATTTCCTTCTTAACTAATGACCGTGCGCCACGTTCGCTTTTTATTGACGAAGCGCATGAATTATTCCAAAGTGGGCGGACCGTACAGCTTGCCAAGCTTGGCGCGTTGGCAATGTCTGCTTTGGACGGTAATCGGCCCGATTCGCAAGCGATTCCCTTTTCCGATGAAATTTCGGTTCGGTTTCATCGTTCAGAATTTAATATAATTCTTGCGACTAATTTCCCGGGAAAAATGCCTGAAGCATTAGCGGGAAAGTCGGGGCGCGCCCCGCAGATCATCCTTCCGCTCTATACAGAAGCGGAATCCGCTCAAATTGCACACCGGATGTTGTCGGCGATGGGTATTCGCGCTTGCGAAGATAGCTTGCGCGCTTTGGGACGTGTAGCTCGCGGCAGTGCGCGCCCGTTAGAGCATCTGACAGCGCAACTGGAGACAATCGCCGTAAAAGGCGACAAAGAGACGGTAAACAAGTCTGATATTCTTTCCGCAATGATTTCCTGCGGATTGTTTCCGCTGGGTTTCAACGCGTCGGAAATTTCCGTTTTGCACTTTTTGCAATCGCCAAGTGTGCAAAGCACCGTTTCCGCTCGTTTCCCGCATTTAGACAACCAGACCTTGCGCAATTTTTTCGGACATGCGCTTGGTAATGGATTGGTCGGAAAGACTAATGGCGGGATGACTCTCAGTGACAAGGGCCGCCGTTACTTTGCCGAATCGAAAAAAGCTGGTTTCCCAGTGCCCGAACTGGCTAAGTAATCACTGAAAATTAATTAATCAAAAAAAATGAAAATTACCTTTTTTCAAGTTTCGATTGAATGCGAAGCAAGCGAATTATCAGACGCAATCCAAGCATTGCGAGACATTGCGAGCATTGCGCCAAGCGCGCCCGCTACAGTGTCCGCGCCTAGTGTCCGCGCCTTGCCACCGTCCGCGCCTTGCGATGCCTTGCGCGAATTGCTACGCGAAAAAGGGATTGGTTTCAAATTTCGTCCCGACGGGAAAGACAAGGGTAAAACTTTGGAGCAAGCTTTGAAGCTTGCTTGTGATCAAGCGGGATGCGATGCGGACGCTATCGCAAGCGCAATGGCGAGCGCGCCCCTTGGCGATGCCTTGGACGGCTTAACAGTACCAGACGCGACAAGCGCGGACGATGGGAGTGAATTAGTCTAAAGCGGGAAGCATCGGGGCGCGTCTCATACGGGGCGCGCCCCTTTTCGCGTACGGTGGCAAGCTTCCCGCTATAGCTTCCCATATGACAACACAACACAATATCGCGCTTGCCCTTGGTATTAGGTACGATGGGATAATGCTTGGCGCGCTTGATACGTACACCGATGCGCAATGCACGCTTTCAACGCTAGCCGTGCCGATAGGCGCGGACCTTGCCACCGTACGCGCGAAACTGGAAACCATGCGCGCGAAATTCGCCGACCGCGCGCCAGTCTCAACAAAGCCGTTTTAATGAGACTGGAAAATGACCTGTACGGGCTTTGTAAACTCACATTAACAATCGCGATTTACAGAGAAAAATTTCTTTATCAGTCGCGAGTAAGGTAGTGGGTGCGGAATAGGGGTGCGAAGTCAGGAAAGGGCAATTGCGCGCAATTACGAGCACACTCTTTTTTGAGAAACTACCTCATTATTGCGAGTCTCATAAGCGAGAATGATATATCAAATGTGAGAATCCGCACAAATGACACTCTCACCAAAGTTGAGAATCGCACCTGATTCGCAGAACTGATATATCATTATTGAGAAGGGTGTCATAGGGTTTTTCAAAAATGAGAGGTTTCGCAATTTTGCGAAAATCGCCGGGGGCACTGTGTTTATTTCTATCAACTCTTTTTATTATTAAATGTGTGAATAATTATTATTCTTTACCCTTATTGTTTGTCTATAATAGTCTGTATATAAATTTAATAATATGTGTGAATTAGATCGGTGTAATCCTTTATATCTATGAGCGATATCCATTCCTTTATTCTTTCTTATATCGATGATAATCCTAAATGTATTTATCTGGAAAAGGGGCATGTTCAACAGAAGCCCCGTTACCGCGCCCGGATGATATTTAGGGGGGAGATGGGTATCTTAAAACAAATCTGCGCCAAATACGCCGCGCCGCCGGGCGAAAGTCAAAAAAATACGGACTCCTCTTATTTAGATAAAAGGTGTGAATTGGGAGTATTAAGATTGTCCGATAATGAATTATATTTATTACTTAAAGAATACAGACATCTGTTGGAAGAGAATCCCCGCATAGATTGTGCCGCCGAATTGCTGGATAAGAAGCGGGAAAGCTATGGGCGCGGGCGTGGGAATAAAAGTAAAACTTCGGAATATGAAATTATTTATCAAAAATACATCGAACTTGTGTAAAATATAACAGTGATAAGCACAACCTATAGTCCGAAGCGTCAATCTTAATTGGTTGGCGCTTTTGACTTTTAATACCGATTTATGACAAAAAAGAACCGCAGAGAACAAGAATCCGAAACTAAATCCTCCGATAGTTCACCATATATCTGGCAGCGATCTAAAATTGATTATACTTTGACTATTAGGACTAGACCCGACCTAACAGAACACCAAAAAGAAGTAATTGATTTAATTCTGGACAAGCGAAATAAAATAATTTTTATATCTGGGCCAGCCGGGGTAAGTAAAAGTTTTTTGAGTTTGTATTGTGGCCTGCAATTACTAAACGATAGAAAAGTTGGAAAGATTTTATATAGCAGACCAATGTTGGAATCCGCTGATTCTGGTTCCAAACTGGGGATGCTGCCGGGGACGTATGAAAACAAGGTAGAACCGTACGCGAATGCGATGACGGCGCTATTAGAAGAATTATTACCCACCGCCGATATTAAAAAACTTACCGCTGACGAAAGATTACAAGTCTTGCCCGTTAATTACGTTAGGGGTTTAACTTTCGCGAACCAGTTCTGCATATTCGACGAATGCGCCTCGTTCACTAGCGGCGAATTGAAAACCCTCCTAACGCGCATCGGTTCTTTTAGTAAAGTGGTATTATGCTGCGACCCCGGACAATCAGATTTACCTTTTAACAAGCAAGGAGGTTTTGATAAATTAATTAAACTATTCTCCGGCGAAGAAAGTGCGGAGATGGGTATCAAAACTGCTTTTTTTGACGAATCAGAAGTTGTCAGGTCGCCTATTTGTAAATTTATGGTTGGGAAATTTAAAGAATTAGACGCCGCCGATAAAGAGACTTCCAAAAGTAATGGTCATAAAAATGGATCGGCCCCTCTCATACTAGACTCTTCAATTAGGGAATGGGCTCCAAGTAATAATTCGTATTCTTAAAGTTAATAATTCATATTATATGAAATTCTGTGTAAATGTATTTGATTATGAATACATATATACAAAAAATCAGAGAGATATCCTTAGATAATAAATATACAAAATGGTATTGTAATATAGTAGAAAAGGCGCTACTTCGCCCGCAGGACAGAAAACATCTTAAAACTATTTATGGGTATGTTGAATCTCATCATATTTTACCCAAGTGTTTCGAATTAGGCGGCAAAAAAGATAAAGAAAATTTGGTCTTTCTGACGGGAAAGGAGCATTTTATCGCGCATCTTTGTGCTACTAAAATGTTTATCTCTCACTTCAAGAATAAAATGAACTTTGCTTTTCACCAGCTTAAAAGCTCGAATAAGTTTCAAAATAGATATACGAACGCTCGATTATATGCCCTAATAAAGCCTAATTTTAATTCATACAATAGAATATATAAATTAGATAAAGTAAAATATGTAGCTAAGGGAATGGACGAAGAGCTGGATAAATGGTTATCTGACGGTTGGAGTCTAAAAATGACTCCAGAGTTTAAGGTGGGGCGCGTCGGGCAAATGAAGGGCAGGAAACACTCGGAAGAATCAATCATTAAAATGAGGATTGCTCAGAAGGGAAAACTGAAGTTGTCTCTTAGAGGAATACCTAAATCTCAAGAATCTATAGAGAGAATGAAGACTACCAGAGAGAATAATAAAAAACAAGACCCGGATTTTTATAAAGAAAGCATAGAGAGCGGGGCAGATAAAAGGAGAGATTTACATCGCGAAGGGATATTAAATGTTTCTGGAGAAAAGAATCCAATGTTTGGTAAATCTCAAAAAGAATCGACTAAAAATTTGATTTCCCAAAAGACGAAAAATCGGTGGGATAAAATAAAAAATAGTCCCGATGAATACGATAGGATAACAAAAAAATATTCCGTTAGTGGTAAAAAATCTTGGGAAAACCTCGATAGAAGGCAAAAGTCTAAAATTTTTAACTCGAAATCTTATCAAAAATATGGGATTATCCCCCAAGAATTATACGATAAAAGATTAAAACCGCTCTTGTATTTAGGGTTTTTGCCGACATCTATAGTAAGATATAATCTAATTGACTTCTCTAAAGGGAGTATAAAACGGCTAATTTATGAATTTGGAACTACTGAAGATAAGGATCAATTCGAACTTAATAAAAAAAATAGCGCTGGAGCTAGCAAAAAATATATCCAATTTCTAGAAGAACAGTATAATAAATACTTCAAGGATAAAAATATTGAAGAAGTTTTACTTGAACTAAATAATTATTCTAACGAAAACGGCCATATTGCCCCTGTAAGAGATTTATCGCCGATTGAATGGCAACCGACAGTTAATTAAGAATTTACTTGATGCGGTGTAATAATGGTTATGTCCGCTGTTAGCGTTAATTCTCTTTTAATAAATCAATCGCTTCTTACTACAAGCGGTCAATTATTATATATTGATGGCTCTCCTATTTCAGCTAGCGGCGGGCTAACTACCGGAGTAGCAGATGCACGATATTTATCCAAAACTACCGGCGACGGCCTAATTGTCGCTGCTAATAGCACGACTCAAATAATTGAACCTTTTCAAGTTTATTGCAGTTTTATTACTGGAAGCCCCGAAATTCTTTTCAAACAATCCGGATTATTGCCCGGAGGTATAAGTCTTAATACGGATTATGCAGACTCAGACCATAATTTAATGGTTTTGGGCTTGAATTTAAGAATGAACGATCATGGGATTGTTCCAATTGTCAATGGCGAAAGCGCTTGGGGATTTCTTGTCGAAAGAAATTACTATAATGGAGAAACGGTTCAACATGAAGCCTATTTAACGGATAGAGGCTCTAATCGCCCGTGGTTTACAGCTTACTCTGAGGCTGTTACGGCTAGCGTCGTTTCAATTGGTGTTGTCTCTGGTATATCGGGGGTTGTTACAATTCAAAATCCACAAGCCAATAATTTTCTTCGGTCCGGTTTAAGATTTAAGTTTACCGCTCTCGGTAATCCATCGGGAATATCAGTTAATACATTCTATAAGGTTGATCAAATTTACTCCCCGACAACTTTTTCAGTTAAAAACGCATATATCGCTGGCGGTGTAACCGGATCATCAACTACGGGGACGATGAGACGGGGCGGATGGGGCTCCACGTCTATAAAAGTTCCAACTGTTATTGCTGGCTTCGAATATGATTCTCTGGATATCGTTAATAGTTGTCTTTTGCAGGTTGCTAATTATGTTAGCGCCAAAGAAACTATTGTTAGAGTAGATAATTATGATAATCAACAATGTTTAATTGATTTTAATTTCGGGAAATGGAGAGTGGGCACTGATCAAAATGGCGGCAGTATTAATAATTTTTATATAAGAAATGGAACGACTGCTGATGCCCCATTCCAAATAAACGCATCTTCGAGAGTCGCCATTGGCTATACTTATGCTTTGGAAGGATATACCCCCCATAATACGACTGGGACTTTAGATGTTAATGGATTAATTTGCGCTAGTTCTTTTTCCGGCGTCTCTGGCATATCTTCGAAAACTTCTAAAAATTATGCTATATTAGCGAGTGCTCTCCCGAGCGCTTCCGAAACTGGATTAAGAGCATTTGTTTCTAACGCCAGCGGAACTTTGGTTTGGGGTAATATTCTGACGGGTGGCGGCTCGAATCCATCTCCCGTATGGGCAGATGGAGTTAACTGGAGAATTGGTTAAAAACAGTGTAATTATTAGCATATGTCTTCTCCATTATCTACGGACTCTCTTATCCTCGGCTCCGCACTTTTAACTGCTAGCGGCGGAAATTTATATTTGGATGGAACAATTATTTCCGGTGGGAGCGGCGGCGTTGGCGGTGGTGGAAGCGGTTTAACTACAGGGCAGGCGGATGCAAGATATTTATCAATAAATAGTGGAGTTCTAATAGATAATCTCAATCGTTGGACTGGCGCTTCCACAGGTTTATTCTATCCTATTAATAATCCGAATAATTATATATCTAATTCTGGGTTCTTAACGGGATTTGATTCCGGCTCTTATGTTTTAGATTCTGAGACTGGCATTTTTGCTACTAGTAATAATTTAGCGTCAACTGGTCAAACCTTGTTGGGTTTAATTTCTTCCGCAAGCGCTGGCGTTTCATCTCTCAATGGCTCTTCGGGAGTAATGAATTTGGCTGGCCAAACAGGAATACAAGTTAATACTAATGGTCAAACTATAAATTTTTCTACCACTGGGGTAGTTTATGAATTTCAGTCGGGCCAATTCTATTCGTCTGCTAATCCTTCCGGTTATATAACAACTGGATCAACGGGAGTATTTGCCCTTTCGTCCGACTTGCAATCTTCCGGACAAACATTAAATACTAAAATAGATAATCTTAGCGGTTTCACAACCGGCGTAAGTGGAGCATTAAATACCAAGATAGCGGCAATTACGGGTGTTTCGGGGCAATGGGTTACAACTTCGCAAACGGGTTCTTTCATTACTAATACTCAAACAGGAGTATTTGTTAATACGGGACAGACCGGAGTTTTCGCAACGGCGGCTAATTTAACCTCAACCGGATCGAATCTTAGTTCTCAAATTACCACTATTAATTCTTGGACCGGAATTACTACTGGCTTATATTATCCGCGAGTTTCGAATCCGAACGGCTATATTAATAGCGGCCATGCAATTTCTTTAATAACTAATAGGGTTGTTTATGTCGGGCCGACTGGCAGCGATTCCGCAGATGGCTCTTATTATACTCCGTTCGCGACGTTAGATAGGGCGGCAAGGGCTCTTAGCGGGAATGGCGAAATCTTCATGCTGGAAGGAGATTATTTCCGCCAATTTATTGATTATAGCCTTTACCCAAATATTTCCCTTAATGCTGAGCATAATAAATTCGCGAATATTTACATGGGATATACCATTACCGGATTTACTCTATTTACCGGATCAACTTGGAAAAGTAATTTACAATATAATAACTTACCATATGATGTTGGAAATAAAAATTTTATATTCGAGTCTGGAACCCGGCAATTCCCAATCAGTATCTCAGAAGCCCATCCTTTACAAAGAGCTAGAACATTTCGGCTAGATCATGCTTTGGTAAGCGGCGTTACCAGCGGAAATATTCTTAGCGTTTCCGGCGTCACTGGAGCTAGCGGAAGATGGGCAGAAAGCGGAGGGTTCGTTTACATTAACTCTCCTTCGGGCACTCCTAGCGGGAAAACATATTTTTATCCACAAACTGCCGCTTCTGGATGTTTATTTTATAGCCCTACAGTTCCGCCAATCAACGCGAAAGTTAAAATGAATAATATTCGTGTTTATTATGGATATAATTGCGTTGATTTTAGTAATTTAACTGAATATGAAGTCTCTAATTGTTCTTTTATTGGAGCTTTTAATGAGGGCTTGTCAGCGACGAATGTTAATTTCGGAACCGAAAGATATTGCGAATATGCTGCTTGTAATAATGACGGAATGGGAGGGCAAAGTGCTACGCAAGGGCGGCAGCGTTCTAAATTTGAAATATTTGAAGCGTGGGCTCATGATAATGGTGATGAAGGTCATAATGCTCATAATAATTGTGAGATGGTTTATCACGGAGGCTTATTTGAGTATAATATTTTCGGGGGCGGGATAGTTTCCGCTTTGGGCTGTAAAACAACGGTTTATAACGCCCATACTCGTTGGAATTCTTTAGGTATGTCGTCAGCCGTTGATGAAAATACCGACAATGGCAATGGGACTCAATTAATTGCTTATAATTGCATATCCGAAAACGATAATTACGGTTATTATGCGGAAATTAGTTCGGGACAGGCATGGTCTAAACTTTATAATCATACCTTTATTTCTCCGCGTAGTGCGGGTGTATGCACTATTCAGTCAGGAATGGTTACGACTTTATATAATCCAAGGTTCGTTAATACAACGACTAGAACTAATGCTCTCGCGGGCGGTATAATTAATATAACAGGGGATAATAGTAATAGTTGGGATACTTCATTCAAGAAATTTACTTATACGGCGCAAAATACCGGAGCTAGCACTACATCAATAATCGGTTTGTTCGATTACCAAGGGGCTGGAAATTATGCGGATGAGGGATGGATTCATATGAATTATAACGCTCCCACCGTAGGTTATAACTATACTCCGATCAAAATGATTACTAGTCGGGTTTCGCCCGCTCTATCCGTTGAAGGTAGTATCCAGATGACAGCAAGCTCTCTGGCTATGCAGATGAGTTGTAATTATAACATGAGATATTTCGCTGGAAACGGATATTATCATTTATTCTATGTAAATAACGGATTAAAATTTTACCTTCAAAATAATGGCAATTTCATTATGCCCGCTGCTACGCCGCCCTCGACAGCAACCTCTGCTGGGACGGCGGGAGAAGTTTCTATCGGAACGAGTAACGGAACTGGATTTTTATACGTCGCAACCGGCACAAATGCTTGGGGTAGAGTGGCTTTATTACCTTGGTAATTAAGATTTCATTGATTTATTATTTAGAATAAATTGTATTTATATTTCATATTTGCTATAATTCAGTGTATAGTAAATTGAATAATGATTCTACCTAATAATTTTTCCGGCGTCTTTTTTAGCGGGGTTTCAGGATTAAATTACGTTTCTGGCGTCTTTTTTTCAGGCGTCACAAATAATACAGAAAGTTTTCTTTCAGGATTTAAATCTTTTGTTTCTGGATATCGATCTTTCGAAGAATCTTATAAAGAAATAGAGTCTGTTGTTGAGAAAAAAAGGTATCAGTGGATGTTTAACGCATCTGTAATGGAAAATTTTGAAGATTTCAAGATGCAAACCCTTTCCCATATTAATAAGAAATGGCATCTATATGATCAAAATAGAAGTTTGGGCGCATGGGTGAACACGGTAACTTCCAGTCAATTCAAAAATAAATTAAGGAATATTTATCTTGGAACCGCGTCCCCCTGTAATTCCTGTCCTTGCCGACAGGGAGATAATTTATGTTCAATGTTTGGGGAACAAAAATCTAGCTCATGCAATCTTTATATGGGCTGGTATGATTCGAATAAAAGGCATAAACATTTAGCAAGAATGCCCTTGACAATGGAAAATCATCAAAATGAGGTAAATAGCAAGCCAAGCGATGATTTCGACATTGAGGCGGCGGCGGAAGAATTGCATGTTAAAATAGAACCCCATTTAACAGAAAGCGAATGGGATATTTACAGACTTCTTTATATAGAGCATAAAAGCGAAGATGAAACAGTAGATATATTAGGACTAAAAAAAGATAAAGGGATTAAAAATAATAGAATTAGATTAGTTAAGAAATTAATCGTTAAAATTGCCAAAGAGATATTAGCCAATGATGGAGTGGAAAAGAGTTTTTAATAAAATTATGTGCAATGTGAAAGAAAAAACGGAAAGATGGAAAATTATCAATGACTTTAATGGTAAATATTCGATTTCCTCGTTAGGGAGAATAAAGAATAACTTGTCCAATGAGTTCCTTAATTACCATATCGATCCCAAGGGATTTTGGCGAATGATGTTCTGCTTCGGGGGAAAAAAAATTATTCGTCTTGCTCATCGCTTAGTTGCAGATTATTTTATCGAAAAGCCGTGCAGAAATAGCCAAAAAAATCTAAAAGTTGGATTTAGGGACGGAAACAAATTAAATATATTTGCTTCTAATTTGTTTTGGGAGGGCAGACAGTTTCATTGTAAACGGGGTGGCGCTGTGACCAGCGGCGCGGAGCAACAAATTTATTTCAATGAAACATGGAAAATCATTAGCATTGATGGGGATCAATATCCTTATTATATCTCAAATTACGGAAAGGTAAAAAATCTTAAAGAATATATTATTGCTCCCAAAATAAGCCCTACTGGATATTATAGGGTAACGCTTTGGAGAAATGGTAGGGGCAAAACCATATCTAACCATAAATTAGTCCTCTTAATGTTTGGCGAAACTAATTACGAAAATAAACCAATTATCAATCATAAAGATTGTGATAAGTTAAATAATTTTGTTGGTAATTTGGAGTGGTGTACTTACCAAAGGAATACAGAGCACGCAGCGGAAAATTTAAGATTCGGCGGGGAGAATCATCCCAAAACCAAACTTAAGAATGTCCAAGTTCTAGAAATTAGAGAATTGGCTCGGCGAGGATGGAAAACTAAAAATATAGCAATAAAATATAACATAAGACCCGCTGTGGTTAGTGCTATAAAACATGGAAGAGTCTTTAAATATATTTAATTATGGCTATCCAGCAAATACTTCCACCGGAACGCCTGAAAGACGGAAAATATGTTTTAGACGAAAATGAAAAAGAGCTTATTCTGAAAGGTTGGAATGAGGGAATTTTAAATCTAAAAAAGTTAGTTCGTTACGTCTGGCCAGATATTTTAGTTAATGGAGAGCAGTTAAAAGGAACCAGTTATCAAGCGAAAGCGATGAAAGTTTTTTTAGCAGGAAGAAATTTAGCGCCCAAAACAGCGGGTTACGAAAAGAAATCAGAAGACCCGCTATTCCAACTCAAAGAGCACGAAAAAGAATTTATAAAAAATCACGCATCGGAATTAAAGCCGATGGAAATTGCTAAAAAACTCTGGGGCGATTTGCCTTTAGGCGATTTGCGAGTAAAACTATGCTTAGAGTTCTATAAAGAATTACCGCCCGAATTACTTAATGCCAAGTTCATCATGGAGACGAAGGATTACGTGCCGCCAAAAACGGATCAACATGTAATCGCGCGCCTGAGAGATTATCGTATTTGCGATTGGGAAATCGATAAGCTAAGCGATAAGGAAAAATTAATGATTAGGTATATTATTAAATATACTCATACTTATCGTTTTATTTCCGAAATGAACAGCCTTCTCAAAAGAGAAGAACGACAATTCGTTGAAGCGGGTTTCCTTAAAAACGTTTATAATAAAAACGAATTAGAATCTGAGTATATCGATATGTATATCAGCCTGTCTCTTTCCTTTCTTGAAACACAAAAAATGCGTAAAGAGTTAGGGGACTTGCTCGAAATAAAAGACGACGAATTGGAAGCTAGCCGTGCGAATGGTAAAGCTAATGTAAGTGGTAATATTATCGACGCGATTAATGAGTTACGGAAAGAAATTAGCGCCCGCGAAGCAAAGCAGGAGCAAACCATTAAAAAGCTTTTGGGGGATAGGGAAAGCCAGTTAAAAAATCGCGGAGAGAATAAAATAACCGTAGATACTCTTTTCGAGGCTTGGTCGAATAAAAAACGGCGCGAACAAATTCTTAAAGTGGCCGAAATTCGAAAGAAAAACCTAGAAGACGAGTTGGGCGATATCAAATCAATGGATGCTCTCAAATTTGAGATTTGGGGCATGGAGGAAGCGGAGCTTCTAAATTAAATGCTTTATCATAGCGGCCAGCCACAAATTTTATTTCCGGATGCGATTAAGGAAGCCAGAGAGCTTCCCGAAAATCCTTCCGAATTAGAACTACAGGCGGCACTAGGAAATTTATTAGCGAATAATATTGGTTTCGCTTGGGAACTATTAACAGAGAATAGCCTTAAAGAATTTCAAGAATTTGTTCTCAAGGCTTGGTGGAAAAAAGATTATAATTTATTCGTTGCCGCGCGCGGAACTGGGAAAAGCTTTTTGATTGCGATTTTTTGTATTCTTTATTGTATTTTTAATCCCGGAAAAAAGATTTGTATTGTTTCCAGCAACTTCCGTCGAAGCAAGGCGATTATCTTACAAATAGAAAGATTCATTAATGCTAAGGGGAAGAATTTTTTAAGACCATGCTTCCCAGATATCTTTTCATCGAAGCAAAACGATAGATATTCTGTAAAATTTAATAATGGCTCTGAAGTTTCGGGTTTACCATTGGGAACGGGAGAGGGGCTTCGCGGAGAACGTGCGAATGTTCTGATTATTGACGAAGGTTTGTTAATTAGCCGTCATATTAGAGAAACAGTTTTAGAGCCCTTTATTTTAGCTAATCTTGATTTAACAGAGCAAACCAAGATAAAAGAACGTGAAAACGAATTAGTTAAAGCCGGTGTAATGAAAGAAGAGGAAAGAACTAAATTTGCCTCTAACAAGATTATTGTTTGTTCATCGGCGTCATTTCAATGGGAACCGCTCTATGAAGATATCTTCATGGATCAAATTAAGAAAATTAACGAGCATTCTGGGAATAGAAACGATCCAAGCTATTCTGTAATTCGTTGTAGTTATCATATTGGAATGAAGCACGGAATTATCGAGGAAAGTGCTATTAAAAAAGTTCAAGCTGATAGTGTTGATGCGATTACAGACCCAGTTTTAGGCCGCGAATATTGGGGGCTTTTCGTAGATGGCTCTGGCGGATTCTTTCCTTTAAGAACGGTCAAGGAATGTACCGTTAAGCCGGGTGATACGCCGACCTGTCAGCTTTTTGGCAGAAAGGGCTCTCAATATATTTTAGCTATCGATCCATCTTTCGGAGATGGGTTGGACAGTGACTATTTCGCTATGGGGGTTTACTTATTAATCCCCGAAGAAAAAAGGATGGTCCAAGTCCTTACTTATGGTCGCGCGGGGGGAGAAGTTTTAGATCATTATCAATATTTAACATATATACTTAAAAGTTTTAATATTGTCTTTTGCATAATAGATGCCACTTCAACAAATGCCCAATTTATTACCCAATATAACGAAAGCTCAATTGCACTGGAAAATAATACGCGCTTAGGGTTTATTAATGTTGATTTCGAAGATGACGAATATGTTAAGCAGCTTCATTTGGCGAAATCCCAATGGAATGTCGAAAAAAGGACTATGGTTTATAAATTTGTTTTTGGTAGCTCAACTATTCGCAAAACTCATGAATTTCTTAAAAGTCAAATTGACTCTAGGAAAGTTTGGTTCGCGTCACCGATAACGCAAAATAAAGAAGCTTTTGGTTTATATAAAAATTTCGTTGCTCCTTATCAGTTGAAAGATACTAAGGGAAAACCTTTCGATGGGATTATTGATTATATCGAAGATTGCGATGACTGGATCAGAAGAACGCAAGACCAAATCGCTCTTATTCAAGTAAAAATTTCCGCGCATGGTTCTATGAGTTTTGACTTACCAAGCTATTGCGCGCGAAATGAAGACCCCGACCGGCCCCGCAAAGATAATTTCTCGGCATTGGTCATGGGGTGTTACGCCGCCAAATTTGTTTTTGATATGTATGATTTGAGTATGGAAGCGCCGCCGCAGTCTTTCGTCCCATTTTTCATATAAATTTATTGATTTGGTGGGAAGACTCTAATATAATATACAGATGCATAAATGTTTAATTTGTCATTCGGAATTCGCGAATCGCGAATCTCTCCATAAGCATTTACGCTTTGTTGAAAAATTAAAGTTAGAATCATATTATCTAGATTATGTTCCGCGCTTTGATTTATATACCAAAGAATATATTAAATTCAAAGATGTGGATCAATATTTATCTGGAGTTTTTAATACCAGAGCAAATCTAGTCAAATACTGTAAAAAATATCCGGAGAATGCCGCCGTCGCGATTATAGAATGTATTCGAACCCGCTCGGAATTAAAAGGTTTGACCCGAATGCTTTCTACGGTAGAAGCAAGGTCAGTCGTTTATCCTTCCAAGCTTTTAACAGATTCTTTGGGATTGGACTGGTGTGGGATTGGTAATAATTTAGGTTTGGAGTGTCGTTATAATTACAAAGAAGAGTTGGAATATAATGATGTTGAGGGGCTGTGCATACTTTGTGACACAAGAGAACAAAATGAGCTTCAGTTCGATAAGAAAATTAAAGTAGTCAAATCGGCGCTGAATTTCGGCGATTATTCAACAAGTTCCGCGCACTTTAATAATTTGTTTATTGAAAGGAAGAGTTTGAATGACGCCGTGAATACTTTATCCAAAGGATACGATAGGTTTCGTCGCGAATTGGATAGGTCTAGAGAATTTGAGGCAAGAGCGGTGATTTTATGCGAGGAAAATTTTAATAATATTTTCTCTATAGGCTATACCCCACACACTAAGAAAATAAAAGCGACCCCCGATTTCATTCTCCATCGAATGCGTGAAATTATGAACGATTATTCGAATACTCAATTTCTTTTCGTAGATGGTCGAAAAGAAGCGGCTGAAATATTAGTCAAACTTTTGTTATTAAAAAATGATACGAGCGTTTGCGATCTTCAATATATTTACGATTCGGGGAATTTTTTTTGATAAAAAGAGATTTTCGTTCTATGATATGTGTAAATATATTATATGGACTATAAAGTTTGCAAGCAATGCAGTATCGAAAAAACGTTAAATAAATTCCCGGTTAATAACGGATATATTTCAAGTCGTTGCGCTCCATGTACCAGATTGACGGCAAAAATTGGGAATCCCAATATTGATAGAACGACAACTTACCACCATTGCAATAAATGCTCCCAAGATAAATTATTGATAGAATTTTATAAGGGACGATCTGAATGCAAAGAATGTCATCGGAAATATAAAAATGCCAATAAAGAAAAAATCGCCTTACAGAAAAAAGAATATTACAAAGAAAATAAGGAATATATTTTAGATCGTTGCCATAAATATGGTCAACAAAATCCGGAAAAAGTTAGGGAGCGTAATAAAAAATATAGGGAAGCGCACCGAGAAGAAATAAAACAATACCACAAAGAATACGCGGAAAAATTTCCAGAAAAAATTAAAAAGCAGGGAAGTGATTATTATCAAAATAATAAAGAACATATCGATTTGAAAAATAAAAAATGGAGAGAAAATCCACAAAACAAAGAAAGAACAAGAGAATATAGTAGAAAGTCTAAAAAACAGAATTGGGATAAGATATATGCGAAAGAAAAAGAATATCTTAATACTCCACGGGGCAATATAGATCATAGAATGAGCAGAGGAATTAGGGGAGATATTACGAATAAAAATAAAAGATCGTGGAAAAGTCTTGTTGATTATAGCCTAGATAGTCTAGTTGACCATCTAAAATCATTTTTTACGGAGGGCATGACTTGGGAAAAATTTTTAACTGGAGAAATTCATATAGATCATATTTTTCCTAAAAATAGTTTTCAATATTCAACTTGTGAGGAGGAAGCTTTCAAGGTTTGTTGGAGTTTGGAAAATTTAAGACCTTCGTGGGGGCATGATAATATTCCGAAACTTGATTACGATCCCAGATATTATTATGGAGAAAACTATAAAGAAATCTTAGGTTTGTCTGATGACTTTATAGCGAAGGTTGAAGCTATTTATATAAAGCAAAATTATACTCCGAAACTAAAATAACATCATTATTTACCATTTTTTAAGATTTAATCGTTATTTTGGTGTAATTTTAGGAAAATATGGCCCGCAAGAAAAAAATTATTAATAATGCTTTGCCGTCTCATCCTGACGCTCAAATTCAACAGTCCGCGATGGCTTCTTATTATACATCGCTAGCGTCTGATACTATTTCTACGACCGATTCTTATTCTCGTTCTGGGCGGAACGCGAACCCTAATGTTTTAGAAGGTCGATTTAAGGAAATAGAATGTTCTTTACAGCCATTTTGTTATAAATCTGGTGGAAGTTATATTTCAGCGCGGGATGTTATTGATTTGCCTATCAAGGCTTATTGGGCTTTTGGTCTTCTAAGGCAGGTGGTAGAAACCATGTGCGAACTTGCTAGCTCTAAAATTTACTTAAAAGGTTCTAGCAAAAAAACAAAAGCCTTTGTTGAGACTTGGTTAGAAAAAATTAATATTACGAAGTTTAGTCAGGAGTTCTTTCGTGAATATTATAGAAGCGCGAATTGTTTTATTTACGAATATACGGCTAAAATTAAACCAGAAGATATTAAAGAGTTGGATACATTCTATTCTGGAGTAGGGGATGGGATTCCTCTTAAATATATTCTACTTCCGCCCGTGAATTTATGCGCCAAAGCATCTTTATTTAGCGCAAATCCATCTTATCTTGTTTCGCTAGATCGTTTCCAAGCGGAGGCTCTAAAAAACCCTCAAACCCAAGAAGATAAAGCTATATTTGACTCTCTTTCCGATGCTGAAAAGAAAAATTTGAAAGAGGGGGGATATTTATCCTTAGACCCCAAAAAATTAACAAAAATTTTATACAAAGCGCAAAGTTATGAATTTTTTGGCGTCCCTTTGGCCTTTCCTGTTCTAGAGCAAATCAACGCTCATTTAGAATTACAAAAGATCGATATGGCGGTAGCGAGGACTACCGATAGATTGCTTTTAATGATTACAATGGGACGAGAAGCGACAGAATATGATAAGACTACGGTGAATCCAGCCGCGATGGATGCGGTTCGCCAAATGTTCGCGTCTGGAGCTATAAGCAGAACACTCGTAGCAACTTATGATGTTAAAGGAGAGTGGCTAGTCCCCGATATTAATAAAATTCTTGGACAGCAAAAGTATGAGAATTTAGAAAAACAAATTTCGGTTGGACTTAATGCAATTTTCTTTTCCGAGAATGAAAAATTTGCTAATTCTTCGATTAAAGTTCAAATTTTTATCCAAAAACTTCAAGAAGCGCGCGAATCATTTATTAAAAATTTCTTACAGAAAGAAGTAAATAAAATTTGTAAAATTATTAATTCCAAGTCAGCGCCCGAAGTTCATTTCGAAGATATTAGTCTGAAAGATGAATTAGAATGGGCGAAATTATCTGCGCAACTATATTCTATTGGAGTTTTGACCGCCGAAGAAGCTCTGGAAAATATTCAAAGCGGTAAATTCCCAACTCCCGAAGAGTCGCTTGAGTCGCAAGCGGAATTTAAGTCTCAGAAAGAGAGCGGCTTATATACCCCCGTGGTTGGAAACTCTGTCCAGCAGCAGGCGGAACAAATGAAAATAAATCAAGAATTGGGAATTCAAACTTTACAACAAGATGCTAAATTAGCTGAAGTTTCTGGACGCCCAACGGGAACAAAATCGCCCCAATCGACAAAAAAAGTTTCGCCGATAGGGGCTTCTGAAGGTTATTCTTTTGAGTCGTTAAAGGAAATTTCATGGGCGGTGTCGGATTTACAAGACTCTATAGAGAAAGCTTTACAAAAAAAATTCAAAGTTAAATCATTAGATGATTCTCAGTTATCTATGTCCAAACAACTTACGGAAAGTATTATAGGCAACGAACCGATAGATTCTTGGAATAAAAAGATCAAAGAGTATATTAAAGAGCCGAAACAGCTAAAAGAAGAAACGGCGAACGAGATAGATGAGCTTTGTTTAACTTATGGGATAAGTTCTTACGCGGCTTCCATGCTAAGGCTATCTATAATAAAATAATATGTATATTCGCAAAAAACCGAAATTATTTTTTGACGGGATTAGCAAAGAATGTAATAAATGCCATAATATTTTAATATTCAATAAAGAAACGTTTGCTATAAAAAGTGGAAAGCTTACCTCTTCCTGCAAAGATTGTTATAATATTCATCAACGGAAATATCGGAAGAATAATCCCGAAAAAGCTAAAAATTGGGACAGAGATAGCTGGCGAAAGAATAAAATAAATAAAAGTAATAGCCGAAAAAAATGGTATCAAAAAAATAGGGATAAAGTTTTGACTGAAAGGAAAACCCCCGAATATAAATCCCAAAGAAACTCAGCGCTTCGGTCTAAATATCATAGTAATATAGCCCATAAATTAGAACAAAATCTTAGGAATAGAGTCTATTTAGCTATTAGGGATCAACGCGGTTTCAAAAGCGGTCGCTCCAAAGAACTTATAGGATGTAATTACGAATTCCTAATTAACTATCTAAAATCAAAATTTACGCCTAATATGAACTGGCAAAACTATTTAGACGGCGAAATTCATATAGATCATATTACGCCATGTGCAAATTTTGATTTAACTATCGATTCTGAACAACGCAAGTGTTTCCATTATAGTAATTTGCAACCGTTGTGGGCAACAAGCGAAATCGCTATAAAACACGGAGAGCCGGAAGATTATATTGGTAATATAAACAAGGGTAAAAAGATATTATGTCATCTTTAATTAAACTAAAACAGTTAGAAAGCGGAGAACTCGGGTCTTTTATTACCGGCGTTACATATCCTTATCTATCCGGGGCTTCCGGAGTTTTGCAAAATCAGATTACTTCCTTGTCTGGATATACTAATCCATTATGGGTTTTAAGAACCGGCGACCAAACAATCAGTGGAAATAAAACTTTTAGTGGGGATACGACAGTCTATGGGAATTTAAATGTTTGGAATTCGGCAGCGTCAAGTCAAATTTTAAGCACCGAAGAACTAATTCTCCGCGATACGTTGAATCAATCTGCTTTGGATTGGAATAATAGATCGCTGTATAATAGTGGTGGGACGACCCATTTAGATTGGCAAAATAGATCATTAACCGGAAATTGGTCCACCAACGGAATTGCTACTAGTAGTGGTCACTTAATAAACAAAGGATTCTTCGATAGTCGTGCCGTTCAACTAACTGGAGTTCAAACAATAGAAGGAAATAAAACCACTTCTGGCGTATGGACATTTAATAGTCAAGTAATTTTTAATGATCCCGCGTCTTTCGTTTCGGATGCGGGCGAGAATATTATATCAATAGATTCCGCATCCGCTTTGGTAGCTATTTATTATCCAAATACCTTAGTTCCGATGGTATCTAACGATGGATTCCTTTATGATGATGTCGGAATTTTTTCAATAGCAACGCATCTCGGATATTTATATAATTCCGAGGGGAATGTTACATTAAACTATAAATCAAGAGGGTTAAGCGGGGCGTGGCGGGGATTGACGGGAAATTATCACGTATTAAATTACAATAGCGGTTCAGCGGCTGCACCTTCTAATACCGGAACCGTTTCCCGCTGGTTAGATGTCAACATAACAGGAATAACATACAAACTACCACTCTATCTATAATATGGCATTAATCAATATAAATACATCAACCCCGCAAACTACGCAGGAAAAACAAGCTGTTACGTCTTTGAGAATCCGGCGTAAAAGTATTCATTTGTTTAATTTAATGAAAAATGGTTATGAGCAAATCTTGAAAGAAGCCGCAAATAATCCGGAAGGTCTAACCCAAGCTCAAGTTATTAATGGGCTTGGCGCGGATAGCACGGAAATGATTTCTTTTATGGCTAATATTAAGCAGGCTTTGAATGCTTTAGCGCCGGGAACGATTCCCTAATCTTGTATTTTCCTAAATCCTTGACGCCAAAGGACATCGGTAATTCTTTTCGCGGCAATCCTTATCTCTGACTCTTTAATATCTTCCCATATAATGTGAAGACTTTCATGAATGCATGTGTCCATATATTCCTTGCTATCTTGGCGCGGGTCTATTTCTATCTTATTCTCTCCAAGCCAAGCCAGCCCGTCGCATCCCTCACGCCCTAATCTTCGCTCAATTACCTCTATTTTATTAGATTTGCGGTGGCGTTTCATATAAAAGTATTACACTTTAAGTCTTTCTAGGATAATATCGTAATATTCTTTTTCTTTTTCAATACCTATAAATTGGCGATTTAATTTTTTTGCAGCAACTAATGTGGAGCCAGAGCCAGCGCAATTATCTAATACCAAATCATTTTCGTTAGTGTATGTCTTAATAAGATATTCGCAAAGAGCTACAGGCTTTTGGGTTGGATGAATAGTCCCATTTAATTTTGTTTTTTGTTTATCCGAACTGAAAATTTGAACACTTCTAGGAAATCTATCTGTATTTCCGCCACCACTAACATCTACCGAAACTTTTCCATATACTTCGGTTTTATTCTGAACGTCGGCCCTCTTAGTATAGCTATTCATCGGCTTATGACCTTCCGTTTTCTGAGGATTATAGGTCGGTGGATTTTTATAAAAGACCAAGATATTCTCGTGGGCTTTCATGGGCATTTTCTTAGCATTAAAAAAACCAGTAGCTTGAGTTTTTTCCCAAATCCATTCATATTTTAATAATTCTAATTTTGAACACCCCAACACTTTATCAAAAGGAGTTTGACCGAATAAAAGAATTGCTCCATTATTTTTAATTATTCTTTCATACTGTCCCCATAATTCATTGAACGGAATGATTACATCCCATTTACATTTTGTTGAACCGTAAGGCAAATCACACAACACCATATCAATACTGCCGTCTGGAATATTTTTCATCAACTCCAAACAATCACCATGCCAAATCTCCTGTTTCATTCTGTTGCCCCCTTTCTTTCTTTTTGCGATTCTGCGAACTTCTACGCCCGTAAATCTTGGCTGAAAAACTTGCCATTAATGACAAAATATCTTCTACAAGTTCTTGCTCATACGATTTTCCTAAAACTATATCCGCCCACTCTACCCTCACTTGATAAGATTTGAAATAACTAATCAAATAGTTGATACAAAATCTTGATAATCTATCCTTATGTTCAATTAAAACCACATCAATTTCTTTTTTCTCAACCAATTCAAAAAGTTTCTGCAATTTTTTACGATTGTCGTTCATTCCCGAACCAACTTCATCAAAAACAGCAACGATAGAATAACCGCGCCTTAATGCTTCCGTAGTCATTCTGCCGACTTGTCTTTCTAAATCACCTTTAGTCTTCTGTTCGTGTGAGCTAACGCGACAATAAATACCCACTCGCTTACCATCTGACACTTTAACAGGCTCTACATAGATTCCTGCTAACTTCTCAATATCCGCTCTATAATAGCGTCTATGACCACCTTCTGTATGAAATGGTGTTAATTTACCTTCTCTCTCCCAATTTCTCAGAGTTTCATCGGAGACTCCTAAAATGGATGCAGCATCACTAATTGATAGAATCTTTTTATCCATTTTTTTTAAATTCGTCAGGCAAGAAACCAAAAATATGCGCAATTACATCTACTGTCCAGCCATTACCAATAGCCGATTTAGCCTTATTTATTCCAATCGGTAAAGTATAATTATCTGGAAGAGTTTGTAATCTTTCATGTTCATTTCTTGTAGTTTTTCTAACCCCCATTTCTGTTAAAATTTTTGCCCCGTGCGGTGCCGAATGAGAAAGGCACCCCATTTTGCCGTCTAAAAAATAAGCACGATAATTTTGAGAATTATTTCCCCTTCCAGAACCATCATACTGCCACGAAATACCTCTTCTTTTCCCCGATTGATATATATCAAGATGAACAAATTCAAACTGTCCGTTAGATTCCAATATATCTTTTATTTTTATATTTTTATCTAGTGGTTTAGTGATATTTGCTATATTTGTCCAATACATTCTATCTCTTTTTTGAGCTGAAACTAATGAGGAATCAATATTGTAAGGATTTACTCCAAATAAATTATTCAGATAATCTAAATGAACTTTTTTCATTTTGACATTTTCGAAGAGGAATTTTAATTTAGGATTTTTTTCTTTCAAAAATGTAAACAACTCAAACAAGACGATAGCTAAAGCCCCGCGTGGGTCGCTAGTCCCTTGTTGTTTCCCCGCAAACGACCACGCCTGACATGGAAATCCAGCACACAGCAAATCAATACTTTCCCAATTTATTTCCCACTCTTTCCATTTAGTTACATCGCCAAGCTGCACTGTATTCGGCCAATTATGTTGTGTAACTTTTATTGCGTATTCATCAATTTCAGATGCAAAATATTGATTCACTTTAATTCCCGCTCGCTGCAAAGCGATTTGCCCACAAGAAATACCATCAAATAGACTTAATACATTAATACCTTCATTCATAATTTTATCAATTTTTATCTATCAATCCTTTCTGTTGAAACAATCTAAACCATTCATCATAAATCTTCTGAAATTCCTCAACGGTAGGAATCTCATCTAATTCAAACGGAATATCATGGATAACTCCATCATCGGTTTCAAATTCTGTTGTGGTAACTCTTGTAATCATTTTTGGCTTCATATATATTTACACTAAAAGTTTAGATTTTGGAAGAAAAAAGTGAAAATATTTTAACTTTCTTTAGATATTTTAGATTATCGGGTAACTGTTGTAAACCCTTTACTTTGAGATTCCATTCAGGATCGTGTTCCTCTGATATGGAAATTAAAACAGTATTATTGGGGAGATAAATAATATCTTGGGCGGCATCTTTACAAATATTCGTAATTTTAGGCATATTACTCGTAAACTTCGTTTCTTTCCATGCTGTCGATTTCGGATTCTAGGGAATTAATTTCAGACGCTAATTCTTCTACCAAAGAAACCCATTGCTCAGGTGTAACTTGGTCGGTATAAGTTGTCATTTTATTGACTTTAGCTTTGAGAATTTCGTCTTTCATTTGAATTTAATAAATTTTAATTCCTCTTTCGTCAATTTAGACTGAATGATTGATTTTATTGAAGCTCTTTTCTCTTTGGCCGCAATTCTTTTCTCTCTCATTTCTTGTTTTCTTCTGCTTTCCTTTTCTTTGAATTCGTTGACTTCTTTCCTAAACTCTTCCTCAAAATCTTCCCATAGCCACCGAATTGGAATATCGGGGCAGGTATTGTAAGGCGGCGGCAATTTATAATCTCCCTGAAATGTTATATAAGAGTCTGGGCCTGAATGATATTCGTTCGGATTAAAATACCCATTATTATTTTCCCAGCCGTTGTCGTAGTCAAACCAAGAGAGTTTCGTACAAATCGTCTTCATTATATATCCGAATCTATTCTCTATTTTTCCGATGATTGCATCGTAATTTGATTTGGTTATCTCGGGGTCATAAAGACTCTCGTAATCTTCTAATGAGATTTTGTGCATAATCCGTGTAATATAAAATATGAACGCTTCTTTGTCAATAGCAATTTTGGTTTTCTTGCTAGTTCATACGAATTTTGTCGCTGAATATGCCAACCTTTTTGGATTTCGCTCTTTTCTATGGCGTTTTTGGGAGTGGCGCAAAGATGAGCCCCATGAAAACCTTTTTGTTTATTGGAACGACAAATATAATAATTTTATTACTCGCCTTTTATCATGTGGAATTTGTCTTTCAACGGGTTTTTCTTTGATTTATTCATTATTCATTTGGAAATTATCTATGTTTCTTCTTACTGCGTTTTGGGCGGTTCTGGGTTATTTTGTTTTAGCGGTTTTGTATAAATTATTGAATAAATTATATTAAATAGATATAATAAAGATATGATCTACGCAATTAATCTCTTATCAGAACGATTAGACTCTCCAGATTTGGACAAGGATGAAATTTTATCCCTAAAAGACGCTGTTAAAACCTTAGAGAATGTAATTAAATTACGCGCTATCACGTCAGAATTACCCGCGCGTCGGGACGAAATAGAAGTATTTTCTAAGGCTAATTTAGCTTTGGAAGGAAGAATCCAGCCGCAATTAACCAATGAATAAATTATTATATATCCCGTTCATCCTATTGATTGGATGTTCTACTCCGAAAGTTCATAAAACTCAAACTATTTTTGCGCCATCTGTCGATTCCGTAAAGAATAAAGTGGATAATGCGGAAATATCGACTCAGGCCGCGAGAATCCATAACGAAAAGTTAAGAGAAAATATTGATAAAACATCTAGTTATGCCTCCCGAATAGATGCAAAGACCGCCGTAATTCTGGAGAACTGGAATAAAGCAAGGCAAAAAAAGAATTTACAATAATGATTACTGATATGAAGAAACTTATCAATAAGGTTTTAGACATATTGGAACCATTCTCTGATTGCTTTTTGTGGTTATGGATTATTTTATGAGAAAGTTATTAGTTAGCCTTTGTATTCTTCCTGTATTATGCTTCGCCGCACCGAAGAAGCCCCTTCCTAGAATTGAAGTTCCGACAGTTCAAGTTGAACCCGAAATTACTCAAGAAGACCTATTCAAAACGGTTCAACATATCCAAGAATTAGCTAAGGAACAACAAAAAGAACTTGATGCGGCAAAAACAGAAAACGAAAAGATTAAAAATGAACTTGGCCTTGCTAGTATAGCTCATTCTCAAGCGAAAAAAGAAGCCGATGAATTACAAGTTAAAGTTAATAAAGTCACAGATGACAGAAACGAGCAAGCACGCCAGAAAGATGCCGCTTTAGATAAAATAGATGTTTTAAAAAAAGAAATAGATAAACTAATCGCGCATATCCATAAATTAAAATGGGCAATTTGCTCTACGGCGGCGGGAGCACTATTCCTCGCCCTAATGTGGCTTGGTGCGCCCCGCTGGTTTCCGCCCTATTCGATAGGATTAACTATACTAATGCCAGTTTTAGGATTTGGAATTTTATGGCTACTAATTTAAGGATATTTTTTCTTTTATTTTTCTTTCTTTCGGTCAGTTGTTTCTCTGTCCCTATAGCAGTTCCGGGGCGTCCATCTAATGGGGTAATAGTGGATAATCGTATTTATGTTAGCAATACAGTCGCCCCATATTCAATATATATAATAAATGGATTAACATATGAAATTATTGGTAACTTACCGACTTTAGAATATCCAATATATTCTTCTGTTGTTAATGGTAAAGTCGCCATATTAAACTTTAATTCGGATACGATTTCGGTAATAGATGGATATTCAAATCAGCAATTTGGAATTATTGATTTAAAACAATTTCCATTAGACGATATTGCTCCATATTATTCGGCTGCATATGCTAACAAGATAATATCGACGGATTTCCATAAAACGTCAGTTTCAATTAGCAATCTAAAACTCATTCCTCCCAATGACCCGTTTACGCCTTCTCATACGCCAGTTGAAACAGTAGTTCAAGTAGGAGATAATATTTATCCATATGTTTTCGGAGATAAATTTTTCGTTAATACTTTAACTAATGGTTATATTTCTGTTATTAACGCGAAAACGAATCAAAAACTCGCCACCTTGTATCTTCCTAACTCATTCGGTATGCGCGCCGCTGTTATTCGTGGCGACAAAATATATGTATCTGTGGCTGGGACGCATATAAAAATTATAGATACAAAATTAATTAATTACAGTTTGAATCCAGAAACATTACAGACTGCGCCATTAATTGGGCAAATTAACGTGGCAGTATCCGCTATTCCTATGAATATAATTGGGAATTATTTAGTTGGAACAGGTTGGGAAATCAACGGTTTATTTTATGCTATTAATTTAGATACTAATCAAATATATTCGTATCCTGTGGGGAAATATACGACAATTATAGGAGTCAAAGGTTCAAAAGTTTATGTATCTTCTCCATATGATAATACTATTACAATTTTAGATTTAAGAAATATAGCTCTAGGTCAATCACTTTTTGTCAAAACGATTAGTGGAGATGGAAGTCCAAATTCTGGCATATTATATGGCGAAAAATTATTTATATGCAATTACGATAATGGATATGTTTCAGTTCTGGACACAAAAACAGATACTCTTATTGATACATCTTTACCGCAATTATTATCTTTTACTACGGACTCTATTTCGTCTCCGATAACAATAAAAGCTAATTTCACTCAAGATTTGGGGCCATCAACAATGACCGTTCGCCTAAATAATCAACAGGTGATAGTGCTCGACCAAGTAGCTGGCAAATCTCTCAATGGAACTTATACTATTGGAGTTAATCAAAATACTCCAGATTTAGCTATAGAAGAAATACTCTCTGCGAATATTACGAATTTGATTGGCGGCGTAGAGACTAATTATAAATTACCATCCAGCCCCGGCAATCTAGTGGCAGAAAATTCTGATATTGTCAGAAATTTAGGAGATTCTGCTAATATTACTATAGGAAATTTCAGAAAAATAAATGTTGGAGCTAATCCATATGGTATTTCTGCGCCAGTGAATCTTAATGGAAGGACTTATGTATATGTAGCGTGCCAAGGTGCCGCTATAGTCCAGAAAGTCGATACATATACGGAACAAGTGGTAGCAACCTATAATGTTGGGCAAGAGCCTTACGGCTTGAAAGCTGTTAATTTCGGTGGCGTTACTTACATTTACATCGCTAATACCGGCTCCGATACAGTATCAGTTATTAATACAGTTACGGGCGCGGTAACTACTATTCCCGTGGGCGTTAAACCATATTATGTTACAGCTACCGCATCAAAAGTATATGTTTCTAATTCTCTTACTAATGATGTGTCGGCAATAGATATAGCGACGCAATCCGTAGTAGCTTCGCCATATGTAGGCACCTACCCTCGCGGCGTTGCGTTGCATCAATTTGATTTATATGTTTGCAATTATGGCGACCTAAACTATGGAGGCGGCAATTCCATCTCAGTAATTAATACGGTAAATAACACCAATACTATCACAATACCACTACCCATGAATCATGTTGGCTCGCGTGGCATTGCATTGGCACGCAACCATTATTTATTTATTACCGATTATTTATCAAATAATGTATCTTTGGTTAATCCACACGTCAATAAAGTATTTCCAACTCCAGAAGACGGCCAAACAAATGTTCCATCATCTATTAATGTAGGTAAAGGTCCGCGAGGTATTATCGCGGTAGATTCCGTAAATAAGGTTTATGTCGAAAATTTTGATGAAGGAACCATTTCTGTCATTGATTCATACGCTTTCACAGAACTCTATAAGATAAAAGTCGGCCATTCGCCTTCTGGTTTGAGTTTGGTCGGAACTAAATTGTATATAAGTAGCTTTCAAGACAATGCCCTTTATATTCTTGATATAGGAAGCGACAAATTAAAAGTTCCGATACTGAGAGAAGGGAATATCCAATACGAATTTTTCGATGATTACGAATTTAACAAAATAGAAAGAACAACTGTTTTTAACAACTCTGGACAAATTTTATATAGTTTATCTTTTGATATAAATGGAAATGCGTTGGATTTGATAGTAGATAATGGAGCTACGCTAAACATTCCAAGTATAAAAATTAGAAGTATATCGATTGGCAATGCTAGCGTTTCTTTTGGTCCGCTTACTCCGGACGAGCAAAAATTTTATTCTTCTATTTATCTTCCTCCTACTCCCGCGCCGTCCTTATCATTAAAAACAATTCAGCATCGGGCGCAAAGAGCCGCGATAATAAAAAGAGTATTAGATTCTAGAAAAATAAAATAGGTGTAAACTCTGTTATGACAGAGGAAACATCTAAAAAAGTTACTACAGAAGAAACTTCGTCAATAGATAGCGATAGCAGCATTGCTCCATATCTTATTGGAAAGGCTCCTAAATTTTGGCAAGGGTTCCTTTCCGTTTGGTTATCGCGGAAGTTGGTGATGACTTTAATTGCGATAGGAATCAATTGGGCGGCATATTGGACTGAAGTAAAATATCTTTATTCTTTCCTGATCCCTGAACAGATTGTTGCTTTTAGCGCAATGACTCGGGATTTTCATTGGACTTTGACGGCCTCTTTATTGGCTTATCTTGGGGTGCAAGGAGCGTTATCTTGGAAACACGGCACAGAAACAGCGCTTACTCAAGCGGTTTCTCATTTGGGAGAAAAATCCGAGAAGAAAGAAGAAGTAACTCAAAACATAAATTATAATCAGCATATTATAGAAGAAGGCGTCGGAAATGCTTCGGAAACTCGCCCATTTAGCCAATCTGCAACTCATGAAGAGGGTTTGGATGAATAAATATGGATGCCATTATTAAAAATAGAATAATTAAGTGTTTAAACGCCGCCGAAAATGATTCGGGAAGCCAAGATACTGAATACGATAAGATTTATTTATATCGTGACGGGCCACATAAAACCAAACAGGTCACATTGGGAAGAGGATATACTGAAAGTGGTTCATTATGGCAAGTATTCCAATATTATAAAGACCTTGGCGGCAAAAACGCGGAGACACTACTATCTTATAAAAAAGATGCTGGGAAAGAAAAGCTCCCATTCAATAAAACATTTTTACATTTAATTATTGACTCAGCTAAAAAAGAGCAGTCTATGCGCGACGCGGAAGATAAAACATTCGATGATTTATACTGGATTCCCGCTGAAAAATGGGCGCAGCAATACGGGTTTAAAGAGAATCTTTCATTGGCAGTGATTGAAGATTCTAAGCTTCATAGCGGTGGTATGTTGAAATTTTTAACGAACTCATTCCCTGAGAAAAAACCTTCGTCTGGAGGTAGCGAACGAGATTGGATAACTGCATATGTATATGCTAGATATAATTGGTTAGCCCATTCATCTGGATTATTAAGTCATACTGTTTATCGGCCTTTATTTTTTATAAATCAAATAAAAAAAGGCAATTGGGAATTTGATTTACCGCTTTCTATGAACGGGACAAAAATAACATGATAAAATCTGGAATTTATATAATAATAAATATCGTTAATGGTAAAACTTATATAGGTAAAACTAAAAACTTATTAACAAGATATAAGAGTCATTTACATAGACTTCGGAAGAATAAACATGAGAATAGCCATTTACAGAATGCTTTTAATTTATACAAAGAACCATCTTTTTCATACGAGATAATAGAATTTGTTGTGGAAAAAGACCTCTATAAAAGAGAGTATTTTTGGATTAATTTTTATAATTCTCTAAATCGAAAATGTGGATATAATATAGAACAAATTAATGTTCTTAAAGAGCATAAAGAAGTTGCCGATGAAACAAAATATAAGCTAAGTCAATACAAAGGCAATAAGCATTGGGCGTTCGGGCGGAAATTCGACAAAAAGTCTAAAAATAAAAATGACCACTTAAAAAAAGAATATCAATTAATAAGTCCTAATGGGTTACTTGTAAAATTTGTCGGTCTTAAGGAGTTTTGCAGGCAACATTCGCTTAGAGATAATAAAATTTGTTCTTTGTTGGCGGGAACTATTAAATCGCACAAAGGTTGGACCTGTCCTCCTAATTTCTCAAGAAGTCAAGTTAAAAATTGCACCAAAAGAATTTTTTATTTAGTCAATCCCGAAAATATTGTTTTATATGGAGATGGATTATCTCGTTTTTGTAAAATTCACTCTTTAAATCGGGCCAGAATTAGGCCGATTATAGATAAAAAAATTAATTCTTATCTAGGGTGGAGGCTGGCCACAGAGGATGAAATTAAAGATTTTAAAGTCAAACTTATTCCGGCTTAGATAATTAAGTGTAACAATAATATAATTTCACAATATAAAATATGATCCAGCCTATCAATGTATCGTTGTCCGCACAAAAAACTTACGATGGAATCAAGCGTTCCGAATTAAAAGACAGCGACTTTTTATTCCCAGAGGATAGAAGTTATCCGATTAAAACGCCCGCTGATGTTAAAGACGCTATTTCTAACTTCGGGCGCGGCAAGCACGGTCTTGACTTTCCAGCATTTATCAAAAAATTATATTCTAAATGTAAAAAACTTGGCAAGGAATTCGTGAATGCGATACCCGAATCTAGTTTAGAAAAGGCAGGTATCAAAAAGAAAACGGCGAAAGCGGATTTGGCTCTTGGGGCTATTAACACCGCATTAGCTGATATAGGATGTGTCGTTACTGAATGTTGCGAGGAGGAAGAAGAAGTAACGAAAGACGATTTGGAAAATGTTTATCGAACTCTTTATAGTTATCTAGATTCTTTTTATAGCTCTATTAATGCATTGTCGAATAGAATTTATGAAACTCAAGATATTATTTATGAAAAATTTTGGGAGCATCAAAAAGGACATCTTCCGCCAATCAATTCGGTAGAACAAATGACGCGCGCCATTGATGCTTTGGGGCTTAGTTCCGAAATAGAAATTCAAAAAAAGGTAATTTACGCTTCCGATGGGAAAGCGGCAAAACTCGTATTAGAAATTCCAATCAAATAATGAGTAAAATAAGTGAAGTAGTTTTAGCTGATAGTCCGAATAAAACAAAATTTATTTCGGTAGCTACTTTATGTTTAGATAAGAAAATAGAAGATTTCGTTTCCGTTGCTAGTATAGACGGTTTGAAATCTCTTATCCCCGAAGGTATAGCTATTAATGAAAATTTAGTTCCATTCGTCGGTAATCTTTGGGTGGCCAATCTAGCAAATGGAAACGGCGATACTCTTAATACAGAAACATCGTTAGCTTATTATAAGCTTTTCGAACATACTAAAATAGATTTGGAGCATGATTTTGAGACAGTCTTCGGCCATATTATTTCCGTTCATTTAACTAGTTTCGATGATGGATATAAACAGGGTAATGGATCAGAAATTCTATCAGAAGATGATGTTCGTGGGACTGATAAGTTATTTAATGTTGCTATTGTCGGAGTTTTATATAAAGAATGTGCCCCGGCAGTTATAGAAAAAATTATTCAATCAAACGATAAGGGATCGGATAACTATCTTAAATGTAGTTTATCTTGGGAAACTAAATTTTCAGATTTTAATATATTGCTTGGGCATTCCGTAGGAAATGGGAGAATTGTTACCGATGCAAAAAAAATATTAGAATTAACTCGTTATCTTAAGGGGAATAAGGGTTCTGGCAAACTTAGCGATGGAACTCCGGTTAATCGTTTGATTATAGGTGAAATTTCTCCTATGGGAGCGGGAGTTACTTTGAATCCTGCCGCGAAGGTAGCCGGAATCATTGTCCCCGATGAAGTTATTGAAGAATATCAAGAAACCGAAGATGAATCTATAAAAGCAAAACAAAAAAATAATAATATGAAAAAACACTCATACGGAGATTGCCCCGAATGCGGCGATAATACCAACGAAGACACAATACAAGAAGACGATATGATTACTTGCGGAGCTTGTAAGAAAACTTCCAAAGCTAAAATGTGGAAAAAAGATGAGGACTTAATTGCTTCCGCTAACCAAATCCATATCTCTGCACAGCTAAAAGACTTAGTTGTAGAAAATAATGAAAAATTTGAAAAAATAATTTCACATTTAGAAAAAACCGATGTAACTATGCACGATAATAAAAATATCGACACAAAAATAATCAAAAAAATGAAATTTATTGAATCATTCGCATCCTTCGAAAAAGTAACCGATGAAGACCTTCAAAAAGGAGAAGTCTCTGTCGCTAATCTCCGCAAGGTGCTAGAAGACGAAATTAAGAAAGCCAACGATCAATATGTTGGAGAACTCAACGCTAAAGAGACTGCGATTGCTAACGCTCAAAAAGAAACTGAAGACGCTAAGAAAATCGCTTTGGAGGCTAAAGCTTCCGCCGAGAAACTTCAGGAAAAAATTACCCAACTTGAAAATAGCTTGGCCGCTCAAGAAGCGGATCAAAAGTTCCAAATTAGAATGAACGCTCTCAATGATAAGTATGAGCTTGATGAAGCTTATCGCGAGATTGTTGCTTCCGATGTCGCGGGACTCAGTGATGAAGATTTTGATAAGTATGCTAAGAAATTTGCAGTTATCGCGAAGCATTTAGATAAAGAAGTTATTAAAGCATCCCAAGCCAAAGGCGAAAAGAAAGATGTTAAAGAAGTCGTTAAGGCCGCGCTTGATAATGCCGACCTTGAAAAAGAAACTGTCCCCAGCACTCAGCCCGTAGAAGAGGACAAGAACGAAAAACTAAAAGCATCGTTTTCTCGGGAGAAACTTATCGCAAAGTAAATAATAATTAAAATTAAAATAAAATAATAATATGGCTAATACAAATCTTGGCAAATTAAAACCCCTCCGTCAGTATTCCGAATTGGATGTCATTCCTTGGCTTTCTCTTCGTAACGAAACGGGAGCTAAAGGTAGCTTCGTTTCGATGCATAATAGTGGTATTCATCCAGACCAGATGACCTATGTTCCTTTCTCGAACTTAGCATCCACCTTCACTACTAGTTCTAATAATGGCTATAGCCCATTATATTATGTTCGCAATCAGGTCAAGCTCGCTACTTCTGGCGAATTTCCTGTCGGAATGATGCTCTATGATGTTCTTAGCACCAATTTATTCGGAACGAATTATCGTTACGATCAGGAACGGGCCAAAGAACGTGAGGCTGTAAGCTCTGGCGATCCAGTGCCTATCTGCCAGCGCGGATACTTCTTATTCAATGTCGGAACCGGCGCTTCGGTCAGCGGGAATGGGAACTCCTTCCTACAAGTAAGTGATACTGTTGCTGGCGCACATAAAATCGTGTCTTCCGCTACATCTAGCTTCGGCGAGTTTCTTGGACCTCAAGATTCCGATGGATACGCTCTTGTATATATCAATACTCACAAAATCTAAGTAACAACAACTTACAAGAAAGAAAATATAATAAAATGAAATTACAATTTGACGAAAAAGATAAAACACAGTTAGAGCTTATCAAAGCGATGGGTTCTAAAAATAAACTTGTGGCAGCGGAAGCGCAGGAGTCTTTCGCGCAGTTACTTAGCCCAATCGTAAGTGAACAGTATAAAGTAGAGGGGACTTCCCAACTTCTTTATGATAATGATACTTATGTGATGGGAACTAATCCAACTATCGCGCTAGATATTCTTGCGGGTAAAGATGAAAGCTGGCTTTCTATTTGGACTCCCGGACCTAACCCCGGTGGCGCTCCAACTAATACAGTCCAGACGGCTCCAGAGGAATTCCCAGTTCTCCCATATCGCCTTGAAACTGCGATTTCTTGGTTGAAGAAATGGGCCGCTGAATCCCGACTCAATGTAGTTGCGCGGGTTATTGAGCGCTTATTCGAAGAGCTTCTGTTGAAATCCGAAGATAACGCTTGGTATATTGCATTAGCCGCTTTGGTTGGTTCTACCAATCCTAATAGCACTAATTTAGGTAACTTACGTGCTTCAACGACTACTGGCTCTTTCACCTTGGATGATCTTAATAAATTGTTCACTGCGTTTAGACGGCAGAACTTAAGTTGGGCGGGCGGTTCAACAACTCAGCGCGGATCATTCCCAACGGATTTGATTATGTCTCCAGAGCAGTTTGAGAGAATTCGTGCTTTCAGTTATCAGCCAATTAACACTGTTGGAGCTAACTTTATCGCGGCGACCAACGCTTCGCCAGCAATTACGCTTCCAGATGCCGAACGCGGTAATCTGTTCTCCGCCGCTGGAACCCCGAACTTCTTCGGAACTAATATTACTGTAATTGATGAGTTTGGTCCTACACAGCGTTACAATACGATGTTCGCCTCTCTTGTTGGTTCAACTAATATCCCTGTTATCACTGGTTCTGCTGCGACACGGACGTTCTCTAATGCGACGAATGATCTTATCCTTGCGGTTGATGCCTCGCGGCCTTTCGCTTGGAAGTTAATGGCGACCGATGCGGATAATGGCAACATTGTTCAGCTTGAAGCCGACGATCAGTTCATCAAACGTAGCACCAAAATTGGTAGCTATGGTGCGGCGACTGAAGCGCGGGCCGTCACAGAGACTCGCGGATTAATCGGGCTCGTTATCTAACGAATAGTAAAATATAATGAAAAAAGACTTGGTAAAACAAGTCTTTTTTTGTGTGCTTACATAAAATATTTCATATTTCTCCATTTAGGTGTATTATAAGATAATATGATACAATTAAAAACACTGGATGAAATTTTTGGTAAAACCAAAGATAGCGAATTTCAAGCGAAAACGGAAGAGGATTATCGCCAATATTTAGCTGGCCTTACAAGAGTTGAAATTCAAAATGAATGTATTCGGCGTAAAGTAAATCCGCGCGATACCCGTAGTTTAATGACTACAGAATTAATGAGAGAGTTTAGAAAATATTTGGCGGGGCTGAAAGCCGCAAAAATTCAACCAACTATCTTAAAATCCAATGACGAAGTTAAGAAAATATTCCGAGACTAATATGAAAGAACAAGTCTCTTTTGGTAAAGATTTCGGCGCGGAAAAAGAAATGCTTCTTTCTGTAGGCGCAGATTCCAAGCCTCGGACTATCGAAGAAGCGTGGGGGAAAAATATTTCGGAAAAAGATTATCGTCAAGAATTAAATAATCTCAATAAAGAAGACTTGCAAAAAATTTGTGTCGCTTCCAAGGAATTACCGAAGGAAGACCGGAACTCAATGATTAATTCTTTGGTAAAGAAATTTAAGAAATCAAGAAAATAATATGAAAATATATACGTCTATAATTAAACCATCTGGAACCCTTAACTATCAAGAGTCGCAAGATGGCTCTATGACAAACGTATCGTTCTATGACCAAAGTGATAATAACGTAGAGAAAAAATTAACTAATAAAAAACTGAACTTAAGTTTTCTAAGAAAATTTCCGTTTCTTTTCTATCCCCTTACGATTATTTATTCTTTCTTAGAGAATTTTAAATACTTATACAAATATTCTAAATAATGAAAACCTTTTGTTTATGTGGCGGCGCGAATGAGGCTTTAGCTAATTTTTGCGGTAAATGTGGTAAATCTCTAAATGGTCAAATCTCTGTTGCTAAAGTAAATAAGCCGCAAGCTATTTCGGCGGCGACAGAAGAAGATAGCGATTATAAAGAATTCTTAAAATTCAAAGAGTCGCGGAGAAAGCAGCCGGTTGAAGACGATGAAGGTTCAGAAGATTATGTTCCACGTATCGCCAAACTAAGTTTAAAAGCGAAACAGGAAAGAAAAAATACATTTTCGCTAAAAGATGTTATTAACACCGCATCCGCAGAAGAAGCCGCTGGGTTTTCTCGTCCATTAAATAATATTGATGTTAATAAATTTATGGAAGATCGCGGCAAATGGATTTCCACTCAAAACGTTATTGAGATGTAAATAGATTTATAATGCCTTATTAGTTAATCTATTTAAGTGTAAATTAGGGAAATGCTTACTGGCAATCTCTCTTACACAGCTTATCAAGGTCAAGATTGGTGCGACACTTTATACGTCTTAGACGATAATAGTGTTCCGGTTAATTTCTCTGGATATACCTTTTCAGGTATTATTAAATTTAAATATGGACAATCCGGAGTCTTAGGATTAATGGATTGTTCTGTTCCGACAGGAACAACTGGATATATTCATTTATCTATTCCCGCAACTGGCACCGCAAATATGCCCGCGACTTGGGGAGTTTATAGCCTTCGGTCTTTCTATAGTGGAGAGTTCATGGAGGAATATGCGCGTGGATATTTCTATGTTCATCCTGATATTTTCTCTTTAAGTTAATATGTCGACAATTACTTCAACTTCTTGCGGGACGAGCAATATTGTCCAAGGGGCGCAAACAGCCCCAAATAATTCTTACTATCTAAATAGTAATCCTAGCGGATTTATTCGCTTGTCTGATCTTGATGGTAAGTTAGTTACGCAGCAAGATTCACTCCCAAGCGGAGCTAGCTTATATAGAATTAGTTTCCCATCTGTTCTTACTGCCGCTCCCAGCACTGTTCTGACACAACTTCTTAATGCGGTTAGTGGGGTTAGTAGTTATACGAGTATCGTAAAAAGTATCGATACTTCAGGATTTTACGTTGAATTCTCGAATACTTTAGGTACCGGATATTCGGTAATGTCTAACTATGTTAGCGGAAACAACATCGTTGGCGCATTTTTAGAAACTAGTGATAGTAACGGAATTATAGTTCATCAACGAGATGCGTTAACTAGTGGTTCGAATAATTATAGAATAAATTTCCCCGGAGTTATATTAGCTCCAACGGCATTATCTACAGAATTATTAAATACGGTTAGCGGCTCGAATCTTTATGATTCTATTATCCGTAACATAGATACTTCTGGATTTAATATCGAATTTTCAAATATTCTGGGGACTGGATATTATTTAATGTCCACGTATTTAAGCGGAAATTCGGGAATTGTTGCCGTTAATTCATATGTTACTAATATAACAAATGGAAATGGGACGGGGATAACTTCTCTTAATTCTCTTACGGGGGCAGTTACTTTGATTGGTATTAATAATACAATTAGTCTTTCTGGTAATAATATTGTTATTAGCGGCTCCGCTTCGGGTTCTTCGGCGGTAGATTCCAGCACTTTTGTCCATACTACCGGCGCGGAAAGTATTACGGGTATCAAAACCTTTAATAGTCAAATCAGGGTTCCGTCTATCGCTGATAATGTATCTGGGAATACTAATATTGTTTTAGATTGTCTTTTAAGAACTCTTTATGATGTCGCGGGGAATGATAGTGTTCATTTCGGGCAAAGAGAATTGCACGCGGAAAATGAAACTCCTTCGGTGGGGTGGGATAGTCGTTGGCTTTCTGGCGATTGGAAAACGAATACAAATCCTACTATATCAGGACATATAGTTAATAAGGGATATTTGGATATTATTACCGGACAAATTGTTATTGCGAGTACTGATTTAAGCAATGTTGTTTTTGTCACTGGTTTACAAAACATTGGTGGGAAAAAGGGCTTTCTTGACTTGCTTACGGTTTATAGCGGATTAACAATTACGGATAACTCGTTAGCTCCAATATTAAATATAAATTCACAATCAGGAACATTTAAGCTTTATTATCCAAATAGCTCTACAGTTTTCATGGATAATAGCGGCGTATTTAGAAGCGCTTTAAGTAGTATTATTCTCAATGTTAATTCGGGGGCTTTATACGATAATAGCCTTAATGTCGCCTTGGATTGGGATGACCGCCAATTAAGCGGGCAATGGCAATCGAATGTAAATCCTTCGGTTAGCGGACATATCATTAATAAAGGATACCTTGACATTATCACTGGCCGTTTGCAGCCTTCCGGGGCAAGCGCGAGCGTAACAAATGTTGTCTATACGACGGGCGATCAAACTGTTTCCGGCGTCAAAACATTTAGCAATACCGGAATTAATCTTTCGTTATTCAGCGGTAATCTAAATAATTATCAGCAAATTAATGTAATTAATAAATCTTCGAGCGGTTTATCCAGCGCTGATTTGGTGGCGACGAATGATATCGGAAACGAAACGACTGGATATATTAACGTCGGAATAAATAGTTCTAATTATACTGGCGGTTATGTCGGAAATTCAGGCGACGCTTATTTATATTCAGTCGGAAATGATTTGTTAATTGGGAATGTTGTTTCCGGGAAAAAACTTTTATTATTTGCGGAGCAAACATCTACAGGGACGGGCACCTCAACAATCGCTATTACAAATAGAAAAGTTCAAGTTTATGGAAGCGGGGATTTTTCACAAGCATTAACTGTTTCTAATATCCCGGTTATAACGGGAATAGCAGGCGGAACGGGAGTATCTATAATTAATAACGCCGGAAGTGTAATTATAAATACTCAAAATGATTATGATCAAATAATTTTATCAAATAGAATATTCAATTAATTTATGGCAACTTTTTCTAAAATTTTATTATCGGCGTCGGTAAGCGGGAAACAAATTCCTGTCCAATATACGGGAGTGTTTCCAACTGGAAGCGTAACCGGAAGTTTGGTTCATCTTTGCGGCGGAATTCCGTCCGCGATTGATGAAGTTTATATTTATGCGCAAAATAATTTTAGCGGAATTGACGCTACAGTTTTATTACTTTGGGGAGGGACGCAATCTGGAGATATGATGTTCGCGCCAGTTCCTTCTCAAAACGGAAGGGTTTTATTAACAGACGGAAAACTTCTGCAATCTGGGCTAAGTGTTACCGCTTTTTCCAATCTAAGTGGCGTCGTTTTGGATGGGTTCGTTAATCGCCTTGGATAACTTAATAATTTAATGGCTAGAAGTATTATAGTAACTGGTAGTAGATTAGGTAGGATAACTGCTACTAGTATTGTTTGTGGGGCTGGCAGCTTCACGACGCTGGCCGCGAGCGATCTCTTCACGCAGACCCGCAGCGGGCTTGGCGCGACGCCGCCCGCTTACGGCGCGACCACTTCCGTTTCCGCCCTGCTAACCAATTCGACGGCGGCAGGAGATGGAACGGACGGAACAAGCACTGTGCAGATTGCCCCCGCCATCCGCTGGCATGGCTCTGCGTGGAAAAGCAACGCGACCGCTGCTGCTCAAAACCACGAGTGGCAGGCATTCGTCCTTCCGGCGACAGGGGCGGCATCGACAAGTTCAACATGGAAGCTGCAAAGCTCAAACAACGCCGGGGCATTCACGGATCGGCTGACAGTGGATTCGGCAGGCGTTGTTCAAGTGCCGGGATCAATCAATTCGACAAGCGGCTTCAACTTAAACAATTCCAGTCCAGTCGCAATCACGTCAGCCACTCACGGCATGGCTTTTAATGCAGATGGGAATAGCAACACCGTGGTGATTGATCGAGACAACGGGCTCACTGTTAATTCGGGCCTTAGGCTTGGGTTCACATCGACTTATTTCACCCGGTCCTCCGCCGGGGTGTTTGCCGGGCCATCGTTGACGCTCAGTGGCACCCTAGCCGTCACCGGCAAATCGACAGTAACAGGTTTAGCTACAGGATTAGCAACTAAAACAACTGACTATACAGCAACATCTACAGATCATAAGATACTAGTGGATACGCGGACGGGACCAATTTCAATTACGCTGCCAACAGCAGTTTCTATATCGGGTACTGAATATTTAATAAAAGATAAATTCGGATCAGCGGCGACGAATCCTATAACTATTTTAACGACTTCCGGCCAAACTATAGACGGTGCGGCGTCTTATGTAATTGGTAACAACTATCAATCTATTACTGTGGTTTCTGATGGGGCAAATTGGTATATATTATAAAAACAAAAAAATAAATAAATGAGCTATCAACCCCAAGTTTCAGCAAATCTAACGACTCAAAGTGGAAATTATAATTTCGTTACTGGTGATTATATGGCTGTTTATACCGGAGTCGTGGGCGCAACATTTACTCTTTTAGCCGCAAATTCTGGAATTAGAAATAAAGTTTACGCGGTGAAGCACGCCGGTTCGGGGTCATTGATCGTCACGGGGCAAAATAGTTTAATTTTTAGCACTGAACCAACGGGCTCATTATCCATGTCGCGTGGAGATCACTACTTTTTCCATTGCGGGGGCTCAGGTCTTCAGACAATCTATTATCTTTATTAAAAAAAACAATAAAATATAAATGAATATTAATTATACCGCTACAGCCACCGAAGACGACACGATTACCTCATTAAAACGTTTTTATAATAGGGCTAATGGAACATCATTGACCAATCGTGAATATATTGAGGGGCGTATTTCGACATTTATGGCCGGGCTCGCCGCCGAAGAACAACAAATCATTTCCAAAGATGAAATATTGCAAGCTTATTCTTCCGCCGAAACAACAATTCGCGACCAAGTTAGGACATTACTTAATTTCTAATTTAGAAGTGTAAATAATAATGAATGGCTAATCAAATTACATCAAGAGTTGCTGGGATATATGCTATTTTAAGCACAATAGATGATCGTTTTTATATAGGAAAGTCAAAAAATGTAATTGGAAGATGGGCTACGCATTTAAGAGATTTAGTTTCCAAAAAACACGATAATAAACATCTCCAATCATTTTTCAACAAATATGGAGAAGATTCAATCTCTTTTGTTTTAATTGAGGAGTCAATTGATGCTAATTTATCGAATTTAGAGAAAAAATATATAAAACTTTGGGAAGCTACTGACTGCGGATTTAATATGACGCAGGGGGGAGACGGTGGAGGGAAACTAAAAGAATATCTTTTTGAACATATATTAACTGGTCAAGTTGAAGTCGGAGTAGGGATTCAACTTTTCGCGGAAAAAGTAAATTTATGCTATCGTTCTTTATGCGATGTACAAAGCGGAAGAATCCCACATTTTGAAGGGTGGTTTTGCCCCAAATTTAACAGAAAACCTAAAAAATATAAACTTATCGGACCAAACGGAGAAATAGAGGAGTTTTTTTACATTAAAGGGTTTTGCGATAAGCATAAATTAAATAAGGGTAATATTTCAATGCTACTTAATTACAAGAGAGAGTCTGTTTCTGGATGGAAGCGCGAAGACTCTAAGGAATATGGAGACGCTTATGCTCTAAGCTATCAACTTTACAACCCAAACGGAGAAAGGGTAGTTATTAGAAATTTATCTAAATTTTGCAGAGAGAACGGATTTTCTCAAGGCTCTTTTGGGAAGCTTGTTATCGGCAAATGCTTATCCGTTCATGGATGGTCTGTAGATAAAAAATATTGTAAAAAATATGATAAAAGATTATTTTCCAATGGCGGGAAAAGGGCTGGAAAACTTTTTAATAAAAAATTAAATATTATCGCGGAATTTGAAAGCCTTCAAGATTTCTGTCGTGAATATAAATTATTGTCCGTAAGATCGCAAATTGGACAATTATTCAATGGTCAAAGAGAAGAATATCGTGGTTGGGTGTTATCTAGTAACCATTTAGAGCCCAATGAGTAATCAAATTCTCCAAATTGCGGACGAAATCTTTCGAGATTTGGACGATAGTGCCGATACCTCGATCCCCGTAATAGATTTTTGGCTGCGCTCTAATTTGGGCCAATTAAATAGTAGATTGGATATTTGTATTACAATTGAAGATAATGATTTTTCCCCGCAATTAAATGATGAAGAAAAAGATATTTTCAAAGCTATTTATAAAATAGATTGGTATGCCCGCCAAATTCGGCGTTTCACTGGCGCGGGCAGTTATTCGATTAGCGATCAAGTTACCCAATTAAAAGAAAACGGACGCACAACAACTATTGCGCCGAGAACAAATACCGCGAAAGTTCTTTCTGAATTTAGAAAAGATTTAGTAAATGAGTTGGGCCAATTAGTTATTGCTTATAAATATAATCGGGCTGATCCTCGCGAAAGCAAAGTTATTGATGATTGTGATTGTTATGGATATCCAAACCCACCATATCCATATAGAACCCGCGAATTTGATTAATATATGTCTTTTAATATTAATTATGCGGATATAAAAGCGCAATGCGAAGTATTGCATACATTGCCGTTTGAACTTTATAAAGAACTAATAACTGTTTATAAAACTCCCAGAGAGGTTTATGTTTCTTCTTCTAATTCTGAATATAATTTTGCTTATGGGCAGGATTCTCCCGGCCTCAATTTGAGTTATGTGACTCAAAGCGGACAAGTTTATGCTACTGTGGATTTTGTTGATTCCGATGTGGATAATAAATTAACTTGGGCGGGCGCGGGCCAAAATCAAACCCATAGTCAAATAACACAACAAGTTTTGAAATTATGTTTCGGGACTGGAGACTTTCATTATTTCAGAAATTGCGAAAAAATTGTTTTAGATAACAGAAATTTCAAAATTTTAACTGATTATCAAGGGCGCGGTGCAATTTCCACAAGAAACCAAGTAATTTTGTGGGCAACCCCAATAGAATAAAATGGGAGGTTCCGCGAAATTCGCATATAAGAAGATAATCGAGAAAGTCGCAACTTCTCCAAGGGGAGCCGCGCAAATCCAAACGTATGCAAATAAAAAATTCTTGATAGCCAAGCAAGATTTTTTAAAAAATTTCGATAATCATCCAGCGACTAAAAGTATGGAGGCGGGGGCGGAATCTCCTGAAACTGATTACCCGGTTGCAGGACTTCCTTACGGCAATTTATACGCATTCGTCGGAATTCCTCGCGAGGATGGAGATGTCGTTAGTCCGGTTCGAGAAGTATTAGAAAATGAAACTGTTTTAATCACTGGCAAGAAGACAATCATAGGTTCAGGGAAAGATACTAAAATTAGGATAAATTATTCTGTCCGAACTCCAAGAACGAAACTGTTTGAAATGACTAGGTTATTTTTCGATAATGGGTTATCATGGCTGTATAGTTTAGAAACTGGTATTTCGGGATTATCGCACTTTATATCTAAAAAACTACGAGGCCGTTCTCAGGGTGGCGTTCAAGGCAATCTTACTCGCGGGGGCGCGGAAGATGCTAAAATGCCATATATCAATGAATTATTAAAAGGGTTGGTAGCCAAGTTTCGTTCTTTATAACAGACTTAGTGTAATTCTAGATATGGTTACTATGTTTGCAAAAATCTGGATTGTCGGCAAAATAACCAATAAAGATTCTGGGGTATGGTTATTTTGCGGTTGTTTTACCGATATGAATACTGCGATTAAAATATGCGAGAATAAAGATTACTTTATTGGGCCAGCTTTTCTGAATAGTGAATTATATAATGAAAAAGTCCCTTGGGTGGGATGCTTTTTCCCAATGAATATCTAAATGAATCCTACTTATGATACAAATTTGCAAGCTAGCGCGATATGCTGGGTCAATAATGTCCTAGAAAAGCGTGGCGGTGCGTTCTATAACGTTTCTGAAACTTTCCACTCTGGCGATACTAATTTTCAAGGATATTATTCATTTCTCCCGTCAAAGCCTCAAATGCTTTATGATTCTTCAATTACGGGCGCGGTTATCCCGACTAATTGTTATGTTAATGGAAATCCAAACTCGCGGGGCTCTTATGGGATGTCAATTGATTTTCAAAGAGGGCAATTTTTATTCACATCAAGCATACCCTCAACAGTATCAGGAAGTTATAGCGCGAGAGAGATAAATACTTATTTTACGAATGATAACGTAGAACAGTTAATATTTGAAAATCAAAACTTCGTCAATCCAAAGAATTTACCGAATTTTACTAGGAATAACATAAAAGATCAAATTGTCCCGGCGATTTATGTTAAAACTGACCCCGGTTTCAATGAATTTCTTTGTTTCGATGGGATGGCGAGCACAAAAACACAAATTCAGTTAATCTTTATAAGTAATAATAGTTTTATATTCCAAAATGTAAATAGTTTGTTTCGCGATGAAAAGGAGCGATATTTCCCTTTATTATCAGTGTCCGATTTGCCGTTTAATTACTTGGGCGACTTAAAAAACCTTAGCTGGAATTATGAAACATTAAAAGCCGCCGCGACGCCGAATAGTTTAATTTTTATCGAGGATGTAAAAATTTCTACATTTAACACGGCGACAAATCAACTAATTGGGAAAAACGCTCTCGGATGCGTTATTCATGTGACCGCCGAGCTTTATAGATTCCCGAAATTAGCTTAATTTTTAATTTCACATTTGAAATTTTATATTTTCGTGTAATAAAAGATGATACTTTCTAAAAATAATATTATATGCCTAATACCAGAATAATTGGACAACAAATTGCAGTTTACGCTGGCCCATCCCCTGCTACCGGAAACATTCAGACCAGTGGAAATATGGTTCAGCTTACGCGCGCACAAAGCGCTAATATGGACTGGCAAATCACAAGACAGAATATCCCAGTCCTCGGCTCACTTTCCCCCATTTCTCAGGAAATTCTTGAAGCTCCAACGGTAAGTTTAGATACTTCTTGGGCGGTATCTAATTTACGTAATGATTCTGGAATCGGGATGTATGTTCTGACTGGAGCTTCTAATAGTTCTGGGGCTTTAACTAATATTATTAATGGTTCTCAAGATAGTAAGAATTATTTTATTAAAATTGCCCCACAGGGTCAAGACGCTAATACCTATGCGGGAACTGATTGCGCGGTAATTAGTATTGGTAATGGAAATTTGGCGAGTTGGTCAACTACCGCCGCTGTCGGTGGTATCCCAACGACAAGTATTACAATCCAAGGTCTGAATGCCGAATATGATACTTCTTGTTCTGGCGTCGATAGCCCCGCGATCAATCCTACTAATGGTGTCGTTATGGCGGGTCAAGTATTTACGCTTCCTCCCGGAACTACCGGAACGGCGGGCCAAACTACAGTTCTCCGCCCCGGAGATTTGAGAATGAATATTACCCAAGGGGGTTCAACTTATAACGGATTAGGTATTTCCAGTATTTGTTTACAGTCTTATAACATTAGCTTCTCTCTTGCTCTTGAACCCCAACAGTGCCTTGGTTCACGATTCCCAACGAATCGTTATGCTACTTTCCCAGTAGAAATTCAAGTTGGGGTAGAAGCCCAACTTAAAGATATTGCTAGCGGTTCTCTTGCCGCCCTCCTATGTAATGATCAGCCTGTAACCATAGAAATTACGTTGGCAGACCCAGCTTGTGGCACTGGAATTGGTTCTGATAAAGTTAGATATACTATTTTAGGAGCTAAACAAACGAGCCAACCTTTCGCTGCGGGACTTCAAGGAAACGGAACAGTATCTTTGAATTTCACTAGTACTATCGGTGGCCCCAACGACGTTTCTCGGAATATCTTCTTAAGCGGTTCGATATTCTAAAAATTAGATAAACTCAACTTAAAATCTCAGGTAGAAATATCTGAGATTTTTTGTGTACAGAATTCATAATTTCGAAATTTAGTGTAATTCTGCTTGAGATTAATAATCTCGGGAAATATATGATTCAGGAATTTGAAACAGACGATAATACTTCGTGTTTAGCTAAAGATTTACTATTATTTGGGCTTTCTAGAGATATTAAATATCTATTTAAGTATTTACTAGGAGAATTAGACGTATTAGAGCGAGAAGGTGCGATAGATTTGAATTCGAAAGAATTTTTTCGTAAACGAGTTCTGGATAGAGGAAATTCTGCTTTAAGAAATTTAGAAAACGAATTAGAAAAATTTGAAATAAGTTTTAAGAATATAGATAATAAATAATATGAAGAAATTTAAACCATTATACGAATTTACAATTGATAAAGAAGAAATTATCCCGGAAATTCGAGATAATGAAGATGGGACAAAAACTATTACGAACGTAACGAAGAAAGTTCCTTATAAATTCTGCTTAAAAACGCCTTCGCGCCAAGACCGCGACCATGCGGAGCTATTCTATTTTCGTCAGATGAATGAGGCAAGTAAAGCGGGCTTAGTTCCAGAAGCGGTATTAATTAAACGCCTTAATGATAACGGCGGGCTATTATCGGAGCATGATAGAAAACTTCTTATAGAGCACGGAGTCAAAATCGCTGATAAACAGAAGGAAATAGAAAATGCCGAAAAAGAAGAGTCTGGTAATCTAAATTATCCCGAAAGAATAATTAAACTTAAAGAAGAGTTGGCGACGTTAGAAAATGATCTTAAGACTTATAGTAAAACATACGGTCAACTAGAAGCATCTACTCTAGAATCTAGTGCCGAAAATTGGGTTAGAAACAAACTAATTAGATATTATGCTTTGAATTTACTCTACAAAAATGAGGGCGGTGAATATAAAAGATATTTTGAGGGCGATACTTTCGAGGATAGATTGCGGAAGTATTATGAATTGGATGATTTAGGCTTGGAGTTAGATAAATTTACTTCTGATATGTTAAGTGAGGCGTTCTTTGCCGCCGCGTATTTTGTGGCGGCGGGGACAGTTAGTAAAGAATTGCTGGATAAAGTAAGAGAAGTCACAGGTGAATGAGCAAACTTTACGTAAAATTTATCGAGATATATTACTTGGTTATTCTTCGGATTATCTTGATGATAAGCTAGTATATGTAAAGCATTTCGACAATTTTGATCAAGGGATAGTTGATTGTAAATATTTAGAGTTATATTATAGGGCTTCTATAGACCTTATTACCGAAAAAGAAAAGCTTTCGGAACTAGAAAAAAGCGGCGATTGGACTCCTGCCGATGATAATTGGGTTTTGGAATGGCGCGATTATGTAGAAAGGCTTCGAAAGACTCGCGATCATCCCTTGAATACGAGCATGAGAGAGGCAACAATCAAATCTATAGAAGTCGAACAAGCGAAAATCGATGACAAGCTCAATAAAAAAGCTAAATTATTGGGTGTTACCGCTGAATCTTGGGCTAGCCGCAGAGTAAATGAATTTTATATTTTTCTTTCTTTATATAAAGATACCGAATTGTCCGAAGGTTATCTTTCTGAAGAAGATTTCGAAGACTTGGAAGAAAATGAATTAGAAAAGATTGTTTTATTTTATAATAAAATTATGAACGAATTAAATGATTCTATTAAAAAAGTTGCCTTAAGTAGCTCCTTCCAGAATAGCTTTTCTTTATGCGACGATAGTATTTATAATTTCTATGGCAAACCGATTAGTCGATTAACTTATCACCAGTCTGAATTAGCTATTTATGGGAGATATTTTAAGAACATATTAAGTGAAGGGAATATTCCTTCGAATATTAAAAATGATCCTGAGGCCCTGATTAACTGGCATAATGGCGACAAAAATATTATTGCGCCGGTCCAAACCGAGCAAGTTCTAGATAATCTGAATAAAGAAGCGGTTAAAACTGGCGGGAAGATTAAAGGGAATCTTAATGTAATGAAGGCTATGCAGGGTTTACTAAAATAAATTTATATTGTGTAAAAAAATAACACAAATATAATTTCACATTTAAACAAACTTTCTGTAACTATAATTATGCAAGTTTTGCGTCAACATATTCGGAAACTATCTAAGAAGCAGTTTTTAGAGATAAGACAGATGTGCTTGCATTCTAACTCGCTTTATAACAGTTGCTTATATATTGTTAATCAGTTTTTTAAGGAGACTAACAAGTATATAGGATTAACGAATTTATACCACCAAATTAAAATTAACATTCATTATGTTTCTTTGCCGCGCAAATGCTCTAATCAAATATTAAAACTGGTAGATAAAAACTTTCGTTCATTTTTTACGCTGCTGAGAAAAAAGCATTTGGGGCAATATTCGGGTGATATTTCTACGCCGAAATATCGTAAGCCTAAATCAGAATTTGTTCTTATTTTGGAAAAACAGCAAGTTAATATTCGGAATAATTTTGTTAAGATAACCAAAAATCTTAAAATACCCTTTTCCCTTGACATGAAAGGAGAATTAAAACAAGCAATAATTAAACCGAAAGGAGGAAACTACTATGAAATACACTTAGCTTACGAACCAATTGAAGCGGAAAAACCAAAAAATCTAGATAAAACAAAATATCTTTCTATAGATTTGGGTTTGGATAATTTAGCAACATGTTTTAGTAATTGTAGCCGAGACTTAATCATCTCTGGGGCACCAATAAAATCATATAACCAATTCTATAACAAAATTAAAGCAGAAACACAGTCTGAACTTAAACTAAAGAATAACAAACATTGGTCTAAGAAATTAAATAAACTATCAATTAATAGAGAAAATTGGATAAATAATTATTTCAACCAATCCGTTAATAAAATAGTAGAATATTGTATCGACAACCACATCGGTACTATTATTTGCGGCTATAACGAATCATGGAAAACTGAAATGAATATGGGCGCGAAGAATAATCAAAACTTCATTTCTATTCCGCATTATAAACTAAAAGAGAAATTAAAAAATAAGTCTGCCACTCACAATATTTCTTTTATTTTACAAGAAGAATCCTATACTTCTAAGTGCTCATCTTTGGATAAAGAAAAAGTCCAAAAGCACGATAAATATATAGGCTCTAGAGTAGAGAGGGGTCTTTTCCAAGGCTCTAAATTTCAGTTAAATGCTGATATAAACGGAGCAATAAATATAATGAGAAAAGCAATTGGTGACGCCGCGACTTTCGCGTATAAATCAATAGAGAGATGCACAGTTCATCCAGTCAAGTTGCTTGCAACTGACAAAAATAGGTCTTAAAGTTCACTTTTAGGCTTATTGACTGTAACTTAATTAAAGGAAATTAAATTATGCCAGCAAATGATATAGTTGGACGGGCCGATTTTGATATAGGAGCTAATACCGCGCGTATGGAAGCGCAGGTACGGGCCGTAATTAATAAACTAAATAATCAACAGTTTAATCCGAATTTTAGTGCTTTCGCTCCATTAGGGAGAATCAGTAAGGACGCGAGCCAAGTCGAGAAATCATTAGAAGCGGCTAATGCCCGCGTTTTAGCTTTCGGTGCTTCGGCGGGTGTTTTCGCTTTGGTTTCGGCTGGGTTGAGAAAAATGGTAACTGATTCGGTAAATGTTGAGAAAGCGTTACTAGACATCAATGTTATTTTAGGAGCTTCGGCAAGCAAGTTAAAAGATTTCTCGTCATCCCTATTTGAGATAGCTAAAAATACTGGCCAATCTTTCGATACAGCAGCAGAAGCAGCCAAAGAGTTTTCTCGCCAAGGGCTTTCGCTTGAAGATACTCTGAAAAGAACAAATGCCGCCCTTGTTTTGACTCGTATTTCAGGTTTAGATGGCGCTAAATCTGTAACTGCGCTGACAACCGCTATTAACTCTTTTAATAAAGAGGCTTTAACTCAAGAAGATATCGTTAATAGACTCGCGAATGTTGACGCTAAATTCGCTGTAAGTTCGGAAGATTTAGCGAACGCCTTATCTGTTGGCGGCGCGGCGGCGCAAGCAGCGGGAGTTTCTTTAAATGAATTCTTGGCAATTATTACGTCGGTAAAACAAAAGACAGGCCAAAGTGGTAATCAAATCGCTAACGCATTAAAAGGCATTTTCGTTAGAACCGGAAGGAGTGATACTCTAGATGAATTAGAGAAAGTAGGAGTAGCAGTAAGGGATTTAGCTGGAAATACTCTTCCGGGTGTTAAAATTTTACAAAATTTAGCGAATGTTCAAGATAATCTATCCGATTCTCAAAAAGCGTATATCGATGATTTAACAGCGGGCACTTATCGGGTCAACCAATTAAAGGCTGCTTTAAGCGACGTATCTAAAGCTACGGGAACTTATGCGGGAGCATTAAAAGCGGCGAACTCCGATAGTAACGCGGCTTTCGAAAGAAGCGAAAAACTAAATGAAAGTTTATCGGCGCAGGCCAATGTCGCCAAACAAAATTTAACTAAATTATTTTCTGATATCGGTGGCGATGTATTTGGCCCCGCATTAAAAGAACTATTTTCCGGTTTTAATAAAGTTGTTGATGCTAATCCGTTAGGAACCAACATCGGTAAGGGAATCGTTAAAGGTTTAGGAGATTTTCTTTCTGGCCCCGGATTAATTATTATTGGCGGAATTGCCGCGAAATTATTCGTGAAATTCGTTGGCAACGCCATTGAAGCGGCTCGTTCTATTAATAGGATTGGAACGCAATTAGAAAACACCGCGAATATTTTAGATAAAATAATTAGCAAGGAGACTGCGAGCCTAGCTAGAGAAAAAGATAAATTAGCTGTTATTAACCAGCAAACCGCCGCGTTACAAAAACAAGTATCTATAATTCCTTCCGCAACTAATATCGCGGGCAAAACATCTCCATCTCCATTATCGAGCGCAAGAGTTTCTTCTGGAGGCGGATATGTTTCTAGTTTTTATAATGATCGCAAGCCCGGAAATATCGGTGGAAGAATTGTTCCCCCAAATTTTAGTATTGGTGGAGCTTCTGGCGGATTTACTCCCGCCGTAATCCGTCCATTAAGCGGGATACCCGGAAATATTTCTGGCATCCCATCTTTTCTAAGAGACGCTTTGGGAATATCCAGTCCGTTTTTTCAAAACGTACAAATTCCGAAGGGTGCCGCTAATAGAAATAATATTCGAAATAAAATTACCTCTCTAGATCAATCAAGAAGAACTCCGGATTTCAATTATACTCAAACTTTTGGCGGGCCTTTACCAATATTAACCAAAGACCTTATAAGCAAAAAAGAGCAGATTTTTGCATCATTAGCGGAAGAAAATAAAAACTTTGTGCCTCCTGATAGGAGACTATTCGGTGGGTTTAGAGATTCCGCTAGAAATATAAAAGATAGCCTATTGAAAAGACGAAATACCAGAGGAACTGGAACTGCATTGGGGCTCGGTTTGGCGGGAAGCATCGCGGGCGAAACTATTGGGGGCGGGGCAGGAGCGGCAATTAGCGATGTTAGTAATGCGGTTGGTTCTGGCGCGGCAATCGCCACTATCGCTCCAAATGCTATCGGGATAGCTGTTGGGGCTATTATTACATCCTTGAAACTATTCAAAACCGCTTTGGACAATGCTTCTGGATCGGTGGCGAGCAGAGACGAAAACGATAAAAAGAAGATTCTTGATGATCAAAATCAATTGTCTAATGCGAAAGATTTATCGCAAGCTTTTGCCAAAATAAAAGAACAATCAAGAGGCGGAAGTAAAGTTTCCAATTTCGGCTCTACGGATGAATTTAGGAACGCTCTCCTTAATGCGCCGCCAAGTTTATTAAGAAGTCTTCCTAATCAAAAAAGCTTGCTAAAAAATAGCCAAGAAGATTTCGATAAAGCTTTAGCTAAATTCGAAAAAGAAAAAGAATCTGACGCCACGCGCCGAAAAGCATTGATTTCAATCAGGGGCAATTTGGGAGAATATTATGGGATTAATTACGGAATAAAAAGTCCCGGCTCTATTTTAGAACAAATTAGAAAAGGGGGCTTTGTCGGCAAAGCATCTAATGAAGACCTATCTTCGGCAAAAAATGTTTTGGATAATGCTAAGGGTGGCAAGGATTCTATAGCTGCGATAAGAGAATCTATTCGATTAGGGCAATTAAAAATTCCCGATGCAGATGTAAATAAACTTTCTGCAGCACTAAATTCAAGTACTCCAGAAGTTATAAACAAAATAACCAAAGGTCTTTCTGATTTTTTCGATGAAATAATTAAAATTAATGGGCAAATAGAAGAAATCAAACCATCCTCATCCAGAAACGGTGTTCTTTTTAATGCGCGCCAAGTATCAAATAATCTTCGTGATAAATACTCTACGGATGCTTTAAGACGTTCTAATAATTTAGATAATAATAACGCTAGGGTTGAAAGTCGTCTTTCAATACAAGATGCTTTGAATAATGCTTCGTCTGGATTTAACAGTCCATTATCTAATATCTCAAATAAGTTCAATTCGGAGAGGGCTCGAAATTCTCGCGCCGATATTAACAAATTAGAATTAGATAAAGATGCTTCTAGAGAACTAATTGCATCATTCAGAGATAATATTACAGAATTCTCCCAATCATCAAAAACTAGAAATCAGCTTGCGGATGTTATTGGTGCCGGGTCAACTTCGGATAATCCCGCTGTTGAATTAGCTAAGATTGCAGATATCCTTCAAAAAGTGACATCCAACAAAGAAGTAGAGAATGCTATAGAAAAAGTAGAAAAAAGGCTATTAGATTCAGAACAGATCGCAAAAAAAATAGAAATTAAAGCCGCAATTACTAACGAAACTTTATCTAGAATAGAATCGATTGAAAAAGCTACTGCTTTCGCCAATAAACTGCAAAGTAATTTTGGTGGGACCGGGGCTTTATCCAATCGGCAAGATTTAAGTGAAATTAGCGGCGGACGACGAGCACAATTCCAGAATATTTTAGAAGCAAATAATCCTAGATTCCAACAAAATAGAGCTTTGGAATTGCAATATTCTTCTAATCCAGATTCAATTCGGAATAGAAATAGACAAACCGCATTAGAGCGTTCTAATGCAATTGGACGCGGAATTATAAGCAGCGTTGAAAGCGGCGATTTACCAAGCGCTTTAGAAATTGGCGCTCTTCCGGAGGGAGAAAGAAAAAATAGTCTAACCCGATTCCTTAATACTCAAAGAGGGCGGTTAAAAGGAGCTTTTGCGAATGATGCAAATAATAGAATTAGTAATAGCGCGGGAAGCGTAATTTCTGATTTACAAGGCTCTTTGGCCGGACAATATAATGGTGGGTTCCAGCCTGAACAAATTTTCAAAAAAGCTGCCGAAAGTGCTCAAGCCGGGAACCTTAACGACGTTGAAAAACAACTACAAGAATTATTAAGACGTTCTTCTCCAGATAAGCGCGGGGCTATTTCGGACGCCCTATCTCAAATTCAAGGATTAAATGCTCAAAAACAAAATATTGATATTTCCTCTGGATTAAAAGCTAATTCTATTATTAATGGAGATAATGGGCCATTAACTAATAAAACTTACTTAGAGGGTTTGGCTAAATATTTTGGAGGGAATACTGAGTCAGCGAACCTTCCCAAAAATTCCGGAGAAAGGGACCAATTAAAAAAATCCTTGCAAGAATTTGTCGATCAAATTAAGAATATTGGAGGTATTTCCAATGAAAGTATTATTTCTGGCGTCGGATCGAGGGTCGGAGAAGCGGTTAAAAGTAACGCTGAAATATCCGCCAAAGTTGAAGTTGCTGTAAGAAGCGCGGACGCGGACGGAAGCGGCACATTAACCCAAGACGAAATGAAAGAATTCCAAAAGAAAATGGAGCTTTATATTAAAGAGTATTTCGAAACAAAGGGTAATCCACCGCCGAGAACACCGGCTCTTAAATAATGGCATATCAATTCGATCAAGTCGAACTTTTAACTTATGATCATAGCCCCAAATTTTTTGGTTATGATTTTAGGTATGCTATTGAGAAAAAACTATCAATAAATGGAGTTCTTACCAATTATTCTAATAGCTCTGGCGTTTCTGGAATAATAAACAAGCAAGAAGTTCTACTACGTAGTTCTAATAACTATGACGATATAATTCTTAATGGAATTTCTTTTGGTTCGGGCAAAATAACCAACATCCAACTCGAAGATAATAATATAATTCGGGACAATCGATATTCATTCGATATCGAAATTCTTGAAAGTGGTAATTTATTTAACGCTGTTTCCGGATATTATTCGGGCATAAATTGGGACTCGAATACGAAATTAATAGATTCTTTTGATGAGTCTTTAAGCTACGGTAAAGATGCGGACGGCACACAAGATTATAGTCATAATATTCAGGTTAGATATAATCGGCAGTTCCCGATGCTAACTGGCATAAATTTAGGAAAATTATTCGCGCAAAATTTATTTAATTCCAGCGGCGGATTATTCCCATTTTTAGGCCAATATAATAATCTTAACCAATATAAAAGACTCTACGCCGAAACTTATAATTTAATTGATCGCGGCTGTGGATTTAGCGCCGTCGCCAAAATCCTACCCAATGCAACTGGCGGATATTCATATAGCTTAAATTATAATTTAACCTTGGGGGAAGATGGGTATTGCAATATAGACGAAACTTGCGACATACAGGGCGTATATGCACCGCGCGCAGCTTGGGCTGAAACTGGATATAATACTTTAATTACCGGAGTTTTAAGCCGTGTTAATCAAGTTTATTCTGGATATGCTTTTTCGACATTAAGTTTATTTAGTCAACCTCTAGAGAAAAGTGTTACGACTAATAAATATGAAGGTAAGAAAACTTTTAGCCATCGGTATTCGAATAATCCTCGTTATCAAAGTGGCGCAATTTGGGAGTATCAAGATGAAGTTCAAAAAGATAACGCGGGATATGTCACAGTAACAGAACAGGGCAATATCAAGGGATATGGACGGCCATTAAAAGATAAATATAATAATGCTTATAACTTTTATAATTTAACTGTTGCATCGGGAATTGACGCCCGACTTTCTGGAATTTATACCGGGTTCGAAGTTTATCCCAAATCTTTACAAACAATTCGAGAATCTTTCGTCAGAAACGAAATTGGCGGCGAAATAAACTATTCCAGAGAAAAAACTGATAATAATCTTTATATCGATGCTTCGGGAATGAAAAAATCTGAAATAGATATTTCTGTAAGCTATCCGGTCCATTTATTTCAAGCTTTTGATATTTTTAATCAAAAACAAATAGAACAAGACCAATTTACGAGCACGCAGGGGGATGTTTCGATTTCTATTAGGCTTCGTGGTAAAAGAACTTCAGTTGTCCAAGATTATCTTAATTTTTGCCGCCCGATAGTTACTCAATATGCTACTTTCGGAATCGATCCATATTTAGATGATTTATCATATCGAATTAGTCCATTAAATAATTCTTTCAATATGAATGCGACTTATAAATTCTTATCTGGTTATAAATTAATTTCCGACTTAAAATTATCATAAGATGGCTAATACGATTAAATATAATGGAGTAGATGTTTTTAGTGGTATTTCTCCGACACCTCTAGTCGGAAGAGTGTTCTCTCCTATCGACGCGGGAGAGCGTTGGGCCGCGAAAGAAACAATAACTTTATCTTCTGTAATTACTGGCCGTTGTTTACATTATACCGGATATCTTAATTTACAACAACAATTATTATCGGGTTTTAGAAAGGATTTTCAAACTTTAGATATTTACGAAGATTCTGTAAACATTTTAAGTCTTTCCGGTGTTAGGGTAAATAATATTTCTTTTCCGGGTAGCCGTTATGCAAATGGATATATACCCTATACAATTACTTTAGAATGTTACCCATCTGGATATTTCTCGGGGACTTATGGAATTTTAGACCCTAAAGATGAATTTTCTTTTCAGGAAGCGGAAAATGGGATTGTTTCTATTAGTCACACAGTTAGTTGTCGAGGAATTGAAACCTCAACTACACAATCAGATTCGTTGTCTAACGCTAAATCTTGGGTTCAGGCACGCACGGGATGGGCGGGACAGGTATTGCCGGTTTTTATAAATCCAGCTAACCTAAATCCCTGTTATCAAACAGTTTCCGAGAATATAGACAGATTTAATAATACTTACGAAATAAAAGAAAATTATATCGCAGATATTTATTCTTCCGGTGCGGGAATTTTACGCTTCACTACGGAATATAACTCTGGAATCGATAATGGTATTTCCGTTATGTCTCTTCAGGGGCAGATTAATGGATGTAAAAATGCCAGCATATCACAATTAAGAACTAGATATTCTGGATTTTCTGGATTTAATGAAGCTCTGAATATTTTTCGCAAAATCACTAATAGAACTGATCTAAATCCGATACCTCGTACTAAAAGTGTCTCCGAAGATAATACCGCATTAAATATCTCATTCTCTTATATTTGGGATGATAACCAATTAGGAAATACTTACTTTGATCCCAAAATATCTTTTGAATATGACTTCGAGAATGATATCATTTCCGCCTCTATAGATGGGAATATTGTTTCCATAGAGCCCGTTGAAACACGTTGGGCCAAAATGGAGCAATTTGCCGCACAAATAGATTTATATTCAATAATTATACCTTATTATTTTCAATTTGTTAGTCGGGTAGCTCCTTATATGTCGGGAATCCAGCTAAACCCAAATCCGATATCGAAACGTCGCTCTGAAAATGAATTCCAAGCTCAATTAGGTTTGGGGGCGACTTTTTCTAATGTGACAGTCCCGCCAGTTGGATTAAAAGATTTTAATTATTCTGTCGGTATAACTCCATCTTTAAGACGCTATTCTTCAAGTCCCATTTTGAATGGAACTGGCTCTTACGATATTCGAGATTTAGGGTTTAATACTCGGGCTATTTGCAATTTAGATTTACAAGGTTTAGCTGATGATACCCACACTCAGGATGATTGTGCCGCTATATTAAAACAGCAAGCATTCAAATTACAAAATAGATTTTTAAGCGGAACAAAAAAACACCTTCGTCAACAAAATATAACATTATCGAATCAATCTTTTTCTAAGGGGGCAGTAGTTCAAGCTCAATATACTTCCGAAGCGGGATTATTTAATTTTTAAAGTAAACGATAGCTTACTTCCCGATTTGTAATCGATCAGTTACATTTTTAGTGTAATTTATCTAAAGGTTATTAGATGAATACTGGTTTTCGGCAGGCTTATGAAAGTTTGAATATTGCTACGGGCTCTTATGCCGTACATTTTTCTTTCGATATTTCTGGGCAAAACCCAATTACTAATTACTCTAATTACCCTCTTATTTCTGGTGTAATTTCTTCGACTAGTGGGTTTTACGTAATTCCTGATAGTGGCTTTTTTACTGGCCAAACTATTCGGGCAATCGGCGTCCAAACTGGTGATTATTGGACTCATATTTTTATAAATCAAAAAACTGGTTATGCCGGGGGAATATTATTCGATTCTTTCCAGTCTGGTAGTAATGGAGTTTACTCTGGATATTTAATTGGATTTAACGATAATAACAAGCTTTTTTGCGAATTTTTTGATAATGCTGGTCCCGCCGTTTATACTTCGGACATTATTCTTGCTAAAAAGAACTGTCTCGCCGTTACTAAAGCCAATAATTCATTAAATTTTTATTCATATGATTTTAATAACGAGTTATTATTAAATGATACTAAAGTTATCAATGGGCAATTCCTATTTCCATCTACTAAATTTTTAATTGGTGGAGCTTCGGGGGCTCCTAGTTATATAAATTATAGTAATTACAAAGGATATTTGGACGAATATATTTATATAACGGACGCGATTATTCCAAGCCATCTGCGAAGTTTAATATCTGGATTTGTTGCTTATAATTCTTATACGCAAGGAATAGTAACCTCTGTCACTGGTATTGAAGTAACTGGATATGGATTAGTTTTTACGGGAACTACTGGAAATTTAGGTTATCAGAATACAATTATTTCCAGCGGGATAGATGACTTCGGTGATTATTATGTCACTTACGGACAAACCGCTATAACGGGATATTTAACGAGTGGGAGCGGCGTTATTCCTTTGACTGGCTTAGTTATAGATTCTTATACTGGAGAATCAGGGTTCTCATTCATTACTAATACTGGCTATATCGAAAGTTTTAGATATGATGAAGTCAGCTATTTAAGGAAAATTGATAGCAACGATTTTAATACTTTATTTAGGTTTTCGAATAATAAAAAGGGCGTAAATAAACGTGCTGACTTCGATTTGGTTTCCAATAATTTTGAATTAGACGATATTTATGTAGATTCGGGAATCCATATTTACTTAAATGGCATCGGGCAGTTTAACGCCGGATATACAGTAACGGGAAATATTTATAATCAAGGCGTCATAATTTCGGGCTCTTATTATTTAGATGATTTTTCCGTGCAATCGACTGGATTTTATGAAGTTACGGACATAATGATTTTTGATTCTATTTCCGGCCAGAAACAGCGCGCCTTTATTACTGGGATGGGGGTTTCCGGACGTTCGGAAGCGGTAACTCTAAATACTGGTTCTATTGTATTTTTGAACGGAGTCCTTATTAATAGTGGGACAAATTATATTAACAACGGCGGCTCATTTTTATGGAATTCGAATACGTATTCGGGTATAACCGGAGCAATTTCTGTTTTTCAATTAGACCAGCCCTATATTAAACTAACTGGAATTTTGGGGCTAACTGGCGAATTCCCGCGCCGGACATCTATGCTTTATGAAAATGGAGTAAGGCAAGTCATTGATAATGATTATATTGAGAATAGCACGATTGATTTAATTTCTCAGTCTGGATTATTCGATTTAACTGTAAATCCTATCTATAATGATGATGAGACATATTGGGAATAATATATGATTAATACGATTGATAGCGTAAAAATTGAAGGAAAAGCCTCCGCTTTCGGCGGAATGGTTTACAGTGTTAATTATAATATTGGCGTTAATCGGGAAATATCGAGTATGACAATCCGATTTATTTCAGAGAATAAACAATATCTTGAGCCAGTTTTGGAGCAATTTTATAAAATTCAAATTGGTAATATTATCAATTCTAATTTTATGGCGGTTGAATATTCTTTTGAAGATAGTTCTCAGGGTAAAATTTTGGTTGTGGAGTTTTGGGATAAAAGTTATATTCTGGATAAATATTGGATTGGACTCCATAAAAAAATGGGGAATAAAAACAACAATCAAAATATTACTGGTAATCTTATTTTATTAGGAAGGGAAGTTTCGCCATGTGACGTTAATCAGGATGGCGTAGTTGATCAATCTGATTTGGATGCCCTTGCTTACGATCAGACAGACCCATGCGAACTTCTCTGCCCAAACGCCCAAAATGACAAAGAACCCGTTGCTCAAATTTGTCAAGATAGGGAAGTTTATGAAATTTTTGACGTAGTATATCATTTTGGAGAACTGTTGAATGCTATTAAAAAATATATTCCTATCAAAATAATCCCCAAAAATATCAATACGTTCTATACCGCGCGACATACGGGGAAATTAAGAGATGTCCTTGCCGCGTGGTGCGCAGATTTAGGATGGACTTTTTATTGGGAAGACGATAAACTTAATTTTATAGATGTCAGCAAGCGACCGAAAATTAAATTTCCAATTTTAGATAATGTTATTTCTTCTACGGAAACCAAAAGTATCAAAGGAACGGTATCTCGCGGATCAATTAGCTATTATGGCGAGGCCGGAATTCGCGCTCAACAAGACTGCTCAAGTATTGAGCCGTTTAATTTACGTTGTTTATCTTTGTTTGATTTGTATGGTCTGTATTATAAGCCAAGTCGATTTCCAACAGCAATCACTCAAAGCGATGAGCCTGTTACTACTGGCGGATTAGCCCCGGCATTACCGCCCGACCCGCCGATAGATGATAATTCGCAACACGAATATCGAGATACTGACAACGCCTATGGAGTTCCCATAGAAAGCTTTGAGACTTCGGTTGTTTGCTCTTATTTTAGTCAGGATTTGCGGGAATTATATAATTTATTTAATTACTATGAAATAACTAGTTCCGCCCGTGCGAATGCTTTGGTTGGCAAATGGATGGATCGATTGGGACAGTTAAAAATTGTGAAAGTTTTTGATAAGACTATTAATTCCACCGCTTATCAAAATTTCTTAAATGGAGTGGTTATTAATGGAAAAAAATTATTTGAAAATGACGAAATTACTACATTCCTTCAAGATGGAGGCTATTTTGTTCTAGGATATTGTGATTTAGATTTACTTCAATTACAATATCAAATCGAACAGCGTCTTGCTAAAGAATTTTTCGGCATTCATTGGCTTCGTCCCTACGCGGGGCCATATATGGGAGAAACGCCGCAGATTTTCCCGAATGGCCAATATTTCGGTGCTTTGGCGAGTGAAATTAAAGACGTTCCTTTTTCCGGGTTTAACCATACTTACCACTCTTATGTTGGCAAATGCCTTCAATCTTTTATTCAAAAACAGCGTAACAATTTTAGAGAGTATGGAATACTTAGAAATACTGCTCCACAGTCGCAGCAAATTAATAAAAAAATAGTTAAATCTTTGCTTTATCTTTCTAAGCCCGCCGTATGGAGCCCAATTGATGTCGCCGTAACTGATTTTAAGAATTTCACAGAAAAGAAAAAGAATAAGCTATTTAAGGTTGTCGATCTGGATTGTTCTTTACTACCCGAAAACATCGTCTCTACGGAAGAAGTTAAAAAAGAAGATCGTAAAAAATTAAAATTAATGATTTTTTATCCAGATAATAAATTAACTGTTCTAAAAGATTTCGATAAAAATAAAGCAGAGCATAATTTTAATATCCATCCCAGTTCAGAACCTAATGGTTCTCAATCAACTGGATTAACATCTAAAAATTGTGTTAGATATACTATTGGAGGAATCCAAATTTTTACTCCCGCAGGAGCCTCGGTAGCTTTCAAGTTGGAAAGCTCTTTCGTATGGAAATATAGGATGCCAGACATTGTAGAGGTGGGAGCCCCGCAATATAAAGTATTAGTTTCTAATACTACTAAAAATCGTGGAATTATATCTAAACATGAAAGTGTCTTAATAAAATATGCGGATATTAAAGATAACTGCTTGAATGTTGAATATACGGTGAGAAATATTAATCAATCCTCTGTAAGATATATAAATAAAGTAACGGGACCGCAATGTAAGCTACCAGATAATTTAATTGAAAGGGTTCATCAAGATTTTAATAAAAATTTAGATTTTAGTATTAACGATCCATTTGTCTCTAAAACTTATAGAATTGCGGGCTCGACAATTAACACGACGCTAAATATCTCAAAAGGGTTGGAATCATTGAATATATCTATTGGCGCAGATGGCGTATTCACTGATATAAAAATAGGAAATTCATTATTTGTTCCGCCTTCTGAAGATTTGATTTTAAGAAAAATGGAGTTCGAACAAGACGCTTACTTAAAAATGAACGCGAGGCCCGCCCCATTTTAATATGAATATAACTGGATTCACGAAAAGATCAATTTCAAAACAATTAGATATTGTTTCGTATAACTTTGATTTCATTCCCTTCTCTGGATTCGGCAGCGGAGAGTTTGGGATTTCGGGGAGCAATGTATTCAAATATGTTATTTCTAATGGTAAAATTTTTGATACTAGCGGAAAATTTATTTCTTCTTATTCTCCCGGAGAAATAACTAATATCTCCGGGCAATTAAGTCAAACAACGTTCGATGCATATATAAATAATGAATTAATTGAATTAGGACAGCCAATAAATACCGGATATTATAACTATATATTTGCTAATACGAATAATTCTTTCGATTTAAGCGCGTCTATTAGAGGCTCTATTCCAAATTATACCCTCCCCGAGTCAGGCGCATATATTTCCAGTGGAGCTATTATTACCGGGAATATTATAAATTTAACTCCGAATAATGCTTTTCGAATTTTTGATGCGTATGTCGATCAAGTTGGAGCCCCATACTTCATAACCGGATTTACTACTGGAGATATAATAAACACGGGAAACATAAGAATTACGAGTTCGGATGAACAAAATTCAGATTATTTACTGCCGATAGTCCTAAATACTAATTTCGGTGATATACCATTTTCTTATTTTATTTCTGGAAATCAAGTTTTGGGATTAGATACTTACCTTTCTATTTCTCCTGATATTGTTGAAATTATAAGCCCTAATCGGCAAAATTATACAACATATTTTTCTAGTTTCCCAAATCAACCCGGAATCGCGATAACCCTAACTTATCTTAGTGGTCAAACTGGAAATATATATGATTTAGTAACCGCGTCGAAAACGGGACAGACCGGATTATTAACCGGGAATGTCTCTGGAATTACGACATTCTCCGATTTTCGTTCGGGCATCGTTAGTGGGCTAGACCCAAAAACTTTAATAGTAGAAACGGGGTGGGGAAGCGGTTATTTATATTCGTCTCCCGTAACTGGAACTGGGATTGTTACAATTAACTATGTAGAAACTATTTATGGTTATGGAACGGGGAATGTAACTACAGATTACCTAGCGAGCGGATATACGGCATTAAATTACAGTGGAAATGTAAATTTGACAGGTTCTTATCTTAATGGGTTAGCTTATAACTTTTTAGGAACCGGAAATGACCCCGGAATTGCAACGGGTATTGTGCCACTAGGAACTGGATTAGTTTTAGTAAGACCTACTGGGATATTTTTATTAAGTTCGGCGCTAAGCGGTTCGGATTATACTGTTGGGAATTTATCTGTCGCGAAAATATTTGAGGGCTGGTTATATTATAATTATAATTTAACAGGGCTTGGATATGCTACTGGACAATCGATTACTGGCGTTGTAACTTCTAAGTTCACCTTAGATTTTGAACCTGCTTATTATACATTCACTAAATACTTTAGTGGAGCCGTCTTAGGGTTCGGGACCAATACGGGAAATTTTAATCCTGTCATTTGTCTTAACGCTGCCGAAGAGCTTTCTACTAGTGGATTATTAACTGGATATTTTTCTTGGAGTGGTGGATTAGATTGCGACGCATTAAATACTTTGCCAAGAATTAGTATTTCGGGATATCCTGATCTTGTTTATCAAACCGGAGCATTGTTCGCTAGTAATAAAGTCGTAACGGTCGCGCCAAGCGGCGGCTTTTCAACGAACGAAAATAGTGTTTATAAATTAAACAATACTACTAGAACGACTATTTCTAATCCTAATACTGGATATTTTTCGGGCCTTTTCGATAATTGTGGCTCTCTTAACGGAATTTGGCGGGAAAGAATAGTGAATAGCACAAATGTTACCGGCGTTGATGCGACTTTTTATTCTGCCACGAACGCTCTCTCTGAGTTAAACTTCGAATATTATACCACCGGAAGCGGGAATATTGGGCTATTCTCCCCAAGAAATATTATTGATTCTGGATCAATGAAATTCACAATTACGGGTTCGGGCTCAAAACTTTATGGCCTTAGAGGACTTTCGGATTCTATTGGCGGTCCCAAAGGATTATCTTTATATCTTTTCAAAGAGGCTACTTTAATAGGTATATTCGATTCTTATTTGGGCGGAATAGATTTAAGGATGTATAATAAAAGTTTATCTTCTTTTTATGATGTTGGCGGTTTATTCGAATTAAATTCCGGAAATTATACAATAATCTCTCTAACTCAGCAATTAGAAGAACCTACCATCCAGTTTAGTCAGGCGATTTTTAGTGGCTGCGAAACTGATAGATATTTGAGATTTGAAGTAACTAGGTCGGGAGATTTGCGTTCTCCGTCTAGCGTAGATATTATCCATTATAATGAGAATATATCAACCCTAAATGCGCATTCTGGAGTAAACTATTATCCAGTGACCGGGACAATTAGATGGGGAGTTCTCCAAGGATTTCCTCAGTATTTTGACGTTCCAATCTATGATAATGGAGCCGTTGGAAATGATCATTTCTTTTCCATAGAAATGAGTAACATTTCAAATGCTACCTATGGTACCCAATCAATTGCTACAGGACAAATTATCTGCGACGAAAGAGCTACTGTTTTTATTACTGGAGAATTTTCCGGCAATGCTATCACGGGGAAAGTCTCGGGAATTAACCCAGAATTTTGCACGCCAATTACTTCGCCCATTTTTTTCTCGGGATCGGGAGATAATAATGATCCATCTATAGGCATTTATAATTACGAAAGTAACACTGGAACGCCAACCAAATCTTGTTATTGTCCTTTGCCTAATACTGGAATAATGAGTCCAACAAGCGGCAGCGGACTTCTGCCGGGACAAACTGGACTTTCTAGTGGGTTGGTTTGTTTTAATTATTGCACTAATGGCACCGAAGCTATTACAAATTATAAATATCTTGGCCAAGCATGTTCTAATACCTGCTATATATCTACAAAATTTACTTCCACACCAGCGCCGCCAGAAGTCGAAGGGAAGCCTTTAATTATTCCAATTTGCTCTTTTCCATCTGGATTTTTAGTAGTCGATCAAGAATATAACTTTTCACCAGTCCCAACTAATTTCAAAAGTGGAGAAAAGGCTAGTTGCTGTCCAGTTGGTATCTTCCTTAAAGTGATAAATAGGACAACCGGACCAGTTGTTTGGGATTTTTGTGCGAGTGGAATTGCGGCTCTTGGAACATTATAAATATGATTACTTTTATAAATACTGATAATATTTTAAGATACGAATCTTTCGAATATAATTTATTATCCGAGGATTCTAATAGAAATGTTTTAATTTGTCCTTGGCACACTCTTTATACCAGAAATTTATTAGATACTCTTCCGAATGAGTCCTATGATTATACTATTTGTAAATTTCATTTAGTCGGTACGCCAATCCAAACGAAAATTGAGCAAATGGGAATTTCTAAAGTACTGACACCCCACGCTTCCACTCGCGATAATTGTCAATTTCAAACAATCCCATATTTTCATTTTACCGGGCCAGCGATTGAATTAAAAAAAGATATCCATTATTCTTTTATGGGCTGGAGTAATGTAAATTCATTAAGACAAAAAATGTTTGAAATTGTTGGCCAAAATCCGTATTTTATAGGGAACAGTTCTGGATTTTGGTCTAAAGGAAATAATACGAATAACGATCTGGAATTAAAATACTGTGACTTATTAGGCCGAAGTAGATTTTCAATTTGCCCAAAAGGGGCGGGGCCGGGGACAATGAGATTTTGGGAGTCTCTGAAGTGTGGTTCCATACCAATACTTATATCTGATTCGGTTATTTTGCCATCTGATTGGGATTGGGCGAATACTATCGTAAGAATTTCTGAAAGAAGTTTGTTTACAGAGAGAAATGCTATAGAAAGGGCTATTTTCTCGATTAAGCAATCGGACGAAATAAAAATGAGGGCTAACTGTCGAGCCGCTTTTAATTACTTTTACAGTGTAAATTACATCAAAGGATTATTGATATAAGATGTTCACGGATATTGGCTCGGTTCAGATTGAACTATTTGAAATTGGAGATACCCAAACGGGTGCCGCCGCGCCGAATCTTGCTATAAATTCTGTTCAATGCTTAGGAAGTATCTATTCTTATAATACGCTAAGATTCAATGTTGAATATCGTGATCCTGATAAAATTTATTCCGCCCCGACTCTTATAAAAGGATTAGGGCCATCTTTGGGGAATGGATTTATTTCTAATCCCCAATTAGAATATTCTTTTAATGCCGTCACTGGTTTAAATAATGATTGGACCGGCTCTCAAAGCGGTTTGATCAATACGACTACCTATGCGCCGACTTCTGGCGTAGAATCGGCGGTTTTTACAGGAATAAATAATGGAACAAATTATGTCTATCTAAAACAAACCGGCTCCCCCCTATATGATTACAAAAAGGGTAGAATCGATATAATAGCTATAAATGGGAGTTTAAATACCGGGTTTAATGAACCGAGAACTATTATTTCTGGCCAATCTAGTGGATGGGCTAGTTACGATATATCTACCGGAGTTAATAATAAGAAAGTTTTTGCTTATTCTATTTCTATTTTAGATAAAATAAGTGGCGTTTCCGGAGTTAGTGGGTTTGATATATCTACTATGGGTGGAAGCGGCGGTAGTGCTGGCGGCGCAAATATTAGATTTAATTATCCAATTATAAATCATTCTGGCCTGACAGTCATTTATACCGGAGAGATTAGACAGGGATATTGCTCAACAAGTAGTTTATTTATGGGCGAGAGTGGTTCTTGCGTTGTCCCACAATCTTTCCTTGAGAGAATAAATGATGAAGACCCTTCGGAAGTTTGCTTGCCAAGTGGTTTAAGTTCGGGTTCGTTAAGAACTGCTATAGCGGAATTTATTCAAAACCAAATTTTGATTAATTCGTCTGTCGGGGAGATTATCGCGGGAGAAGACCCATCCACAGCTTTTGAAAATACAGCATCAAATTATACTGTTTATAATGGATATATTTATCTAGACAATCCTTATTCCGGAGACGCTATAACATTTAATTCTTACAATTTAGACCCAAATTATTCTGGCCTCTATTATAACACTTATGGTTTTTATCCCCCATATCCGGAAACGGGCGTAACTTTTACTTATCCTACAGATTTTACTACCGCATCGGGATTAACGACACTCATTAACAATAATCTCAACAGCGGAAATTTTAATCTTTGGTATCCTGATTTAGATGATTATAGCAATAATCCAAGCGGATATTTTGAAACTGGCGCGTTACTTCGGGCGACTTATATAGATTCTGGCACGATTAGAATTGAATCAAGAAGAATTGGTTCGGCGGGAAAATATAGATTTAGTGTCGCTAGTGGACTTCGCCCCCAACAGAAAACTCCATTTAATATTCTAAAATTCATGCTCCCTGACCGGGTAAGTCTTCAAGGGGCAAATGTTTTCGGAACTTGGACTAATCTTCATTCGGTGACAGGGTTAAGTTGGGGGAAATTAACTCCAACAACGATAACTAAACAATTTGTTGAAAGCGTAACTGGAATCAGCGGGGCTACGACAACCCCCGCAGCGCAAACTACGGTAGAAAGTATTACCGGCGCTCCCTATCGACAATTAGTTTATACTACTACAATTAGCGGAAGAACTAAATGCGGCTCCCCATATTCCGAAAATGTTAATTTTTATACAATCAACACTGGATTGGGTGATAGCTGTACTGATTCTGTCAATGATCAATTAATTGATGGGCTTAATAGTATTCTTCCTGTTACTACGACTACAGGAAGTCAAATGGGAAACCATTATTTTCTAAAAACTGGATGGTCGTTTAACAATAATACAGAATATAATTATTATCGAGTAGTTATGTCTGATTTTAAGGCTGATACTCGTAATATAAATCAAGGTGTTATTGATGAATTTTATCTTTCTAATATAGCTTTATTTGGTTATGAATCAGGAGTGGTTCTTCAAACGGGTGATATGTCGATTCTTGGTGCTACATATTCCGGCAGAATTCAAGGCGTAACTACTGGAGTTATTACAGGAACGGTATCGGGATATGCTAATTCGGGAACAACTGGCCGTTATCCATTCATCAATACTTTCGTCACTGGGATTCCGAATGGAAATAATATAGTTAGATTCCAAAATCTTTCTGGCGTTGCTACTACTCCATTTACAGGGTTATTAAATATAATACTAACCGGAACTGGATTCTATACTGAGAATGTTGGTGGATATTTTTATGAATCTGGCGTAACAGGGATTTCTTTCGTCAAGCCGGTTTCTGGCTTAATATCAGGTTCGGGACAATTGACTGGCGGACCTTACAACATAATTACGAATTTATCGGTTGTCACAGGTACCCAAACAGTAACCGGAGAATCTTCGGGTATCGCATCTGGGGTTATTCCCGATTTCACATATCCATTCACAAATATTGCCGCATTTAGTTATGCAAGTGGCACGATAACCGGAGCGCCGACTTCTGGTTATTTCACTGTTAGTAGCGGAATCTCAATATCTCCATCTATAGCATATCAGTTTGATGTAACCGGATATCTTCCCGCTAGTGCTATATTAACTTATAACTCTCCAGCCTTCGGAGATACGGTGTTCATTAACAATACTCCAATTATTTATGCAACCGGAACTGTTTTAGAGCCACCATCCTATTTTAGAAATATTACAGAACTAAAAAATATAATAAACTCTGGCTCTGGTAATTTTCTTGTTACTGGATCGGTTAATGGGGCCACTATTGTTTTAGGAGCTACAAGTTTGGGTGTTACAGGGAATAGTATCCCACTGTCTTCTACGGGTGCAGCGGGGAAACCAACATTCTCGTATTCTACAACAACTGGCGGAATAACATATTATCGCCCAATTACTCCAACGGGTATTTATACCGGCGCTCTAGCTCAAACGGCGGGGTCTACAGGATTTTATTCTAGAACTGGAATAGGAAATATAACTGGATTAATCAAAAATCTTGATTTTGTTCGTTATTTTACCGGAATTTGGGATTTGACAACGGGTGACTCTGATTTTCGTGATAATCTATGGATATCTGGATTTTCTTATAATAATTTTCCATTTATTACTACAGGAACATTTATTTCTAATCCTAGTAATATAGATTTGAGTGTTTCTTATCTGAACGATCCTCCTGTTATTACTACGGACTTGGCTATTCTAACTGTTACTGGATTCAATTTCGGGACTGGAATAAGCATTATTATATCGGGAGCATTATAAAATATGGCTATTGGATCATTTTCGACATTATCTCATACTCCTCCTAAATTCGATAGAATTATCAAGCTTGGAGATGCGAATCAAACTATTGGACCATTTAGTATTTTTATCGATTCGATAGATTCTATCAATCGCTCTGCTGAAGTTCGGGTTTCTAAGTATTCGTCTATTTTTGCCGATTATTCTTTGGATTCGAATTCTATTATTATCGGTTTAGATTATCCATTTAGTTTTTCTTTGGGCGAAAAAATATGGTTGGAAGTCTTATATGATAGGCTGGGAAACCCAATTTGTCCCAAAATTAAATCTGGAATTCAATGGTCTAGGCAAACAATAAATCCCGCATCTACCTCGGAGAATATCGATGTTTATCCGTCTCAAATAGAATTAATAACGAGATATGATATTTCGAATAAAATTGCGGAATTAACTAGTGATTATAATGATAATGAAGCTATTCGTGCCGCTATTTTAGTTCGACTGGCTGATCAATTATCGGCTGGGTTAATTTCTTCGGACGAATATGTTTCTTTGGTGAACGAATTAAATATTAATTATGATATAGCTCAAGAAGATTTACTAAACTTAATCAATAATTTAGGCGATTTTTTTCAAGGCTCTTCGACGCTAAGAAAGAAACAATTACGGAGTTTTACTTTGATTGGCTCCGCTACTACTACTTTAGATTATGCTTTAGCTGGAGAAATAGTTTCGCCTATCCCAACCGAAGACCCGGCGAGCACGACTACTGTTATTTTGCCCGGACAAGATAATAATTTCAAAATTATTCGGCATTGCGATACTGATTTAATTCTCAATGATCTATTTTATTTAGATAGTTTTCTTTGCAAAATTCCAATTCCTTGGACAAAAGGTTTATACTAAAAAATGACTCGTTCAAAAGCTCCATTTATTGGGAATAGGATGTTTAGAAGTCTTAATTCTTCGTATTATCCAATAGGATTATCTTTAGAGAATTATCGATTATTATATTATTCAATACATTCTTTCCAGATAAGTATTTTTTCAATTATTACTAATCTAGTTCCAGATGATACTAATACGGTAATTTTAACGCAATCAGAAACGACAACTATTGGGGGGCAGGCTAAAAGGCGCATACATTTAATCGGAGAGCTTAATGAAAACGGCTCTGATCTTGCCGAAGACCAAAAGCCATATGTTAATCGCGATTATCCAGCTTTTGTCGGCGGCTCTGGTGGCGGAATAGTTTCTATCAATTTTGGTAGAACAATTTTTTATAACGAATTGTATTATCCTGAAATTTACATTCAAATGTCAAATGACGTTAATAGTATTGGGGGAACCTTAATCGGTTCTGTTAATTTAGAAGATTTCGGGGAAATACCGATGTATAGAAATAGCGGATTCGAGGGAGTGGCTGTTGGCTCTATTACAATAAAAGAACGTTATGATACTCATTTCGGAGCGGGGGGAGGATTAATTACAATTCGTAATTTATCTAGCGAAACTAATGATTTTATCAATGAAATAGATAATATTTATCTAAATAATAAACAGTGCGATTTCTCTATCGCTAATGGCCAAGTATTAGTATCTATTCCTGACGGCGCAAGGTCGGGAAGTTTTCTGGCGGAATCTTTGGGGAGATATAACTATTATAGATTTCCTTTTATTGTCAAAGTTTAATCATTTAGAAGATTCAAAATCCAACGGATTAAAATTAGGATCAAATGAATAAAAATCTACCATCTCTTTAATTATCTCGGGAAACATTTTAGTCGCCGTCCATCCTAATTCGTTTTTAGTCTTGGAAACTTCCATATCTTGATAAGTTTCATGATTGTCTGCATAAAAAGATCGATTAAAATTAACTAATGGGATGAAAGCTTTCGTAAAAAGGCAATATTCGCAATAATCTATCGCTATTGCTGGTTTCATAAAATTTATTCCGGCACAATTCATTACCGTCTCCAAAATATCTCTAATGGAATGATGCCGTGAACTACTGAAAGTCCAGTCGCGGGGTTCTTTTTGATTCAGCGCGGACCAAATTCCAGAACATATATCTTCGGCGGCTAAAACTGTGATTCTCGAAAAGAGATTCCCGACTTCGAGGATCGGAGGATTTTCATTTTTATCAATCGCTTTTTTCGCCGCCGCCGCCCATTTGCAGATTTTGGGAACAATAAATTTATTTGATTGATGTATTGATGTATGATTGCTCATTTGGCTATGAATTACCCATAATCCATGCTTTTCTCGATACATTTTAACCATTTCGCCACAAAACTTTTTACTTTTCCCGTAAATAGAATCTTCCGACTCTTTAATTGACCCCGCGCTGAAAAATCGGGTATCGGGTGAATATTTTTTAATACATTCTAGGATATTTACGACTGAATTAAAATTAGTTTGAAATGATTTTTGACTGTTAATTTCGCTATCAGTTGGCGAACTATAACCCGCAAAATTCAAAAGAAAATTCGGGCGTTCTGAAATTAAATTTCGAATTGCTGAATAATCATCGATATCAATTATCGGATTATAAATATAATGAGAGTCCGAAACAATTTTGCGGAAAATTTTAGCGTCCTGTCCTTGCCCTAGTATATAAATTTTAGGTTTCATTTAATTCCTCTAGCGAAACAGTACTTACTCCCTTTTTAGTGATAACGATACTAGAAACCCTGTTCGCAAATTTAATCGATTCTTCAATATCTCCAGTTTCTACATATTTCACTAAAAGTCCAGCAAAAAATGAATCGCCCGCGCCGGAAACAGAACGAACTTCTAATTCATGAACTGGAAATATCTTATCTCCGAATCTACACCCTCGCGGCCCCAAGGTTTCAATAATTTTTGATTCAAGTTTCGGAGTAATAAATTCTTTTGAAGCGCGATACTCGTTGTTATTTACTTTAATATAAGCACATCTCTCAAACTCTGCGGTTAATCGTTTTTTCGTATCCAAAAAAACTGGAATTTGGCGTGAAAGATATTGAATGTCTTCTGGAAGAAGATATCCTTTGTTGTAATCACTGATTGCGCAAATATCGTATTTGCGAAAATCTATAATTCCCAAGCCTTGAATCCTTTGAATGTTTGCTTTAGAATCCCATCTACAAAATACGTAATTAGAAGATTCATCGCAAATTCGAGTCTTACGAATCTCTTTCCAATTCTCGTTGGTAATAATATCAACTGCTCCCCCGAGTGATTCAATATTATTACAGACATTCATTGCCATACCGCCATTCTCCGCGATATGAGTTTCGTCCAAAATCTGAGCGGGAACATCGGGGCATAAACGAGAACATGACCCATAAACAAATACATCCAAGCATGATTCGCCGATTAGTAAGATTTTTTTAGACATTAGCGGAGTTAAAAATACGCAAAAGATTATCAATCTTACTCTTTTTTAGAGTTGGATAGTTTCCTATATACCAACTAAAATGATGGACTCTTTCCGTATTAGGAAAATCTAATGGATTCAAACCTAGTTTTTTCAACGCTGGCTGGCGAATTAGGCTCCCGCCTCCAGACAGACCCCTTCTGAATTCGATAAGATATTTTTTCATTGTTGACTCCATCTTATCTCTCCCGGTGATTGACGGATTTTTAAGAACAACTGTGAAAGCATAATTACTATTTCCTTCCGTATTCATGGTAGTTAAATACTTTTCTGGATTAAGATTATTTAGAAAATATAAGAAATTATCAGAACGAATCTCATTATTAGCATCTAGTCTTTTCAATTGATTTCTCGCGACAACGGCATTAACTTCTTGGCTTCTTCCGTTATGAGCCGTTCCCAGAAAGATAAAGCTTGGGTTTAGCTCTGGGTTCTCTGCGATAATTTTATTTCTAAAATTCTCATCGGGACACTCCCTTAACATTCCGTGGCTTCGATAGGCTCTCGCTAAGTTATATAATTCATTATCCTTAACGCCAATCATACCGCCTTCCGACAAAGAGCACATATGATGCGCAAAAAAATAAGAAAAATTATTAAAATCGCCGAAATTGCCGACTTTTACCCCTTTATGAGTTGCTCCATGACTTTCGCAGCAATCTTCAATTAAATAGATTTTGTTTTCCTTACAAAAATTAATAATATCGTCGGATATGCCATTATATCCCAAGATATGAACTAAAAGTAAGGCGCGGGTCTTATGCGTTACTTTCTTTTTAACGTCTTCTATGTCTATGGAGAAATTCTTAAGGTTAATATCACAAAATACTGGCTTGAATCCGGCTTGAACAACAGCGGCAGCGTCGGATATCCAACCCAAGGGGCTTAAAAGAATCTCACCTCCTTCTGGATACAGATGCTTCAGCACTAATAAAGTTATTTCGTTCGCGACACTACCGCTACCGACCATTGTATTTAATGGGCAATTTTGCCATTCGCCCCATTCTTTCTCGAATAATCTTACTTGCGGACCATTCGTAAACTGAGGGAGCGGGTCTTGCTGAAGAAAAGCTATTAGAGAATTAATATCTTCTCTGTTCACGTTTTCTTCCATTAGTGGGTGGTAAAAACTAGTCATTATTATTAATTTTTGTTAAAGAAATTATCATAAATAAATTTTATACTTTGTAGAAATCCTTCTTGGGTATTAGAAGATTTCATTTCGTTACAAACCGAGCAACAAGAGACGCAATTATCTAGAGTATATCCCAAGTCATTATCTACCCTATCGATACCGTTGTAGATATAGTCTCTATTCCTTTTATTTGTGACTCGTTTCGGGCGCATACGTTGGGAAGGCTCTCTAGAGCAATAATAACAGTTACCTTTTGTTAACTTTCTAAATTCTTCCTCGTTTAATTCGAATGAATATCCTCTTTTTCGAGCATTACTTCTATAAGTATATAAAAGGCAAGAAAATTCAGCGTTGGTTTCTCCTAAAAATTTAGATTCCAAGTATTCCTCCAAAACGCATCCGCAAGACGTTGTATTCCCGGTAATAAGATCGCTTCTTGATATTTTCTTTATCTCTTTGTTCCCACAATCACATTCGCAATCCCAATAAGCATTTCCAGAACTATCTGTTTTTGACGCCCTCCCCAACACCTTTAATCGCCCTATTTTTTTTCCAGTCATATCTATCAAATTTATCCCAATTCTTGCGCATTTATTGCAACTTCTGGTATGGCGGTTTAGAAGGTTTTCTTTGAAAATATATCTAATTTCACCGCAATCGCACAGGCATTCCCATATTTCTCTTCTATCTCCGCGCTTCATTACCCTAATCTCTTGAATCCTCTTCGCGATAAGAAACCCAAATCTTTTATTGGCAATATTTTTGTAGTTTCGTGGTTTCAGGGCGAGGACATCATCTTTTTGAATTGGATCAGACATCAAAGGATGGACAAAATCTGAATTATACATAATTTTCGGCAATTTCTAGCGCGGTTTTCTCAATTAACTCCTCTAGATTATCGTTTATTTCCGCTCCTAATTCAACTTTAATTCGGGTTTGATCACCAAGACTATATTTATTAGTCTCTCTTTCTACTATTTTCTTATCGATATCTATATCGTAGCCTTCCCATAGAGCCGAAGGAATATTAAAATTCGCTTCTTTCGGGAATTTCAGAGCCAAACTAATAATTTTATATATTTTGTTGACAGATAATGTTTTGCCGCTACAAACATTATAAAGATTTTTAGCCCTTTTATCTTCAATGCATTTTTTAATAATCGCGCAGACATCATCTACATAGACATAATCTCTTTCCTGATTTCCATCGGAATGTAACAACGGCACCCGATTATGGATTATTTCACGAACAATATAATTTATCAAAGGAGGGCTTTTCCGATGAATATCTTGTCTAGGCCCGAATACGTTAAATAATCTTAATATTGGAATTCTCATTCCATATTTTTCGGCATAACTTTGACAAACCTCTTCTGATATTTTTTTAGATAATGGATACGCCAAAATCGGGAAAACTGGGTGATACTCAGCAAACGGATAATATTTATTATTTTCATATACGGCTGATGTGCTTATAAAAATTACGTCTTTTACTCCGGATTTTTGTGCAGCATTTAGCACGGAAATTGTTCCCATAGTATTTACATCGTAGCACTCTATAGGGTTTTCTTCGCATTTAGGCAGGCTTGTAATTGCCGCTGCATGGACGATGCATTCAATACTATACTTCTTTATAAATTCGGAAAGAAGAACCGTGTCTCTAATATCGATGTCTTCCCAAATACTAAATGCGGCTTCCTCCCAGAGCAGATTATTAGTATAGCCTCCCGAAAAGTTATCTACCCCAAAGACCTTATGTCCATTTTGGGACAAAAAATAGCCTAAAGTGCTTCCAATCCCACCGCCAATGCCGGTAATCATTATATTCATAAATAATCGCTCAAATTATCTCCGTTACGAATTAAATTAATTGAACTCGCGGACGGAAACGGATTTGTTTTAGAAAAATCATTAATTAAAATTCTCTCGCTATGAGGTAGCCCCATAATCAAGTCCTTATAAGTTATTCCCAAGTCATCTAGCTGTTTTTCGGTAATTTCGCGATAATCTTCGGAGCGGGAAGTGACAAAAATAATTGTCAGATGTTCTTTCGACTGTAACTCTAAAAGTCTTTCTATGTTTTTGGCTAGCGCGGGAGATTCGCCGATATACGGGGGAAAATGGGAAGACGAATTTTCGAAAATAGTCCCGTCTAGATCGCAAAAAATGGTTTTATAAGTCCTCTTATATTTGTTCCAATTCTCTAATGTTCCCCAATCCCTATAACTATGACTATCGAAGCCATTGAATATTTTTCCGCCAAGCAACATATCATAAATTATATCGCTAATATAAAGATCAGTATCTAACAGGTTTAGTTTCTCGAAAGTCTCACAAAATTCCGCCGCCGACTCGAATCCATAACCGCCGCAACAGAAAGTAGTTGAAATTATTTCTTTCTCTATTATATTCTCTACCAGCCCAAGCTTATTGAATTTAATATAGCTTTTGTTATTAGGATTTACTTCATCAAATTCTTTCAAAGAGCAATAATTTATGCAATTCCCAGCAGATTCAACCGGCTCAAAATAATTATCACAGTCTTTAATATAGATGGAGCCCTCTATTTTCTCTTGCGCGATAGCTCGATAGATTGTTTCGGGTTGTGATGATGTTTCCGCCGTTAAATATAAAATATGGCTTTTCTTGCTAATACCTACTTCTACTAAATTTTGACGCAATCCTTGCGCGAATTTATATTCATCCTCATATTTTTGTAGAGTCACAAAATAAATATTATCGAATTGATCTAAATTAAGACCCAAAATTGCCGCGATAACCATAAAATCCCCTTTTGGATGTGTGAGCATCCATTTCGGACGCATATCGGGGAAACGCGTGGACTTTCCGCATATTGGAACAATTAGACTAGACATTGATAATAGGGTGTTTTAACTAACATTTTCTCTACTAACCATTGCTTATCCAGCGGAGCGTAAGGCTCAATTCTTAAAATATTTATACTTTCTAACATCTGAAAAATTGGATTTTTTATTTCAGCGTTAAAAACATCGTTTAATCGGTTATTTAAATAATTAAAAATAGTCAAACACTTAGTTGATGATAGATTATAGTAGGAATATGACCAAAAATAAACTAAATCTTGACGCAATTTAATAAGGTCTATCCAATAAGATTCTACAAAAGAGTCTAAAAAATCAATAAGATAGATATTTTCTGCGAATATTATATTAGAAAGCGTCATGTCCCCGTGACAAAAAGACGCCGGAAGTGGTGCGCTATCCCCTAAATTAGCCTTACACCGCGTCATAAACGGCGCGAAACTAGTCTTCTGTACTAAATCATCTAATTTACTGATTATCGCGCCAATATAATCCCGCATTATCGAAAGATTTCTAAAATATAATAAGTACTCTATTAAAGAATCGGCGAATTGATGGATTTCGGCAGTTCTTGAAAAAATAAAGAAATCGTGCCAGTCGCGACCTATTACGCGTTCCATTTTTATACCGCTATCTAATCCTAAAATATAGGGAGTTTTAAAACTAGGAATGATGTATTTATTAAATCGATACTGTTTCCGCGCCTGTTCAAACAATCGGTTATTTCCAGTTTTGATGATATACTTATCAAAATATTGGATAGTTGCTCCGCTAATGCCAACCGTATTACCCTTGCTCATACGCCCAATACCATTCTGGCGCACAGTACTGTTTTATTGTCTCTATAGGAGGCGAAATTATTTTTTCTCCCAAGGTTATCGACCCATAATCGTCAAAATATTTATAATTATTATGAATTGTCGAATATCCATCGTAATGCCTGAAAAGTTCTCTAAGTGGGGCAAAAAATAACTGTTTTTTTACTATTTTCTTAAATTTATCTATTGAGTAAGGATGATAATCAGAGCGCGGGAAAGGAATATCTGGAAGCGTTTCATCTTTCCACCAACTTTCAAAAAGCTTTTTAGTGATGATAATAAAAGAATCGTAAGTCGGCATGTCGTAAATAAGAAATTCTCCCCTTTTCCCTTGAATTTTATCTTTGTTCGTGATCGTAGATGTTGCTATCTCTGGGAAATGGCTAAGATACATCGTTGCGTAATCTCCCATTTCCGCCGAGAATGTTTCGATAGCTTTCCTAAAATACTCTGGATTTCCAACAAAAAAATGATCATGGTTGCATGAATAGAAAATAATAGGGTCAGAATTAAGTAAATCGCAAGTCTCTATCCAATCTATTTGTGATTCGTTTCTTGAGTTAAAAATAGCGACTCCTTCGGGAAATAATTCTTCGATATGGCGAATTAGTTCGCTCTCCCTCTCTTCGAAAGATTTGTCTAATTTAAATTTTATGATAACTTGCGTCCAATTATATAAGCCAGCTATTGATGATAGCGATGCTTTAAAAATATCTAATTTATCTTCGGGGGGGTTACTTCTTTTATAAGATTGATTTAATCCCGTTTCCGTAAGGAAAATATTGAATAATAAAATCATAACCGAACATTCGGATAGTTATCAATAAACCAGTTACAACTTTGTTTGATCGCGATATCCAACGGGGTAAATTGAAAATTTGTCAAAGTCTTTAATTTATTCCCGCTTAAATGTCTAATCTTTTGACCCATCGGCCTAGAAGTGTCAAAAACAATTTTGTTTTCTATATTAAAATGTTTCGCAATCAATATGGCTAAATCACCGACTTTTACTGATTCGCTATTCGATAATATTAATGGCTCCTTGTCTAGATAATTGAAAAACGCCCACTCGGTTAGCTTTGCGATATCTTCGGTAAAAATTAAATTTCTCTCTTGAGTTCCGTCTCCCCATACAACGAAATCATTGCTTTCCGTAGCGGAAAGATACGCTTTGTGGATAAGGTTTCCTACTATATGTCCATCTTTTAAAGAATACTCGTCGTTTAGCCCAAAAATATTTGTCGGAATTACACAATTATATATTAACCCGCATTCATCAAAAATTATTTCTGACTGTGTATGCAAAGCTCGTTTGGCTACCCCATAAGGACGATGAACTAAAAATGGAGAGCCCTCCAAAACCATATCTTCCGTATAAGGAGGTTGAGAATCTTCAGAAAAAATACATGACGACAGATAAGATAACACTCTTTTAACACCTCTCTTTTTCGCCTCATCGATTACATTTGTATTAATAATAATATTATCATAAAATAAATCGTATTTATGATTAAGATGATATCCCAATCCTCCCACTTTTGCCGCGAGATGAATTACCCCTTCAGGCTGGACCATCTTGAACAATGCTTCCGTCTGTCCTTTATCGCGAAGATCAAATTCGCATGATGGAAATCCCTTTCCGAAATTTAGATTTCTTCCTACGGTCCCCGTTTTCCCGGTAATTAAAATTTTATCCTTATTCATTTCGTTGCTTCTAAATTCAGACTTAGTTGAATTCCGCCCAAATCAATGATCCTGCCATTATCCATGCAAATCTTTTTAAGCATGTGCGGATATACTGCGCTCGCATATGTATCGACATAGTTATAAGGAAATTTTTCCCAATAATTCCATGTTTTTATATCTTTGTAACCGGCGCTTATCAAATCTTCCGTTAAGCTTTGATGCGTATGAAGGGAGCGATGATAATCCCAAGGGTCGCCCGAATTTTGTGAACCATAAAATAAAGACTTCACAATGTTCTTATCTCTTGATAAAAGAAGCAACGCCGAAGCTTTTTCCATATCAGGAACAGATAAAACTAGGGTTCCTCCTATTTTAAGTTTTTTATACCAGTTTCCCAAAGCTTTCATAAAGCTTTCGTTGTCTAAATGTTCAGCCATGTGAACGGCATGTATTTCATCAACAGAATAATCCGAAAACTTCTCTAGCTTCATCCCGTCGTCAATTATATTAGCCAAAGAATTATTCGGGTTAATATCGACATTGATAAAAGAGGGAAGAGGCTTATTCCTACACCCAATATTTATTTTAACAATTTCGTTCATATCTTCTATTCCAAACTGCTGGCTGATTTCTCCAATTATCAAAATTAATTTTATATTCTTTCGCGGCGTCAGCCCGATTCCAAAATTCAGTAAATTTTGGAGCGTCATTTTGTAAATAAGCTTGATAAAGAATTGTTGATTCTGTCGGAGGTTGCCATCCCGCCGAAAAAATTCGTGTCGGCGACGGCCACATCTGACCCCCATTCGCTTGCGTAAAATAAGCTATAGAATGACCATTCAAGTTGACATGTTCCATAGAACAATCTAATCCTCCAATTGACATGAAATATTCTCTGTTATACATAAAGCATGGCGCGATATTCCATACTTCATCGATTCCCAATAACTGTTGATCGCTGTGAGTCTTCCCTATCCAATATTTCGGGTCTTGATCTTGATTATTTCCCCCTTCCGAATAGCGAAGAATCACTCCATGATTTGATGGCTTTTTGTCCAATAAGGATATGCATTTATCAAAACCCCCTTCATCTAAAATAATATCATCAGGAATAAATGCGATATATTTACCTTCACTAACTGAAACGCCTAATTGGAAACTTCTTGACGGCTGCGATAATTCTCTTAAATAACGAAAATTATGAACCACGAATAATTCTGCTGGCGGCGGGTTAGGGCCAACGCAAACGAGTTCGAATAAATTATCAAAAGACGACTTTTGTAATCCACGATAAATATTATCCCATTTCTCGGGATTAATCGATGGACAAATGACAGATAGGGCTGGCTTATTCATTTTAATATTGAGGGGGTTCTGTTATCAAGTTATTTTTATCGAATCTTTTTCCCCAAATGGGTTCTTTATTTTTCCAAGAGTCCCTCTCTAATTTAATCGGATTATAATCTTTCGAGAATAAATCATTAAAAATAGGCATCTCTTCTTGCGCGGCGGAATCAATAGCAAAATGATCTTTGCTATTACCTTGTAGGTGGCTACATTCGAATCCCGGTTGTGGCAAATGATAGATTTTCGATCCTAGTTTTTGAGCAGTAAAAGACAAAATATGCAAATTCATATTAATATATGAAAATCGAGTATCTAAATACCCCAACTCTTCCAAATAATCTCTACGAATTAAAAAATGAAGAGCTAAGTCCCAATTCGGGTCAATTCCGACTAATCTTAATGGCCCATGAAACCCAGCTTTCCAATAAGCGGCTGGCTGAAAAGCCTGTTTTTCTATTGGTAGCATTTCTAATGATTCGTCATCAAGAGCGCCCTCTCTATAAACAAAATTAATTAAATCTCTTTCTCCGATTTGAGATGTGAGATTAATCGCCCAATCAATAGAATCTTCCAAAAAAAGCCCATCATCAGTTGAGTTTAATACAAATTCTCCCCGTGCGATTTCGCACGCCATATTAAAACACGTTGTAGGGTCAGAATAAGAATGTATGTATCTAACCTTTCCTGTTTTAAGTAGCTCGGTTGGAATATAATAAGGGCCGATAAAAATTATTTCATAGGAAAATTTTTTACAAGATTTTTCTACGCTATTATAATATTTTATAAGATTTTTTGGCCGTATTGTCGGACAAATTATGCTAAGTTTTATCATTCTCGATGTTTTCTACAACAATATCCCAATAGTGTTTCGCTGTGTAATGAGTCATATATTTTTGATAACCAGACTCAGCAATATCTAGTCTTTCTTTCTCATTATATAGATAATAGTTTATTTTATCAAGCAATTCTTTGGGCTCCGAGAAATCAATATAGTCTTTCCCCGCTTCGAATAATTGGGAAGTTGACGGGTTTCTATATTCTAGAAGCATCGATTTGGATGCAAAAATTTCAAATATTCTGCCTTTTGTTTGATAAAATTGGGCTAAACTTAGGGAAAAGTTAATGGATATTTTAGAGCTTCGGATAAATTTCGCGTATTCGTCCATTCCCAACATATCTTCTCTTTGACCCCCGCAACTAACGAATCCGGCAACCCCTTTTAGGAAAGACAAGAAGTATGTTCTGTCTGGATATTTACTTGAGCCAATGAAACTAACATCGATAGTTTGCTCGGATGGGTAGAAAAAAGAAAGGTCTTGAGGAACCCAAAGTTTAATAATTTTGGGGTTAAAAGGAAGGGCGTTATGTTGCGGGGAACACGGATTGTCCCATAAATATTGCAATCCGAATTTACTTAATTCCTGAGCCATTAATATTCCATAATTTGGGCTTAAACCAGAATCGGGCCAAAAGAAAGATAAATGGATACCATGATCTTTTAATGATTGGTAAGTTTCTACAGATGGATTAGATGGCGAGCCCCCCGCGAGCATAATAATAATTGCTCTAATATTGTATTGAATACAGTAATTTAATAGAAAAGTATCTACGTGCTTCCCATATAAGTTTAACGACTCGTCATGATGAATTACATGAAAGAGATTATCATTCCTTGATTTCGCGTAACTTGTTATGATATTATGAAAACTATTGGATAAGCCTAGTTCTGGCTTAGTATCACAATATTTTTCGTTAAGAATTAAAATCGACTTTTTCACCTTGAAAATCTTTTATCCCAAATAATAGGTTCATTTTTCCAATTATCAAAACTTATTTTAATAGGAGTATTGATATTAGATGCTTTAAATTGGGAGTTATAACGAGGAGCGTCGTGATAAATCATAGACGTTTCTATTGGGAGATGATCTGGTTGGGAATGGTCGCAATCCAACAATGGGTAATCAGACATGGAAACGCTTGCCCCATCCAAATAAGCGCGAATGGCTAAGTTTGTATGAGAAAGCGGACAACTCTGATATCCGCAATCCCATCCGCCCAGTTCTTCAAAATAAGACCGATACATAATCGCAACATTAAAAATCCACCAATCGTCAGAAACATGCGGTGATGAAGTCCAAGACGATCCATTTATAGTAAAATATTTATCTGGTTGTAATGGTTTTTGTGACCCGTCAATTCCTTCAAAATATTTAGCGACAACAACATTTTTTTCAGAATTACCTTTGCTATAAAGAAGGTCTATATTTTTATCTAAGGCGTCCGGGAGAAAAATAGCGTCATCTGCGCTCCAAAGAAAAATTTTACCACGCGCTAATTCTGCGCCCGCCTGACTTGCGACAATCGGTGCCGAGAAGCTGGATAAATAAATAATCTCTGGGCTTCCAACCAACTCTTGGGGAAGAGGACTCGGCCCTATGACAATTAATTCGAAAGTTCTTTTCGTTGAATTAGTTATACTTTCATAAACTCTTGATAGTTTATCAGACCTAATAGAAGGCAAAATTATAGAAATTTCCGGATTCATTATTCAATAAAATCTAAAGTTCTTTTTAGACCATCTCTGAAGTCTATTTTAGGTTCCCATCCTAGTATCTCTTTCGCTTTCTCGCAATTGAGGGATATATCAACTGGGATATTCGGCTTGGAACTATCGTAGATAACTTTTAACCCGTTCTTTCCAGAAATTTCTTTGACAATATCTATAACCTCCCCAACCGAACGCGAATAACCGCACCCACAATTAAATAATTCAAAATTATTTTTCTGGAGATGGATTATTTTATTTACCATACTAACAACGTCATCGATAAATATAAAATCACGACGAGCGGAGTCTGGATTTCCCCATACAGAAAGATTTTCTTTACTTTCTGATATTTTTTTAATAATAGATGGCAAAAAATGAGCTTTGGATAAATCTTGCTTATCTCCCGGTCCAAAAACATTACTAAGTCTTATCGCTGTATATTTACATACACCCATATTACCATAAATTTCACATAGCTGCTCTGAATATGTTTTCATCGCAGCTACTAATTGGTACTGTTTGGTAATAGGGCTCCCCAATTTCCAATCAATCTCTTTTTGTGATTTCGGACTGCTTGGATACATTGTCGAACAACTAAACCATATGCAGTGTTTAATTTTATGAGTATGACATATCTCGAAAACTAAAGGATTCATACAAGAGTTTGTCGTGTTATGTTTCCAAGGATTTTCCACAACATCTTTAGATGAAGTTGTATAAGCCGCCGCTAAGATAACAATATCAGGACCAGCTTCGTTGAATAAATTTTCAACTTCTTCCCGCTTAGTCAAATCTCCATAAATATATATGACATTTTTTACTCCCGGCTTCCTTTCTTGGAAAAAGGATGAATAAATAATATTATCTGGATTTTGAGCAAAATATTTACTTAAATTCCACCCGATAAATCCATTTCCCCCGCCTAAAATAAGAATTCTCATTTCGTCTCGAAAACATCGTATCTTTTTTCGATGTCATGTTTATTCGCTAAATACCATTCAATTAGCTCTTTAATACTTTGATCTAAAGACTTTTCTAACTTAAATCCATAACCAGCTAATCGGCTTGTATCCGCTACTCGAAAAGCGTCTCCGTTAGGTTTGGTCGTGTCCCATTCTATTTCTAATTTATTGGGAGTATACTTCAGAATTGTCTCTGTAAGCTCTTTAATGCTTATTCCTCGTCCCGATCCTATATTAACAGGCTCTTCGATTTCATTCTCTACGCAAAAAATCATCGCACGGGCAACATCGTAAGAGCTTACGAAATCTCTAATTGGGGAACCATCCCCCCAACATATCATTTTATCTTTAGAGTTGAGAGCTTTGTAAATTAAAGATGGGATAACCATACTAGTATTAGGATTAAATCCGTCTCCGGGGCCGTGAATATTGACGGGCCGGACAATCGAAGATTTAAAATTTGGATATTGTGTACGATAAGCGTCTAGTTGGAGTTCCCCAATTCTTTTCGCCATTCCCGCGAAAAAATCATTTTTAGATGGTAATTGGTCCCACAATCCATCTTCTCGGAAGATTTCGGCGGGGCCATAAACTCCTACCGTTGACGTATAAAGTGTCCATTGCGCGTTATTAACGCGCGCGGCCTCCAAAACATTCGTATTAAATTGGAGCGTCGGCACGAAAAATGAGGCGGGTTTGTCGCGAGTTAGAGTTGGGCTTCCCTTGATTCCAGCGATGTGGAAAACAATATCTTTCCCTTCAGTAACCTCCAAGCATTTATTAAAATCTCTTAAGTCGCATTGTATAAATTCAACGCCGTCTTGTTTTACTCTTTCTGGACTATCAAGCGACGCTCCGCTCACCTTAGCTCCTTTTTCTAGAAGAAGATTTACTAATTCTCTTCCTACCATTCCAGTTGATCCAGATACGAAAACTTTTTTATTTTTTAAGTTCATTTATTTTATAATTGATTTTGTTCCAGAAGTGTTTGCCGGTATAATTATTTATGAATTTATTGTATCCGCTTTCCGCAATCTTTATCCGTTCTTCGGTATTATATCTATAATATTTTATCTTATCTACTAAATCTTCTGCGTTAAAAAATTCAATATAATCTTTTCCGGGCTCTAAGAAATCTCGAACGCTGCAATTTACTTCCTCAATCAGTAGAGATTTAGAACCAATTATTTCGAATACTCTTCCCTTTGTTTGTTGGTATCCGATCCCCATTGGGTTTCTGGAAAAGTTTACTCCAATTTTACTTCTTCTTATTAAAGAAGCGTATTTTTCTGGCGAAAAAGCCGTTTCTCTTTGCCCGCCGCCTAGATAAAAATCAGGAATTTTTTCACTGATATAACTCAAGTAAATTTTTCTTTCTTGATATCTAGAGCTACCAATGAAACTAACATCAATGTCTTGCTCGTCTGGATAATATAAATTTTGACTTTGCGGCGTCCATAAATATAAAATCTCAGATTGATCTAATCTGCTTCCATCATCTTTTCTCGGATTATCTATAGAAATATTTAAATCAATAATATGGCTTAGTTTATTCCTCAATTTAATATCGCAATCATTATTATCCAGCCAGATTACAGAAACGAATACTCCAAGCTGCTTGATTTGTATTAAACTATTAATAGACGGATTAACTGGGTCTTGACCCCGAAAACAGATAAAAATAATCCTTATATTAAATCTTTGGCAGTAATTAGCTAAAATTTTGTCAATATGTACTCCCGATAGTAAGGAAAGTTCATCATAATGAATAGTATGTAGATTATAATCCGATTGGTATTTAGCAAACGACTCTATAAAATGATGGAAATGTGTTGTTAGCCCAAATTCGGGGCGCCCATCGCAATATTTATCCATTAAGAAAAGAACATTTTCCATTATTTCTCTCCTAAATAATCGCTTACTTCTACTATAATTGTTGATTTTCCATCGGTTCTTAGATATGCTTTTTCGTAAGCTGTGAAAATATCTTCTGGTTCTTCTAGCTTGATTACTTCGATATTCCTTAACATCAGTCGATAAGCATCTGTATAGTCATTCCTATGCTGCGCGTGAGGGTCTAATGGTCGCACTGAACCAACCCCCGTTCGGATAATTACTTTTGGATGATAATCCGAAATTTCTAGAAATCTATCTAAATGATTTACGATTTGATTGGTGGCTAATACTAAAAAATCCCAACGAGGGAAAATTGAGATAGGAATACGCCCCGCGAGAGCAAGTCCATTAGAGACGCCCATCTGGAAATCCTCACAGACGGGGAATTCTAACCGTTTATTCATGGGAACATTTTTTAGCGTTCCAAACATTGAAGTCCCTTCTGCTCCCACACTTTGCCCAATAAAAAACGTATCCGGCTTATCTCCTAGCATTGTCATAGCTCTAATTAACTCATCTCTATATTTCATTTTTTATATATTTTATTATTTTTTCTAGCTCTTCCACCGAGGCGTTGCTTTTCAGGCTATTAGCCCTAAAACTAATAACCCTAACGTTTCCTTTAATATACCCTTGGTTATTATCGAACCTATCTAATGTCGGAGAATTGTATGATGATCGGCCATCTGAAATAATTAATGGAATTCCTAGCACCGGGCAATATTCTGGAATAACGATATCCTCTTTTGAGATATTATGTTCATATCCATATTTTTTAGCTCTTCGCTGACTTTGGCTCCATAATATTTGGACAATATTTTTGCGATAAGATTTTCTCGAAAGTTTTTTATAGTGTTCGGGATCACTTCTTCTTCGGGCGTTATTTTTATCCCTCTCTTTTTCTGGGTTATTCCAGTACCGTTTTTTTCTATTTTCTTTATATTTTTCGGTCTGGCAATAAGTTTTATGGTATTCCTTCTTATAAGTTTTATTACATTCTTTGCAACGTCCGCCGAATCCGTCTTTAGATGAAACATCTTTATAAAAATCCGTTAAAGGCTTAAAGATTTTGCAAAGATAGCATTTTTTATTAATGTTCATACCATTAGTTACACGCGTTCTCTATGGGTTGACATTTAATTTTTTAGAAGACTATACGCTCTCCTACCCCAGCGTGCGGAAATTTAGATTTGTATTTATAATAGTAAGTATTTATTGTAGGATCACCTTCGTAAGTTAAAATCTTTTGATTCCAAGTTTCGCGAGTATCCGTACAAACAGAATGCCCGTTATCTTCGATAATAAACCGAATTCGTAGTCTATGATTCCTTGCGTATTTAATACATTCGTGTGCCGCGCCAGTTTCCGAAGTCATATCTCCGATAAAACAATGGACATACTCATCGCCGCCTCTAAGTTTGATATCCAGCGCAACTCCAACAGCGATGGGAAGTATCCCTGTCACGATGGCAGAAGAAACAAAATTGTATTTTGGGAAGTTCAAAGAAATAGAGTGCCCCCTAATGATTTCTTCCATGATTTCCTCGCGGGGAATGCCTTTCAAAAGAGCTTGGTAGTGAGAACGCCAGCTACAAAAAACCCAATCTTCCTGTTTAATTTGTTTAAAGATTCTAATCATCTGCTCTTCATTACCTGAATATAGATGTACGGGAGCAAGAATTTCTTTGTTCTTAAACCTTTTTATAACCTCATCTTCAAAATCGATAAGGTCTTGCGCTTTTAGATTAGTTATCATATAGGCCCGCTTCTTCGACTATTTTCCGTCTTAAGAATATTTTGCTCATTTCTAAAGTATCATCTGCTGCTTTTTGTCCATATTTTGCCGCGACTTTTTCTAAAAATTTTGGGTTAGAATGATATTTATTATAAGATTCATCTCTAAATTTTAAGATTTCGGCGGCAGAAAGCGATTCTGTATACCCGCATACTGCATCATAAGAATGAAAAGAAAATTCAGAATATTTTTCAGGAACCTTTTCTCCATTTTTAAGAGCTTCTGAATATAAATATGTTCCCGCCAAAAGCGTAGACGCATAAACATTAAATGCCATTGTATTTAATTCCACAGCCAAATCAAATGTTTCTTGCATTGACTCTCTTGTTTCTTTCGGCAATCCAAATATATAATTAGCAATAACTTCTATTCCCGCATCTTCAACCCTTTTGACCACTTTTCTAATATCTACGTCTTGGAATTTGCCTTTTGAAATTTCTAAGCGGACTTCTCGGCGTGATGCTTCGATCCCCAAAGCAATGAATTTAACGCCCGCCCGACGTGCTAAATCCAATACTTCGTCTTTGGCGAGAACATCGATTCTAGAATAAATCCATAAGTTTAGTTTATCTCCATGACCTCTTTCGACAATTTTTTCGAGCAAAGGTTGATATCGCCGCTTATCATAAAAGAAAAGCTCGTCAGTTATTTTAATTGTTTTGACTCCTAATTCTACTAATTGATCAAAAATCGTAACAATAAATTCGGGGGACCAATGCCGACTACTACTATAGTTTCCAGCTACAGCAATTTCAGCGTTATCTGATTTATTAATAGTATTAATACAGCAAAAATGACATGCGAAAGGGCATCCTATAGAAGTTTGAATTGCTACGTAAGGACTTCTATTTTCTTCGATATATCCTGCGTGCCACATTGGACTTCTATATAAATCCAAAGGCTTTTCTTTGAAAGGGAGTAGGTCAAAAGCATACCCCGGCATATCAGTATCCATGTTTTGAGAGGCTACAATTTTTTCAGGCTCATTAAAAATGACTTCTCCATTTTTTCTCCATACCAGCCCTTTAATTCCATCTAAATTATTAATATCTATATGGTTTAATTTAAGTAGATTCCATAATGAGTAAACGCCCTCTCCATTAAATACAAAATCAATTGATGGCTCATCTAATAATGTCTTTTTGGGTAAAGATTGAACGTAAGAACCAATATAACCAATTGGAATATTTAATAAATTTTCTTTTAAGAAATTACTTAGCCTTACTGCTCCCGACATCCCGACGCATCCCGAATTAACATTTTGGCCATAAACAACAAAGCAGATTAACTTGGGGTTTAATTCTTCTATCCTTTTTAGAGATTCTTTGTCGGAAAGTTTCTCCGCATTAGTGTCTAAAATAGCAGCAGAATATCCTTGGCTCCTGATTGATTGAGCTAAAAGTAAAATCCAAGTCGGAGGTTCAATCGCGGAATATTTTTCAGACAAATTTTGATAAATTTCCGCTTGATTACTAGGGTTGACGAAAAGACAATCAATCATTTCTAAGATACCCCCTAAATAAATTCGCTTCCTTGCTTATATCGAAAGAAAAGGGGTCTAAATAATTTTTTTGCGTATTGGCTCTCATTTCAGCGGCGGTTCGATCTGGAGAACAAACCTTCTGAATGGTATTATGATAGACGTGATCTAAGGTTAATTCTTTGCAATTAACTACTCTTCCTATTTCATTATAAAGTCTGAATATACTGCTATCGCCACCCAAACCAACAAAAGCGGGATACATAAAAAATCCTAAAATATCAACAGCTTCTTTCGATATGATGGGAAAGCTGCTATATCCTTTAGTAGCATCCCTATCAACGCTCGTATCATTAGTCGCGCAATAAATAATATCATCTTTAATATTATTTTCTAACTTGAACTGATTAATTCTTTCAAGAGCTTTCCTATCCCAATTCTCTGTCAGCATCTCGCAATCATCATTGCAATTAAAAATATATTGTCCCGTCGCTTGATTAGCTAGAAAACTGATTGCCGCGTTGAGAGAAGCTGGGCGCGGGTTAATAAAAGCTTTTATATTTAATGGTAATTTAATTAAATAATTTTGATAGCAACCAATGGTTTCAATATCGTCATCGTCTATCCAAAATAAGAATTCAATATTATCTATGTCCCCGGCTTTCGTCCAAAACGAATCAATTAAATTGACTAGTAGTTGTGGGCGTCCGCGAGTCGGAGTAAAAACTGAAAACTTCATATTATAAATTTGTATATCTTGTATTACATTCCAGCATCACTTTGTAACCCTTGATAACTTGCGGAATAATTACGTCGAAATCATCTTCGCATTGAAAGCCAGTCGCTTCAAGCTTCGCATTGCTAACTTCATAAGAGCGTTGATCCGGGTCTTTTTCAAATTCATCGATACGAACAATGAATTTGGGCAAATATCTTTTAATATGGTCTGCTAATTCCAGTTTAGAACAATTTAGTTTAGTATTCCCGCAATTATATGCTTGACCCTTCATAGAGTCATAATTCCGTAAAGCATGAACGAAAGCGCGGGAGGCATCGCGCACTGAAATATAGTTACGTTGAAAGTGCGGCTCATACATTAAGACGTAGCCGGGATTAAGCGCGGCAAGAGTCATGGAGTTTACGAGAAGGTCTTTCCGTTGCCGAAAAGATAATCCTGCTAATGTAGCGAGACGAAGAGAAATACCGCCATTTTCTAAAACTTCTTGTTCGGCGGCGTATTTAGTTGACGCATAAACGCTAAGAAGTTTAACGGGACTTGTTTCGGTAACAATTTCTTTAGATTGACCATAAATAGAATTCGTATTTGGATAAATAATTCTTTTATCTCTGTCTCTTGCTAATCTTTGGACGGATTCTTCGTTAATTTGCCGCGCGTCTTCTGGCGTTTTCGCGCAACGCGGGGCTCCAACTAAAGCCGCTAATGGATAAATCACATCAGCTTCATCACGGAGTTTTCTAACTAAATCTAAGTTTCGCACATCTCCAATAACTAATTCAACTCGCGGGTCACGCAAAATTGGAATTCCGCCATCCTCCTTAAACAAAAGAGAATCTAAAATTGTAATTTTCTCCATATTCAAGTCTGTCGCCGCTAATAGCTGCTCAACAAGACTTGTTCCTAAAAATCCCATTCCTCCTGTAATTAATACCTTCATAGTTTTTTATTCAAAAATTTTCTAGCATCATCTAGCCGCCCTAATTCTGGCCCCAAAATATGGCGAACGGTTTTCAAAAACTCTTTTAATCCTTGTTCGTACGGTTGCAAATAATTTGCTCCTAAAAATTCATAAAAGTGTTTAAGAAAGGCGTCTTCTCCGTATCCAGAAAGTGCTTCTAGGGCTCTTGCCTCGCTTTCAGTTACCGTAAAAGTAATATTAATATCTAATTTGGAATTTACTGCTAATTTAGCCATATTATTTGTGGACTAGCGCGTTTTTCTCTTTATCCCACATATTTTCTCCGATTTCTAGCTGAAAATTATTCCCCTTGTAAAATTCCTTAATTTTCTCGGAGGCATTCGGGGTAATATCAAAATAAATATCTTTATTTTTCTTTTTTGAATTTTTGCTTTCACCGCTTGGGAACGGCGGAAACTCTATAGTTTTCAAGTCCATACATTCAACCCTGTATTTTTCGCGAAGTTCTACTATTTCCTTGGGAGTTCCAAACACCCCGTAGTATTCTTCAAAGGTCTTCGCGCATTTTATAAATACTTCCGCCTGATCTTTTTTAATAATCAAAAATGGTAGAATTTTTTGTAAAATTAAAGATGCATAATACCCATTAGCTACCCACAAAAATTGCCTACGTCTATTCGCTCTTTTTTCGCATCTATTTTGGACATAACTAGGAAAAATATTATTTATAAATAAAATCATTCTTGCGTCCGTATTTCCCACGCAAATATGCAAGCAGTAAGTCGGATTTTTAAGTTTAGCCGTGGGTTTATTCTTTTTTATTTGAATACACCCCTCCCCATCAAATATTCCAGCAAAATATGCTATCTCCGTCTCTCTTGGTGGCGTATTTATTAGCTGATTTATATAATTGTTTACTCTTGCTTGTGCTTTCATTTTTTAATTTCTACCGTCCCATTTCAATTGGAACGTTAAAAGTTGAAAACACATTACCCAATCAGAAATTTTACTTTTCCATTTATAAGTTAGACCCAAAGGTTTGTTTTTTTCATAAACCTTATGACTATAATGTGCTAATGGATATACTACCTCAAAAGTCCAAAAAAGATAGCCGAAGGCAATCCAATGTAAATTAAACCCAGCCCAAATTACCCCCGCTATATATAACAATGTCATTAAATTCCCTAGTACGTGGTATATTTTTGTTATTTTTAGAGAATGAGCGGGCAAATAATGCTTGTGATAAAATTCCCAAAATCCCAATTTAGATAAGTCTTGTTCTTGACGGGGTTTGTCGTTGCTATAATCCATAGTCTCTTATTATAGACAAAAGCTAGAGAAATATCAATTATTTCGCGTCTCTTTCGCTTAAAATCGGATTAGATATATACCAATCAACCGGAACTTTCCTATAATTTAATACTTTTTGCTGTTCGGGCGGGAAATAACCCTCTGAGAGTTTATAAGAGAAACAAATTTCCTTAAACAAGGCAAGATGCCCGTTATAAACATACGGCGGCACTAAAAACTGCCTAGCTTCATCGCTTCTGACAATAAAATTTAAGGCATTCCCTTTAGTCGGCGAATTTTCTCTATCATCATAAATGACAAACTGCATTCTACCATATAAAAGTTGAATCAATTTATAATTTGGGTCTGTATGCATCCCGCGCAAACTACCTTCTACTGAAATACTAAATGAATCAACCGGAGTCTTATCAAAGAATGGCTTAAATGGTTCTGGATATTTATTTCTATTTAATCCTTCAAAATTAACGCCACGACTTGACAGCCAATAAGGAAGAATTACTTCCCAAACCCCTTCTATTTTATGCGACCAATTAATAAATTTAATTTCACTCATAAAAACTTTATTCATCTATTAATTCGCAATCTGCCGCGTTAGTGCTTGTGCTATTATTCTTTCCTATTTCGTTTCCGAAAGCATAACGGTGCGTCCCGTAGCCTCCCGAACAATCATCTCCGTTATACCAATGATCGGTAACTACATCGATTTGTCCGGCTCTTGGACCTTTTTTTATTCTAACTTTTCTCCCAATATGGAGATGTTTTGGCAATGGATCGGAGTATGCTGGCGGGGGAGGCGAACGGAAAGTCACAATCTCTTCATTTACCCAAGTTCCATAAGATTTCTTTACAATCTCTAATAGGTCTGGATAATCTTTCAGTGCGGCCTTTAGTCTTTGTAATTGATCGTAGTTAAATCCGCATGAATAATAAGCTTTCATTTAATATCCCGATGGAGTCCAATTCTTAAACGCTTCTACATTATCAATCTTATAATCTTTACGCCCCGTTGGGTCTAGTTGATTCTGGATACGATTTGACGCTTCGTTCCTTAGCCCGTTGAGCCCATGCGTCAATTCCAAATGGTTGTCTGTTCTAATTCCTTTTCTGAAATTTGATTCATTAAACCAAATTTCATCGTTCATAATCGCATTAATAATAATATCTCGAACAAGTTTCGCAGTTACTTGGACGGGTTTTTCTTCGAAATGAACATCCAAGTCATTAAGAATTTCATTAATTTCTTTAGTATATTCGTCCCGGTGTTCTGAAAGTTTTAGCTCTTTAAGTTGCGAAATAACTAATCGATCAATTAAAGCGGCGGGGGTCGGAAGATATTTTAATTTTGTTTTGTCCATATTCCAATTATATCAATCAATTGGAATATTATCTAATTTATTCCTTATAATGTTGTATATTTTTGTCGTATTTTTTAAGAATAGTATCGTCATCCTCAATAAATTTCATATCTATTTTTCTTCCTAAATATTCAGATAAATACTCGTTTATAGTTAGATTTTTATTGCAACTTTGCAATACTAAATTACGAAGAGTCTCTAAGTTAAGATCGTATATACTTAATTCCATCCGTATATAGGCGTATTTTTTTTCAAAATAGACTGCTTCAATAGAACTGTATTCATGATAGATGAAACGGTGATAACATGGATGCCTAGACGTATTGCGATATAAACGGCTTCCGTTAGCCATTCGAATGCGGCGGCATCGGAACAGGATTGGTCAAGTTTAATGGCCGCGAAACATGTCTTCAAATCACGAATAGAAAATTCGGTTAGTTTGGAGAGTTCAGCTATATCTTCTGCGATATTCACTTATAACCCTTTTCTTTATGTAAATTCTCGTGACATGTCTCGCACAAAGTAATGCCGTTTTTTATATCGTAAAAGTAATCATCATCAAAATCTATTTTGTCTTTTTTGTAATCTTTCAGTAATTTCCTTAAAGATATAATATGATGTGCGTTCAGATCGCCGCTACTTTTAACCAAACATATTTGGCATGTAAAGTCGTCACGTTTATAGATACTAGCTCTCCATAGTCTATATTTCTCAGATTGCCGGATTCTTATATTTTGGGAAGTGATAAATCCATCGAACTCTTCAATGGAGATACCCCTCTTAACGCAGCTTTGCTTTACTCGGAAATCTTCCGTTATTTTTTCTTTATGGCATCTTTCCCATGTCGTGGTAGTTTTTTTTAGTTTTAATTTGCCAGCTTTAACTTTAATTGAATATTCTGACTTTTCGGGAAATATCTCTTTTAACTCTGATAGAGTACTATGCGGCCAACTTTTTTTCAAAAGCTTAATTTGCTTCTCGTCCCACGTATTTTTTTTCTGGATTGTCCCGTCGCCATTGATATCAATAGTACCTCGTAAAAAAAGAGCGTAATGGTTCCTACAAAATCCTTTGGCTTCGTGTTTTTTGCAACATCCCGAAAACGAACATTTTTTATTTTTAGTCGCGATTCTACTTTTTTGAGAAGAAATAAAAACTTTCGATTTTCTTAACTCTAGTATGTTCGCGCGTCTACCTACTTGTTTACGTGTCTTATTTACGATTTGGGCAATAAATTCAGTTTCGTTATCTGCATATAGCTCGATAAGAACGCTATCTTCTTGCGGAGTCCAGACCGATTTCATTTTTTGGTTTGAGAGTCTCCGGGGCGTACTCGATAGCTATCTTCATCCCGATGAGTAGTACTTATTTCCCAAATTTCGCTTTCTTCCAAAGCTTCAAGACGATGAATCGCCCCGCGAGGGATATCAAGAATTTCGCCCTTTTGCAAAAACATAATATACTCTTCGGCGTTTTCTGTATTGATACCAATTACTTTCAAGTATCCCCTAACTACATAAAAAACTTCCCTTTTTTCTTTATGAAAATGGTAGGAGAATTTTGAACCCTTATTAAATCGAAGAATTTTAGCGCAGAACTCTTCATTATTGACTAATATTTCTTCCGTTCCCCATCCCTTTCCAACGAATTCACTTTTTATTTTTTCTAATTTCGGGTGCTTATTTTTTAATTCATTCATAGTTTGAAATATTTTTTCGTATTTCTCTTCACTTTTTCTTATACTTTTATGACATTTCGCGCATAAAGTTATACCATTATTTATATCATATATCAATTCTGGAAATTTCGCAACAATTTTTATATGATGGGCTTCTAACTGACCACCGCGTTTTTCACACATGCCACATATATAATTATCTCTTTGGAATATAGCATCTCTCCATTGTTTGTATTCAATGCAATCTCGTTTTCTTCTTGGCCGATTTCCTCCCTTCCAGTTAGGATTTTTTTCTTTACGCTGATCCCGTTTTTTACCGTTCTTGAACGCTATTTTAATTTTCTCTATATCAAGCTTTCCTTGTCTCCATTTCTTTCTGGTCGCGAGACTCATCGATAAAAACTTAATTTCCTCTGTTTTATGAAGTTTGAGTTCTTCGGCCTTCCTGCTTATAGACTTGTTGCTCCTATTGGGAAACAGCGAGGCCAAATCTTCTCCCAAACTTATAGGATAATTAATTTTTAATAATTGGATTTCATCGTCAGCCCAAATCATTCCTAAATATATTTACGCTTCGCAGCTTTTACATTCTAAGATTGAACGAGCTAATTGCTGGCTCGGATTAGTACTTCTTTGATAATAGAAAGTTTTAATTCCTTGTTCCCAACCGAAAATTAATAAATCACTAACATCTTTAGGTTTCGTCTCGGAGGGAATCATCAAGTTAAGGCTTTGAGACTGGTCAATGTATTTTTGTCTTTGAGCGGCTTGTATTACAATCTCTTTTTGACTAGTTTCCCCGAACGTCTTAAAAACATCCTTCTCGTCCTGAGTTAAGAACTTAAGATGCTGAACACTTCCACCTTTAATTAAAATTGATTTCCAGACCTCTTCAGTGTCTTTGTCTTTAGACTTTAAAAGCTCTTTCAAATGCGGATTTTTATAAGTAAAGGAACCTTTTGCTAATTTTTTGACATAATAACAAGAGTTTTCTAGCTCGTCAGAAGGTGATATTTGCCCCAAAACGAACGAAGAAGAGGTAGTTGGGGCTACGGCTAGAGTTGTTGTGTTTCGGCGCTTGTATCCTTTAAGGACTTCTGGCTCACCGAATAATTTTGCTAACTCTTCCGTCGCTTTATCCGCGCGAGAACGAATCTCCTTCCAGATAGAGATATTCAACATTTTCGCATCCATTGATTCGAAAGCAATCATTTTAGATTGAAGAAGAGAATGCCATCCCAATACTCCGGCTCCCAGAGCCCGATGTTCTTTTGCAAATTTATGAGCGGACTCTAAAAACCGCAAATTAGAAGTTTTTTCAATGAATTCCTCGTTAACCGAGTCTAGAAAATAAATTAATGTTTCTACCGCATCTGTTTCCTTAATTTTATCCCAATGTAATAGATTCAAAGAAGATAAGACGCATACAAAAGAATTATTATTATTAGACGGCAAACATATTTCCGAGCATAAATTACTCGCTCGTATTTTTAACCCCTTATCTCTATAAACTTGAGGGGAATTATTATTAACTGTATCAATAAATTGAATATAGGGATATCCAGTTTCAAAGCGCTTTTTTATAACCAAGCTCCAAATCTTTCTTTTGGCCTTATCCCCCCCCGTCATTTCTTTCATCCATGCGTCCGAAATAGTTATTCCCAAACTCATATTTTGAATCGCGTGTCCATCCGACCTAATTTGAAGAAATTCTTCAATATCTGGATGCTCTATAGGAAGATACGCGGCGAAAGAGCCGCGCCGCGCCGAACCTTGGCTAATAACATCCGCTGTTTTATCAAATAACTCCATGAATCGGATAGGGCCGTCAGATTCGCCTCCAACACTAATTTTAGCCCCGCGCTGACGGACATCTCCAAAATATCCCGAAGTCCCGCCTCCCATTTTTGACATGATACCGACTTCTCCGACCTTTTCGAAAATTCCGACCGTATCATCGGGGATATAACTTCCGAAACAGCTTACTGGCAAGCCTCTTTTATTCCCGAAGTTAGTCCAAATTGGCGTAGCTAGGGAAAAAAATCCTTTCGCCATAAAGCCCTCGAATTTATCGGCGAAGCCTTTTATACCCAAAATCCTTTCGGCGTTCTCGGCTATTTGCCTAATTCGCGCTTCAGGAGTAACGCCATCTTCCAAATAACCCCTTTCGAGAAAAATGCGGCTGTAATTATTTAACCAATAGTAATCTTTATACATTAAAATAAATCCTCCTCATTAAAACTTTGTGATTTTTTGGCGTACTCAACGGGCCTCGAAAAAAAGAAATCCGTCATATTGTTACCCAATACCTGCTCATCAAACCAAGTAGTCTTCTCTAATAGAGCGTTATCTATATCGAATATTTTTGAATAACCAATTAAAACCAAAGATTCATTCATTCGATTCTTAATAAATTCTTTCAGAAGGGGCGAATTCAAACTTTTTTGATTATATCCATTAATAATCCATTCTATGATTTCGAATTCGTATTCAACCGCCTCTTTCGACTCTTTAATAATTTTCTCTTCGAGTTCGGCGTCAAATAGCTCCGGATATTCTTTCCGAATAGTATTAATTATTTCAATGCCCGCCATCGCATGAAGATTTTCTTCCCGCGAAGTGTATTCGATTTGCTTATTAGTATGGTTAAGGACATTCTTATAACGACCAAACCAAGAAACTGTATAAAATTGAGAAAATAAAGCTAAATTCTCAATAAAAAGACTAAAAAGAATTAAAGAATAAATAAATTGCTTTTTGTTGTCGCTGTGAAATTTATGTAGATGTTTTTTCAGATAATTAACTCTGCCCTTAATTATATCAAGCTCTAAGATTTTATCGAAAGCGTCTTCAATACCCAAAACATCTAAAAGCCTCTCGTAAGCAAGAGAATGAACTACTTCGTTGGAACTAAAAGTAAAACCAAGATCGCTTAGAGACGGATGGGGAAGATTGTCACCGAGTTTCCCCCAAAACTTTTTGACGCTAATTTCAAGCATTCCAATAGTGGAAAGAGCACGAACGATAATTTCTTTTTCTTGGTCGGAAAGCTTTACTTTAAAGTCTTGAATATCGGAACTGAAATTAAACTCCCGATGCGTCCAAAAATTATTATGAATCGCTTCAATAAAGCTGTCTGTAAATTTATAATAATTAGGCTTGCGACTAATTTGTTCGTCAAAAATAGCCATTTTTAGCCCTTGATTTGTTTTTCTAGAATTGGGACAATATCAGCGGGGCGATAGCTAGGACTTTTAATAACTTTCCCGTCTTCTCTTAAGAGCCGATAAAGTCCTCCGCCGTAATTCTCAATTTTTGCAGTTGGATATAGTCTTTTCGCTTCATCTAAATCATTCTCTGTCCAGCATTTAGACATATTTGAAGAATGAATTTCGTCTTGAACTGGCTCTAAATCAATTCCCGCTGCAACTGCCGTTCCGAATTCTCCGACGTATGCTAAATCAGCTAGGCCGTCAGCAAGCTCAATTAAATCAACTTCTTTTTCTTTTTGAAATTGTATCGCCTTTTCATTAGTCATCCAATAATTTAAATCATTATTTGATATATCGACACCGCCATCATTCTCCGTAAGGAGAATTCTCAGACCTAATCCTTTCACGATTGTTTCTAGAGCCTCTTCTAAAATCAATTTAGCCCTTAAAATTGCCGTCTCTTCGTCAATTCGGGTTGGCTCTACGGGGCAATCTTGCCCGAAAAACTCCATAAACTCTTTAACTTGATTCTGTCCTTTTGTCATATGCCTGTAATATACTATTACACTTCTCCCGAGTCAATCATTTACTATCCCGAATCGACATTAATCTCAACCTTTCGTCCAAAGCAGAGTTAATTCTATCCATATATTTAGTTTTTTCGGGCGGTTTTGCGTCCATCCACTGGCTCCGAAGCAAAGAAAGCGTCTTATCGTGCTCCATAATCAATTTAATATATTCATCTTTAATAGGATTTTTTTTATTAGCTTTAGCCATATTTATTTAATATTTATTACGCGGTTGGATTTTTCGGCAATTTCGGCGCTACATGGCTTCCCATTTCGGCGTTTTTTCTCTTTGGCGAAATATTTTTGTTTAACCGGGTCTGCACCACCTAACTTTTGAGCCCTTTTCTCGCTCATCTCCGCGCTTCTCTCCCAAACATCTGCCACCGAGCCCTTCTTATTATTAGTATTACGGATAAAATCTTTCTCTGAGAATGGATCAGATTTCGTATCAATAGCCGCGCGAGGGATTGACCATTCACGATTCCATTTTACCCCATTTTTTACGTATTCGTGGGTTTCATTCATTCCCATAAAAATTTCTACAATTTCTTTGGGATTTTTAGGATTAGAAAAAAGATAAGCTGGCATTAATTATTATTTTGTAATGCCGCTATTTGGGATTTAAGAATTTCTTCTCGGCGAATATATGCTTTCCCTAAGCAATTAAAAATATTTACATCCATATTTCGGCTCACAGTAATATTTTGATTAAGAATTCTAATCATAGAATCTAAATAATTTAATTCTTCGTTATATGAATTATTGAGTCTTTCTTCGAGATTCATTTATAATACCTCCAAAATCTTATCTACAGTTGTTGAATACGACATTTTTTGTAATTCTAGTCCCGCCACATTTAATGGATTTTTCGCATGTCGCTCTTCCGCCGCCTTCATCCCCGAAACGAAATCATCGTCATTCCAGTTAAAAAACTGGCCCTGATTGAAAGGTTGGTTTGGATGAAAAAACATTCCATCGTAACAATCAATCATGCCAGAAGGTTTTACTAAAATGGCGTTGTCTTCGGTCGCCCATTCTTTAACCGCATTTGAATAAATAGTTACTAAATGCTTGCCTAATGCCGTGGCGGTGAACTGTGGAATACCCCATCCCTCACTTCCGCCGCCATCCAAATAAATATCAATAGAATTCAAAAATGAATTATACTCAGTTGCCGTTGATAAATGCTTGTTAATAATATTAATATTCCAAAAAGATTTTCCCTCTAAAGCCTCTTGGTTAATTAACTGCTGATTAATCGCGGTGCATCTTTGCGGGTCATTATCTAGGAAGCCATTGTAAGTATGAACATGTAAACGATGCTTTGGGTTGTTACCATAAATAGACGCCCAAAGCTTAATTAAGCGTGCTGTCTTTTTGCGAGTTCTTTCGAATTTTCCAGCAATTCCCCAAACAATACACTGGTTATTATAGGGATGTTTTTCAATTCGTGAGAAGTTTTCATCATCGAATCCTAAATGAATAACCGATACGTTATTGACTCCCGCCGCATTCATAACTTCTTTCGTATAGTTAGAAGTAACTAAAACATTTTCTTGATTATTAAGAATGTTTTTTTCAACGGGGGTGATTTCGGAGGTTTCGTGAAAAGTCAGAAGAGTTTGCCTTTTCGAATGAGAAGTATCCGATCCGGAAATATGCCACATTCTAAATTCCGGATTATTTCGAGAATATGACCTCAGAGCTTTGGCGGAACAGCTACTAAGCCACATTTTCATATCATCGGGACATTTATCGAATGAAGCTAAATCAGCCGAAATTGGAAACCAATGAGGGCTTAAACCTTTAAGATATAACTGTTTGAGTATGTTATAAGATACTTGGCCGAACGATAAGGCATTGATTGGGCAACTAACATTCAGATTCATATTAGTTATTTAATTTTTCTGTCCGTTTCTTAGCGCGAGCTAACCGTTTAGTATCTACCGGACGCGGACCATCCCGAATAACCTGATAAGAAATAGTAGTCGGATTTTTAAAATTTCTTTCATGGCGGCGGCGATTACTATTAATATGCTCAATAACTTTATAATAAGTTTTATTGGGGTCACGCGGCTCGGGTTTTGAAAGGTCTAGCTCAATTGGTTCATTCATATTTCTATTATCGACTAAATTTTAATATTTATCTAGTTTTTCTATTGTTATCTTGTCTAATTTAACGAAATAACTATCTGGAACAAATTCGGAGTTATTTTGCCCAGCCCAAATGAAATTTCTATAAAACCCCGCTTCCGAACGATAACTATAAATTCCCTCAATAGAATCCGCATAGTCTAATTGGTATCCTATCGGCGGATAAAAAATATTGCCATTAGATAATCGAATTTGATGATAGCAAAGGTTCTTTATTTTTGTTTGCTCTGGCGGACTAAAGTTTTTGCGTTTCATATGAAATAAGTCCGGTACCAGCGAGTCGAACGCTGTATCTCAAAGAGCCAAACTTTGCGGATTACCGTCTTCCTCGTACCGGATTTGGTATTGAAGACACCTTTCAAAGTTATTTACAGTTGAGATAGATTACTAAAGTTTATTTATATGGCTCCGAGACTTGGGCTTGAACAAGAACTTTCGCCTTAACAGGGCGCTACTCTCCCAATTGAGTTATCTCGGAATTAAAAAGTTAAAATGTTGCAGTCATCGGATTCGAAATAAGTGTAATTAGGTTCATATGATAGGTATTACACTCCATTATAACAAAAAGCAAGTAGAAAGTAAAGAAAGTTTTATAGACTGTCGATGTTTATTTTGCCGCAAGGAGTTTAAGAGAAAGAGAGCGTTGCTATTAGTTAGCTTATCTCGCGGGCCGAATTTGTTTTGCTCAAAGATTTGTGCGGACTCTTTTCGTAAAACGGGAAAAGAAGTTTCTTGCGGAAATTGTGAGAAAATTTTTTATAGGAGTCTTAGAGGACTAGTTCCTATCAACTACTGCTCTCAGTCTTGCGCGGCAACAAGAAATAACTCTTTATACCCTAAAGCTCGTCTGCAAAAAGTTATTCTAATTGGACAAAGAGCTAATCTTATTAAAAAGCGGCGGGCTCAATCGCGATCAATGAAAGAAAAAAGATGTATTGTTTGTGATACGCTTTTTCTCGCCGCTAATAAAACTTGTAGTGATAAATGTTATCGAGAATCTTTAAGTCGCGCGGGAAAGAAAAGTGCTGAAATTCAATCTTCTAAAAGGCGATCTAAGAATGAAATTGCTTTTTACAATTTATGTAAATATAAATTTGATTTAGTCCAAAATAACCTACCAATATTTAACGGTTGGGACGCGGACATTATTCTACCAAATCTTAAAATAGCTATTTTGTGGAATGGTAAATGGCATTACGAAAAGATTACTAAAAAACATTCTGTTAAACAAGTGCAAAATCGAGACGAAATTAAAATGGAGGAAATTATTAAATTTGGATATACGCCTTATATTATAAAGGATATGGGCAAATTTAATCTCGCGTTCGTACAAAAAGAATTCGAGAAATTTTTAAGGTTTCTCGAATCTTAAAGTTGCGCCACCCAGAAGTGCGCTGGGACCAAAAGCTTATGAAACTTTTATGCTACTATTACACTATGGCGCGATTAAATTAATATTCCAAATACGTTCGTTTAGTATATTTACACAGGTAATACGTCACATTTAAGTGCATCCACCCGGAATATTAAATTTAGAATGGAATATCGTCTCCAGCGGGTTCTCCCGCATCTGGCTCATCTGACGAATCGTTACTAATATCCAAAGGTTTATTAGCGGCTTTTGCTTTAGCTTTTTTGGCGGGCGCGGCTTCTGCTTTAGGCGTTTCGGCTTTCGGGCCATTCTTTACCCGCGCGCCTAACTCTTTGAGCTTATTAATAAAGAATTCATCAAGCTCTGTAGAATCAACCACTTCCTTCTTTCCGACTTTAACTTTTTCAATTTTGGGTAGTTGATCCAACTCGTAAGCCCATGAAACCCGTTCTCCATTTTGCTTCACTGAAACGGCAGGATAAGAACCTTCGCCCTTTTTCGTATAAAGGCCGACTTCGATATTATTAAAAGTCTTAAGATTGAGGAACGAATTGAAAATACTACGAGCGAGAAGATTTTGGCGTAAGTCCAAAACGTATGTTTCCTGAGTGTCGGTATCTTCAAGGGCGAACTTAATTACGTCATACTCTTGTTCCTCCCAAGTTTTCTTCTCGATTGTAACTCCAGTTAAGTTGCCGGAAACATCTTTTACTTCCTTGGTGACTTCCCACTTATCGCCGACTTTTTCCGAAACAGCGAAATGCGGCGCAACGCTTTTTTTGTCTTTATCTTTGGTCGTAATTTTGAGAAAATAGACCTTATTATTTGTTTTATTTGATCCGAGCATATATGTGTGTTATTTTATGTTTGTGTTGTTTATATTTGATTTATTTGAGGGATACTATCCCTTCTTTATTATAGATGATTTTTATATTTTTAGCAAGTTTATTTCAGTGGGGTCAGAGAAAATCCAAGCTCCATCGCCGATTTTTTAAGATCAGCGATTCTCTTCTGAAGATATTCGTCAATTTCTTGTTTTGCCAGAGCTTCGTCTTCTTTAATTTCGTTTTTAGTAGCTTTGCGGACAAACTCTAAAGAAAATGATGTTTCATTAAAATTTAGATATTGTACCGTTCCATACTCTTTTCTGAGAAGCAATTCGCTAAAGAGTTTGTGCGCTGCCAGCGCAAGTTTATCAGAATAGCTTAGTTCAATAAAAGTTACTAACTTCCTATTTATAATAGATTGTTCAATTTCGGGTTTTTTTAGTTTAGATTTCGTCATATTCCTTTACTATACTCAGGTTGGATCATTTGTCAATGGTTTTTCGTCATCTTTCTCTTCTTGTCCGATAAATTTGGGCGGTGTAGTCTTCTTCGGGATTTTCGAAATATCTATCCCTCTCACTGAGAAATCGATGCGCATTAACCGAAAATATTCTTCGAACTTGTCTTTTTTACGTTTCAAATACCATTCGCCACAGTTATTATATAAATAATCGTAAAAATTTTTAATTCTAATTCTCCCGCAAGCAGAAATTGCGGCGGAATTAGCGCTATGCTTTCTAGCGGAAAAGTTTGTAGAAATGCCAACGACTTCTTTAAGATACTTTTGGAGCCCTTTGCAAAATTCTGTTGTGCCCGCGAAGGAAATATTTCCATGTTGGACATACCATTTTTTAACCTTCGCCAAGGGAATACTTATACATCCGTCTCCATCAAAATAACCACGGAGGAAATGGTTTTTGAGTTTTGGGGGAACTTTTTCAATACAGTCAAAAGAAAGTTTCGTATTTTTATTTCTTATACATCCCAGCTTTGTTAAATCTTCGCTTATTTCCATTGACATAATTTGTAATAAGGAATATTGTCCAATCTTTTCGTTTTCCAGTGGTTTTTGGAAATCTTTTATCGGCAATGTATGATTTAAGGTCTTCTTTATCTTTTCTAAAAGATACCTATCTTTTCTTTCTAAAGTTATTTTTACACCGCGCCCATCATTGCACCCATCGGCGCATATAAATCCATAAATATATGCTCTGTCAATAGTATTAATTCTTTTAAAAAACTGCTTGTTAATTGGATTTTTTACTTTCCCGTCTCTTAGGCCACGAATCGGAATATTTCTATCTTTTAATATTCTTCTAATCGGCCCTCTTGATGCAATGCCAGCTTTTTCGGCGGATTCTGTTTGGGTTAGTTTTAAGACCGTATAATTATATACAAATCTTTCCTCTTGTTCTTTTGATGTTTTAATCGTAAGTCCCATACATAATATTACACAGGAGTATCAATATGTGAAATACTATTTTCTGACTTTTCATTATATTTCTTTAAATCTAAATATTTGGTAATAATACGAACATTTTGGATAGCGAGCCGATTCATAAAAATACTTCCGTTCTTTTTAGTTGCAATGCAATGGATAATAGAATCTTTTTCTGGCAATTCCCCTTGATTATAATTTTTAATTCCTTCTATTTTATCTTCGTTCGCGCTATTTGAAATAACAGTTTCCAAACTCGAAATTCCGTCGCTAACTCTTAATTTAATACATTTATTTCCCTTCTTAGATGTCCAAGACTTTTCTTCTTCGACTACCCCAACAAATTCTAAAGCCCCGTCATCTGATTCCAAACATTCTTCAATCGTCATTAAATCTCTAATTCCGGGCTCGTCTTTGAAAATTGTCCAAAGGTCTGTCGAATATGCATAACCAGTCAACATTCTTTCAAAATGAAAGGCGGTTAATCTTGTATGCTTTCTATTCTTCTCGTAGATTGCTTTATGAGGCTCATATTTCTTTTTAATCGTCTCGAATCGAGATTCTTTAATAAAAGGCTTTCCTTTAGAATCATTCATATTCTTAAGATAATTAACCGTTGATAATACATCATAATCGAACTGTTTCCCGTAATCTGTCGCCAATTTCTTTTCTTTATCGGTTAGGCAATTCCAGAGTTGTGCTTCTAAAGCTAGTCGCGCCCTCGTTTTGTTATAATTTTCGTCATCCATGCACCCACAATAAATTAACGAGCAAAGAGTCGCTATAGACAGTCCACATTCTTTTGCGGCATTAAGCATCTCAAATTTTGTCATGAACTGTTTACGGAAATTCATTAAATGCTGAATTACTTTATCCGATATTCCCTTAATACTGGAAAGTCCATAGCGAATGTCTCGTCCTTCAATTTGAAACTCTATACCACTCTTCAATAAATGTGGCGGAAGTAATTTAATTCCAAAATTCTTTAACTCGCCATGAATTTTAGCAATTTCTTCCAACGGTTTAGGTTCATCATTCGCTTGCTTAAGAAGAGAGCAATAGAATTGTTGTGGATACTTATATTTTAGATAAATTGTTGTGGCGGAAAGACTTGCGTAAGAAACTGAATGAGAATTCGATGTTACCATTCCATTCGCTAAAAAATTATGATCTTTATGATCTATCTCTAGATCATAACAATCTTGAGTTCCTACACTCTTTATGGATTTTATTTTACAGAACATGATTTTTCCAAGTTTTACCAAGTGCAATTTTACTAACTGTTGCTTGGTCTATATTATAGATATCCGCAATTTCTTGTAATTTTATCTTATATTCGTTCCTCATCGTTTTTATTGCCGAAACCTGATACGTTGTTAAACTCGTCGCCGGGTGACTTTCCCCGAACATTTTCGGCAAAGCAGACGTATTATATTGATTAAGTCCTGTCCGATAAGCATGATTATTATTATCTGACACTGAAGCCCATTCTAAGTTATCTTTATAATTATCAATTTTAATACCATTTTTATGATTAATCACGGGTAAATTTTCAGGATTAGGCAAAAAGTTTATACCAACCAGTCGATGGACATAGAATTTCTTTTTACCGCAATTACTTAGCTCTATTCGCTGATAGCCATACCTGTCTATAAATGGTTTGACAAAACCCCCCTTTGATGTTTTCCGTTTTTTTGAGAAAATCTTACCAAAGTTTGAAATTAGATAACAGCCCTCATATCCCAGCATATCTACAAAATACTCTGCTTCATCTGGGCATATTATAGATAAATCATCAGAAATTATATCTTTAACACTTTTCATCCCCCCCGATATTGTAAGAAATTTGTGATCCATAGAGCAGATTATCTTTCTGCCGTCATCCATTTCAATTTCAAATAACTCTTTTTTATTTTCATATTTATTCGTAATCGTTCTAAAATGAACATTCTCCGAATCAATGTCAAAGGCTAAAATTTTCTCTCCAATATCTGCATTCTCAATAGTTTTCGGACCTAAAGGCGTTGCTATAATAGTATTTTTATCCAAGCATTTATTGAAACTATAAGAAGCTGATTCATCCAAAATTTTCCAAACCATCTCCCCGATAGATTCTTCGAACCCATTTTTCTTCGCCATTTCTTTCACCTTGCCTTGCCATTCGACCATCTCATCTATTTTCTTTTTCCCGACAATCCTTCTCACCTTCTCGGCATCCTCTAGAGAGAAGCCAATAGCATGTAATAATTGCATCATCTGTTCTTGGAACAAGCACGTATTTCTTGTTGGCTCCAAAATATCTTTGAATAATGGATGTGGGCATTGTTTAGACCCCTCAACATAATCATGAACATAAGCGAGCGCTCCCGGACGCGCCATACTTAAGACATCAGACAGTTCAGATAAGTTACGAGGTTTAACTTCACGGCATACTTGCAAATTCGTATGAGCCTCAATTTGAAATAATCCGTGTGGCGTTCGCAAATCTTGCAAAGCGTTATAAATTAAAGGATCATTATCTAAATCGACTTTAGATAAATCGGTTTTTGTTTCTTTTAACACGTCTGCGATTACCGAAGCGCAACGTAATCCAAGCAAGTCTAATTTAATCGTAAGATATGCAACGTCCTCCATTGTAAATGATGCGACAATTTCTTTTTCATCAGATAGCTCTTCCGAATCAACTTTTTTCTTTTTTGCGTATTCAAGAGGAATATATTCGTCCAAATTACGATAAGAAATAATATATCCCGAAGCATGAGAGCTTTTATTTTTAATTAATCCTCTTAGCTTTAAGGCAACCTTGAAAACTTTGGGATGTTTATCGCACCAATCTACAAATTTAGGAACGGGTTCTTGCTCCCATTCGTCAGGATTATCTTTCGACCTTTTCCCGTAATATGCGTCTTTCAAATCAGCGACAATTCCGAATTTCTTAGGAATATAATCAGAAACAATTTTCATTTCCTCTTCATTGATTTCCTCAATGACTTTGCCGCACATTTTAATAAGGGCTTTCCCGGAAAGAGTCGCCACATTAGAAATTTTAGCAACTTTATTGGGATAAAGTTTATGCGTATTTTCTACAACCTCATGGCGGCGTTTTTGCTCAATATCAATATCGATATCGGGAGCCAGAGAACCATCGATATAAGTAATCCCATCGACAACTTTCTTTTTCGATCTAGCCTCTGAAACAAATCGCTCAAAGAACAACTTATATTTAATAGGTTGAACATCTGTGATTCTTGTTAGATAGGCGACTAATGAGCCCGCAACGCTGCCCCGCCCCGGCCCGCGCGCGATACCCAATTTATCTGTTTCATTAATAATCTTCCAAACCAAAAGCATGTAGTCAACATAACCAAGCTTTTTAAGTAGTTCTAATTCTTTTTTAATTCGGGCGATCCACTCTTCTTTCTCAGATTCAGGACATAAATCTTTATATCCTTTATGGCAAAGTTTTCGAAGGAATTCATAGTTATCGCATCCTATCGGCGCTCCGACATCCGCGCGCTCTTTATCGGAAATATTGATTTCTGGTAAACGAACCCATCCAAACAAGGGGTATTCATATTTACTAAATTTTGATAAAAAATTAGAACTTGTCATACTTTATATATCTCATCATTATTCGCCATTCAGCCTCAGTTTCCCAATCATGTGCGGACAAATTTTGTCTAAATTCGCGGCCCAAGTCATCCTCATACATTACATCCTGTTCGTTAATAATGCAAACAGTAAATCCATCTTTCTCTATTTTGTCTGCAATTTCATTTACGTTGATAAGATAACGAGAGTTAAGAGTAATCATTATCAAATCTTCCCCATTCGATACAAGGATATTTCCTGCCGAATTCATCTACGGGCTCATAATAGTCATCATCAGAATTCCCAAGTCCATAATCAATTTCCTTAACGCCCGGTTTTAGCTCAAGATTACATGAGCATCCTCTTGGAACATGATCGTCACAAGCAACATCTTCTTCTTTGCCCGGTGCATAATACCATATCGCCTCTTTATCACATTTGAAACATTTAATCATTAAAATCCAAATTTTGCAATTTTTACCGTATTGCCATTTTCTTTATCTAGACCGTAGATATCCGCCAAAGTCATAGGCTCTTCACTAATTTTTGTTTTTCCGAGTGTTTTTATCAATTCATTAGTTCGAGAAATTGATAATTTTTCAAATTTATATAGTAAATCCAATCTTCCTTTACGCAACAATGCTTTATCAATTGATTCTAGGTCCGGAGTATTAAAAGTAGCGATAATCTTTATTTTAAGAATATCTCCTAAAAGGCCGTCTGCTAAACCTAAAATATTAGCTGTGGCGCTCGAACGTAAACCGTCTGTACAAATAGCACTTTCGATATCCTCTAAAACTAATACTTTGTTTTTTAATTCGCTTGTGGCGAAAGATAGGAAATCAGGCGAATCAAATATCTCGGCGATATTTTTAGTCGTATAAACAATATCATTTTTAGAAATTTCAGTCAATCCTCTTAAAACGGACGTTTTTCCTACGCCCGGCTCGCCAGCAAAAAGAATAATGCCAGATTTATCCCCATTAATAAATTCGGTTATTTTATCCAGAGCTTTCTCGAAATCTTTGTTATAATGATTTAATTTAATTGGGCGGGATTCAACGTCGAATCTCGATAAAACCAATTCTCCATATTGTTTTAACAATAGAGAAACCTTCCCCTTATTTTCTATTGGCTTATGACATTCGATAATTTTATTAATTAACTCTAAATGCTTTTTCGAAGCTTCGTTATAGAAGAATCTTGCCCCGATGTTTTCCCCATATTCCTCAAAAGCAATAAAAAAATCATTAAATTCGTTTGACAACAAAAGTAAAGAGTCCTTCTTTGCATAATGACAATGCGGAATAAAGCTAGAAAGAAGTCCAAACCCCTCCTTTTTTAAAAGCTCATACAGCTTAGTTCGGTCAGCTTCTTTAATGAAAGAGTTCTTGCAAAATGGTAAATTATTATTTAATTCTCGATAAATTTCATAAATCGTTTCTACGATATCACTATGTATTCGAATTCTTGAAAAATCTCGACTCTTAACTTTAAAGAATGGGCCGAAATCAATATAATCCGATCTTTTATCATCTTTCGGCTCCATACAAAGAGATGTGAATATATTTTCCATATTTAATGATGCAAGTCTTTAGATTGGTGGAATTTTGTCGAAAAAATCTCTATAACTTCCGCAAGTGTAAAAAATGGACGTTCTCGATTAGTATATTCTAAGGCGGCTTCTACGCCAAAATCTCCAATTAGTCCATCGGGATTACTAATTAAACTGTCATGAAACCCATTATGAGAATGGCCACAAATTTGTTTCCAACCCTTCGCGCAATTATTATGAACAGCGATTGGGAAATGACTTGCGACGAATGAGTGATGATCTATTTTTAATTCGAGATAATGTCCATAAAATATAATATTATTATATCGGCAAGGATAACTTTCATATCCTTCATCCATCATTAATTCGGTCATTCTTCTTTGATACGCCTGTTTAGCCGAAGATATATGATTACCCCAAAGATAAAGATGGTCTTTGGCGGGCCACTTCGAAAACTCCGTAAATAAAACTTCGTCGCCACAATTAAAATGGCTATCTCCTAAATCTAACACCAACGACTCTTGCGTTATATATGTAAACCATTTTTCTTTAATGTAATTGTCATGCTCTTGCATTGAACCGAACCCACGTTTTTCTAAAACGACGCCCGACACCTGATTCATATGCAAGTCACTTACAATAAAAACATTATCATAATCAGCAGTTTTGTATTTGACTGGTTTTATCATTACTCTTTATACCTTATATATTCGATTTTGTCAAATTTTTTCGGCTTGAGATTTCATATTCTCTAAATTAGGTGTAATACTCAATAAGTTATGAGAAAAATATTTAATCAACAGCAGATAAACTTTATCGAGAATAATTATCCTATTCATGGGACCAAATATTGCGCAGAGGTTTTGGGTTTTACACGCGAACAGATAAAAGGAAAGGCTAATCAGCTAGGATGCAAACTCCCCAAAGAACTAAAAGAAAAACAGAAAATGGAAACTCGGTTGGAGAATCGGAGCCGAATTCTTTTTGAAACTGATTTCGACTCTCTTATAAATTTAGACGATCCATATTCATTGTACCTATTGGGTTATATATGGGCTGATGGTTGTATTACGGGCAATAGAAAATATAAAAATAAATATGTTTCCTTAGCTATCGCGGAAGAAGATGGCGTCGAAATAATTCCTATTATTAATAAATTAAAAATAAATAAAGATTGGACGTATCATTCTTATCCACAAAAGAAGAATTGGAAAACGATTATGAATATTACCAACTTTGATTGGATTTTTGCGGAACTTTTAGAAAGATTAGGTTTCCGCGATAAATCTTCAAATCCTCCCTCTACTCTTTTTTCGAGGATAAAAGAGCAAAATAAGAAGTTTTTTATATTGGGATTTTTTGATGGGGATGGCAGTGTTTCTGTCGGTTGTTGTGGCGAGCCTACGCGTATTTCTGTTTCTTTTTCGGGGCCATCATCTCAGAATTGGAATTTTATTACTGATTATTTAACGAGTCTTGGTATTGATTATTCCATCCGTATCGATAAACGTGATAAAGGTTCGACATCCCTCTTAAATATTCGGAAGAGGAAAGATTGTTACAAATTCTTGAAATTTTTATATAATGAAAGAGGCGAGTTAAAATTAGGACTTTTTAGAAAATTCAATAAATTAGAACAATATGAAAATCATATAAAAACTAGAACGGATCACCTTTATAAGTTATATTGTGAATTTTCGAAAACCCTTCTTCTTCCGTAGGTTCTTCAAAGTTTTCGAACTGTTTCGTGATTACTGTGATAGGCACCCGTCTTTTGCGAAGACTATTTCTTTTTAAGCAAATTTCAATCGGGGTTCTCATTACGACCGCTTTTAGCTCGGCATTAAATTCCTTAGCTAAGGCGACCCAATTTTTACGATTTTTCTTATTATAGTTTGTATTTACAATACAAATATCTTTATTCTGTTTCAAGAGGATTCTCGCGAAATTGAATAATTGTTCGAAAACGATATGATTTCTATCTTGATTCGATTCGTCTCCGGTTATAATCTCGCGCAGTTTATCGGCGCATAAGCGGACTGTGGGTTCAAATCCCCAATCGGCATAATAATTCTTGCCACTTGCTGGCGGGCCAACCATTAATATAACTCTCATACTAGTCGATCATTTCTGGCAGACCACGTTTTCCGTCATAGGTTTTTGTAAGCATCTCTTTTTGTCTATTTATTTGTTCTCGCGCCCCATCAATGAATATTTGTTCTGATTCAGGAATAAGCTGAATTTCTTCAGAAATTTTAGCGAAAGGTTCTATTTTGGGGAATGTGCTATTCATACTCGGCGGTAATCCGTCGCCATTCATCCAAGATTGATAGGTAATTCTATTCATTATTCCACCGTCAGGGGCAATAGAAAAGTTTTTAATATAAATACTAATCTCGGGAAATATTTTGGGCAAAATTTCTACTAAAAACCATGAATTATAAGTCAAATATAGGGATACTAGCCGCCCCGAAATTCCAATCGGGGAATCTAGCAGTTCCCTGACTTTAGGGATATTAAATAAATATTGATTTTCTTTACGGAAAGTCATTAACTTTTCTTCGTCGTCTTCTTGGTCTTTGACGGTCGCGAGATAATCATTTATCGTAGGAATAAACTTTCCTCTGAAATCGGCAAGAAGATGATCTGTTTCGAGGAGGTCTTTGAGATTAACATTTCGATTTTCTGAATTTTTTATAGAATGCCCAAAGATCGGAATTATTACTCGTTTTACAAACCACATCTGATGAGTAAAAAATCTATGCTTATTAGTTGGTTCTACCTCTTTCGATCTATCCATAAAATCGTGGATAGGATAGTATATTTCTGGGCTACCGCCCCAGTTTTTAGCGGATAACTCGCTGTGGATTGTTGCGTTCATATGTAATAAATTCGTCTTTTTTGATTTCTGCTATAGAAAAATTTTTGTATTTAACTGCTTTCCCCGCGAGAATATCATAAAATCCATCTAGCTTAAATTTCGGAAATTTCAAGCAAAAACTTTTTAGCTTTATAACTATATACCACTCGTCATTATTTGTCAACGAGTAAATCTTGAAAAATCTTTGGTTATCCGAAAATCGTTGAGCGTATTTTAAGTTTTTTTCATTTTCCCATTCCCATCGGAACCCTGCCGCTGTTGTATTATTCATATGTTTAGATAAAACATGGCTTATTGTGGTTCTCGCCACTTTATAAAAATCACTAGCTTCCTTGATATTATTCCATAACTTTATCAAATTTCCATCTTGATCTAACTGTTTTACTTTTTGAGCCCTTAGCCCAAGTTTTTGTTTCGTTTCAGCGCTAAGATGTTTCCCCTTGCACCACGATTCTTTGCCAAACATCGGGTTTTTCTCGCCAGAGAAACGAATTGAGCGAACTTCTTTCATCCATTCGGCTTTTTCTTCGCCATATATTTCTTCGTATGTTTTCCCTTTGTGCTTCGAAATAAGTCCGCTTGATCCTTCTCCGCCATTTGTTAGATTGGCTAAACAACCTGTTCCCAAATCTATACGTCCTATTAGGCTTATAATGTCTTTTTCTTTTTGATGGGCATTCAATTCAGATAGGTTATTTTCAATAATAATTGTATAATTTGCGGGATTATATCCAGATTCTTCAATGTGTTTAATTTTCCCAAATTTAATGGTATTATAATTCCAACTTCTTTCGAATTGGGTAAAATGATCTTTCCTTCTGCCATCTTTCCCCTTCCCTATATAATAGGGCTCAAACTGAAAGACAATTTCTTGATTTTCTAAAGAAAATTTATAAATCCCCGGTTTTCTTGGGTCTAATAACGCGTAAACATAATAATTGTCCATATCCTATATTTACACATATTATATGTAACATAGACCTATGAGAAAAATATTTTTTACACCGCCCGCCTTTCGACAATAAATACGGTTTTATCATTGAGCATCTTCTACATTAATCTCGTCATTATCCAATAGCTTAGTCTCTCTTTCGAGGAATTTCAAGCTTTTTAATTTGAAAGGTTCAACAATATCATTTTCTACCGCCAAAACAACGCCCTCTTCTGGAACTTTGTTTTTGCACAGATAACAGTTCTTTTCGGTATAATTTTTTATTAGAGCATTGAGCATCTGTTCCCGCCAATTCGTATCTCGCCAGCCACTAGTGAAACATTCGCCGTCGAAAAAGTCCATTTCTCGATTATTCTCCCAAAGATAATCTTCAATAGTCCCATAATAAAAGATTGGAACCATTTTTAATCCCATCTTCTGACAATATCTCTTAATCTGTGGAAGCGAGAAATCGAAAACGTCACCGGAAGCATTCGTATAAGTGATTCTAAATACAAAAAAATCAAACGTATTTGCCGCCAAACCGTAATCATACTCTTTTTGAATCCAGCCTCCATTAGACTGTTGGCCTACAATCTCTCCATAGAGAGTAATTCCATCTTTAATAGAATCTTTATATTTTTGAGCAACTGCGCCCCAAATATCCTCAGAATAAAAACTTTCATGGTTTTTATCCGCATATTGATTTTTAATAACCTTGCGGCTTGCATAGACCAAATCGTAATGACTCTCTTGGATTTTAACCCGGCAAAGCTTTAACAATTTCTCAATTAAATTGAGCGGACGCTTACATAAAACCCGTCCCATCGCGGCGTTTGCCCCGTGCATTTTATAAGTAATGCTAATTTGGTCTTCGAGATTAAGCTTGAATAGATTTCTTTTCAAGTGCTCTAAGTCCAGAGAAAGTCTGAATTGCTTATCTACCAGCTTGGACTCTCTCTTAACTTTCTTGTCAGATTTCGAAGTAATTCCAGAATTTCGAACGGGAAGACAATATTTTTCGCAAAATTTAATATCCCCGATGTAATCAAAAGAAACCCCTTCTTCGAATTCGACATCAATTTTTTGGGTTCCAAGCCATTCTTTTATGTCGGCGGCAGGAACAATATATCCTTCAGATACCATTCCGCGCAATTTAATTGCACGAACACGTCCCGTTTTAACAAAAAACCCTTTAATCTCTTTATTTTTATTCAGTTCGGCATCACTAAAAGAATTAGAATAAGAAAGATATTCTTTATTAATTGTGGATTCGATGGGGAAGTAAATATATAAATTCCCTTCTTTCGCCGCCAGTCCCGTGATTACCGAACAGCCATTACAAACGGTCGTTTGTAATTTATCTGCATTCGGATGCTTATTTACTGGCCCAAGACGGATTACTTGGGCAAGATAATTAGGATTATCTGAAACAATCTTTAGTGAAGTCTTCATATTGAGAGACTATCACCTTTTTATTAGAATGCAACAAAAATTTTTAACTAACGAGGGATAAAAATCCCACCACGATAATTAAATTAAGTGTTTTGAAGATCATTACGCCTCTGGAACTACAGGGGCTAGCTCATTAACGAGAGCTACGACTTCAGAATCCGTCAAAACTTCATGAGCGGGCTTGAATTCATCCCGTTCCGCGCTTACAGCGGCGAGAGAGACTTCTAGTGCGGTGTTTTGCGCTACTGATTCCGCAAGAGCGGTTTCAGCGGCGACTTTGGCGGCTACGGCGGCTGAAATTTCAGCAGCGGCATTTTTTGCAACATTAAGGGCAGCAACGAGTTGGGCTTTTGTAATCATAAATAAATATAGGAAAAGTAAAATTAAAAGGGATTGAACGTATGTCAATAAAATAAACGTATTCATAAATAAATTACACGAAAAATCCGAATGTGAAATTTTATTTTAAGAAATTTTGTTTAGAGTATCCAAAGGATTTTTTGACGTTAAATCTTCCTTATGGAGTCGGCAGAGATTAGCGGCAGGCATAATAAATTCAGAAGTTTCATTTTTAACCCTAACGAAGCTATCCATCCATTCAATTACTTGACCGCCGCGCCATCCGGCGTCGGTATTCCCTTGTACGTAATATTTCTTTGGTTTCTCCTTTCGAAGTTCGGAGAATTTTAGAAGTCCAATTAGTTCAGTCGCGTTGAGAGGTTCAGTAACCATAATATCTATATCATAGTCTGATTACGTAAGGAAGTCAATAATAATTTATTCTCAAAGCCGAATAAATTAAGATTATCTAATTTATTATATTGAAATTTCTTAATAAAATGAGAAACATCCCCCTTACGTACAAGTACTGTACTTATACGTAAGGAAGATATTAGATTATACTGAACTTTCTCAAAAACTTTTTTTGTATTTGCGGAGAGAACAAAATGAGAACTCCGCGAAATGGCGCATCCTGAAAATACCTCAATAATCATCACCGGGGCTATAAACTCCGTCCGGTCGCAGTAAGCTACTAAAACTGCATCTTGATTATCCCATTGTAGTTTTTTGATTTGGGGAGCACGCTTATCTCCCCCGTCCGTTATTGACGCACCCGTGTCCACGTATTTCAGCACGACAGGAGTAGATTTGTCCAATTTATGTCAGGCGTGAACTCGCCTTTGAATGGATAATATGCGCAATGTTTGAATGAATCAAGTCTTTTTTCAAAAATCTTTTCTTGACGTATGTGAATCTCATGATAGCATGGTCGAAATGGAACTAAATAAAATTCAAAATCGAGACGCTTTGGAGGGATTGCGAGAACTTCCAGACAATTCCATTGATTTAATAATTACAAGTCCAGTTTATAAAGATTCGGACGGATTTTCATGGGCCGATATTGAACTTTTTGCCCGCGAGATGCTTCGTGTTCAAAAAGAAAATTCCTTATTATTTTTGAATTTTGGGGCATTAGCGGAAGATAAATTTAGACCTTTCGGGGTTTGCAAGACGTTTACAGAGAGAGGATATAGATTAAACGATACAATAATTTGGGTTAAAAATCATTACCGTCCAATTCAAGGGAAGAAAAGGCTAAATAATTTATGTGAGTTTATTTTTCTGCTTTATAAGGGGGAAATGCCCAATTTAGATCGTTTATCTATTGGTGTTCCGTATAAAGACAAAAGTAACGCCAAAAGGTTCGCGAACGGGCGCGATTTGAAATGTCGAGGTAATGTCTGGGAAATTCCTTACGAGACAATCAATCGATCAAAAGAGAAATTACATAATGATCGATTTCCTTTAATGCTACCGGAACTTTGCATAAAATTATCAGGAATTCCAAATGGGGCGGTAGTTCTTGATCCGTTTTCGGGTTCGGCTACCGTAGCTTGCGCCGCGAAGAAGTTGAATAAGCAATTTATTGGGTTTGAAATCGATAAAAGGCATTGGAAAACTGGTAGCAAAAGACTTCTTGACTTCCAATAAATATAACGTATAAAGGGCTTATGAGCAGAGATATCAAATTTAGGGTTTGGTCGTTAAAACATAAGCAATGGATGAACCATTGCGCCGTAATTGATTGTCCCGGTAATATTGGGAGCCATTTTGTAGCTATTCACGACGATGGGAAATTAGAACAATGTTTTGTTGGACTATCCAAAGAAGAAAATATTATCCAGCAATTCACAGGTCTAAAAGACAAAAACGATAAAGATATTTTCGAGGGAGACATCCTTAAAGTTTCTTTCCCCAAAGATAATAGTTCTTTCATTAAACAAGTTCGATGGCTTGGCGCGGGATTTGATATTTCACCTTCAAACGAAATGTATAACTACGAAGTTATTGGGAATATTTTTGAAACCCCAGAATTATTATGATAAACGATAACGACAACTCAGAAGGCGAAGAGTGGAAATTCTCGGATAACACCGAAAACCCTAAAAATAAAATGGATTACGAAAATAAAGTTATTGTAAATACCTATTCGAATATTCCCTTTAGTCAAGATACTTGGAAAATTGGAGAGTCTGAAAAGATGCGCGTTGATTGCTTGCATAAAAATACGTATTTTAGTATTGTTTTGGGGGATCGCCCGTTTATTGAAATTTATTCCACAGATCAGTATGGGAATTTGAAAAATCCGCCCGAAAGAATTTTTGATTTAGGGCCATATTTTACAAGATGAGTAGGTTATCATGGGAACAATACGCTTTCGAATTAGCGAAAGTCGCGGCGCTTCGCTCAGAAGACGAGTATGTTAAAGTTGGAAGTTGCGCTTTAGGTTGGGAAAACCAAGTTTTGAGTTTAGGTTATAATGGCGCACCGCCCGGCATTAATATCGATTTTTCGGACAGGGACGAAAGACGAAAAAGAGTCTTGCATTCTGAACTTAACTGTTTAAGATATTGCAAGCCGGGCGAAGTTAAATTATTGGCTGTAACCTTATGCCCCTGTAGTGATTGTATGAAACAAATTTCAGCTTATAAAATAAAACATGTTGTATTCGGGGGACTTTATGATAAAGATGACTTTGGAATTCAGCTAGCTTATGAATTTGGTATTAAATTAGAACAGATTGAATTACCTAAACCTCCAGTGACGCAGCCAAAATGTACTCATTAAAATTATGAATAAAGAAAAAACAACATACGCGACGATGCAGACCAAAACAATTGCCAAGGTTTGCCGCGCAAAAATCGATGATTGGGCGCGATCAGTCGAAAAAGCGGGAAATAAAGATATCGCGGAACTAATTAGAACTAAAACTCTAATTACGGGCGGCGCGTTAGTTTCATTATTAACCGGCGAAGAAGTTAATGATTTCGATATTTATCTTAGAGATAAAGATTCTGCATTTAAGCTGGCTCAATATTATGTAGAACTTTTTAAGACTAAAAATGAAAAATGGATTAATGGGAAGGTTTCACAATTTGAAGTACAAGACGCGGGGGATAGAATTAAAATTATTATTAAATCAGCGGGCGTCGTAGCGGCGGATGGAGAAACGACAGATAGCCCAACAGAATATCAATATTTTGAAGGAACTCGGGGGGATCAGGCGGAAACATTCTTACAAAATTTGGTTAGTCATGCCGCCAAGGAAGACAAAGGCTATGTTCCGGTATTTATTTCGGACAATGCAATTACAATTTCCAATAAAATCCAAGTAGTTATTCGGTTTTTCGGAGAGCCCGAAGATATCCATAAAAATTACGATTTCATTCATTGCACAAATACCTATTGTTCATGGGACAATACAGTTAAACTTACTTTGGAAGCGATGGAAAGTATTAGAACCAAAACATTATTCTATTCGGGCTCTCTTTATCCCATTTGCAGTATTTTAAGGTTACGGAAGTTTATTGCGCGCGGGTGGAAGATTAATGCGGGGCAAGTTTTGAAAATTATATGGCAGATTAAGGATTTGAATTTGAACGATTACGATATATTGCGAGAGCAACTTTGCGGGGTTGATTCCGCGTATTTTACCGAGATGTTAGCTATTTTACATAATGATAAAGAGTCGGGCAAAACGATTGACCAAACCTATATTTCCAACCTTATTGATATTGTATTTGATAAATAATGCGGGCTAGTTATTAAAAATAATATTTCATAATTACTATTATTCGTGTAATATAGATATGAATTAGAAATTATGAATAGAAAAATAAGCCATCCAAGACATTGGACAGAAAAAGAAATAGAGATGTTAAAAAAATATTATCCACTAGAATGTCATTTATTGCCTAAAATGCTAAATCGCAGCATGGCTTCTATTAGAGCAAGAGCACAAATTCATCAGTTAAAAAGCATAAAGCCCAAATTTCGTGTTACTCATGATATTACTGATTTTATAGATATAAAAAAAAGTTCCGTTGCTTACATTTTGGGGTTCTTTTGGGCTGACGGGCACATAGTTAATCACGGAAACGAAATAAAGTTAAAGATAAGCAAAAAAGACTCAGAAGATATTGAAAAAATTTTACTATCACAGCTACCTTGGAGAGTATATAATAACCCCAACGAAGGGAACGGCATGGTAAATTTTGTTATTTCCGACTTCTTCCTAAGAAATTTTCTAATAGAGAACGATTACCATCTCAAATCCGGCGCGTCTCCTAACAAAATTCTCTCAAAAATTCCCGAATATTTACGCCATTTTTGGTGGAGAGGTTATTTTGATGGGGATGGCTGTTTATCTTGGAGAAAAGATGGAAATCAGCCCACTATACATCTAACATCTTGCAAAGAACAAAATTGGGATTTTTATGAAAATCTTTGTGAGAAACTTCAAATAAAATTTAAGCATCGGATTAGGATAGTGAATAAAGAAAAAAATACAGGCGGCTCCCAAGTAATGATAACGAATATCAAAGAGTGTAAAACTTTTTTAGAATATATTTTCGGTGATGAAAAGCTAGGACTTTCAAGAAAATATGAAAAGTTTTTAGAATTTCAGAAAAATTTTGAAATACCTTCCCCCAAAACATCTAAATATATTGGCGTGTGCGTTGAAGGTAGAAGTCAAAAATATTTAGTTCAAATCAATTATGGAGGAAAAAAGTTATATTCTAAGTATTTTAATTGTGAAATTGATGCGGCGCAGGCTAGAGAAAAATTCATATTAGACCATAAGTTAGACTTAGCACTTAATTTTAATTAAATTATGAAAATTTGCCTTATTGGTGGCAGGATGCAACATGGGAAATCGACTTTCGCTAAATTATTAGTCAAACAGATACAAGGTATGGGCTTTACTTGTAAACTTTATAACTTTGCTTTCGCTCTTAAAAGAGAAATAGCTCCTTTAATTAAGGAAAAATATGGATTTGATTCATTTTCCGAAGACCCTGAAGAAAAACCAAAATTTAGGGAAGAAATGATCTTACATGGAAAAAGAAAGCGGGCCGAGACTAATGGAAAATATTGGGTTGATATCGTGGAAGAGGAAATTATAAAAGATGATATGGATTTTGCTATAGTCGGCGATTGGAGATACGAGTCTGAATATCGACTAATTGAGAAATTCGGAGGCGTTGCCATCCATATTACAAAATGGGATATGGGTAGGAATGGGTCGTTACTCGCTATTCCTTCAGATAACCAAGAAGAAAATCTTAATGATCCATTCGTGAAGGAACAAGCGGATTTTTGTGTAAATTGGACCGCACCATGCGACAATCAAACTCTCGATAATTGGTGTAATGAATATGTAAAGGATTTTATTGATATTTATGGCGACTTCTTCGCAAAAAGCTAAATTATTACTTCGGGATGAAATTGATAATTATATTATTAATTATCGAAGATTCTCTGGCAAAGAACCGGGAGCAATTCCGATAACCGAATCAGAAAAATCTCTTATTACGGAGCTTGTAGTAGAGTATCAACAGTCTAAGCCCGCCGACGAATCAGTATATTATGAAGTTTCAAATAACCCGGAAATTGATACTTTGCTCGTATTTAAGAGTTGTGAATTATATGTTCATCCAGAAGCAGTAGAAATTAGGAATTTAGTAAGATAATATGATTGAATTTTCGCCTCCAGATGATTATTTTTACGTTAATAATATTAAAAATGGCATAGATGTCGACAATTCGATTAATCAGTTGGCCGAAAAACATATAGCTTTAATTTCTAAAACTTTTTATAGATACGGAAACCATACCGGGATAGCTATTAGTGAAATGTTGCAAGATGCGCCGCTATTAGTTTGGCGTTCCGCCGAGAGCTTTGATCCCAGTCGGGCAACTCAATATAGCTCATGGCTTGCCAGCCAAAGCAGATTTTATGCCTTAAATATGACGAAGCCCGCTGCTAAATTTTTCAATCAAATTAGTACAGACCCCAAAGACCTTGAATTCATTGATAATCCCGCTACAGACGACGAAAGAAAAGCGACAAAAAAGCAGGAATTATATGATTATATAATGTTTTTAGCAGAAAGTTATTCCGATCCGCAAATCAAAATAATTATGAAATCTAGGTATTTCGGAGACAGAAAGAATAAGGATTTTAAGTCTATTGGTCAAATATTAGGAATTACGGGGCAGGCAACGAAAAATATTCATGATCATTTCCTAAAATTAGTGAGGAAGAAAATTTCCGCGAAAGATTTTCTTGACTTTATATAGGAATAGATATATAAGTAAACAAACATATGAAACAAAATAAAACAGAGGTAATCTTCGTTTTGGACCGCTCTGGCTCAATGGATTCAATTAAAACAGATATGGAGGGCGGCATTGCGACGCTCATTGAAAAACAAAAATTAGAAAAAGGAGAGTGTTTGGTTACACTTTATCAATTTGACAATAAATTCGATAAAGTTTTCGAAACTAAGCCAATTAAAGACATCAACGAGAAAATTGTCATTGTTCCGCGTGGCGGGACTGCACTTTTTGATGCGGTAGGTCGGGCAATCAACGAAGTTGGCGAAAGGCTTTCAAATACATTGGAAAGCGAGCGGCCCGAATCCGTTATTTTTATTTGTATCACCGATGGAGAAGAGAATTCGTCGGCAGAATTTACGAATACTCAAATCAAAGAGATGATCAGAAAGCAAGAAACTCAGTTTAGTTGGAAGTTTATTTATTTGGGCGCGAATCAAGATGCGTTTTCCGCAGGGAAAAATTATGGCTTTGCAGCGGGAACTTCTGTGACTTATCGTGGGACGAAAGCGGGTATAAACAATACTTTTAGAAATTTAAGTAATAAACTTTCACAAGTCCGAGCTTGTTCTTCGGCGGATTTAAGTTATTCCGTTGCCGAACGGGAGGCTCAAGAAGAGTAATTTATCAGTTTCATTGATTTTAATGTATAAGAAATGAATTTTTGGCAAAATATTTCAGATTATGAGGCGGAAGAATTATCTAAAATTTTCTCAAGCATGGAGCAGATTGAAGATAGCGAAGATGGATGCACTCAATACAAAATTCCTTTTATTATAAATAAACCTCAACAGGATATGATTAAAAATTATTTTGATTTTGCAGATGATATATAAAAAATAATATGACAAAAACAAAACAGACAGTAAAACTAAAAGTAAAAGACTTCGCCATTTCCCTTATTAAGCAGGGATATGATTGCGGAGAAATTGCCGCCGAATTGAGCCTAAAGCCTAATTCAGTTAGGGCTTGGAAGGCTTGGCTTAGTCCGTCGCTTTTAGCGAAAAAGACTAAGTAATTAGAGACATCGGTAATTAACTAGCCCCGAAAGAGCCCTAGTAGAAATGCTAGGGCTTTTTATTTTTGATATTTGTATTATTCCCGTCTATAATGATGGAAATATATGCGAAAGAAAAAGATTTTATGGCATTCCGATCCAGCAACTCATGCGACCGGATTTGGAAATTATACCAAGTATATTCTTTCTTATTTGTATAGAACGGGCAAATATGAAATCGCTAATTTCGCTTGCGGGGTAGGAAGCAATGATAATAGTCATCTCAAATTCCCTTGGAAAACATATCCTTCTATTCCTGTAGAAAGACAAGATATTATACAGCGGGCGAATACAGACCCGAATTTCGGTCGAATGCTTAGCTACGGAGAGCCGCTTTTAGAGGAAGTTATTAAAGATTTTAAGCCAGATGTATATATTGGAGTCCAAGATTGGTGGGGAGCGCCAGATTTCGCAATTGAAAAAAAGTTTTGGAATAAAATTAATTGCGTTGCTCATTGGACGGCTGATAGCTTGCCTCTGTTAGATAGTTCAGTAGAAAAAGCCCATAAAGTAAACCATCATTATGTTTGGGCGTCTTTCGCCGAGAAGGAATTCCATAAGATTGCAGACCTTTTAGAAGCAAGCTTGCCGACGATTCCAGAGCAAAATAAAGAAGCCGCGAAGCAAAAAATCGCGGGATTTCGACGGGTTAAAACTTTGAGCGGGTGTGTTAATGAGAGCGTTTTCAAAAGATTAAGTGATTCGAAAAGAGCAGAGTTGCGGTCTAAATACGGGTTCGATCAAAATGATTTTATTATTTCTACTGGGTCAAGGAATCAACTAAGGAAGTTGTTTCCGCAAATTATTCATGGGTTTTCCTTATTTAAATCTCAGAATCCCGGAGTTAAAACCAAATTAATCGCATATACAGATGTAAATGAAGGATGGAACTTATTAAAACATTTGCATGAGCATGGGTTAAAAGATACAGACTTACTTCTCCCTTATCGGTGCCGGGAAAGTGGCGAAATTTTTTATATGCCGCCGCGAGCGGGTGATTTTGATAATCCCAGAACAGGAACCAAGAATTCTGTAAGATGCATCGGGTTGGGAAATTTTGCGCCAGAATCGGCTATTAATGATTTTCTAAATATTTCAGACGCTTTTATACTTTGTATAACATCTGGAGGGTTCGAGCTATTTTTAAGCCAAGCGAAACTTACGGAAATTCCTACCATCGCTAATCCTTATAGCTGCTTTGAAGAGCAATGTGGTGAAGATAAAGGTACTATAGAAGTAAAGGAAAATTTTACTTACGAAATTGGGACTGGTTTTAAGAAATCGGCGGTTCGTCCAGACTCTATTTGTCAGGCGATTACAAGAGTTTATTCCAAGGGCAAGGAATGGAGAAGGGAGATTGGCAAAGCGGGCCGAGACTTCGTTCTAAATAATTACTCTATAGAGATAGTCGCAAAAAAATGGGAGGAATTGATTGATAGCCTGCCAAATTACGATGGAGAATGGAATTTTTGGGATGTTACTCCAAATAATCCAGTGGCAGCAATTCCGTCTATCGCGGATGACGCGAAATGGATTGAGTCATTATATCAATTAATCCTTTGTCGGGAACCAGACCATGAAGGGTTTGAATATTGGAAAAATATTATGGCTCAAGCTCCTGACAAATTAGAAGCCAGAAAAAATATAGAAGCATATTTCCGGAAAGTTGCTACAGATCATAATAATGCACTTCCAAACAGAGAAACGCCTGAAACATTTTTAAGAAAAAATGGCGTAAAAGAAAATGCGGTTCTAGTCGCTTTCCAGCGAAGCGCGGGAGATGCGGTTATGATTTTATCTTTAGCGAAAAGTCTGAGAGAGCAATACCCCAATAATCAAATAGTATTTAGCGCGGAGCCTCAATATCATGAGATATTTTATGGGAATCCTTATATTGATTTAATTATACCGTTCTCAGATTTCATGAACAATCAATTATTAATGCAGGGGTTCGGGAAAAACAAACCATTGATTCATAAATTGATTAATCCTAAAACTGGAGTCCAAGGAGGAATATTTGATTTCTTGGGCGAAGACAATCTTTCTTTAGAACTTGACTATAAATAAATATGAGAATAGAGACTAGAAATTTTAATATAAAATTTGATAATGAGCCTATGACTCAATTAATGGTTGCATTTGATAATAATGATAACGACCCCGTAATTGGATATCTAAAAAGCGGAAATATGTGGGCTATGGATTTGGCGAAAGCATCTACATTATTTTGGAATAAAAATTCTGTGATCTTGGACGTTGGTGGACATATTGGAACTTATACGATGCTAGCAGCGTCTTATACTAAAAATAAAGTAATTTCCATCGAGGCTTCGCCAGAGAATTTCAAATTCTTGAAGCATAACAAAAATTTGAATAGTTTAGATAATTTAGAGGTTTATAATTTTGCGGCTGGCGACAAAGAAGAAATTCTCCAATTTACAGCGGGTGGTTCTGGGGGCCATGTGCTTGAAGACCAATCTCAGAAAGGAGTTGAGGTTAAATGTGTTCGGCTTGACGATTTGCTACAGCTAGATCAGTTAGATTTTGTCAAAATGGATATTGAGGGCTATGAAATTGCGGCGATTAATGGAATGGTGAATTTGTTAGAGAAATTTAATCCAGTTATTTTGTTTGAATGCAATGGGCATACTCTTAAATTTTTCGGGAAAACTCCTAATGATTTATTTCAGTTGCTTGAAGAGAAATTCGGATATTCTTTATTCTTGCTCTATAATGGATTAATTCCTATAACTTGGAAAGACCCTTTCCCATTTGGCGTATGCGATTTATTCGCGGTGAAAGGCGATCAAATAGAAAAAATCAAGCCAATGATTACGCCGCCATTGTCAGATGATGCCAGAAATCTACAATTTCGAAAAACATATGAATTCGGCAACGGCGATATTAAAAATTGGGTTAATTGGTATAGAATGAAAGGATTCTTCGCTTGAAAATTATAGAAAGATATGCTTTGGCTTGCGGGTCACGAATTTCGCGTCCAGATATTAATATAGGGTTTTTCCCGATTCCATTTGAGAAATATATAACTTTCAATGCGGCGTCAACAAATATGCCCGCAAAGAATTATCCATTTTGGAGTGAGGTATTTTCTCTAATATTGCCTAAACTAAATCAATTAGGAATTGCTGTAGTTCAGTTAGGAGATACATCGGAGCCGCAGTTTGCTGGTGTTCATAGGTATAATGGGCAATGCAATATGTCTCAAAGTTGTTATATTGTAAAAAACGCCATGCTTCATTTGGGAATTGATTCCTTTCTTACTCATGTTGCCGACGCTTTAGATATAAAAATTTGCTGTATTTACGGAGTTTCTGATATTGGCTCTTGTGGCCCATATTTTTCAAAAAAAGAAAACTGCGTATTAGTTAATCCTACCTTTGCCGAAGGAGAAAAACATTATTATAATCCAGTTTCGCCTAATATTACAAATACAATTTATCCAGAGCAGATAGTATCGGGATTAGGAAAATTACTTTCAATAGATTTCCCGACTATTAACACTCTTTATATTGGTTCTCAATATGTCGGAACAGTTTTGGAGATTGTTCCAGATTCGGGAGTTATTCCGTCGCAGTTGTTCCCGAATGCAGTTCCAATGATTCGGCTAGATTTGGGAGGGTCGGAACAAATAATGGCGGCGCAGATTCAGACTCGAAAATCAGCTATTTTTACAAATAGACCGATTAACTTAGATATCATCACTCAACTAAAGCAGAATCTAGAGCGTATAATTTATCTAATCGATGAAAATTATGATTTAGAATTTGTTAAGAAGCTTTCTTTATTCAATCTACCCTTCGTTCTATTAACAAATTTAGATGAAGATAAAATTGGATTAATTAAATTAGAACTATCAGAGTATGGAATTATTTTTAAGAGGCCAAAAGGTAAGCGTCCTAATATAAAAATCACGAATTCAACAGTTTACAAAACTAATAAATTTCTTTTCTCAAATAACAAGACATTTTTATCTACAGAGCATTTTCGGCAGAACAAACATTCTGACGGGTCTAATCGCGATATTGTAATAGATAATGATGGATTTTGGGAAGATTCTGAGTTTTTATTTGTTTACGACAAATAAAGAGATTGACTTCTTGCAAAGTTATGATTAAATAAGGAGACTATGAAACGAAAGAAATCTTCTATTGCCCCCGAGCCTTTATCTGAAGTAGTTCCGTTAGAATTGAATACGCCCAATAATACTATGGAGTTTTTTAATCCGAATGCTATTTATGATATCGCGGAGCCACCGAAAGTATCGGAACATTATATTAATCATCGATACGCGAAGCAAATTTTGGCTTGGCGGCGCGACGAATATGGATTTCTGCCAGTTGATTATAAATTTAAGGAAAATAATCGCATTGATTGGCAAGCGATGATTGAAACAAAATATTTAGTTCCAAATAAAGAGAGATTCCCCGAAGGGACAGATTTGAAATCTCTTAATGTAGATGAATTAGATTCCGGTCAATTATTGATTTTATTGAATGGGTGCCGAAATGTTTTGCTTCTTAGAGGCTATAAGAGCTTAAAGAAAGCGTTTCCAACATCTTCAAGGGATTTTGCATCGTGTGTTTGTACGATAGAATTATTACCTAATTATGAGACAAGTGGAGAAAACCTAATTTATGACGGCGAGGGCGACGCTCATTTTGAAAATACGCAAAGCTTTGCTAGAGACTTTATAACGACAATTGCCGGAAATCGGGCGGAAGTTCGGGCAATTAAAAACGCTTTGGGTATTGAAATTTTAGCGAAAGAAGAGTTGGGATTGACGAAGGAAGAGAAGAAAGCTGAGAAATCTAACTTAAGTAGCTCTGCTGGCCCAATTTCGGTCTTAAAAAATCTTTTAGCCAAGGAGAATGTATCATTTGATAGTTTTAAGACTTTAATGATTAAAAAGAAATTTGTGGATGAGTCATTCGTAGATATAAACGATTTCCCTATTGATAATATTTTCGAAGCAATCCAAATTACAAAGGAAAGGGTCGCGGCGGCGAAAGCGAAACAGTAAGATGAAATATATTGGATTTAATCATTTATTATTGTTGGATTTGGTTGGACAGCCCGTAGAAAAATTAAAAGAGCTATGTCCAGACCTATCATTGGAATTATTCTTAGAATATCGGATGATGAATGTTCAAAATGATAAATTTATTTTAACTACATTGGGGCAGAATATGATTGATTTTGAGAAAAGAAGGGGAAAGAATGATTCAGAGTGTAAATAAAGTATGGCAGAGTCTTTTACCCATTTTATCGGTGATTCTCAAGTAACGGTTACAAAAGTTGGAGAGCCGACGAATTTAGATAAGTTCAATACTTGCATTCATCGCTCTGAACATGAGATGGAAGAAATGCGCCGTCTTTGTTGCGGCCAAAGAAATATAGCGCGCGGTTATAAATGCTTCGAATTGAAGATTTTCCCATTAGATGCGGGCCTTTGCGTTAATTGCGCCAAATATTCAGCTAAAATATAATGGGAAGAACAAAAGGCTCTAAAAATAAAAGCAAACTAGTCAAGGAGGATAAACCGAAGAAGTTTATTATTCCTTGGAAGTTTAGGAAAGACCCACGTTTCGAATTAGCTACTTTTATTATTCATAAGTTTCTAGATGAAAGGCTTATAGAACCGAAAGTATGGGAAAGCTATACTTCCGCTTTCAAACTTGTTACTAAATTTAATTCAAAACCTTTTTGGGCGTCATTACCTTGCGAATTTAAGATAAAAAATATATCTAATTTATTATTCGGGAAAGCTTTCGAGAAACTTACCATGCTTTGGATAGTTTATAAGAAAAAATTGGCGAGAGACAAGAAAATAAATATTGACATTCAGGCCAAACCAGAATACTCTTATGAGGATATCACTGCAATAAGAAAAATTTCGGGAAAGAAAACAATACTAGATTTTTGCAAATAAATGGATAAAGTTAGACTCATTATAGAAGGGAATACTATAGAAGTTAGCTTCACGGCTGCGCGAAAGCTTTGGCAAGAGTTGAACGATATTTTCCATTTCAAATCTACCCTGAAAGAAAGTTATCATATCGATTCTGCGTCTGTAGAGTTACGTGCGGATGAAATAGTTTGTAATAATCATAATATTGAAGATTATATTGTTAGTAAAGAGATACATTAATATGGAACCTAAATTAGAATTCAATATAGATGGCGTAGTAATTAAAATTACTGTAGAGTCGGCGCGAAAATTGCGCAATCAACTAAATGATATTTTAGGCGATGATCGAATCTATTATCCGACATATCCTTCTCATCCTCAAATTCCTTGGGATGGTCCGCCCCCATATCCTCCAATGCCTTGGGTGACCGAACCTCTTTATCGTGATTAATGGATAGTATCAAGTATGAAAAGATTGATATAATCAATCTGATTAAATTTAATATTGTAGAGTTATGCGGCGGTAATACAGATGATTATTACGTTAATCTTAGGAAAGATAACGCTAAAGTAACGAGAAAAGATAGGAAACCTTTGAAAATTTTAATTAAATAATATGGCAAAAAAAGATAAAGATAAAGAAGTTAATGAAAGCGAAGAGGGCGGGAATTGGGTTCAGCAAAGAATTGCGGGCCTTGCAAAAGACCCACGGTTTAAGGGTTCCGATTTTAACGATATGGATGTAGCTGATTGGAGAGTAAGCACGGGGTCATTAAAGCTTGATTCGGCTTTAAGTACCGACGGGAAAGAAGGAATTGGACCGCAAATTGTTAAAATATACGGACCTTTCGGAGCGGGCAAGACCAGTTTCTTGTTAAATATTGCAAGAAATTTTCAAAAACTTGGACCGAATCATTTTGTATTCGTAGTTAATGCGGAGGGTCGTATTACTGACAAGTTATTGGAGCAAGCCGGTATAGATAAAAATCCCGCGCAGTTCCACATGGAGCACAATCAGCAGGCGGAAGCTGTTTTTTCGAAGATTAGGATTTTAATGATGGAGAACAACCAGAAGCCTAAAAAAGATTATACTTATTTTTGCGTTCTGATCGATTCAATGGACGCTTTAATTAAAAAAGAAGACTCTATGAAAATCGATGAAGCCGGATTCGATTCTAATTTACGTGTCGGCGGCAACGCAGTAATTTCTAAAACCTTTTTGAAGAGCGCGTCACTGCCAATCACGGCGGGCAAGCATTTATTGCTTCTCACAGGGCAAGTGATTACAAATATTAATGCTTCTAAAAATCAAAAAAAGACACAGGCGAGCGGGGGCGTTGGAGCGCAGTATTTTTCTTCGACAATGCTAGAAGTCAAAAAAGCTTGGACTAATACAAAAATTTGGGATGGGGACAAAGAGATTGGTCATTATTTCGAACTTTTTATTGAAAAAACTGCTAACAATCAAAAAGCGGGAGATACGGTAATGATTCCAATTAAAAGGGACTTTCTTCCAGAAAAAGCTGTTTGGAAAGAGGTAGAAGTAAAAGATTTATTACTTGAATGGGGATGGATAAAAAAGGCGGGTCAGGGAAGATTCGAAATTAGTGAGTCTTACGCAAAAGAGTTAATAGATAATAAGGTTTCTTTTGAAGAAAAATTTCATGGAGAATCAAAAATCGTTACGCATTTAGAGGAAAACCAGCCTCTTTTAGATTATTCAGTTGGGAAACTTAGAAAAGCTTTATTTTCAGAATGAAATGGGATTATAGGGAGCCCGATGAAACAAGAAGGTTTCCCGGAAACCCGGCGAAAGCCGAAGAAGACGAGATTGAGAAATTTCTAAATAATCTAAAACATCTGACACCCGAAGAACATCGAATAATTAACGAACATTTTTGGGAACTTTTAAGCAAGCCATTACCAGATTCAATAACGCAAGATGATGGGCCATTTTTTATGGGCAAAGTAGAATGAAATGGATTCTGCCGAATAAGAAGGAAATTAATCTAAATATTAAAAAATATTTATGTAATTTTGATTAAAATCCGATCACATTTTAGATATTGGGTGTAATAATGCTTAACCATGAGTAATCCCAAGAGCGAATTAAATGTTTCAGATATCATAAAAAGATATAATAACGGAGAAACTGTGAGGCAAATTAAAAGCATATATCGGACAACGATAACTAGGATAAGTAATTTGCTAAAAGACAATGATGTTAAAGTATTGTCATGCGCGGAACGTCGCAAAAAGCAAATTCCGTGGGGTGAAATTAAAAAACGCTACCTTTCGGGCGAAAGATTGGAATCGATTTGCGCTGAATATAAAATGAGTTTTAGGTTCTTAACGAAATTTCTAGAAGAGGAAAATATAAAAATTCGAACTGCTGGCTCATACCAAGTGAGGAAATGGAATAAAAATGAGATAGAAGAGATATTAAAGTTATATACTATCGATTTAGTTTCTATGGAAACTATTGCGCGGAAATACAACGTATCTTACGTGGCGATTCGTAATCTTTTGATAAAAAACGGCGTGGAAATAGTTACTAAATTAACGAAAAAGAGGGCTGCATTAAACGAAGAGTTAATTAAATTAGCGATTTCCATGCTCGAAGAACATTTTACCATACGCCAAATTGGAAAGTATATAAATAGGCATCCAACTATAGTGAGTCGAACTTTGAAAGAAAGGGGATATATTATTCCGAAATTTTTTGGTGAATGCTCTTCCAGATTTAGTTATGTTGGCTGGTACGGAGATTGGAAATTTCGTTCTTTGATGGAGTTATCTTTTATTTTAGATAATGAAGGGCTCAACAAGATTGAAAGCGCGGAATCTTTAAAAATTCCATATACTTATAAACAAAAAAATCGAATATATCATCCCGATTTTTTATTAAAGGATAAGATTCTAATAGAAATTAAACCAAAATGTAATCAAAAACGGGGGTCGGTGCTTGCTAAAGCAAAAGCTGCCCGCAAATTTTGTAAAGCAAAGGGTTGGGAGTATCAGATGATGGAATGGAAATCAGATATGCAGAAAATAAAAGAGCTTTTTATCAAGCGAGAAGTATCTTTTGAAAACAAAGAAGATGAAGCGGTGTTCAAATATTTAAGATTTACTAAAAATGAAATGGCAACTTTCTACGGGGAAAATAATTAATTTCAATACTCGTCCTTTTATGATAGATTGGGACAAAAAAGCCCCAAGTAAGGGAGCGCAGGCGACAAAAGATTTCCTAAAAAAACATTGCTTTGTTCAATACATCGGTGAGGAAGTAAAAGTTCCCGGAGCACGTCTTTTTTGCGATTTTGTGCTTTGGAGTCTTAAAGTCGCCATTGAGTTTGACGGGTTGGGAGTTCACGACGAATATAATAAACATTTCCATAAAAGCAGAGCGGGTTTTTTAAGAAGTATCAAGCGTGACTGCGCCAAAGACGATCATTTCGAGCGAAACGGATTTCAGATGATCAGAATAACAGAAGATGATTTACCCTTGACGAAGGAGTTTTTTTCTGTTAATTATGAGGTATATTTATGACCAATTTAGCAAACAAATCTAAGGGCGAAAATACGATTTTTATATCGGGCGAGGGTCTATTTTCGGAAATCCTTACGAGATTGGTCGTGATGGGACAAGAGACGAAGTTATTGAACGATATAAAGAATGGTTCGCCTTTTTGGTCAGAAGTGAATTCGTTAGAAACCAGCTTAGATTAATGAAAAATAAAACATTGGGATGTTTTTGTGTTCCGCAAAGGTGTCATGGAGAAGTAATTAGAGACTATATAGATAAAAACTTATGAATACAATGAGTAAATTTACAGAAAAGATGGATAAAATAATATTTCACATTTCATATCTACCGATATAAAGTGTAAAAATATACAGCGCCAATAGTGTTGTATATGGAAAATGTTGAAGAATTTATAAAAGATTGCAAAGAAGATAAGCTAACAAGAGTTGAAGTCTGTAAAAAGTATAATATCACAAGAAGTAAATTTGAATCCTTATTAAAGGAATTGGGCGTGAAATGGACAAAAAAACCCGACCCGAAAACCAGATACTTCACAAAAGAGGAAATTGATTATTTTGAACTTAGATATAATGAGGGCGTTAGCTTAGTCAGCTTGGGAATAGAATTTGGATGCTGCGACACTCGAATTGCGAAAGAGTTACATTTACGAGGGGTAGATACGTCTAAGGAAAAAAAGCACAGAGATGTTTTAGAGATAGCGACTAAGAATAAAGACGAAATAATTAAGTTATATACTGAAAACAAATTAAGTGCATATAAAATTGGGGATATTTTTAATATGGAAGCGGTCACGGTATATCGCTATTTGCATTTATGGGGTATAAATGTGGCAGATAAAAACAAAAGAATGGACATCGAAGAGAATAAGGATAAAATTATAGAACTATTCAGGGAAAATTATCATTATTCCGAGATAGGAGAAATATTTAAATGCGATAGAAGCACGATATATGATTATTTGAAAAAATGGGGCGTAGATTTGAATCGGAAGCTCATGGGAACTTCAATAGAAAATAAAATAGAAAAGTTCTTAATAAGAGAGAATATTATATATGAAAAACAATATAAATTAGAAAATCGTAAGTTTGACTTTTATATTCCAGCGTCTAAGATACTTATTGAAGTTCATGGAGATTATTGGCACGGAAATCCTAAAAAATACGAAAAGCTGGACGATATACAAAGATTCAAAAAGGATATAGATCGAAAGAAAAAAAAGCTTGCAAAGTTTTATGGACTCCGGTATATATGGATTTGGGAAGATGATATAATGAATGATTTTGAAAAAGTTACAACAAAATTAATAAAGATAATAATAAATGAACACTTTTAATAAATTTAGTGATAAAATGTCATCTATCGGGATAAAAATAAAAGGGAAATCAGGCAAACCGTTGAACTTTCAGAGCAAAAAGATTCTTTGCTTATGTCGGGGCGGATGTAGTAGGAGTGTGGGTTTATCAAATTACCTCAAATATGGTCATGGCCATGATGCGATTGCGGCGGGTTTTGAAGGTAATTCCGCCGAAACTCTTAATATGCTCTTTAATTGGGCGGAAATTATTGTGGTCATGAGAGAATTTTTTCAGAAATATATCCCAGACAAATATAAATCTAAAATTCGATTTATCGAAGTGGGAGAAGATACTTATTTCGAGCCCAACGAATCTTTATATGGAAAGTGTGCGGATTGGGTTTCGAGCCAAGATGATTTGAAATTAGTGTAAAGATTGTTGAAAGTACTTGCAATTAACCAAAACAGCGGGTATGATTATAATATGGCTAAATATAAGAAAAACGCGCCCGACATAACGGATTTTCAACCGTTTCAACTCCCGAGAACGATGTTGAACTCCCTAAGAGAGATGAGTAGGGATGGGTCATTCGTTTTGGCTCTAAAAAACGAGCAGAATGAAATTCAAGTAATCGAGAGTTTTTCGAATAGGACGGATTATTTAGCTTTTATGGTCCATTTAGGAGTCCATACTAATGCTAATTTGGGGGCTTCCGCTCAAGAAATCGGTGATGATATCATTGATCAGATTGGCGGCGACGCAGCCGAAGATTAAGTAATTAGCATCTTAATATTAAATTGTAGGTTTTTTAATAACCAAGGGATTTTCGTTTTTATATGATCAAAAGTAAAATATCTGATGTTGAAAGTGAGCGATATTCAATAGCTGGATTATTAAATAATATCAAAGTATTATCAGAATTACCTAGAAATTTCACGGAGAATATTTATCATTCTCGTTTATATGGGACATGCTTTTCCGCAATTCAGGAGGCGGTTAAAGATGGCGAGGATGTTAATCCTTATCTAATTGCGACGAAAATAAGTAATTTGGGGATGTCTTTTGAAGAATTAAGTGGGGGCACATTATTAGAGCATTTAGAGGAAATTAAAAGCGGAATTTCCCTAACAGAGCAAGCAACGCTAGACTTCATTAAAAGGCTTTGCAAAATCTCTTTATTAAGAGAGCGGGAGGCGGCGGCGAATAAGATTTCGGAATTTGTCAGACAAAAAAGTAATTGGGAGCTTCCAGCCGAAGATATTATTAATTTCACCGATCAGGCATTTCAGGGAAATTTATCTTTATATACGAGAGAAGGTGGCGAATTCGTTAAGATTTTTGATCAGATTGAATCGATTATAGAAGAAAGGGGTAATAATCCGATGGAGGATTTCGGATTTTATGGTCCTTTCGATACATTCAATAAATGGTTTGATGCACCTTTTACGCCGGGAGATATTCATGTAACAGCTTCTAGATCAAATGTAGGGAAAACCAGTTGGGGATTTTTTCAAGCTATTTCTGTAATTGAAAAATATCAATGCCCGTTTCTGTGGATTGATGCGGGGGAAATGCTGCCAATTCAAATCATGCGGCGGGCCGTATGCGCTTTTTCCAAAGGCGTTATAACGACGCATATGTTAAAAAGTGGGAAGTGGCGTCAGAACAAAGAATTAACTAAAATAGTGCGCGATATTTGGCCGCGCGTTCAGAAAATTAAGGATTTATTTTATTTCAGGAACGTCGGCGGATTAAACTCAAAAGAAATTTGCTCGACTATGAGAAGATTTTGGTTATCAGAAGTGGGCAGATTCGCAAATTTACCATCGTTCGATAATCCGCTAGGCCCGAGCTTTCCCGTTAATTATGATTATCTAAAGCCTGTTAGCGCGGGCGGGAATAAAGATGCGGCAGAATGGCAGGAGGTTGGTTCTCATATGGAGAATATGAAATCATTAATTACAAGCGAAGTCCCGGCCTGCATTCATACTTATTTACAAACGAATCGTTCTGCCATTTCGCGCGGGAAAAAGATGGGGCAGTTTGATATCTCAGAGTCTTCTTTTTCTATGTCGGATCGAGTCTATCATAATGCGAGCAACGCGATGATTTTAAGAGAAAAAACAACTGACGAGTTAGCAGATGAAAACCAGCAGTTTGGGAATAGAGCTTTGCATCTTGTTAAAAAACGGGATTTGGGCGAATTAGCTCACAAAGCGTTATCTCATATTAGGCAACCGGATGGAAGTTTAGTAGAAAATTATCTTCATTATAGTTGCGATGGATTTTTTTGGGAGGAAAAGGGAACGTTAGAAGATAGCGTTATTGCTCAAGGCGATGTCAATGATGATTTGGATGACGATGGGGATGCGGAATTAAAATGAAAACAGTTAAAGAAATCGAAGAATTAGCGGAGCGTTTACTTAAATCAAGTAAGCGGAAATTAATTGCGGGTAATTTTGAGAGCATAAAGGATTTAACAGACGAACAAATTAAACATTTCAAAACCGCTGAATATATATGGAATTTGACACCGCAAACTGTTGAGGGGCCATATAAAGATAAATTAATGGGGTTATTAATCGATGAATCATTAGAATATGTTCATTTGGTTTTCGGGTCACAAAGTTTTTTAAATGGAATAGACGAATTAAAAGGCCGATAAATTTAAGGAATGAATGAGATATATAATCAGGATAATTTAGAATTATTAAGAATAATTCCGGACGCCCAAATTGATCTTATTTATTGCGATATTCTCTATGGAACGGGAAGAGATTTCGGAGATTTCCAAGACTTGCCGAAAAGTCGAAGCGTTATTGAAAATCATTATCTTCCGCGCTTGAAAGAGATGTGGCGAGTTTTGAAATATACGGGAACGATTTATTTGCAAATGGATACAAATATTAACCATTGGATTAGATGCTTGATGGATGAAGTCTTTAAATATGAAAATTTCAGAAATGAAATAATTTGGTCGTATAATAGCGCGCCGCGAAAGAAAAAAGATTTTGGAAAGAGGCACGATATAATTTACCGATATTCTAAAACGGAGAATTATATGTTTAATCCGCCGCGAGAACCATATTCTTTAAGCGCTCCAAGGGGATATGAGAAAGAAAAATATTATCATAATGATGGGAAAGTCGTTGGAGACGTTTGGAATATTAAAATTTTAGGTCAAAACGACAAGACAGAAAGGGTTGGCTATGCTACGCAGAAACCATTAGAACTTTTAGAACGAATTATAAAATCATCGAGCAATGAGGGCGATTTGGTTGCAGATTTTTATTCTGGAAGCGGGACTACGGCGGTTGCTGCAAAAAAGTCGGGACGAAATTATATTTGTTGTGATATTAATCCGAAAGCGTGTGAAATAACGGCGAGAAGATTGAACAATGAATGAGATAAGACAATTTCTTGAGTCTAATGGATATAAATTAAAGGATTTAGGAACGGGTTATTGGTCAACTATTGCTCATTTTCGCGGCGGGCAGAAAGAAACGAGCTTAAATATTAATCAAAGAACGGGAGCGTTCCGTGATTGGGTTACGGGAGTTTCTGGGTCATTTAAGGATTTGATTTGCTTGATAAGCGGCGAGGGGGAAATCTCTGACGAAAAGCTAAAGGAGCTTCTAGAAAAAATAGAAAATCAAGAGCCGCCCGCGCCGAAGATAGAAATTATGCAGAAATTCGATAAAAATATACTTTTGACCTTTCTACCTGATTATCAATTTTTTTTGCGGCGTGGGATTAGCGCCGAAACTCAAAAGCTCTTTGGAATTGGATTGGCGACAAGCGGAAAATTAAGAAATCGTTATGTTGTGCCAATTATTTGCTATAAAACTAAAAATTTAATTGGCTTGTCTGGCAGGTATTATAAAGATAATGTTCCGGAAGGCATTATTAAATGGAAGCACTTAAATTCTTCATCCAATTATCTCTGGCCAATGTACTTAAATGATAAAATTATTAGAGAGAAAAAAGAAATAATTATTTGCGAAAGTCCCGGCGATTTGCTTGCTTTATGGGAAATGGGCAAGAAAAATACAATTTGTTCATTTGGGACGAAGATTTCCGCAAAAACAATTAATTATATTTCGGGGATTCAGGGTTTAAAGAAGATTTGGGTTAGTCTAAATAACGATTTGGGCGTCAATAAAGAGTTAGCTGGAAATACGGCGGCGGAAAAATGGAAAGTAAGATTAGGAAAATTATTTGATAAAAATAAGATTGAGATTGTTTTCCCGCCGAATTGCAATGATTGGGGAGATTATTTCGCGAAAAAGATATTGACGGATAAGTAAAACGTGGTAAGATTCAATTATGAATTCGCAAAATCTTGAAGATCATATTGATGATCCGATTAAAAAAGTAGTTGCTGGCTTGGCGTTGCTTAGGTTTATTCCTTTAATGTCTTGTTGCGGATTTTCGTATGACGGGGAGAAAGTAAAGAAAAAACATAATTATAATCGTCCTTATGTTTATTTAGAATATCTAAATATGCCCCCTGCGAATAAAGCCTTGTTAATCGATCTAATACAAATGTCAGGCTGGAATATGACAGGGTTCGGAGAAGGGCAAAAATTCGTAGATTTGTCGGGGCCAACTTGGAGGGTTGCCATGCCACTCGGATGGGATGAAAAAGATAGCCCGCACCAACACGAATCCCCAAACTTAATAATTCAAAGAATGGAGTTTTACTTATCACGATACAAGCAAAGCTTTCTTCCGGAAGTAGAAATTGTGGACGGAAACAAATGGTATAAAGAAGAATTAAAGCTAAAATATTGGCAATATAAACCGACAAATCCTTGGAAAGTTACGCCAGAAATTTTTGATTTGTTATGACTGAATTTACTATTTGGTATTCGGTAAAAGAAAAATTACCGCCGAAAGAAGTCGATGTATTGATTAAATATATCGATCAAGATGATGTGGAATCGGAACGAGTTTCCATAGGCTATAAGGAAAGTGATGATCCTAATTCCCAATTTTGGTTTGATATTAGCCGCCGCGATTGGGATGGTTGCTTAGAATCGATTTTCACGGTTTTATGGTGGGCGGAAATACCGATGGGGCCAAAAATTTTATGACAACTAAAGATGATATCAAGGAATGGTTTAAGCGCGGCAAGAAACAAGGCGCAATCTATTTATTGGTAGTTTGTGATACCTTCGATTGGCAAGATTATCCCGTATTTTGTGATACCGTAGAGGAAGCACAGAAAGCTAAAAGCAAATATTCTTCTGGCGAAAATATGCAAAAATTAATGGAAATTTATGATTTACGGGGAAATATGTCGGAACAGATAAAAATTGCGAGGTATTTCGCAGATATTAAATAATGAAAGTTCCAAATGAAATGTATAATGACGAATTGGACGCTTTGAATGTTACTTCGCGATGGTTTGGCGGATCGATAAATAGATTAGATATTTTTGTAGCGTCAATTGACGCGAGTGTAATGAAAGACTTGGTTGATCAGGGGCTACTTCGGAGTAAAATTTTTGGATGGGAAATCACAAAGCTAGGAAGACAAACTCTAGAAAAATTTAATATAAATAGTTTGAGCGATACAAGAAATTATTAATCTGCGAATTGCCAGAAGTATCCTTTGAAAAGTTTATTCTTACGAATCCATCTAGGAAGCGTCGAATTAGAAGTCCCAATAAAGTCACAGGCTAAAGATATAGTTTCAAATTCTTTTATTAAATCAAGATTTTCATCCAACATTTGAACTTTTCTAAATCTACCCGAAGCGCAAAAAATTCTATTGAAAACATCAAATTTTCTTTTTAAGAAAAAAGTTGCATTTTCGTATAAAAGAGAAAATATCTTCGAAACTTTATATTTTCCTTCCAAGCACAAAATAAACGCTTTTGAGTTGGATGTTTTCTTTGCCATAACTTTGGTTTTCAGCCCATTGCCTCTAAAAAAATTCAAGACCCCATTAAGAAAGTTTTTTGTAGAAACGATATTGAAAACTTTACATATACCTCCGTTTTTTAGAGAACGCATTCCAATATGGCCGTCTCCATCAAAATATCCTCTGATAAAATGATGGATTAAATGCTTTGGAACCTGCTCTTCGGTGGGGAATCTCAAAGTTAAAGATTTTCTTGAAAAGCATCCGGCTTTAGTTAAAGATTCAGAAAGATATTTATTAGATATAGCCAAACGGACATGGGGGCTTCCTGATTGCGCCATCATATGATGAATTGGAGAGGTCGATTGAATAGCTTCCTTAAATTTCCGAACGAGTTCGATATCTTTTTCGTGCAGTTGTAAAGTTATGGTATTATTACTATTGCAACCGTCAGCATATAAAAGTCCTAAAAAATAAGCTTTTTCTTCCGTATTTATAATGTCAAAATATTTATCATTAAAGGTATATTTAGTGTGCAGTGGTGGGGTATTTGGTCGGAGATTTATAGAGTTTTCCGATAAAATTTCCTTTACAAACGGATAACTTGTGTGATAATATGCTCGTAACTTTTTGATACTGATGCCCTGTAAATACTTTTCGCATATTTCTTTTCTTATATTTTCTGGTATATATTTATGTTTCATGCCAGAGAAAATTACACATAAAAATTAAAATTATGAAATACAAACATATACATATCACAGATGGCGCGAAAGAAGAATTGCGCCGCGCCACAATCAACGGAGACAAGCTTAATTTTCAAGGTCAACTAAAAAATTACGCGGAACTGAAAAAGCTCTTTATTCCTTTGGGAATTACTTGGCATAAAGGAGAAAAACAGCATTATATTGAGGGCTCAACGCCGCAAAAGATTCAAGAAATTCTTGGCGGGGCGCAAATCGTAGACGAAAAGAAAACCTTACAATCTTTTTATACCCCGCTTAATCTTGTGGCGAAAATTGTCCAACTAGCCGGGGTAAACGGGAAATATTGTTTAGAGCCAAGCTGCGGAGATGGAAGAATTCTTAAAGAAATCCTTGTTCAAGGCGGGAGCGCATATGGCCAAGATATTAATAAGAATGCGGACTTATCGGGGATAGAATATCCAAAACTAATATGCTTGGCTAAGGAAAAGAAAAAAGTATTAAACTTTGTGCTCGGCGAAGATTTTCTAAAATATACTAGCGACGAAGCTCATTTTGATCGAGTTATCATGAATCCGCCCTATGATAAAAATACATGGATCAAGCATATTGAGCACGCTTGGAAATTCCTTAAAGATGGCGGGCGACTTGTCGCTATTTGTCCAAACGCTCAACACAATAGATTCTTTCAAAAATTTATCAAAGGGAAAGATTATTCTATTGAAGAAATTGAGGCGGGAGCATTCGCCGAGAGCGGAACGCAAATCGCTACAATGATTGTAGTGATTAACAAGTAATATGTATTCACTTAAATTAAATGGTTTCAAAACTAAAGAGCAGGCCAAAGCTTTTATTGATTGGTATAAATGCAGAAAAATAAAGTAACATTAGAGGATATTAAAAAAGCCTACGAATTAATTAAACCACTTCAAGGTAAAATTCTAGTTGGAATCGTCGTTCGACCCGAACTGTATGATAGAGTCAAGGCGGAATGTAGAGATAGCGCCGATTATTCACCTTTCGGCGGCATAGATGTTTATATTGACAAAGACCAAAAAGAAGCTTACAAAGGGTTTTATAATAGAGAAGAACTAAACCAATATTTGAGACGAAATGAGATATGAGTGAAAAAAATGATGATTTGGGCGAACGGATTAAAGGCTACGAGAATATTACTCGTAGTTTTTTGTTGCCCCGTTCTTATACGATGATTCGTGTTGATGGTCGCGCATTTTCCAGTTATACCAAAAACCTTAAACGTCCATTTGATTTAGAATTAAATCAAGATTTGGACGCGACTTGGATGTATCTGTGCCAGAATATTCAGAATGCGAAGCTGGGTTACGCGCAGTCGGACGAATTTAGTTTGTTACTAACTGATTTTGATGACGTTACAACTCAACAGTTCTTCGGCGGCAATATTCAAAAGATTTGTTCTGTAGTCGCGAGTATGGCGGCGGCAAAATTCAATATTCTTCGGGCGATGAGAAAAAGCAAGACTTGGCAAAATAGCAATGTTTTAGCGACAACTCACGAAGATTTAGACTGGATTAATAGATATCAATTAGCTGAATTTGATTGCCGAGTTTTCACTGTCCCCAATTGGATCGAAGCTTATAATACTTTCTATTGGAGATGGAAAGATTGTGAAAAAAATTCTATTTCTCAGGTAGCATCCGCTCATTTTAGTCATAAGGAGTTGCAAGGTAAAAACGGTGCGGAGCGGCAGGAAATGCTTTGGGCGGGAAAAGGTATTAATTGGAGCACGTTTGACGAGAGTTTGAAAAATGGCCGATTATTCGTTAAAGAAAAAGAGTTTATGCCGCCCGCTTTTCCGAGTGAAAAAATGCTGGCGCAAATAAAAGAAAACGCATTTACTTTCCAATCTGATTTTACGAGAGAAAAATGGGTTATTAAACCATGCTGGAAAGTTTCTGAAAATTCACAAATGTTAAAAGATTTGATTTCTAAATATGAATAATTACTACGTAACTGGTTCAATGTCGCCAGAATTTATAAAAAGTTTTGAAAGACCCAAATCTCAGGCGGCAATCAATAACGAAGAAGTATATAAATATTTTACTGATTTAGGTTATAAAGTTCTGGATGATTTTTCTTCAAAAACCCGTGAATGCTGGCATGAAATTTATGGAGACGATGGTTTAATTTGTCAAATTGACAAAGGGGTGCCATTAAAGGATATCTTAGAAGATTTGAAATGTTTTGCTGAAGGTAAAGATGGAACTAGCAAATTAGATTATACAATTTCAATGCCCGATGACGAATATACTCAAAAATTCCTGAACCATATTAAAAACCATGAATAAATTAACTTGTTTTAGTAATATCATTGATGATTTTAGCGTATTAAAGGGAGCGGGCATCCTTTCGGATTCACGAATCGATGAAATTAAATCTTGGGTTGCCCCGGAAGCTTTTACAGAAGTTAAATTAGAATCGGGTAGGATTCTTAAAGATTGGCGGCTCCATCCATTGACCAGCAAAATGTATAATGAGGCTAATTTTAAGGATGGCTGGGGGAAAAACTATATTTATAGACAAATAATTGAAGATTTATTAACCGCCGAGGAAATCGAAAAAATCAATAAACATGCGAACGGTGTTTGGCGTGACAAAAAAGAAGCTGCTCTATACGAAAAAGCAGAAAAAGTTGCTGCCGTTGATTATGATGGGTGGGTCTTCCATGAAGGAAGCTCCTATAATGATGGTTATTTTGAGTCGGTGGACGAATATCATTCATGGGTTGAAGATGATAACGAAGGTTTCGAGCCAGATGACGAAGAATATATCAAGCGTGCTGATTATGTTTGGGCCGTAAACGAAAGGCCAGTTTGTCATCTAAATTTAGACAGGATTCTCGAAAGGGCCACCGAAGAAGCGTACGAAGATTTTGAAATCGATAGGTTAAAAGGCACTGAAGAATTGAAAATCGCTATTGACAAATTCAATGAGTTGAATAAAGATCATTTAGTGTATGAACAGAATACAAAAAAAGTAGTTTTATTATGAACTACGACGAAAAATATGAAAGCAATTTTAAATAAAAATTTCGCAGACTTAATGAAAGCACTTGATTATTACTGGGATAATAGAAAAAGATTACAGGAATCCGACGATGATTTATATTTTGAATCCCCAGACTTTTTAGGATATCCGAAAATGAATAATATGAGTTGGGATTTAGTCGATGCGGTCAGTGGAAGCCTAAATCGTTTGATCGGCGGCGCGCTTAAAACTAAAAAAGAGTTTATAAAAGAGACTTTGACGGAGACTTGCTTCTGTTTCTATTCGGAGTTTGTAAAACATATCGAAGAATAAAATGAATCCGCGCCCCGCAATATTTGATCCAGAAAACTATCCCGAAGATAAATTAAGAGAGATTTCTTATAATCTAAAAACCCAATCGAATGATTGTACAAATCTTCCAATGTTCGTCGTTCAGACGCGGCGGCGGATTTATGGGATGAATACCGACTATTCTGATGAAGCGGCTTGGATATATGCCGACGAGTGCGTAGAAGTAGATAAAGAAACGGCAGACAGGCTAGAGTCAATGCATATTAATAATAATACGATTGCGGGCGATTTATGTATTGATGATTATACCAGAACCGCTTATATTGATGTTTGGGAAATGGCGACAGTATGTTTTACTAGAAAAGGCGCGGAGGATTATATTAAGGTGAACGGGCATAATCTTAAAGACCCGCAAATTTATGTAGAGTCTGGGTATCGCAACCAAGAATGGGAAATTATTAGAGAATACTTAAAATCAATCACGGAATGAGTCAAAACGGCAAAGGTTCCCGTAATCGGGTTAAAGATACAAAGAAATATCGGGAAAATTATGATGATATTTTCAGAAAACCAAAATCTTATTCCGATTGGAGAAAACAAAATTCGGAATATATGCTTTATTTAGAAGATTTTTATTCAAAAAATGCGCCGAATAGTAGTGAGATACCAATGACAGAATACGAATTTAACAATCCGAAAGACTTCCAATAAAATTCTTGCATTCTCCTTAAAACCGTATAAGATCACATTATAATCAACAAAATATGTTCACAGACATTCAAAAACAAGTCCAAAAACAACTAAAAGAGATGACTGACGGCGGCGGGACGCTTTATCGCGTCGAGCCAGATCGAGATAAAATTTGGCAAACTTATCTAGACGCTTTCGAAGAGCAATTTAAGCAGGGCAATAACTGTAATTGCTGTAAGAGTTTTCTTCGCCAATATGCGGGAATCGTTGGAATTAAAGATGGTAAGCGCGTAACTCTTTGGGATTTTCCTACTGAAGACGAAGAGTATAAGGATGCCGTAAAAGCTCTAAAAAAATACGTTCATTCTTTGCCGATTAAGGGGATTTTTCTTAATCCGCTCTCAGATTGCGGCACCGAAAAGAATCGCGACTCTAAAAGAGATATTTACTGGAATCATTTTCATATTAAACTTCCATCTAATTTCGTGCGGCGTGAAATCGGCCCGTCACAAGCGGCGGCGTTGGATAATAAGAATGTTTTAGAACGTTCTCTTAATGAGATTACGGATGAAGCTGTAGATACGGTGTTGGAATTAATTAATCAAAATTCTTTGTATCGTGGGCAGGAATTTAAGGGGATGGTGGTGGAATTCAGCAAGATTAAAGAAAAGTATAAAAAGCTTAAGCCTTTTGAAAAAGAAAATTTTTGCTGGGCCGAATCCGTGAAAACGAGTCAGGCGGTTACTAGAATTAGAAATAGTTCTATTGGGACTCTTTTGAATGATTTGAGCGAGGGGAAAGATTTGGATAAAGCGGTAACTGCGTTTGAGCGCGTCGTTGCGCCGACAAATTATAAACGGCCAACTGCTTTGGCAACGCCGAAAATGATTGATGCGGCGAAAAAGAGATTGGAAGAGCTTGGCTTGATGGGTTCACTAAAACGCCGAATTCTTTCGACCAGAGATTTGAATGTTAATAATTCTTTATTTGTTCATAGAGAAGCAAAGAAAGAAGCCGATATTTTCGATCAATTAAAGAAAGATGTTGTAATTAATCCGAAGTCTCTATCTAAAATGGAAGAAATTTCAATTAAAGATTTCGTTGAGAAAGTCGTTCCTACCGCGAAGTCTATCAAAGTTCTTTTGGAAAACTCTCATTTTGGTAATTTTGTAAGTTTGGTTGGTCCGCAAAATCCAGATGATCCAACTATGTTTAAGTGGGATAATAATTATTCTTGGTCTTATTCTGGAGAAGTAGCTGACTCTATCAAAGAGAGGGTAAAGCAGGCTGGCGGGAATGTTGATGGGGTAATCAGAATTAGTTTGTCTTGGAATAATACGGATGATTTAGACCTTCATTTAATCGAGCCAAATAATAAATATAAAGTTTATTATGGGAACCGGCGCGTAAAATCTCCAAGCGGTGCTATTTTGGACGTGGACGCGAACGGCGCTGATGGTCTTCGCGAAGACCCCGTAGAGAATATTTATTGGACAGAATACCCAAAGATTGGCGGCGAATACAACGTGATTGTTAATCAATTTAGTAAACGTCAAAATCAAAATCAGGGATTTGAAGTTGAAGTAGAAGTTGATGGAGAACTTTATAATTTTACTTGCGCTGGAAATGGCAGCACAGGACATAATCATAAGATTTTGACCTTCTCTTACTCAAGGAAAGATGGGTTTAAGATTATTAAAGGTGAGGCGGGCACTGGTAAATATAATTCCCGTGAGAAATGGGGACTTAAAACCGGACAATTCCATAAAGTAAAGGCGATTGCTTTATCTCCTAATTATTGGGGAAAGGGCGTCGGTAACAAACACTACTTCTTTTTCATTGACAAATGCGTAGCTGATGATAAGATCAGACCATTCTACAATGAATTTCTTAAAGAAGAGCTTATGAACGAGCGAAAAGTTTTTGAGCTTTTAGGAAGTAAAGTAGAAATTGAACCGGCAGAAGATGAGCTTTCTGGGCTTGGTTTCTCCGAAACCGCCAAATCATCGGTTATCGTAGAAGTAGAAGGCGCATTTAAGCGGAATTTAAGAGTTAAATTTTAATAACAAACAAAAAAACAATAAAACATAATATGAGCACACAAAACATTGGAGAACTATTCATCGCTGCTTCCCGTAAGGGTTATCAGTTCACGACAACTAAAGGCGTTATCGATATTAATGACCTTTGGCAATTAAATCTCGAATCGCTTGATCGGATTGCCGTTGGACTTGACGAGGCAATTACTAAAGCTGGAACGAAAAGCTTTATCGCGAAGCGTTCTACTTCTAATAAAGAATTGGATGATAAACTTGAAATTGTAAAATATATTATCCAAGTTAAGCAAGAAGAGGCGGATGCGAGCAGAACGCGGCTTGAAAAAGCCGCCAAGAGAGCCCGCTTGGAAGAGATTCTGGCGCAAAAGGAAGACGAGTCCCTTAAAGGGAAGTCTGTGGAGGAAATTAAGAAACTTATCGAAGAAGTCGCCTAGTTTTATCGGGGGATAGCCAAATTGGTAAGGCACGGCTACCGTTTACAGCCGCTAGTGGAGGTTCGAACCCTTCTCCCCTGACCACTTTATATGACATCTGCCAATGTTACAGAATACGCTATTTTCCACAATGGAATTCAAGTAGCGAATCATCGTCAAAATTGGCTTTGCAGAACTCATTGGCAAGACTTAGAAAGGTTTTCGCCGCCAGAAAATTTTGAAATTATGCCTTACGGCTTGGATGAAGAAGAAGAGTATTGGGAGTTATCCAGAACGAATCTCAAAGAATTTCTAGATAAAATAAAAGATAATCAAAGAAAAGCAGACGAATCAATGGCAAAATTTCGGGCGGATAAGGCGTCTATGGATGAAAAGAGTTTTAGGGAAAAATATAATTTATGAACAAAAATTACATTGAATTAGTAGAACCCACTTTTATGGAAGGTGTTAATAAATTTATAGGGGGAGATTTGACCAACAATTATCGAGTAGGAAGCCTTGAATATTGTATGGTTTCGATGGGGAGAAGTTGGGCGCGTGAAAATAATGTTAATGATACAAATCTTCTAACCAAGATGTTAGAAGTTAAAGATTGGCGAAATTTAGATATAAAATAATATGATTAAAGCAGAAATTCTTTGCGACAGTATTAATACTGCTGTCGGTAGCCGACTAACGACATTCAAAGCACGATTCCCCCGGATCGTCTTGGCAGAATTAAATACCCATCGGGCGTTTTCAAGAAATAGCGCATCTAGCAGAGCCATTCCATTTGAAAAAATGCTGGAAATGGTTAAAAATGATCCATTTATCCCGATTAAATTTCAAAAAGATCATAAGGGAATGCAGGGGACAGAGTATTTTGAAGGTGAAGAACATAAAGATTGCGTCGCTGATTGGTTAAATGCTCGCGATAAAGCGGTAGAGGCCGCGACTTCATTTTTGCATCCCGTCACAAAGCAAATACGTAATCGTTTACTTGAGCCTTTTATGTGGCATACGGCCATAATTACCTCTACTGATTATGGTAATTTTACGGGTTTGCGGGCTCACAATGACGCCGAAATTCATATTGCCGACTTAGCATATAAAATGTTAGACGAGTATAATAAATCAGAGCCTCAAAGATTAAATCCCGGTGATTGGCACGTTCCTTTCGGGGATAAAATAGATGAATCTAGGATGTTTGAAGTCATGGGTGATAAAGAATATGTCGAGGCGCATAAAGGAGATAACAGCTATTTCCTAAAAGAAGATTTTAAAAGAAGAGTCGCCGTGGCGAGATGCGGCAGGATTTCTTACAATAACTTCGAAGGAAAAGACGATTATGCGGCGGATATTAAAATGTGCGATAGATTATTTGGTTCTATTCCCCGTCACCTAAGCCCCGCCGAACATGTAGCCCAAGCGATAGAGGAAAATAAGTATATTGGAAATTTCAGAGGGTTCAAACAAATTAGGAAATTCTTTCTTGACGAAAACTTAAAAGACGATAGGATTATTCAGAAATGAATATTACCCACGTTGCGGTTATTGGCTCTCGTGATTATTTAGATAGAAAATTTGTATGATATATGAAAAATTAGCTGTCGTGGGTTCTCGTTTGAAAGAAAAAACGTCAGAACAAATTGAATATTCAAACAAGGTATCTGAAATTTTATTTGCTATTTTGGAAAGATTTCACAAAAAGTACTCTCCGACTCTTTTAATTTCCGGGGGAGCGTCGGGAATCGACAGCAAAGCAGAGTTGTGGGCAGACAGTAAAAATATAAGTAAGTTTATTATTAGACCTAATTGGTATCCAAATGGGCACGATAAGCCGATGGATCGCGGCGCGGGATTCAAACGTAATAAACTTATTATTGATGCCGCCGACTATGTTATCGCGATGACGACTGGAAGCAATGGGACCGCCAACTCGATAGAGTGGGCCAAAAAGTTAAATAAGCCTCTAGCAGTTTTTGATATGAGCGGTATTCTATTAGAAACGAGAAACTTAAAGAATCCCTAACTCTCTTTTCTTAGATAAAACGGCTTTGTTTGCATCTTCTTCGTTTGAGAATCGTCCGCATTTTATAATTTTCTTTCCGAGAATAAATTCCGCGCGATAAATGTTTCTATCTTTAATATAATATACGTTCGGATACTTTGACGATTTCTCTTTATTGAAAGCCAAAGAGTCATAAAGTGTTTTTAAATCCATTGATAAAAATTCATTCTTTCTATCGGGAAAATTAAGTCGATTCGTGTCCCTATCTAAGAAAAGAGAAACCTGATCATATAACTCTGCCGCCGAAATTTCAGACTTACAATATTTTAGATGCCTACATTTGTTTTCAATATATTTAACTACCCTCCAGTTATTGTCTTTTTTATTAAAAACCACTCCATAAAAATTAGAAGAATAGTTTTTAAATGCAAATTTATTAAAAACTTCTACTAAATTAGATTCCAAATATGTTGATAATTTTTCTGGAAAATTTAGGCACGCGCTATTGCCGTATAGATATAGTGCCATTTTATCATATCCTTCCGCCGCTTCAATTTCCGAAGGGAAACACAAAGAAAAATCGCGTCCCTTTCTGATACAAGAAAGGAATCCATACTCGATTTTATGAACTCCTACAAAATTTTTATGATCCTGTTTATTTCCCTGATTATACGCTAAGGTAGCATTTCTAAAATATTCTGTATTCATCCACTCATTAAAACTTTCAACAACATTGTATCCATTGGGCGCTAAAGAACCATATCGTTTTATATAAACCGTTTCTAATATATGCAATTCGTTTTCTGTTAATTCGTAATTGGTATAAATAAGTTCAAAAACAAAATTTTCTATTCCATACTTTTTTATTGCTCGGATAATTGGGCGATTAGGTTTTTCCGATTTATATTTTGACCAACGAGAATGAATATTAGATTCTGTAGAAAGTCCAATATATTCTTTATTATTTATTTTATTAATAATGCGGTAAAGGTGCATAATGTTTATTACACGCACAATTTTCAATGTGAAATTATTTCTTGACTATTTCCATATATATGACTACTATTCAATTAAATTTACCGCTTGATAAGTAATTAAAGAGTGATAATATCAAAAGATGAGAATTAAAGCGAAAGTCTCCGAAGATCAAGAAAAATGGATTCTGGAGTCAGAAAGCCGTTATAAAAAAGCCCTCGAATATGAGGTAGAGCGCCATGCTAAAGCGATGGCTGATATTCAAGAGAGATTAGATAATTATGTTAAGTTTTGGGAAGAAAACGAAAAGCCTATTAAGCCGCGAGAAAAGAAAAGAAAAGGGGGGCCGGGCTTTTATGAGACGGTCCTTCTGAATTTTGTTGACGAGAAATTTATCAATATTAATACTCTGAAATCCGAAGGATCGTGGGTTTGTAAATTTTGTTTGGGAGAAGTCGCGGAAAAATATATTAGCTGTAGTGATTCAAGATATGACGAAACTTATCATTGTTGTGATTGTAAGGGCGCGAAAATTAAGGGAAAACCTTGGGAAGAATTAGTATGAAAATTAATTCAAAAACACCATATATTATAGTTAGAGATTATTTAGGGTATCCCTTCTTAATACCGGCAAACGAAAAAGAGATGTTTTATATTTGGTCCGAACAGATAGAGAATGGATTTACTTCCGAATACGAATATAATCATTGCAGAGTTGACTTGAGCAAACTTCGGATATACAGTTGGGAAGAATGAACTCTGACTCAGAACTTTTCAAAGAAAATCTTGGAGATTGCCATTTTAAGTATAAAAATTTTGAAATATTTATTATTAATAGATACGGATTAAGCAGACTATTTTGGTTTTCGAAATGAAAGAAATCAAGTTCGCTAGCAAAGAACGGGCAATGAAAGCTTCGGAAGGAATAAGCAAAACAATGACACTAAATTTAGTGCCGCGCGACCCCAAAAGAATTCCTAAAATTCTAGACGCTTTGGAGATTTATTGGGAAAAGCAGCCAGATACTAGGTTAGGACAATTATTAATGAATGTAGCGTTCGCGGACGGGCATTCAGAGAGGGACTGTTTCTATTACGAAGATAGCAATTTGTTGAATTTTTTAGAAAACGAAAATCATAAAAAGTTCTTAGAAGAGAACGGAAATAAAGGATTATAAAGGATTAATTAATTTATCTTTGTTTTTGCAAACCAATTCGCAGATATTCACGAAGTCAGATGTAGATAAGTCATTTTTCATGTTATTAACTTTGAATCCACATAAAACAATATTGCCTTCCACATATCCCTTCGAAGACTCAATACGATCCAATGATAAAGAATTAGGGCAACGAGTATTTAGAGTCATCGGGGAGTTAGTATAAAAACATAACCCATTTTGTTGTTTATATAAATCAAATAAAAAATCAATGGATAAATTAAATGACATATTATATTTTTTAGCTCGGGATTTCGCTGTAGATAGTTTATATTGTAGAAAAAAAACAATATCATTATTAATAGAAAGTTTTGTTAATTTTAGTTTCGACCTTTTCCCGGAGCAACTTTTGCAAATAGATTTATAACCATTGCCTCTTTTATAAAAATTTGAAACTTCTGAAATTTGTTTGCATTTATAGCATTGCTTTAATCCATCTTCTGAGATATCACGCGATAAAGATAGCGTTTTAGACTTTTCTGATTGTAAATTTAATTCCTTAATTTTTTGATTAATAATAAATTCCGAGCGGTTCATTATAGAGGCAATTTTAGAACTAGAAATATTTTTATCCCCTTCTTTTATTTTTATCAAAACTTCAGATTCGTCATTGGTCCAAGGAATTGGTTGCAACCTGCTTTTTAATTTGTTTTTATGACAAAATTGATTGATAGACGCTTCTGAACGATTAATAGTAACTGCGATATCTTTAATTGTGACTCCCGCTTTCATTAATTCTTCTAGTTTAATGGCCTCTTCATTCGTCCAATCGCGAATTTCTTTTACCTTAAAATCTAGTTCTAATCTTCTCGCATGGGATTTTATAGAGCTTAAGCTAAAATTCATTTTTCGAGCAATTGTTTTTCGATTGTAAAATTTAACCAATTCTCTTAATGTATTATCTTCCGTTTCGGTCCAAAGTTTTCTCATATAATAATATTACACCAAAATCCTCGAATTAATCTAAAATTATGGGCGGAAAATTATTTAATACGCAAAGACTAGAATCAGATAAATATTTTGAGTTATGCGGGCGAGTTGAAAAATTATTAAACGGAATATTTGGGCGTGTTTATTTGGTTCGGGCCTACAAGTCCAAGCGGGACCACGGCGACGGAGATTTTCTTTGCGCCGAACCTTCTGATACTTATACGCCAATACCGAAACAACTAGAAAACCTGTTTGGACTAAAGAAAGAAGATATTAAGCCTAATTCTAATATAATTTCTTTCGTTCTGGAAAATTTCCAATTTGATGCGATAATCACGAAACCTAGATATTTCGAAAGTAGCTCCTTTTATTATTCGGACAGTCCTTCGGGGAATGCCGTGGGCAAACTGGCACATTTTCTGGCGGTTAGTTTTGGCTTCGATGGACTATACTACACTTTGCGGGACGATGCGAATACTTACAAATTAGGGAAAATTCCTATATCCACGGATATGGCGAAAATTTGCGAATTTTTCGGGCTGGATTACCAGAAGAAGATGGTGGGGTTTCAAGAGGAAAAAGACATTTTTGATTGGATCGTAGGTAGTAAATATTTTGACGCGCGGTTATTTAGTTGGGAGGCGATGAACCATCGCTCACGCATTCGCGATTCGAAACGTCCTGATTATCACCGTTTATTGGAATATGTGAATAAAAGTCATAAAGAGAAGACTTTTGATAGGCTCGACAGGAAAAGTAATCTAATTCTTGTCGATAAATATTTTCCAGAAGCAAATCTTTTGGGTCAAATCAGCGACCTACAAGAAAAACATCGCAGAAATTGTGAATTATCCCAAAAATTTAATGGAAACTTAGTGATGTCTTGGATTCCGAATTTGGCGGGGAAAGAACTCGGTCATGTTTTAGGGGGATATAAAGACGGGAAAGATTGGATGAAATTTCTAGAAGAGAAGTCCGCTGAAGAATTAAAGATTGACTTTTTGCAATACTACGATAATAATAAGGTATGAAGCTTAACCAATATCAATGTGACCTTTGCCATGACATTGCAAGTTTAATGAGTATTTTTCAAGCAAGGATCGTAAAGGGCCGGGAGATGGATGCTAGTGGGAATGGTTATAATGACGTTATCGAACATAAGGATATTTGTTCGGTATGCTTGAACAATATTTTAACAGAATACTTTGAAAACAAATAAACCTCGCCGGTTCTTCTATCATTTTCATAAACAAAAAAGGAAAATGTCTATACATTTCAAAAATCGGTGCCACATATTTGATAATGTAGTATGCAATGTTCCTTGCGAAACAAAATGGAATAAAAGACAGCCGCACTTGGTTATTCAAGGCTTTGCTAAAGATTTGATTGTTAAAGAAAATACAGGAATATTAATATGATTAATAAATTATCACATTTGCCATTAGTAGAACTCCTTAGAATGAAGACTCGGTTTGAATTACCGAAGAATTTGCGAGATAGTATTATGCTGCGCGGATTAGAGATAGAATTAAAAGAAAGAGAGGGCGAAGATAGCGTCGGACAGTTTCTTTCCAGAATCGAAGAATTAGAGAATGACAATGAGGGATTAGCAAGCGAAAAAAGCGATCTGGAAGACAAGGCTAGGGGGGAATCGGAGCGGGCAGAGAAACTAGAAATTTTCCTAAAAGAGACTATCGCCGATATTAACGTAAATATTCTAAACGGTAAAAAGAGTATTACTACTCTAAAGAAAGAATTTCTTGATTTGCGGAATGCGGCGCAAGAACTAATAGACAATCTATCATGACGAAGGTTTGGCGACTACAAAAGAAAATTAGCGATTTATATCTAAAAATCAAAGAAATTCAAGAGGGGTGCGATCATCCTGAAAAAACATTAATCGCAAAAAATTACGCGGATACTGGCAACTATGACCCAAGAGAAGACTGTTACTGGGTAGAATACCATTGCTTGCTTTGTGATAAAAGATGGACCAACAATAAATGAGTGATAAAATAACACCAGAATTAGTAGATAAAGTATTAAGACTGATTAATGAGGGAAATTCCCCATCGGCAATTAAATTAGTAATTCAAGAAGAGACGGGTTACAAAAAGACCAAATCCAATGAAATCTATAATGATATTATCAAAGGAGTCTCTTTCGATAGCGACATCTTTGATTTCGATTTAGAGCAAGAAGAGGCGGCGAACAAGCCATATTTTAACAAAACATCCGGGAAATATGTTGTTTATATTGCCGCGTTAGGAAGGAATATCGTTGTTTCCGAGGAAAGGCATAAGAGAATTGTTGAATTATATTCGGATTGGGACGGCGAGGGACAAACACTTAATGAAGTTTGCCGCGCGATTCAGTGGCCGCGCCCGGTATTAACACAATATCTGAAAGCTTTCGGGATTACGAAAGACTCGCTGCCGATCACGGAAAACGAATTAGAGCAATATGATGACGAAGAACTTACTTCGAGACTTCACGAATTAAGAAAGTTTTCATTATATCAAAAATTTGAAAAAGAGGATTGGACGGCAACGCGGGCGGATGCCCAAAAATGGAGGGCATTAAGTCATCGACAGCTAAAACCATTCGAAGAGGCGGTTAAGAATTTCAAACTTCCTGAGATTACTAATTTAACTCCCAAAGAATTTAATTCCGGCGACCCTAAAACTTTAGTTATCGGATTGTCCGATATTCATTGGGGCTCTGCGGCGAATCCAATTTATCTTTATAATCCAAAGGGTGGATGGGATACTCAAAAAACGATAAAGGTTGTAGAGAATTATGCCGAATCGATTTTAGAGTCTGTTGTTGAGCGTAATTACAGTTTTGATAAAGTTGTTATTTTAATGTTGGGCGATTTTCTTCATTCGTGTTCGGGGAAAACGGGTAGGGGGACAGAATTAAAATTTGACTGCATTAGAGAAGAGCAATTTGATTATGCTTTAACAAGTTTGATTAAATTCGTCGGAACAGTTGCGCCGCATTTCAATAAATGCGAAGTTCATACGGTCGGGGGCAATCATCATTATGAAGCTGAACTAGGTTTATATCGGGCGGTAGATATGGCGTTTAGGAATATCGATTTTATCAAATTTAATCATTATTCTAGTCGGCCTGCGCCATTTTTAGTAGATTCTACATTATTCTTATTGGATCATGGCGCTGATTCTGTAGAAAGAACGTATGTCCCGACGAAAGAAGCTCAATTAAGAACCCACGTAAATAGTTTATTGGTGAAGCGTCCGGATTTAACAGCAAAAGCAAAAACGATTCTTTTTTGCCAAGGCGATAAGCATCATCATAAACATATCGAATTTGATAATTTTGAATTTATTATGTTTGGAACTTCTGTCGGTGCGGATCAACACGCTGATACAAATAACTGGAATAATAGGGCTAGACAATCGTGTTTGGTTTTAGATGAAACAGGGTTGAAAGAAATATTACATTTTTATACAGACGAATTACTTAAATAGTATGAAAAAACGTAAACAAGGCGACTACAAAATCCCGTTCACTCGGGAAGGTGATTTAATGGGTTATGAAACGGACGAATATTTAAGTGGGAGAAACTATAATAAAGAAACGGGATATGTAGAGATTTATCAAGGGCAAGTTGATGGGGAAGAAGTATATAACCCAACAAATATAAAAGACTTGACTAATTTCCAACAAATTAAAAACTATAACGAGGGGAATTCATGTTCAATATGGCTGAACGCAGATTGGCGCGAAAATGTCCCATTTGAAGCTATTTTAACTTATATCGGCTACTCAAGAGGCCGCAGTGCCGCCGATTTAGAGTTTCAGGATGACGCGGGACATAAATTCCAGATGTTTATGAGTAATTTTAATGAATTGCTCTTAAATACAAATATTATAAATAGAAAGACAGAATTAATCCGATGGAATTTTTGTAAAAAGGGCTCTAATTACGGCCTTCAATATTTAGAGAGAGTTAAAAATGAATAAATCATTAATCCAAGCAATTAAAAAAACATCCGCTCTGATTGAGGCGGCGTTTTCGGGGGAAGAAAACGAAATGTGTGATTTGTCGATTCGTGATGCCTGCAAACTAGATTTATTAATGGTCGCACTAGAAACAGAAGATTGGGAATTAGTTTTCGGTCTTTGGATGCGGTTCGACCGCCATATCGTAGAATTTATCGATAAAAATATTTCAAATTATTTAGATGGGCTGATTCTAAAATATTTAGAAAAACTTAAGAAAGATCAAAATGCTCCCAAATAAAGAAGGCGTGTATTTATGGAGGGAATATTGTGCCGCGAATTGCAATACAAGCAGCCCAAGATTTTGGACGGAAGAGCATGAAATAGAGGTTTATCAAGGCCCGCCAGACGGCCCACAAGGATTATGTGTGTTTTTAGGTGATTACGGTGGAGATGCGGGATTTTATGATTCTCATGTTCCAGTTGCGGATTGTGGTTTAGAATTTATTCGATTTATAAGGGATTTAGATTAATGAGTGATAACTATAAAAGCAAGAAAAGTAAATATATTATTTCGCATGTAGTCTAAACCGTGTAATAATATATATGGCCAAACCCACCGAGCAACATATTGTCAAGCAAATCATCGAACTCTATCTCGCGAAAGAATCTATGTCTAATATAGCCAAAAAATTTTCCTTGCATCGTTCGGGAGTAAGATCAATATTGAAGCGCGAGGATGTCCCCATAGAAAAACGAACTTCGCGAGTTTATTTTTATAATGAGAACTTGTTTAGCAAAATAATAACTAAAGAACAAGCATATTTTTTAGGGTTTTTATATGCGGACGGTAATGTTTGTAAAAATTCGATAACCTTAGCGTTAAAAGATGGGGACTCCGAACGAGATATATTAACAAAATACGTTGATTTCATAGGGACGAATAAGATCAATAAATGCGAATTTTGGCAAAATGATTCTAAAGGAGAAAAAGTTTTAAGAAAAAAACTGGTTGTGAGTATCACATGCAAAAAAATTGCTGACGATTTGAGAAATCTAGGATGCTTTTCAAAGAAATCATTTATTCTTAAATTCCCTAACGAAGAGCAAGTTCCCAAACGCCTAATTCATCATTTTATGCGTGGTTATTTCGATGGAGACGGCTGTGTTGGAAAATATCTTAATGGTACTAATATTTTTTCTTTAGTCGGGACTCTGGATTTTATTAGCGGCTATCGGAAAATTTTATCCAACATAATTGGAAGCGATGATTATGGGATTATTAAGCCGTTGCGGAGCCGTTCTGCCGGAATATTTGAATTAAAATATTCGCATTCTTTAATTATACCTAAAATTCGTGATTTTCTTTATCCAGCCGGGACGACGCTTTTCTTAAAAAGGAAAGGCGATATCATGTTCGATATTACCGAAAAAGAATTTAGGAATGATAGGATAAAGTTAGAACCATTAATACTTAACGAAATTAATGAAAACGAGTTTTTTAGCGCTGTTAAATTTAGAAATAAATACAAAACGGCTAGACATACTACGGAAAGAGCTTTTAGGAAACTACTGAAAGACGGGAAAATTAAATTAATAGAAGAAGTTGACCATGAGAAAATATACTCTTTAGAATGAAAAAGCCATTTTATGCCAGCGCGAGTAGTATTCGTCTTTTTTTATCCTGTTCTTTAAAATACTATTATTCTAAAATACTCAAAGTCCCCGAAAAAACAAATGATGGGGCGCTTCAAGGTTCGGCGGCTCATACAGTTCTGGAATGCTTGCTAAAACCACGTCACAAAAAAAAGTTTGATAAGATATCCAAGCATAAAACAATTAAAAAGTGCAAAGTTACCAAAAGATACATCCAAAGATATATCGGGAAAGTCGGATTGCCCGCCGAATCTTTCGATAGGATCGATAAATTTATCGTCACGGGTGTAAATTTTGATTTTTTCAATAAAGACGGCAAAATCATTGGAGTAGAAATTCCGTTTGAGATTGGATCGGAAGAAGACGGATATTTTCTTAGGGGGTTTATCGATAAGTTAGTTATTTATGAAGGATGGATTCGAATTATCGATTTCAAATCTAGCAAAAAACTTTTTAGCGGGAAAGATTTGGCGGAAAATTTGCAAGGTTTCATTTACGCGCTAGCTGTAAAGAAAAAGTATCCAGAATATAATCTAAAAAAAGTTGTCGATTTTATTTTCTTGGCTTTCCCGGAAAATCCCTTACAAAGATTTCCTGTGAATAAAAACCATGTAAGTGATTTGATGCTCGGCGGCTTTGAAGAGTATATTAAAGATATTTATACTCAAATGGCTAACTTTACCGCCGCCGACCGTTGGAAGAATGTAGCAGCAAATAATGATCCCCCCAAAACAGGGGAATTCGCTGGAAAATTGCTTTGCGGCTTTGCACGGCAGAAAAATCAGTTGAAAAAAGATGGTCAACCTTATTATTCTTGCCCGTATCGTTTTGATCAAACTTATTATGCGCTTGTCAGTAATGGAGAAATTATTAAAACATCTTTTGACGGAAAAGATTTGAAACCGAAAGACGGCGAGACTATTGAGATTAAAAATTTTGGCGGATGTGAGAGATTCATTAAAAAGAATCCTTGATATCCTATTAAAAGCTGTTAATATTCGATATGGACGAATGTTTGCCAATTTTTACCACAGATTATTCTGTCGGCGGTCAATCAATTTTAACCGTAGACACGTTAAAAAACAAAGATATTAGCTTAAAAGATGACGAGCCGAATTCTATTTTAGCGATTGCAGAAACTTTTGATATCAAACAAACCGTTTTGGTAGAGAATTCATTCACGGGCTATTGGCAGGCATACAAAAATTTTGAGTCTATTGGCCGCGAATTTCTTTTTGGGTGGAAAATCGCGGTAGCGACAGACGCCAGCTTAAAAGATGACGCGTCGGAATTAACGGAATCAAATATAATTATTTTTCTTAAAAACTCTGATAGTTACTATAAGATTGTTAAGTGGGCGACGAAAGCAAATTGTGAAAATTCTTATAAAATTCCGCGTTTGGATTGGAATGATTTGGCAGAATTATACGACGAAGAATATTTTGATATTGCTGTGCCATTTTATTCTAGCTTTATTAGTAGAAATTTATTGAAATATGAGGCAATTTGCACGCCGAAATGGGGGAAAATTAAGCCAATTCTTTTATTACAAAAACAGGGATTACCATTTGACGAATTATTAAAAGAGGCTACAATCAAGTATGCCAAGGCAAGTAAATTCGAGACAATGAATGCCCATCAATGTTATTATCTAAGGGAAAACGATGTTGAGGCTTGGCAAACATTTAGATGTATTCAAAATAGATCAGTATTAAATAAACCCGAATTTCCACATCAATGCTCTAATTTGTTTGCTTACGAATCTTACTTGAAGGAATACGAACCAGAAAAATTAAAATTATTATAATATGGCCTGCATGGGACCAGAAAATCCAACAAAAACAGAAATTGACGCCGCGTATAATCGCATTATGGAAGTTTTAGTTAAAGAATTTGGCGTTTTTAATTATGGAGAACCTTCATGGCCCGGTATGAGAGAATCGCGCAAAAAAGTCCAAGAAGAGTTAAGAAACGCTATCAGGGAAGTCTTATATCAGGAGGCTTGCGAAAGCTGGTAATATGGGAGTTTCTATTCATGGTGAATGTATGCAATGTCATCAGACGCGGCCTCTTTCGCTAGAAGAGATATGCGAAAAATGTTTAATTGAAAGTATGAATCAAAAAAGATCGGATGATATTTTAGATAAAATAATTAATCTCTTTTCGCCTTTAATGGACGGATTTGGGAAATGTCTGAATTATTCGGAATTCAAATATACGCCTAAAAGTAAAATAGCGAGAGCTTTCCAATTAATTCTTGGCCCGATTTCTTTCCCATTTATTTTAACAGCTTTCGTTATTGGGGTTGTGAGCATTTTTTGTCTAGTTATTCCGATAGCGATTTGGCTTGTTTTCCTTGCGGCGATCAGATATATTAAGGAAGGAAAATTTTAAATATGAAGCTAGAAAAACCTAAAACGCCGTCGCGCACATTGAAAGATATGGCCAAGAATGTAATCGGTTATGGCGCTAAAATTGAATTTTTTAATTGTAGGACGGAGTTTCCTTGCATAAATTGTCGTGGACGTGGAAATACAAGAGAATATACTGGGATTGGGAATGATTATGAATATGATGATTGTCATGTATGCAATCGAACCGGAAAAACAAATAAAATTATTTTCAAAGCTTATTTCGATAATGTTTGGTATGATTACAGAAAAAAATTAGAGTTATTCGAATATCGAAAAAGAAAACTAAAAATAGCTTTAAGTAAACTAAATGACGAAGAAATTAAATTGATAAAAAGTTTTGAATTATGATACTCCAAAAACTAATTAACCTAAAACCCGGCGATAAATTCAAGTTTCGGGGCGAAATTGCGACCGTTGTTTGGCGGGAATATAGTATCGAAGAAGTCGGCGAATGGGACGGCGTAATGAAATATTCCAAGCATTTTGGAATGTGTTATACTTTTCTTGATAAAACTCATAGTTTAAGAAGTATGTGGCCGCATCCTGAAAGTTTGAATTTAAGTGAATATTCTGAAATAGATAAAGACTCGAAAGATAAGACGATTAGAATATGATTATCCATCCGAAAGAATTTAAGAGTGAGTATTCCGACGAAGTTATTAAAAATATAACATTATCAATGGAAGATTTGCCAAGAAATTTGGCTTTAGAAATTCAATATCTTCGAAGCGAGCTAAAAGACTGGCGGGCAGGCGCGAACGCGGAAGCGATGGCGGGTGACGAGGCGCGTGCGGAAGTAAAAAGATTAAAAGAAGGTAATTTTACCGCTACTGAATTTCAAAATCTTTGTCATAATAAAGAGAAATCAGTGACGCCGGAAGAATTTTGCGCGGGTTGCGAGGAATATCAAAAGAAATTATTCGGAGAATCGGAAATTACGAAACTTAAAGAAAGAATTAAGTTCCTAGAAAGTTGTGTTAGCGAAGAAAAATTATTAGACAATCTTTTCGATGAAAAAAGAACTTGGCGCGGGCATCGATTAGATTGGTGCGATTTATGTGATGTAGCATCTATTAAATTAGAATGTTGTGGGAATGGGTCATGCAGTGGCGGCGGCTGTGATAAATGTTGCGGGCCAACAGAAGGTTTTGATTCAACTGATTTTTGTAGATTAACGAAGCCGCATATTCGAAGCTACTTAAATGATAAAGAAGAAAGGGTTTACGAGAAGATACTTTTCATTAAAAAGTATATTTTAGAAAGTCTCGGCGCGGGATTTAATGAAATTAACTGGCAATATCTACATGAAAATGGCAAATTATGTGATTTGGCTTATGATTTGTTTGACAACGAGTTAAAAGATAGTAAGAATTGGAAGAAGTATGCTGCCTGAAATTTCTTGGAGTCAAGTAAGTGCAACGCTAGAAGAAGTTTCCGATATTAGGATTCTATTTGTAGCGAAAAAATGGAGACAGATGATGTTATTTCTTAGTCCTATTTTTATAATCGCAGAAGCCTCGAAAGCACGTTACGGAGAAGACTCTGCGGTTAAAAAATTTTATAAACACGCCGATCAATGGGAGTTAGAATACGAGAACGGTTCAATTTTACGAGCGATATCGTTCACTAACGCTGATTTTTGTGGACTTCGCGCTGATATAGTAATCTTAGACGAAGACCCCACCGAACAAGAAATGAATGAGATAATTAGACCTTTGATTATGTCAAGAGGGCCAGACCAAAACCAACATTTAAGACCGATTGGAATTTACAAAGCTAAAGATGAATAATAACAGAGGCTATTTCGCTATCGGAGTCTATCACCCTAAAAAGCAAGTGAATGTTGGGGGCGTATGGAGAACGGCATTTAATTTCGGAGCCAACCATATTTTTACTATCGGGCGGCGCTACAAACCACAATCATCCGACACAACAAAAGCCCATCATAATATTCCATTATTTAATTACGCCGGATTTGACGATTTTCTAAAAAATTTACCAACGAATTGTTCTATCGTAGGAATAGAGTTGGATGAAAAAGCAAAACCTATTAAGAATTTCATTCATCCGACTCGCGCTATATATCTTGCGGGCGCGGAAGAATACGGACTTCCCAAAGAAGTTTTGGATAAATGTCACTACGTTGTTCAAATTCCCGGCAAGCACTGTTTGAACGTGGCAGTTGCCGCATCAATAGTCATGTTTGACAGAGTAAATAAAGGAAGATAATATGACTTACGAATCCTATTCTTATATTAGAGATTTAATCGAAGCTGATATACGAGAATTAGAACGCCATTTTCAGATGGCTTGTAGATTTATACCTTATGAATACGTTAATTCAGGCAAGTCAGGGGTTGAAAAGGCGCATAATATATTTTCGAAAAGATTACTGGAAATAAATAAAGCTAAAGATGGGTTACATGTAGCGGCGGCAAATATGCATAAGGATCATCCGAACCCAGAAATGAGAAAATTTTGGGGGCTAGAATGATTATTCCCGAAAAAGTTCAGAAGATACTTGACAAAAGTAAGGTTTTATATAATACTGAAACTGAAACCGATTATGTTTGGTGGTTAAAATCACATGAATCTTACGAAGAACCTATTAAAATTAACGAACTTGCGCCGCAATGGGAAATGCATTTAGTCAAAGGGCCGCATTTAATTAGATATATAAAATGAATATTAACGAAAACGAAATTTATTATAAAGATGAAAAAGATGGGCATGTTTATATAGATGAGAATAAAGCGTTAGCCTGTTTGTTGGCCGACGATATTTGTTTCTTAAATGTTTTAAGAACTCACGATAATCAATATACAACTTGCGTATATGTAATCGCGAACGATATTTTCGCTTGGGGGTGCGCTGACGCAGAATGTATTTCTAATTCTGACGGGGACGAAGATAGCGAAATTTATGCTTTATACAAACTTTGGAAAGAAAACCCTGTTTATGGCGCGACCAAATGGCTTTGCTTAAAAAGAAACGAGCAGCCGCAAAACCCGATTAAAGAAAGAATGATTAAGGATGGCTACTGGGACGATGTTTTAGAAAAGTTGCCGCCGAATTATTATTGGACGAAAATTGCAGAGGAAAATCAGAAAAGAATAGAAAAATTTAAGAAATTATCAGCAGAAGAACAAAATGAAATTAAAAACGCGTTAAATAATAAACTGGCTGGCAAACTAGCCGAATATCCGCGCCTCCTAGAAGCAATTAATAAATGTGGATATTTTTTCAATCCAGAGAGCGACGCGGAATATTGTTTTCGTTATTGCCAACTCTTAAATAATTTATGAATAATCTAGGAGAGAATTTACTTAGATATAAAAATAAACAAAAATATCTCACCTTCGATTGGGAAACATGCAATCTCTCCTTGTTACCCGCGAATAATCGTGGTTGGCAGCTTGGCACCCTGCGTCATGAAGGAACAACATTTATCGAAAAACGCGAGGATTGGCTTTTATGGGACGATTTGATGGAGTATATGAGCGCGGGCGCGGCATTTATAACAAAATTCAATATTGATGAGTATAAGCGGCGGGCCAAAGACCCCAAGCCAATTTTAGAACGCTTTGAAAAGGGATTGTATGACCCCGATACTATTTCAATAACCGCAAACGGTTTTGGGTTCGATATGTATCTAAATCAGATTTCTCGAAATTTGTTAAATAAACAAACAGATTGGAGCTTTTGCAAGAATTTAGTATGCATTCAAAATTTGCACAAAGCAATCGAATTGGGCATGACGCCGCCAAAAATCGGAACGAACGAATGGGTTGGATTTAATATCAAAGCCTATTCCTTTCATAAAAGAACTTTTAAGACTAATGTAAAATATTTATGCGGAGTTTATGATGTCGAATATATGGCGGAACGTCATCATGTTGAGAGTTTATATGATGCGGATTTGACTTTCCAAATTTTCAAGAAGATGCTATGGCGTTTGGACCTTGAAAAAATATAAGAATAATAGTTTATATTGTTCATTATTTAGTGTAATATTCATCACAATGAGTAAATATACTGAATATGAGATACAAATTTTAAAAGAAAAATACCCGCTTGGCGGGTCGGCGGAATGTCGAAAATATATCGATAGGGAGGATTATTCTATTAGAGTAAAGGCAAGTAAATTAAAAATAAAAGCTCCTTACGATTTAAGGTGGAACAAAAAACCAATTAAAGACTTAATTGATATTACGACGGCTGAAGGAGCTTATTTATTGGGTTTGGTATGGGCGGAAGGAACGTTAGAAAAGCCAAATTTTAGAAGCAGTAAAGTTTGCGTAGGTTTAATAAAATCTGATTTTGACGAAATTCGTTATATTTTAGAAAATTGGCCAATTTCAGAAAGATTTTGCAAAAACTATCCGAAACATTACAAAAGGTTTATGATCGCGCAAACTAGCCATAAGACTTTTTATAAATTTCTTTATGACAACGATTTTGAATCCAAAAGCGAAGTTTCGCCGACAAAAATACTAAATTTAATAAGTGACGATTTTAAGCATTATTTTTTTAGAGGATGGTTTGACGGGGACGGTACATTGAGGCAGTTAGGTAAACGCAAGTCTGGAGCGGCTATCTCTGGATCGAGAGAGCAAGACTGGGAAGAATTGATCAAGTTATGCAAAAGGCTGGGGATCGACTATAAAATTCAAAAGAAAATAGATAAAAGAGGGCAAAGCGGCTCAGATTTTTATTTTAGGAGCGGGGAAAGAGGGATGAGACTTTTATTTAATTACATATATTCAGGAAAAATTTTTGGATTAAGCCGGAAATATAACGATTATCAATATTATATAAAAGAGAGAAATTTAAGAATAAAAAATCGTGCAATTAAACCGATGGGAATCAACTCAAAATCTTCAAAAAAATATTACGCGGCGTATAGGACTGGAGCGGGGATGAAATACAATCATTTGGGGTGTTTTGATTCTATTAAATTAGCCGCCGAAGCCTACGATAAAAAAATTTATGAATTACATAAAGATTTAACGCGATTAAATTATCCAGAGAATTATAAAAACGATCCCGAATACGAAAAAATGGGATTTGATTTATTCTAAAAAATATTTACTGGAAATTAATTCAATAAAGTGTAATATATCGCATGGCCTACAAAGCTAGCGATAAAAATAAAATAGAAAAAACCAAGCATTCTGAGGTTAAAAATATCACTGATATAAATTCTTTTGTGACGGAAGCTGGAGGATATAGTTTCTCGCCCGAAGAGAAAGAAAAATTTAATCGTGAATATCGGCATATGGTATATGCTGTTTCCAAAACTTGGATTAATAATAACATTTTGCCCTAAAGTGTAATAATAGAGTATGAAAACTCTATTAATTTTGGCTTTTGCCGTATTAGCCGGATGCCAATCGCCCCAAAATCCACGAAAAATGAAAGTAAGAGTAACAACTTACTCTTCTACCGAGAAGAAATGCGATAAATGGACGCGGCGCGGCCAATCTTCTACCGGAATAAAGCTAAAAGATCGCGCGGTTTTGGCGGCAAATCCTGCCGATATTCCATATTTTTCTAACATAAAATTGCCCTGTTTCGATTATCTTCTCCCCGTAATCGACACCGGAATGGCGCTTAAATCAAGAAAAGCGGCATTGGCATGGGGCCAAAATGTCCCAGTAATAGATGTTTATTTCAAATATGAGCGAGACGCAATGAAATTCCGTGCGGAAAATCCAATGTTTATGGATATTTTAATATTTAATTAGTGTAATTTAAGTCAAATATGGAAGAATTAATTCAACAGACTATAAACGATGTTAAAGCGGGTAAAATATCCAGAATAGATGCTCAGGTTTTATTTACTTCTCTAAAAGAAGATGCAATGACTTGTACCCAACACTTGGTTGATTCTGGGAATGTTAATTTAAGAGCTATTTATATGGAACAACTCGAAGAATTAAATCATTATATCAAACAGCTTCCAAAAGTCGAGAAAACGAGTATTAGCGATATTTTGAAATAAATGATTGAATATTTTCTTTCTTTTCTCGTCTATATTGATTCTGTCAAGATTCAAGAATGGTTATCCAAAGAAACCGGATTTCTTATCGCTATCACGGGATTTATTGCCGTTTTATTGCTCTTAAGGAAGCAATTAAAAAAATTAGTTGTAATAATTAATCAAAGGAGATTAAGAATTAAAAAATGGTTTAATACGCCCCATATTGTTTTGGATAGATTGGACAAACAAGATGAAGTACTGAAGCAAATAAAAAGTCAAGTATTTCCGAACGGCGGCGGTTCGATTAGCGACAAATTAGATCAGGCGTTGCAGTTGGCTCGAAAAGCGGATCAAAGGTCAATAGTATTAACCGAAAGAGCGCAGATTGCCGTATATGAATGTGATAGCAATGGTAGCTGCACTTTTGTTAATTCTATTTTAGCCCGAATATTCGGCATGGAAAGATCGGAAATGCTTGGAAATGGTTGGCTGAAAGCAATAGATTCTGAAGATAAGACAAGGGTTTATAATACTTTTATAGAGGCGATAAGGAATAAAATCCCTTATAATTCTCATTATACGGTAGTAAATCAAAAAACTGGTGAAAAAGTTAAATGTTTCGCATCGGCGGAAGTAACGCGGGGTTTGAATGGTGAAATTATTTTCATTCATGGGACGGTCGAAGTAGAGAATAATCGTTTGGATATTCGATAAATTTAGTTGACTTCTCAGTAAAATGTCCTAGAATCGGGGCATGAAACAGATATCCGGGATTATTTCTAATTATTGCTGGGATATTTAATAAATAATTTTATTATGACTACAATTTATGTCGAGAAGAAAGACTGTTATTTTTACGCAAAGCGCGGGAGTGATGGCGAATTGTTCTTATCTCATATTAATTATGGGGAAAATAAATTTTATGAAACAAGCTTCGATGATTTGCAAAAACTTGCCAAAGCTCATGGCTGGCAAATCAAAATAAAGGGATATGAACGATAAGGAACTACTTACAGCGAAAATTAGATATGATTGGCTCGCGACGCCCAATGGATATCGCGGAGGACTGAACAACTTCGGCGTGACTTCTTATGGGGCGAAATATCCGAAATTTGGTCAAAGGACGGAATTTTCAGAATTATTAACGGATACTTGGGAGAATTTAAAACAAAAAACAAGAGAAATCGCCGAGATTGAATTTAAGCCGATTCATCCTTACGATGGAGAATATATTTCAGGCTTAGTCTTGATAGAGTGGCATGACGATTACAAAAAGCCTTATCGGGTCTGTTGTTTTCGGAATTTATGCGCTAAAGATTTTGAAAATGAAGATTTGCCAGAAAGAATAGCGCGGGCGATGGGTTACAATATATGAAAATTAATATTATTGGAGACGGGTCTTTCGGAACTTTCCTTAAGAAAGAATTGCCTAATTATGGGTTTGAAATATGTATTTATTCCTCTAGTGTTATTTTTGCTGTGCCGTTTCATGCATATGATGAGGTTGCACGGTCTTGCTCTATCCGAAGTGATATAAAAGATTGGCATTTTATTAATGTCTGTAGTATCCAACAACCTTCAACGGACATTTTACTTAAATATACAGATAAAGTTACGAGTATTCATCCACTTTTCGGGGCCAGAACGCCAGTGGATAAAAGAAATAGTATTTTAACTTATTGGGATGACAACGAAGATACTTGCGAATTTTTAGAATTATTCGGTAATTTTTCTAAGATTCTCGAAATTGATCCCGAAACGGGGAGTTTTTATGATATCGAGTCTCACGATAGATTAATGGCCAAGACTCACGCCGCTGCTGTATTAGCCGCCAAACAAGCTAAACATTTTGTAGATGCCGCCGCTGATATCCCTGACGAATTAATTCCCAATAGTTTTCGGCTTTTGAGGGAGTTCGTAAAAACTCTTGATGATATGCCTTCGGGAACGGTCGAGAGTATAATGGCTAATCCCTATATTTAATTATGGAAGAAAAAGTTAAACGCCCCTTTCTAAAAGAAACCGATAAAAATCGAATTTGGAAAATTTCTCATAAAAGAAAATATAATCCCACGACGAAAGAACGCCAGCCTTATGGCAAAACAATTTTAGCAACTATTTGGCACGATAAACCATATAAAATAACATTTTCTAAATTAGATTATAATATTTCTAATAAGAAGGTTATTCCTTTGGGAATTCCAAATCGGTCTAGCTGGGTTTTTTCTCTCAAAAACGGAAAGCTGAATCTTTACGCTATTTCACGTCAAAATGGCGTCAGTCTAATAAAAGGAAAATCAAATAATCCTAATTTAATTGATGATCTGGGCTTAACAAAGCTATCGGAGATAAAAAGAGTCGCAAGAATTCTAAATATTTTCTTTCAAGAGAATGGATATAAGAAACGGCTTAAATTAAAAGATTTGACCCTAGAGAATTTTAGATCGTTGATGATTAAAATAATTTATCCGGGCGTCAGGGCTTTTGATTTCGAGATTAAAAAACTGAATAGTGCCTATAGCTCGTTTTTACGTGAAGATATCGGGCTCAAGAAGATTCTTAAAAAGTGTTTCGGGGCGTCTGGAAAGAAAATTACCAACGGGTTTTTAGAGAACATAAAACAAAATAAAAATTTAGATATTTTAGCTAAAGCTCGGACTTGGCGCGGATTAGTTCCGTTGGATTCTTTGCATAAATTACTCATGATTAGAAAATATAATGTTTATGATTCTAACGTACCAAATAATATAAGTAACGATTGGAAAACTACTCGGCAATTTATAAATCAATTTTCCGCAGAGAGAAGGATAGCTTTATTTAATGAAGCTTATTCAGGTCAGATTCCTGTTTATATTTTTACAGATACGCTAAATACCTATAAAACAATAAAAAATGAAATTACTATTCCCCCAGAGATTGCCAAGCAAGGATGGCAAAAGCTACATGATTGGATAACTTTAGAGAGCATTAAACTCCGAGATAAACCGCGCGAAATAATTTATAAAGAAAAGTGGGCGAAGATCGATGGAGTGGTTATCGGCGATTTTGTAATAATACTCCCGAAAGTTACGACTGATTTAATCACTTTGGGTCAAAAGTTAAATATGTGTGTTGGCGGCGTGTCCTACCAAAATTTCGCAGTGGAGAATCGCGGATTGATTCTAGAAATCCGAAAGGAAAATGAGCCTATTTATTGTATGTCAGTTCAAAATGGTCAAATTGACCAGTTTCGGGCCAAATATAACGAAAATCCGAGCGAAGAAGATTGGAAAATTATTGTTGACGGATTGGTAAAAGCAAATATCTTGGGGAAAATTGAAACATATCCAATCGTTATGATTCCAGAACAACAGCCAGTTTATTTACAACCGAACGCTCATTTGCGGGCGAATATGCGAGAATTAGCCGATATACCTTTCTAATATGATTATTACAATTTATTTAATTATAACCGCCGTTTTCGGGCTAATTACAGGTTTTGTTCAGCGACGCCGCTATCGGGCGAATTTTTTTGAATGTTTAGTTTCGGGGCTCATTAACGGTTTATTTTGGTGGATAATTTTAATATTGAATCTTGCAAAGTTAATAAAACGTGATAAAGTAGTAATTATACCAAAATTATGAAACGCCTTTACCGAAAGCCCAGAACTAAAAGCCGCCGAATGTGTTCATGCGGAAATGTTGGATGTTACGCTATGTGGAATACGCCCGCTAGCACGAAAATGAATGCGAGGACTAAAGCGGGTCTTTGTATGGCGTGTGGGAATCAGAAATGCACTTGCAAAAGAAGCGAATCGACGCCAATTCCTAAAAATGTAATTAAAAAATTTGTGGGAAAACGTCGAAAGTTTAAAATTTTATGAGCAAAAGAATCTGGATAATCTTATCTAACGAGCATTCCGCCTTTTGGCGTCCGAATATGGCGGGCTATACGAGAATTTTAGAGGAAGCTGGTAGATATACGAAAGAAGAAGCGGAAGAAATATGTAAATCTCGTCATGGTGGAAATCCTGATATAAATGGGGTTTATGCGGAAGTTGCGTTAATTGCGCCGGAAGCGGAAAAGCATGAGGCAAAATATGTGAATCTTGACGTTCAATTAGATAGAATTTATGATTATATTGACGCTTGTTTGCACTTAAAAAGATTCAGTTTCGTAAATCGTATTCTTTTGGCGGTTTATGATACGATTAAAGTAAATGATGCTATTGGAATTGATGAAGTGTTGGGATTTTTAACAGTTACTCTCCCCGCTAAGAATAAGCTATCTTTGAGAGATGATTTGCTACAAGCCGCGATTGGGAAATGGGGAAACAAAGACAATTTATTTACTGGATTATGAAACTATTAGCAGCATTAAGCGATAAATACGCGGTTTTTTCCGTAAGTCATTATGATTATTTGCGCGCCGATGACGGCACGATGGCAGATGGCGGGCAACCGGGATTACAAAATTATGCGGGATATACTAGAGCGTCGAATAAAATGGGATGGATCGAGCTTCCCGGCGTTAATTTCGCCGAATTATACAATGATTATAATGAATCTCTGCATAAACCCCGAAAATACGGCATTCATAAACTATCGGAAGTAAGAATCTTATCTCCAGAAGAATGTCCAGACACAGATTCTTTTGAGTGGAAAAGAGAAAATTATTTATGGGGAACTAATGGCGTTAAAGGGGATAAACCAACTACTTATGTTCGGTTGGTTGATTGCAATACGGCCCATCTTAATAATATTCTAAATAATTGCCACCATATCGGAGAAAAGACAATTAAAATTATTCAGAGCATTTTAGAGGAAAGGGAATGATGGGATTTATTTGTGCGTTTTTATTTGTCTCCCTTATCCAATTATTGAAAAAATTATGCTAAAAAAATGGTCAGAAATTAAATTAATCAAACAATATCTGAATGGGAAATTACTCATTGGAGCTTCCGGCGATAAAGAAAAAATAACCGAATTCTCTAATCAAATATTCAATTATGGCGGGACCAATAGCGAATTAAACTGTTTAAGTAATGAATTCCTTTATTTTTCGACCGAAGAAAAACGTTTTCAGCGGGCGATTTCTGCCATCTTGAAAGATGCGGGCCATATCGCAAAAAGCAAATTGATTAAAGATTTTATCGAAGACATTGAAATTGAGAATTTCATCGGCTATAAAACAACTGATTATAAATTTTATCAAAACCTAAAGGAGTATAATTGAATAAATTTTTGAAAGACCTTGGGTTTTATAAAGTTGAGTCTGCCCGTGATGTCCGCTGGTATCAAAAAGAATATTTTTTAGTTGGGGTTTTTGTTGCGGAAATAGCCCATCCATTTATGACGATTAAGCAGCAGGCGGCGACTGAGGGAAAATTTTGGCTGACTGTGAAGAAATTTCTTGACGGCGGGATAATTATGTATATTATTGACTTGGATAACGGTCAAGGCCGCGCCGAAAAGACGATTCCTTTGACCGAATATCTGTGCAAATCTTTACTATTAGATTGGGAGAATAAGTTGAAAACATATAATATTCATAAATGAACGCCAAACATGCCAATAAATGTGAAAGAAATCGCTCGCAGTTATTTCGAGAATAACCCAGATAAAAAAGATGGTGTAATGAAAGCTTATTACGCTTATCATGCCGAAGAGCACGAAGACGGCGCTCATAAATTTCGCTGGGAACAAAAATGTCTTTTCTGCGGAAGAACACCACAGATGACAAGGCATGATAATTTACCCGGCGAATGTCAAAAACGACCGAGGCAATTAGATGTAGAAAGCATTATTTCGGGAGAAGAAGATAAGTATCAACAACTTTTATCAAAAGCTGAAAAAGAAATACCTAAAATAATTAAAAAATTAGGTCAGTTAAGCGGAAAAACTCTAGCAATTCTACATCACACTCATGGTTATGACCCGGAAGTTGTTGCGGATATAATAGAAACTCCAAGCCATTTACTTAAAGACTATTACGCGGAAATGGAAAAGGAAAAATTTATATCGAGAGCCAAAGCAACAAAAACAATTATAAAAATTCAATGAAACAATTATTTAGCCGCTGGTTTCACTTTCACACTAGACTTTTTAATAAAACAACGTATTTTGAACGATATCAGTATGTCCAAAGAAAATTTTAATATATGCTTATCAACTTACAAACTGCGAATACCCCCAGTGAAAATAGTTGGCTCAACGAGCCGACTTATGAAGAATTTATGAGGGGGTTCAATTACGCGACTACTCAAACGAGGGCAATTTCAGCGTTATCGAAGTGTTCTCCGGAAGAAATTTATTTCGTTTGGGCATCAATTAATCGAGGCATTGAATTTCCTAAAATTTAATATGATTAAGGCAATCTTATTAACAGCGATTTTTGTAGTATTAATTACCGTTTCTGATAAATTTCTCTATCATATCGCTTATAAAAATGGCGAAATGGCGGCGGATCAAAGATGGCGCGGAGAGCTAATCGAAAAGAATTATGCCGGATATGTTGAAAAGACAGGCAATTGGGAATATCTAAAAGAAACGGATGTATTATTGAGACTTTTGATCAAATATAATTCAGACAAGACGCCTTTAGAACCAGAGAAAAAGCCATTAAAGTTAGAATTAAACAATGAGGCGGCGGTTGACGAAAAAAATGATTTTCTCGCCGAAAATGATAAACCGCTGATTATGCCGAAAATTGAAAAGAAAAAGAAATGAAATACGAAAATTTAAGCACCGAAGAACAGTTTATGGTAGATACTATGGCTGAATTATGGGTTGAATTAGGAGGGAATGAAGAAGATTTTATCGTCACTATTGACGCGATAAAGGAAAGAATTTATGACAAGCAAAATTAATCTAATAATTAGACATAATTGCTTTGAAAGCAATTCATCGAGCGCCCACACAATTTCTCTGAATTCATCTACGAAATTATATGATTCTCTAACTCCCGATGAGAATGGCGCAATTACACTGACTGGCGGCGAATTTGGTTGGGACTGGTTCAAGCACAACGACGTTTTAACTAAAGCGAATTATGCGGCTGTGGCGGCGCAATCTAACGGAAAAGAGGATTGGTTGGTTGAAGTAATTAAAGAGCATACGGGAGCGAAAAACGTTATTTTTAATTTAAATACTGATAATTGGCAGGCGGAAAATATTTCTTATATCGACCACCAAAGTTTAGATGATCGGGGGAAAGCGGTTGATCAAATTTTCCAATCTAAAGAAAATCTTAAACAATTTATATTTTCGCCCGATTCTTGGCTTTTTGGCGGGAACGATAATGGCTATCCGCCGCCAAACTTTTATGATCCAGTTGGAACAAAATATACTCATAAATTGAAGCTAGATGGAACGGAAAATTTTTATTTATTAAAAGATGGAGAGAGGCTAAGTAGAGAAAAGGTTTATGAATTTTTGAGAGTTCTTTGGGAAGAGAATCGAAATAACGAATATTATCGAGACGATAATTGGAAGGCCAATTTTTTCACAAAAGAGACGAAGGGTTATAAATGGCCCTCATGGAGTTCAGAAGAAAAATTATCTTGGAATTTCGAAAAAGGAGAAATTTATCCAGCGATTGAAGAGCCGACCTATTCGAAAGGGAAAGATGCTAAATTCCTTGGCTACGAACTAATTAAGCAAATTACATTAAAATTCAATATAACAGAATATGAAAAATAAAATTATTAGACATTCCACTTTTGAGTCAAATAGCAGTTCGACTCATTCTATTTCAATTAGTTCCAGCGTAGGAACTTATGATTCCCTAACGCCTGATTCAGACGGTAAAATTTACCTAGAAGGTGGCGAATTTGGTTGGGGCTACGAAAAGCACAATGACGCTTATACAAAAGCTAATTATTGTGCCATTGATAATTGGCATAATAAAGAAAGGCTAGAAATGCTTATCAAAGTCTTAAAAGAACATACGGGCGCAAGAGAAGTTGTCTTAAATTTTAGTTGTGACGATTATAAAGATAAGAATTATTCCTATATCGATCATCAAAGCGTCGGCACTTCAGAAGAAGCTTTCGAGTCAGAAGAAATCTTAAAGAACTTTATTTTTAATCCGAATTCTCAATTAGTGATTGATAACGATAATCATTGACGGCTGATTAAAAAGCGATAATATCTCCCTATGGAGTTATTATACAAATACAAAAATGGGAATTGCGACGCCGCCATTTATGATGATGGGACGCGAGAAATTGAGTGGGAAGGCGATAAGCGGCCCGATTTTCCATTTAATTTAGACTGCAAAATTACTAATTATTGTAATTCCAGCGCCGGATGTATGGCTCATTGTTTTATCGGAGACTCTAAGGTTCAAACAAAATTTGGCGAGGATTCGATTTCAAATATTAAAATAGGAGATATCGTAAAATCTTATAATTTCGAAAAAAATAAGATAGAGGACAGAAAAGTTTATAAAATTTTCGAGAGGGAGATTGGAGAAGATATTTTTGAAATTATATTGGAAAATGGGAAATCTATAGAATGTACCGGAAACCATGAATTTTTTTGTTCTAGGGGATGGATAAAGGCAGAAAATTTAACTTTAACAGATATTTTACATAAAATTTAGATTTAATTATCCATATTAGTGTAATAATAACTATATGGAATTAAAAATAAAGCAATGTTTTCACTGTAATCAAAAATTTGAAACTCAGCGACCTAAACAAAAAACATGTGGGGCATCAATATGTGTTAGAAAATATCAACAATCAAAATACGCGGAGAGATTAAAAGAAAAAAAATGCACAGGATGCGATAAAATTATACTAGCGACGACTAAGCAAAAAAAATGCGAAGATTGCAGGCGAAGAATAAAACAAAACAGAAATTTATCTTTTGTAAAAATCGAAGTATTCTGCCGCAAGTGCCACTATAAAATAAAAACTGAAACCAAAAAATACATAGGGCAAAAATTAAAAAAATTCAGTGCATTAATTTGTAATCAATGTAAGATTAAAGCTAACCAAACTCGATCTGAGAGTAAGAGAGGGAAAAATAATCCTAATTGGAAGGGGAAGGCGCGAAAAAAGACAATACGCAAACTCGAAAACTTGAAACCTAATAATAAAAAGAAGGGGCCGAAAATCGAAAGAAGATGTATTGATTGCTCATGTATTTTAGAAAAAAGAGCTAAAAGATGTATAAATTGTAGGAAAAAAGTAAAAATAGAAAGAAAGTACGGGAGTGAGAACCCCAAATGGAAAGGCAACCGCGAACACGATAAAATAATAAGAACAAGATTGGCCGAGTGGAGAAAAAGTCATTTGTTTAACGCAAATTTTACATGCAAATCTTGCGGCCAAAAAGGAGGGGAATTAGAAGTCCATCACGAATCAGAACCTTTAAGAGATATTTATTTAAGATTCACGGAAAAACCCCTAAGAGAATACGACAAAAACTCAGAAGAATTTGAAAATTTAATTCGCATTATAATTAGCTATCATAACGATCATGTCAAAGGAACTGTCTATTGCAAAGAATGTCATGGAAAACATGACTCGAAGCGAAGGATTAAAAATAAAAAGTATAAGGAAAAAACATTATACGGGGAAAATTTATAACATCTCCGTAGAAAAAAATCATAATTATTATGTAAACGGCGTTTTAGTCAAAAACTGTCATGAAAAATCAAATCCTCATGGATTACATGGAGATATCGATTTAGGGCTGAAAATTTTTAGCGATTTGCCGAATGGTTGTGAAATTGCTATCGGTGGCGGTGCAACGCAAAAACACCCCGAAATTAAAAGGTTTTTGCGCGGATTGAAATCATTTAATTTAATTCCGAATATTACTGTAAATCAGTTCCATTTTCAGGAAGATTTCGAAACTATTTCCAGTTTAGTTTTTGATAAATATACTTACGGAATGGGTGTTTCATTTATTCGGGAAGAGCCTTTTGACGGAGTAAGGAATGTTTGGAAAGATTACGATCATTTGGTATTTCATTTAATTTTGGGCATTCATACTTTAGATGATTTGGATTTTATTCTAAAAAATGCGCCACGCCGCGCGAAAGTGTTACTTTTGGGATATAAACAGTTTGGGAATGGTATTAATTTCTATCAAAAGAGAAGCGAATCAATTGACAATAATATTTATCAGTGGTTGACCAAACTTCACACTTATTTCCGCCGCGATGATTTAATTTTGAGTTTCGATAATCTGGCGATTGAACAGCTTAAAATGCGGCGGTTTTTTCCTGATTCCGAGTGGGCGCGCTTTTATCAGGGCGCGGATGGTGGCGAAGATATGGGGAGCATGTATGTAGATTTGGTAAAAAAAGAATATTCTTATTCTTCAAAAGATAATAGGAGATTTTTTATTGACGGTGAGTTAAAAAGTGGTAATATGTTCAGGAATCTAAGAGATAACCTATGAATAACAATAACTTAATTTTTGGTTCTACGGCGGCAAAATATTGGTTTTCGGACTTCCGAGAGCCCAAAGACCTAGATGTTTTGACGCAAGAGAAGTTTATGACGAAAGACCGTCAATTCTATTGGTTTGGTGCGTCTTCCCAATGGATTCTTGATAATAATAAAGATTCTAAATACGTTGATCCCGAATTCTTGCTAACTATCAAGGCTGGACATGCAAAATGGGATATTTTTTGGAATAAAACGATGTCTGATATTGTATTTTTCAAAAGAAAAGGTCTGAAAATCAATGACGAATTGTATAAACTTTTAATGGTTGATTTTACCGCCCTTCATGGTAAAAAATGGGCGTCATTGAAGGGCGAAGATTCTAAAACATTCTTTGAAGATGCCGTTAAAAGACTTTATGTTCATGATTCGATTCATGAAGCTATTTCTTACTATGAGAAACCTTTATATGAGAATATTTTAGTCGGCGATGGAACAGTAAATTGTTCAAAAGAAAAATTTGATAATTTGAGTTTTGAGGATAAAATTAAATTAGTAAAAGAGGAAATTTTTGTAACAGCCCTCGAAAGGTTTCTAATCCCGAATGATTTCAAATATTCCAGTCAGCGGGCTTATTGGCAAAGTTTGAAAAAGTTCATAACCACGATGAGTTCAGGATGGCTTTCAAAATTTCTTATTGACAATTACGATACTTTGGCTATAAACAAAGATAACTACGTAGAAACATTCAATAAAAACAAAAATAAACTAATATTAAATAAATAATATGCCTACAAGAGAAGAAATAATCATCTGGCTTGGAGAAAAACAACGCCGGAATTTGCAACGAATTCAAGATAACGAAATTATTGTTTTTAATGGTTATGGTGTTATATTGGAAGAAACTATTACTGACGAATATAATGGAGACGGTGGAATCGTATTTTCTTTAGGAAAGGGTTTGGAAAAAACTTATTGGAAACTCCCCGGATGGTATTCATCCGAAAGCGGGCTACAACTAGATGTTTTTGACATTTTCGAAGTGACGCCGAAACCAGTGACTAAAACAATTTGGATACCAGTTTAATATTATGCTAACAAAAAAACAACTGGTAAAACTGCTAGAAAATGAAGATAACTTAGAGATTATTCATTATGAAGATAAAAAAGTAATTGATTTCGAGGGTTTTAAGATTCAACAGGAAGAGCAATTTGGCGGAGAAAGTCAGGGCGATTCGTACTGGATTGTCTTCTCTGTTAAAAAAGACGATAAGGTGGAGTATTGGGAAATTCCCGGTTTTTATCAGTCAAACTACGGGTCGGAGATTGAAATCCTAAATATATTTCAAGTCAAACCAGTTCAGGTAACTGTTCGCCAGTGGCAAGCGGTGAAATAGTTTTTATGAAAATCCAGCCACGACACGATTTATAAGTCCCTTTAACTAAAGAAATTGCCGAAGTCGAACTAAGGTTAAATTTTTTACAAAAGTTTTTTCTAATTCCTATGAAGGTTTCTTCAGTTTTCTTGTTGAAAAATTCATAAATATTTCTATCTAGTCGGGGATTGTTCTCCGCGCGAGAGTCTGTCGTTCTGTATTCTAAATCTTTACATTTAATTGGGTCATCGCTATGAATTTGCGTAACAACCCATTTTTTATTAACGATTTTATACTTCCCCGAACACAACCCATAAACGGAATCTTGGCTTAAATTGAACTTTTTTCTAAATTGATATTTACTTCCTATAAATGCCTCATTATCAATAAAATTCCAAAAGGTATAAACTGTCGGATCGTAATCGGGATTATTTTCGCCAGCCACTTCGGGGCGCGGAATGCCAGTTCTTGATTTGTTATTTATTATAGTTTTCTCTAAATGCGCGGGGCTTAATTTTCTTCCAGTTAAAGAGCTAGATATTTTATTTTTAGCGAGTTCTTTGATAGGGCCATTATTTACCGCCACAAATTTTGTATTATAAACATTTTCTTTATCTAGTTTGGCAGCGTCTAAATATGTTTGTTCAACGGCTAATAAATTTTCTTTCGGGACATATTCTACAATAAAATAAGCAAAATTAACTTCGCCGTAAATATCATACGCTCTTTGTAAGTGAGAGTTTCCATGATTCTTATACTTTAAGTCTTGAAAATGCTTAAATAATCGTGAATATTTTTTACCGATAATATTGTAAGAACTTCCTACGTAATATTTCCCATTAATTAAGTTGACAATTACGTAGATTCCTGATATTCCTTCTATTCGTTTCATTTATCTAAATTTTCCTCCAAGATATTGTCAATTCCTTTTCTAACCAACTCTCCCATTGAATATTTTAATTTTTTCTTTAATTTTGACAACCCCTCTAATTGGGACTCTGAAATTAAAAAGTTTCGACGTATTAATTTTTGCTTGATTTTCATAAATGTATAACGTATTATACACTCTAATCTGCAAAATGTGAAAATTATCTATCAAAAATAATAATAAAACTAAAAAATAACATAATATGGAAAAATACGAACTAATTAATGAAGATTGGGAATTAAATCCCGATAACGTAAATAATTTACTTCTTAATTTAAAAGAAGAGTCTGGCGGCGAATGGAAGTATAAAGGATTCCAAGCGGAAATCGGCGGCGGATGGGTTTTTGAGCTAGAAGAGCGTTTCGGCGGGCGCGAAGGTTCTGGCGAAGAACATTGGGTCATTTTTAGTTTGTCGAAAGATAATCAAAAAACATTTTGGCAAATTGATGGTTATTATGCGAGTTACGACGGAGCTTATCTTGACGGAGATGCTTACGAAGTAGAAAAGGCTGAGAAATTAGTGACCGTTTGGAATAAAAAGTAAAGTTTCTATTTACAACTCATTAAAAAGTGCTAATATCACAATATGCAAACACAAAACAACACAACAGCAGAAAAAAACGGGCGCGGACGCCCAAGGCATAAGGTAGTTATCCCCAAGAGTGGGAAATTCACAATTAAGTCAATCGGAGTATTCAACCGGAGCGTCGCCCGGCCAGTGCTCGTAAATCGTCTTCGCGAACTTCTCGCCGCCGAAAAGGTTCGGATTGTCGGGAAGATTGACAAGAAAATCAAGACTAAAGGAAGAAAGTCTTTTGTCTTTGAGGTAATCTAAATTAAACCGGGGCGCATTGCGCCCCCAACTTTTTTCTTGAATCGTTATATTTTTTCAGATTTGGGCGATATTTGATGAGGCTATTTTCTTGAAAAATTTCGTATCTCATTAAAAATGATAGATATTTTTGATATTTTCGAGGCAATCCTATTTTATCGTTTTCATAATTATCATAAATATAATCTAGAAATTTTTTAATAGAATCAAAAGAGCTAAGACAAAATTTAGATGAAGACCCTGTTTTGTGTTTTTGAGTTTCAATGCGGCTGTTCTTTATATCAAGATAGGAGCATAACTTATCTAAAAAAGTCCAGTTTTGATTTATAGTACTCGCCATAGATAAACCTTTATCTGGCTTATTATCTCTCAAATATAAGCAACCGTCGCCATCAAAATAACCCCTCCACCAATAATGACGTAAATGTTCGGGAATTATATTCAAGATTTTATCTGGAGACGTGCCCGATTTAATAATATAATCGAACTCTTGAAAGAAATAAAATAAAGGTTTATTACAACAAGATAATATTGTTTGGGGTTTGGCTTTTGGGTTCACCGGCTGATATTCCCTTATAGACCAATTCCCAATTTTTAAAAAAACACTTAAAAGATGGTTCATATCCGAAGTCATGATACTAATAGCCGATTTATAGTCGTCTTTGCGAATATGCCCATCCGCCCAAATCAAACCGAGAATATAGCAAATTTCTGGCGTAGATGGATTTTTGAATTGGTCTGGATTAATCTTCCTATCTTCTGGTTGTAAATGAGCTATTCGATCTAATCTAAATCTTAAATCATCTCTTATCTTTAATTTTAATCTTTCCGCCTTTCCGCTTACTTGCTCCCATGTTAAATTTAATTTTGTTGCGCACCACCTTCCGCCGCGAAGGTAATAGTTTTCAGTTAGGAATTTTGTCTGTTCTTGCGTCCATTTCATATATTTTGCTGGGATTTTAATAAATTACACGCATAATCACCTTTCCTGAAATATTTTCTTTACAAATCTTTAAAACAAGCTAATATAAGTTAAATATCAAACAAACATATGAATAAAGTCCCATTGCCTAGCAATCTAACCGTAGAAGAACTAAGAAAAGCTGGATTCAAAGTCCGCATTTCCCATTTCAGAACAATTAAACGTTGCAAAGAGTATTTTACTCGCTCGGAAATTGCCAAAGACCCGACACTTTTTGCGGATTTATCTCATGCGGGCGGAAAAACAGTAGCCGAAGTAAGGGATTTGGATGGGAATGAATATTATGGAGAGTCAATTTGCTCGGCAAAAGACTCTTTTTGTTACAAACGGGGCGTAAGAGTAAGTTTGGGCAGAGCTATCAACAAGATGAATATTCCATCTTATTTTGTAAAGTAAATGATCGAATTAATTGCAGATAACGAAAGCGCGCTTTCAATCGCGCCGAATGATGCGTCCGAATTCATTTTGTGGATTCTTGAATATCTCAAAGAACCCACGGAACTTACAAGATTCGAAATTAATGGAATTATTGCGAATTTTGATCGGCGCGGACATGAAGAATGCATCTTTCGTGGATCATTAATTGATTGGTTATATTCCAACACAGGACGCTTTATTTATTGTAGAGATAATAAATAATATTTCATATTGAATTATTGGTTGTGTAATAGTTTGTCATACAACTATGCACACATCAAACATCAAATCGAAAATAAAGATTCAACATAATTCTTGGCCCATAGAAGATCAGGTTATATTAGAAGAATTTTTCGGGAAAATTCCGAATCACGAAATGGAGATAAAATTAGGGAGAAAGTGGCATACAATACGAGAATATGCTAGAAGGCGAGGACTCTCCTTAAATAATTTTAAGGATGAACGCGGCAAAACAATAAATAATAAAAATAAACCTAGTTTATATCCTTTAACACTAGAAGAAAACCAATCTTATTATTGGATGGGTTACTTATTAGCTGATGGATATATGCATAAAGGTTTGGGACAAATAGTTGTGTGCGCCACTATTACGGACAAAGAACATCTCTCCAAATATGCGGAATATTTGAATTCAAAAGTAAAAATCTATTTTTATAAATTTGGAAAAATTCACGAACCAAAAGAAACTGCGCGAGTCGCTGTTGGAGATATGATTAATGCCAAAATAATAGAAACTAAGTTCGACTGGAAAAATAATAAGACTTATAATCCACCAGATGTAAGAATTTTATCAGAAACATTGGACACTTATGAAAAATTTCTTAGCTATTTAATAGGTTTTATTGATGGCGATGGGTTTATAAATAAAAAACATTTTACTTGCCGAATCGTAAATCATGCTTCCTACCTAGAAGTTTATAATTATTTTGTAAAAAAGTGTGTTGAATGGGACATAATAAAAACAAAAACTAGACCACGAATAAATACGAACGGATATGTTGGTTTTACTTTCCCCCAAAAAGCTGTAATGAAAATGAAAAAGTTTATTGACTCTAATTACCTCCCAATCCTTGACAGGAAATGGGAACCAGTTAAATGAGAATGCAACGAAAAGCTAAACCTATTGTTTGGATAGTCTATTTTATCATGGCTATCATCGGTTTAATTTGGTTGAAAATTATTCATTAATATGAAATGTCCGCAATGTGTAGCGGAAAATAAAAAAAGTATTCTTAGATCGGAAGGCTCTTCGAGAACTTTACTTTATTGCCCGTCGTTTTACGATGAGGATGGTAATTTCCATCATCACGACCGGAACACAACAAGAACAGATTATAAATGTTCGAACGGTCATTCTTTTATAGAAACCAATGATAAATCGCCATGTCCTACTTGTGGAGATAAATGGTATAAAAATAAATATGCCTAGATGCACATTATGTATTGAATATTCCGATTCTTTGGTATATTCTGATAAAGTAGATACGCATTTGATTTGCGAGGATTGTGCTCAAAATATTGACAAAGTAGAAAATTTCCTAAATACGTTTAATCCCGAAGATTATAATGAAGAATCAGAAAAATGGAACCAAACATGAAATACGAAGAATTTTTAGAAAAAATCAAGGAAATTGTGGGAGAGTATTCTTATCGTGATGGGGGCGGGCTAAAATTAACAAAATACGAGGGCCGTGGATATGCCGCCAAAGAATACGATTGCCCTCATTTGTTCGTCCAGTGGGAAACGGGCGGCGTTTCGGGCGGTTCTTGCTGGGATAGCTCTAATCCTCAACCTTATACAACTAGCAATCCCGAAGGAGAATTGCAGTGCTTGGATAAGATTTTGGAATATTTTGTTCCTAATTTGTCCTTTTTACAATATCGGATTCTTTATAATTCTTTAGTGGAAAGGGAGAGCAGGACGGAATATGAATATTATGGCAATTCTACGGATTATTCTTACAAAGAAGTCGATATAAAGAAACTTTTTGATTATATGGTTGGAAAGGAATGGCTAAAGTAAAATTAATTATAGGTTTGCCGGGTTCGGGGAAAACATATTTCGCAAAGACGAAATATCCCAAGTTTACTCTAATTGATGATCCCGGCGCGAATAAAGATGCTCTACTTCTCATGATGTACCATTTGAATGTTACAAAATGGGATTTAGTAGTCACTGATCCAATTTTATGCGCCGAAAAAGATAGAAACAAAGCTATCGAGCTTTTTATTTCAAAGGGTTACGAGGTTGAATGCGTTTATTTCGAGAACGACCCCCAAAAATGCAGGAAAAATTTGGTTTACAGGAATGACGGCAGAAATATTTCAAGTTTTACTTGCTTTTCGTACAAAATCCCCGACAATGTTGAAACAATAAAAATATGGCAACCAAAGTAGATTTAACAATAAAAGCATCTAAGAGCGGCGTCAAAATCATCGCCAAGCCCGCACCGCGCAAAAGTAAAAAATCTAGCGAACGGCGATAAGATGCAAATATTTCTTCCTTATCCGTCTCTCAAAGACTCGGTTAGCTGTCTTGATCCCAAAAGATTAGGAAATCAATGCTATCGGGAATGCCTTACCATGATTCGCGGCGGTTGGCCGCATCATCGCGTATCTAAAATGTGGAAAAATTATAAACACGCGATGGCACAATACGCGCTTTTCGGTTTCGAAGAGCTTGATCGGCGCGGGCGTTATTATCCCCATCACATTCTTACTTTTCAGAATTACTTGAAAGAATTTATCGATAATGGGTTGCCGCCGTTTATTGGGGACGAAGCGTTTCATTCTTCGCATAGGGCGGCGCTTTTGTCAAAAAATCCTGAATATTATTCTCGATTTAATTGGAAAGAAGAACCAAAACTAGACTATATATGGCCAAATCAATAGAAATTAATATTAAATTAACAATTCCTGTAGAATTAGTTGAAAAGGAAAAATTGACAGTAGAACAAGCTTACGCTGAGTTTATCGAGCCGTTAAAAACCGGGTTTTCGTCTGAAATAGAAGTAAGCGGGGAAGCTCATGAAATTTGAATTCACGGAAATCAAAGAATTCGACGTAGATAAAGAACGGGCGCGGATTGATAAATGTTTTAAGGGGCAGCTTAAAAAGAAACTTCATAAAATTGTTGATTTATTTTTAGATGGAAAAGCTCAAGAATGTTTGGATGTGATTAATTCTTTGGGCCGCGACGAAGAGTTAGAATGCTCCGAAAAAGAATTTATTTCCGAATTTATTTCCGACGCCATGTGGGAATTATGTCATAACGAAAATATTTCAATAAAAGCCTTGAAGGATTAATAAAATCAAGTAAGATAAGCATATGAATACAGTAAAAAACATCATCGCAAAAGTAATTGAACATTTCGCCGAGTGGTTTTATGGGCCGCGCTGTTTGACGCGCGAAGAGTCGGCGGCGCGAGATAAAGACCCCGAGCTTCAAAAGTTTTACGAAAATTTACTTAAAAAGCCCTGATTGGTGTAGTTGGTTAGCACTCAGCATTGTGGATGCTGCGGGATAGATTCAAACTCTATACAGGGAACCAAAATATGAATTACGAAACAGATTTAATTGCATCGGGTTATAGAAAATGGCCCGAAAACTCCATTGTTCATCCTTCTGCCGATTTCTTTTATCAAAAAGGGGTTCGCGATAATAGGGGGATAAAATATTTTATTGAATTCGTTCATTATCCAGTTGTGTGCAAATTGGGGGAAGCTTGGATGGTTGTTTGGCGCAGTGACGAGCCTAATTATGAATTTCGAGTTCATTATGCGGACCAATCTATTTGGTTTTACGAAGATTTGATTGGGAGCTTATGGAAAAGTTTGGGATGTAGCTATAAGGAATTAAATGAATAATATTATATTAAAGCCACCGGCATACCATAACGAAGGGATAATTGAGATA